>R27__coassemble_1345_pt1 | contig 11551 bp, 7 predicted proteins | sample R27__metabat2_high_PE_014 | metagenome-assembled genome bin R27
ATATATTAAAATAATGTGTCATTCTGTTCGTAGCCCTCATCTGCCGGGAGACCCGGCTTGGAATAGGCCTCCACTGCAAGACGGTCGCAACGCTCGTTTTCCGGGTGCCCCGCGTGGCCTTTCAGCCAGTGGAATTCCAGCGAAAACCGCGCGGCCGCCTCATCGAACCGGGCCCACAGATCCTGGTTCTTCTTGCGCTTCCAGCCCTGCGTCACCGTGTTCACCACATACTGGGAGTCGCTCCACACCTCAACCCGGGCACCATCCCAGCGTATCGCCGAAAGGCCTTCAATCACGGCTAGCAGTTCCATCCGGTTGTTGGTGGTACGGGCGAATCCCCCGCTCATTTCCTTGCGCAACTGCCCGCAGCACAGTACAGCACCCCAGCCGCCGGGGCCGGGATTGCCGCTTGCCGCACCATCGGTGTAAAGATATATAGTCGGCCTCTCAGAACTCATTCTTCACGTCCTCGTATTCATAACCGCGTGAAAGCGCATATTTTATCAGTTTGAAACGCGCCTGCGGGTCACCCTCCAGGCTGCGCGCCTTGGCATCCAGCAACTTCCGCATACGCTGTCCTGCGGCATCAGGATCGACACTCGAGAGGGCCTCATCTATGTCAGAGGCGGCTATTCCCTTCATCTTCAGCGCATAGCGTATCTTCACCGGTCCCCATCCGTCAAGCGCGGCCTTCTGACGGGCAAAAGCGCCTGCGTACCGGCGGTCATCGACATATCCTTCGGCCGACAGGCTCTCCAGCACGGCATCAGCGGCGGCAGCGTCCCCGACCAGGGCCTTAAGCGCCTTGGCGCGGATGTCGCTGCGGCAATACTCCCGCTTCGAGCACTGTCCCTGGAGAGAGCCCAGGACCTTTTTCGTCTTCTCGTCCATATCAGAAGTCAAAGCCTAATGAGAGATAAAAGCCAAGGTCTTTTTCCAGCGTCTTGAAGCGGTCCGACCAGGTACCGAGCACCTTAATGGGGCCGAGAGGAGTGCTGTAACCCAGCTCGAGTCCGGCGCCCCAGGTGGGCGGCAGGACAGACGTAATGAAATCCTTGGGAGTCGGAGCCTCGCGCAGGTAGCCGCCGGTAGCCGTAACGAAGAAATTCTTGAATGGCTCGACCCGCAACGACAAATTGAGTACAGCCGCGTAAGGGTCAGCTTGATAGACATCTCCGAAGCCGATAAAAGGCATCTGGCCGTCTATGTACCTGCCCGGTATCGCGCCTCCCACATAGTTCTGGTGGGCAAAAGAGTAGCCGGGATCATTTCCGAGGACATCAGTCCCGGCAGCAGAGCCGAGGAGAGCCCTGAGGTGCAGGTCGGGAATGATGGCCACCCGTCCGCCCAGAGGCACAACCGGGGTGAAATTAAGGTATGCGGTATGCAGCGGCTTGAACGATTCACAGTCCTTCTTCAAAAAGTCATATTCGTATCCGAAGGTCAGTTTTACGCCCTTTCTGGGATAGTGAAGACGGTCCATCGTGTAAAGCTTGCCGTCTGCGAACAGTCCGAGGTAGCCACCGTTCGTATTATCGGGATAAACCGACCCGATATAGGCTCCGTAACTGTTGTCGCCGGGCAGGATATACTGCCTGTACTGCGCTCCCAGCTTGAAATCCACGCTGGTCCAGCGTATATTGGACAGATACAGTTTTTCGGAATGTCCCCACCAGCGGGCACCCTCCCCCACCTTGCCAAGGTCAGTCACAAGCGTAGATGAGGTCGTGCTGATGGAGGCTTCGGCATTGACGGTGGGCAGCCACCAGAGGTCGAGCATCCCTCTTGCCGTGAGTTTGGAGTTCCGGCCTATCTTGGCGTCCACGTTCAACTTCAGGCCGCTGATCTTGTGCTCGTTGAGACCTATGTTGAAGAGGAAAGACGGCCATTCTTCAGTGTCGAAGCGCACTCCGGCTCCGAACTGGTGCCGGGGTCCCTTGGCGCAATTGAAAACGAGCCTGTACGGCTCCTCCTTGCCGAGCAGGCTGTAAGTCACCGAGGAGAAGCACCCGGTAGCTTCGATTCTCGACATCATATCTTCCATCTTCTTGCGGTCCACGGCGGAACCGGCTTTGAATCCTATTTTGCGCTGGAGGAAACGCGACTCGGAATTGGACAGGCCTTCGAACTCAACGGCATAGACGTGCACCGGAGTCTCGGCGATGTCCGTGGCCTTGCGCGCGCCAATGGTCTTGGGAACGTCGCCGACTATCTTCTCGATTTCGGCAATCTCATCGGCTTTCATACTGGCCGCCACATAGCCGCGGTGTATCATAGTATCTATGGCTACGGGCGTGAAGCTCATCATATTATATCCTTTCAGGTCGGGCTTGATGAACACGTCTGCTCTCTCTACGTTTTGGTCAAACGAATCCTTGCCGAGCATAGAAACGAACTGCATCACGATGTCGCCTATATTGTTGACCTGGGAATAGGTAAGGTCAAGGTCGGACAAGTCAACTCCTATCACCAGGTCGGCTCCCATAGCGCGGGCGATGTCAACCGGGAAATTGTTGATAATATCCGCCTGCTCTTTTATCCATTCATCGGTTGCGCCGTCATAACCGGTGTCAGCCCAGAGAGAAAGGCGAACGCTTGCGAACGGTTTGTCATTCGAAAACCAGACTTTGCCCTTGCCGCTCTGATATTTGCCGGGGTCAAGGAAGAGGATTCCGCCGTCAATGTTATCAAACCTTGAAAAATAACCTAGCCGGTGAGCGAATTTCGCATCTTTTAGCAGGGTATAGTCATCAAGGATCGTGAGAATTCTCTGATTGCTTTTCAGCATTGCGGCTGCGGTGCGTGTTGACATCAGGTCAAGCGAATCGGCATCATAGCAGGCGGGATTGCAATAGCCTATTCCCGAGGGGCCTGCAATAAAATACTGATTTCCGTTTGCCTTTGCCAAAGTGCGTTTAAGCGCAGGCGATGAAAATTCGCTGAGAAACGGCGAGAGGGTCCAGGTTATGTTCATATCGGGATAGTCATTTACCGTCTGATGATATTCGCCGAAACCGTTCTGAATCCATTGGCAGTTGTCGCCGTCGGAGAAAACGAGAGTTACATAATGCTTTGTCGGGTCGTTATATGCTTTCGGAGCGTCATAATCCGGCTCGGGGATTTCCGCTTCAAACGACGAAAGATAAGAATTGTTGGCGCAGAAATCGGCGGGAGTAATATAGCATCCCAGCTTTGAAATAATGGCAACAAAATTCTTTTCCATCTCTGTCCAGCCCTGGACGGAGGTGTTTTTTCCACTCCATTTAAGAATTTTTTCAAGGTATTTGTTGCCGTTAGCGGTTGAATCGGTATAGAAGCAGTAAGCGCTTTGCTGAATTGCAAGGTCACGTAGGCCGAACATTTCATATTTTTCGTGAATCACAAGACCTTTTTCAAGGCGGTCACGAACAGCCTCCCAATGCTTCTGCTGAAAATCAAAGTCATAAGTGTCCGTCGAAATATCAAGTTTCAGCTTTAGTCCGCAGTTTTCGGCAACAGATCGGAGGCTCTCGTGAACGGGAAGCCAGCCGTAAGCCGAAGCATAGTTCACTGCGGCATTCAGACCCTCGGCAAATTCGGATTTGCGATAGAGAACATATCCCGAATCGCCGATGTAAGAGCCGAATTTTTCTATCATTGCGGAAAGGCTCATTGTTTCGTAATGAACGGTTTTGCCGGATTTTTCAATTTCGGCAAGATATTCTCTGTCGGGTCCGCTCTGAAGAATATAAATGCAGGGATTCGTTTTGGCAACAATGCCCTGAAGAGAAATGGCGGTCAGGCGTTCTTCATAGCTGAATCCGCCGATATTGAACGCAAAAACCTCTTTGCCGAGCGGCTTTTTCCGGATGACACTTTCAACCGAAAGCAGCTCCTTTTCGGAGGCTGCTTCCGGAATTCCAGGCTCTGCTATGAGAGAAAATATGCCGAGAAAAATTACAAATGCCGTGAAAAATGCGGTAATTTTTGTAAGCATACAAAAACCTCGTTATTTTTTGATTATGGGGCTGTTGAGGATGCCGACGGTGCGCAGAACATATTCATAGCACCATGCGCAGCCGCTGCTTCTCCATGCTCCGGGACCGTGCCACGATTCTTTGTCGTTGCAGAGATGAACGGGGCCGAAGGCGTTATAACGGTTGCCGAAGAGGGTTATGTCGATCTTGTGGCTGCCGGGTTTAAGACCGTCTGCGAGAAGAACATAGGGAGGATAAACGATTTTGCCCTTTTCTGCGCCGTCAACCGCAACGGAAATAAGCGTGCCCTTGTAGTTTGTTGCTTCAATCTGAAGAGCGCCGTTTGATTCGGCTTCAAGATGATAGGTTATGTTTCCGCCGTAGAACGGAAGACCCTGATTGAGAATTGAGCCGAAGGCAAGCTTTTCGGGCAGAGCAATGAGCTTTTTGTTTCTGCCGTTGACTTCAACGCCGAAGTTTCCGAGAATATAACACCATTCGGTGTTTGTTCTTGTTCCGAACGGAACATCAATTTCAAGAATGTTTTCGCCCTTTCTGATTTCGGGAAGAGCAGCGGTCTTGATATCTTTATCGGTATACCAGCCGGTAACCTTGTTGCTCACCTCTTTGCCGTTGAAGCGAATGGAAAGAGTTTCCATATCCTCTGCGGCAAGCTCTGCGCCGGAATAATCAATATCGCTGTTGATTCTGAAGCGGAGAGTGATTTTGTGAGAGGGGATTTCTTCATCAAGGCACCATGGCTGAATAACATGGCCGCCTCTTTCGGAATAACCGACTGCTTCACGGCAGATATTGTCAAGGCGGAGAATTTCTTCCTCCGCTCTGAATTCGCCGCCGTCAAGCGAGAATTCTGCTGTGTCAAGAAGAAGCACATTGCGTTCCGAAAGGGTGAACGGAACATAGTCCGGAAGGCTGACAACCTCTGACGGAAGAGCTTTTTCGGCTTCTGCAGTCTTTTCTGCTTTTCTGCCCTCGCAGAATTTGAGAAGAAGGCTGTCATAATCATAAAGCGTTTTTGCAACAACGGTGTTGCCGTTTATGTATTCGCAGGGAATATCATAAATTTCTCCGCTTATTGTGTCATAGACCTGCGGCATATATTCGCCCTTGATTGTTATGCGAAGATGGTGTTCTCTGATGATGCACTTATTATAAGGCTCTTCGCAGCGGCTGATGAAGAGCCACTTGCAGTCAGTGTCCTGACGGAGCTGATATATGAAGCCGTCTGAAAGGCTGCCGTCTGCGTTTCTTATTGTAACGGAGCGTTCCGATTCGAGAGCGTTGAGAAGCTCAGCTCTGTCATAGGAAATAACTTTTGCCTTTTCATAGAGCTTTTTGCCGATGTCGGAGAATACGCCGTCACTGACCGTCGGAGCTGAGCCCATGAATATGAGCTTGCCGCCCGCATTGAGGAAAGCTTCCAGGCGCTCAACCGTTGTTGCACGCAGGCTTTCGCAATCGGGCACAACAATGGCATCATATTCCATGCAGCCGACCTTGAGGGGAGCCGATCCCTTTTCGCAGAGCGAGGGGAGGAGAGATTCACTGATGAAATTAAAATCAATGCTTCCTTTGAGAAGCCACGAGGTAAGATTTTCAAACTTTTCGTTCATATATGAACGCTCAAGCTGTGTTTTGTCGTTCGGACCCCAATGGAGCCAAAAGCTTTCGATGGGATGAATAACGCCGACCTTGACTATGGGCTTGCCTCTTGTCATGGCGGTGTTGACTCTTGCGAAGTGGTCTTCAAGATATGAGAATTCGCCGTACCAGGGTGACTGATAATGGATGGAAGCGGGATAATCTCTTTTTGCTTCGCCGCCCATTGCGACCCATGAAAGATGAGGAACTCTGACGGTTACGCCGAGGCATGCCTGCCAGTCGCCGTGAAGCTTATAGCCTCTGAAATCGTAGTCCCAGCCGGTGACGCCGTAAAGCTCCGAAAGCATACCTTCTCTGCCGAACTGATGAACGGCGGACTGCGCCTGCTTTGCGGTTGTGAATTCAAATCTTGCGCAGAGCATATCAATGCCGGGGATGCCGAAGCCTCTGTATGATCTCATTGCTTCGCCAAGGGCGGCACACTGGCTGTGAAGAGTCGGCTCCTCCATCATGTGGCCTGTAAGAGCAATGTTGTTCTTTTTGCACCAGTCTCCGCAGGTGTCGGCAAACGCCTGAGTGAAAAGCTCGCAGATGTGGTCATGATAATGGTATCTTGTTGAAGAAATCTGCTTGTCGGGAAGCTCCCAGAAAAGCTCAGGCAGAGAAGCGAGAATATCTTCGCCGTACTGTGCTTTATATGAATCGGGCAGAGAATCCGTCCAGGGCATGATTATGTCATCCAGGTCGGTTGAATTGCCCATGACTTTTTTGCGGGTGAACTGCGGCTCATCGGTGAAGATTGCGGGAACGGTTTCGTCGAATTCGTCGCCGACAGCCTCTTTATATTTTTCGTGAGTAACCTCGATGAAGCGTTCGATTGATTTTTTATCAAGGGTGTTTACATAGCTCTGGCCGTTATACCAGCAGGAAGAAGCGTGGATTTTGAGATAGGCATACCATTTTGTACCTTTTGCTTCTTCGTTTTCGCCAATTCTCTTATATGAAGCGAGATAGCCGTTGCTGTCAAGGCAGACATCATAGCAGCTTATCAGATGGCCTCTGCCGTTTCTTCCGCCCTCTGCGCAGGCGTCAATAACATCGGCCTCGCCGATGTCATCAAGCGAGCAGGGATTTGGGGTGAAGAGCAGGCAGCGGGCACGGTATTTTTCGTCTTTTGTAACGATTCCGCCTGCGGCGCCGGAGGGCCAGCGGTCTTCATCATAGAGCCAGGCAAGCATTTCTTCTTTTTTTGCTTTTTTAACGCAGCCTTTGACGAGATCCATAAATTCTTCTGTCAGATAGGGAGTAGACATTCCGGTGCGCACGTGCATGTGGAAGCCGCCGAGACCCATTTTTTTGAAAATATCAATCTGTCTTTCAAGCTCATCAAGCTTCAGCTCGCTGTTCCATGCCCAGAACGGCGTTCCTCTGTATTCGCAGGTCGGATTTCTGAAGAGTTCTTCTGAAAGAACAGGTGCCGAATTTTTTTTATAAAGCATATTAAAATCTCCTTTTAATATATTTTCAATTTGAAGGATGTTTGCAGAGCGGTTTGTCTTCGCTCGGAGTATTCCAGTTGATGAAATTGTTCCGTTCCGAATAATACCATGTCATTCCGAAAATTTTTGAGCTTTCCTCAACGGGAATGAACATCTGCCCGTCAACGAAATAAGGTTCTTCTGGTAGCTCGACCGTTCCGAGATCCGTGCGCACGGATTTTTCTCCGATTCGGAAAAGCGCATTGTGTGAATACGCTTCGCAGAAGAGCGAATCGGCTTCTTTGATGACCTTGCCGCCGATTGCCTGGATCATAACGCCGAAAGGAGCAAACCAGATTCCGTTTTTCTTTTCAGGGTAAACGCCCCTTGCCGAAAGCTCAAGCATTCTGCCCTTGAAGCACATTTTCGTGCGGTCATAAACGGGAGCAAGTGAGTATGGCGTTATAATGTCTTTCTCTTTATCAATTGTGAAAACATCAACTGTTCTGCCGTCTGCCATATAGGCCGATGCGGTAAGAACGCTGCCGTTGATTTCGACTAATGTATACATTCCGGTGCGTTCCTCCTGCGGGAAGAAGCAGGAGTGCCAGACCTTTTGGCAGTTTGAATGATAGATGTTTCCGCCGCCGTTGCCGGCAATATAATGAACGGGTCCCTGTGACGGTCTGTCAAAAAGTTCGTCGTTGACCGTCGGAAATGTTCTTGCAAATGAATGCTCGTGGCCTGCAAAGAGCAGATCAAGTCTGCCCTGCTCAATGGGTTTTCGCAGCCACGGATAGCCGTCATCATTCTGACCTTCCGGCATAACGGGATAAATCGGAAAATGATATGAGCCGATTTTCCACAGACGGTTGCTGTTCTTTATATCTTCATACGCCCATTCCGAAACCTTTTCGGGAGCGTTGATTCCCATGACCGTGAAATGAGCATTGCCGAAGTCAAACGAATAATTTTCGCCCGTGTAGCCGTCCGGACCGTTCTTCGGATAGGCATTTCCGAACTGAAAATCAAAGAAATCGGCGTGCTCAAGATAAAACTTGCCCGTCGGTTCTGGAAAATATGTTATGAATCCCCGGTTATCGTGATTGCCGGTGGTCATCATATAAGGTACGCTTTCGATAACTCCCTTCAGCCCTTCAAACATTCCGTTCCATTGAAGATCGTTCTGGCCGTTGTCGCAGTTATCGCCGATAGTGAAAATAAACTTCACTTCGGGATGCTCATTCAATGCTTTTTTCAGCATTTCTCCGACTGATGAATAATCGGGAAGCAGACAGGGAGAGCCCTTCTGATGGTCGGTGATGACAAGAAAGCTGAAATTTTCGGTTTTTTCATCTGCGGTAACAAATGAAAATTCTTCGCTCCGGAATTCATCGTTTCCGACTGTGTAATAATATTTTGTTGACGGTTTGAGGCCTTTCAGCCTCACCCAGTGATAGGCGCTTTCGTCAATATCGGTTTTAACGGTTTCGTGAATATCACACGCTTTGATTTTTTTCGAATTTTCTTCTCCGAAAAGGATATATCCGTCTTTTGTTTCAGCATCGGTGCGCCACATAACCGCCATTTCGGTTTCTGCGTTTCCGCAGAAGGACAGCATGATGTGGTCGGGATTTTTTTTGGAGCCTCTTTCGGGTTTTTCGCAGTTTCGGGGCATTTCTTTTCTCCTGTTTTTTTCTCCTTAAATATTTCTATTTTATTTTAGAATATAAGGATAGAAATGTCAACAAAGGATAAATGTTTTTTTAACTTATAAATGCTTCTATTGATTTTCGGGCTGAAATGCAGTATAATTTAAATAATCCAAACGGAGGTGGTACGGTTGAAAAAAGTACATAGATTATCCGCTTTTATTATTTCCGCTGCCCTGATGCTTGCATTTACCTGCGTAACCGCATTTGCCTATCCTGCGGTGGACGAAAACGGAATAACATATTCATCGGCAAATCTTAAAGATGTCAACGGGAATTTCGGAGAGTATTATAAGGTTGAATATTGTATGCCCACCGTATCGGGAAAGGTTGAAATCAAGCCCGAAATAAACGGAGTTCCCGTTGTTCTGATCTCAAAAGAGGTTTTCAAGGGAAAAGAGAAAATAACGCAGGTGGTTATTCCGGAATCGGTTGCCAGAATTGAAGATTCGGCATTTGAAAACTGCGCCGCTCTCAACAAGGTTACAATAAATTCGGAAAAATGTCAGATAGGCAAGAGGGCGTTCAAAAACTGCTCGGCTCTTGAAGAAATAAATATTCCGAATCAGATAACGAGCATTTCGCAGGAAACATTTAACGGTTGCTCAAAGCTTAAAAATGTTGAAATTCCGCAGAGCGTGACCGTTATCGGGCCGGACGCATTTTCGCTCTGCTCGTCGTTGACCTCGGTAACCATTCCGAAGAATGTTTATCCAATCGGCGAGAATGCTTTTGCAAACTGTGCAGGCATTGAAGAATTCGCAGTTGATGCGCTTAACACGGATTATAAAGCAATAAACGGTATGCTTTATTCCGCAGACGGCAAAACGCTGATTCAATATCCGAACGGCAAAAAAGAAGAAGAAATCACGATTCCGGCAGGAACGGAAACGATCGGCGATTTTGCCGCAGGCGCAAATACGGTTGTTAAAAAAGTTATAATTCCGGGCGGAGTTAAAACGATTTCAACATACGCATTCTGCGATTGCCCGGCTCTTTCGGATGCCGTAATTTCCGGCGGAGTGACATCAATAGGCTCAATGGCATTTGCCAGATGCCCGTCTCTCAAAGAGATTTCTCTGCCCGCATCTCTTAAAATCTTTGAGGGAGCGTTTTATCAGTCCGGTGTTGAAAAAGTTACTCTTAACGACGGAATAACTCTTATTGACAGCAAAACCTTTGAGGGATGCGAAAAGCTTTCGGAAATAATAATTCCGTCAAGCGTCAGATCAATAGGGATGGGAGCCTTTGACGGCTGCATTTCTCTTAAAAATATCGTGATCCCAAAAGAAGTAACCTCCATCGGAGAAAATGCTTTTCTTGGCTGCACTTCAATCAAGCCGACGGTTGAAATCGGATCTGCGGCGCATAAATATTGCATTGATAACGGCGTTGACTGCACGGTGACGGGAAGCAGAGAAATTATTTCGATCTCGGTCAAATCAATGCCGAAGAAAACGAGTTATTATTATAAACAGAATCTTGAAACAGACGGACTTGTGCTTTCGGTAAAATATAATGATTTCACATCCGAGGAAGTGAAATCGGGATATACCGCAGCTCCTGCATATTTTGATTCAGTCGGAACAAAGAATATCTCCGTTTCTTTTGCAGGCGCAGAAACTTCATTCAAGGTCAGCGTTTCTTATGCCTGGTGGCAGCAGATAATAAGAATTCTTCTGCTCGGCATTTTCTGGTATTGATACAGATCAAATAAAATGAACGGCTTTAAGAGAAAATCTTAAAGCCGTTTTTGTTATGATATTTTTTAATTTGATGTTCTTTGTGAAAGTCCCTTTATGCCGCTGACTGCCCAGTCGAATGTGTCTGAAGTGAGCACGGCGCCGCAATATTCGCAGGTGGCGGCGTTGTTGATGTTGACCGGTGCGCCGCAATGCGGGCAGCTTTGGGTCGTTACACCGGAAGATTCTGTTGAGGTCATTCCGGATGTGCGCTGGAGAGTCCATTCATAGGTCATGAATTTCTCTGCGTTTGCATTGCCTCTTATGATATTTCCTGTGTTGTCATCAACAACATAGTCAACGATCCTTGTCTGAAGCTCGGCGACTATAATGTCCCTTCCGTCTTCCTGCTTCCAGCCTCTCAAGTTAACGCCGAGAACGGCGATTCTCTCAATACGGTTGGTCTGGCGGATGCGCCTGTAAGCATCAAGCTGGCGGTCAAGTTGGGCGTAGAATGCGTCGGTGAGATAAGGTCTGACATCGTCAAGCTTCTTATCCTGCCAGGAGTTCTGGAATCTGACATAAAGATTGGAAAGCTTTTCGGTGAATTCCGGCTCCGAGAAAGCAGGATCAATATCCGTATATTCGTTCATGGGCTTGAAGGCCGAAAGATCGGTTCTCTGTGCGCCGGGCATAACAGGTTTATTTGAGCCTTTCTTTCCGAATTTCTTCGAGCAGATAATGATTATCGCAACAAATGCAATCAGAACAAAAGCGCCGACAATCGGGTTGCCCTCGGATTCTTTGCTTGAAACAGTTCCCGATGAATAGCCCGGATTTATGTTATAGCCGCTGTCATAATCATAATCATCGTCATAATCATAATCATCATAACCGGAATCGTAATCATAGCCGGAGTCGTAGCTGTCAAAACCTCCGCCGAAATCCGAATCTCCGCCGAAATCGCCGAAATCGGCGTGGCCGGGAACGATAAAAGCGAAAATAACGAGAACGGCAATGAGAATATATTTTAAACGCTTCAAAGGAGACACCTCCAAACAAATTATGATTATATTTTATATTATTCTTCCGTATTTTGC
>R27__coassemble_1378_pt1 | contig 11308 bp, 5 predicted proteins | sample R27__metabat2_high_PE_014 | metagenome-assembled genome bin R27
GTGCAGGATAAAAATATCATTTCTCTTTTTGCTCCCGAACGCCTTCTGAAGCTCACAAAATATTTTGTGCTTTATGATGCAAACATAAAAAAGATTTGCCGCTATCAGCAGTTCTTCGCCGTTGAAGAGATAATGAAAACCATAAAAACAAGCGACCCTGCCGGCAACCGTCAGGGCGGCGTTATCTGGCACACCCAAGGCAGCGGCAAGTCGCTGACAATGGTTATGGTTTCAAAATATATTCTTGAAACGCTCAGCGGCTCAAATCCCCGTGTGGTTATCGTCACCGACAGAAAAGAGCTTGACAGGCAGATTGCAAAAACCTTTGCTCACACAAGGTTAAAGCCCGCAAGGGCAACCAGCGGCAAGCATCTTATAGAGCTTATCAACGCAGGCTCGGCGGATATTATCACTTCAATTATCAACAAATTCAACACCGTTGAAAGCAGCGGCCTGAAAAACGATTCAAGAGATATTTTTGTGCTTGTGGATGAAAGCCACAGGTCAAATTACGGCTCTCTTGCCGCAAAAATGAGAATCGTTTTCCCCAACGCCTGCTATATCGGCTTCACCGGCACTCCGCTTATGAAAAGCGAAAAAAGCACCCTTGAGCGCTTCGGCAAGCTTATCCACAAATACACAATTAAAGACGGCGTTGAAGATAAAGCCATTGTTCCGCTTATCTACGAAGGCAGATTTGTTGAACAAAATGTTGATGAAGAAAACATTGACCTTTGGTTTGACCAGGTGACAAAAAGGCTGACCGATGCGCAGAAAGCCGACCTGCGTGACAAGTGGAGCACGATAAAAAGACTCACCTCAACCGATGCAAGAATAAAACGCATTGCACTTGATATCAATCAGCACTTTGTTGAGGGCTACAAAAGCACGGGCTTCAAAGCCATGCTTGCCTGCAACTTTAAAAAAGACGCAATCCGCTATCAGAAATGCTTTGAGCAATTCGGCGACCTGACAACCGCCGTTGTGATTTCCGCGCCCGATATGCGCGAGGGCATTGATGAGGTTGACGAAAGCTCCGACAACCTTGTTGTTTCATTCTGGAACAAAATGATGGAGCAATACGGAAACGCCGACGAATACGAAGAATCAATAAAGACAAAATTTATTGACGGTGAGATTGATATTCTGATAGTGTGCAGCAAGCTGCTCACCGGCTTTGATGCGCCGAGAACGCAGGTGCTTTATATTGACAAGGAACTGAAAGAACACGGCCTGCTTCAGGCAATCGCCCGCACAAACCGTCTTTATGAAGGCAAGGATTTCGGCCTGATAGTTGACTACCGTGGACTGATAAGCAATCTTGACTCCGCAATGGAAATGTACAGCGGCGCAGGGCTTGAAAACTTCGATTCGGAAGACATCAAAGGCACTGTTGTTGATGTTATGGCGTATGTCGGCAGACTTCGTGAAGCGTATTCTCATCTTTGTGATATTTTTGAAACAGTCAAAAATAAAAGCGACACCGAAGAAACTGAAGCTTTTCTTGCAGATGATGAAATCAGAGGAAAATTCTATGATTCTCTCAGCGTTTTCGGCAGAGCACTCAATATGGTTCTCAACTCCGAAAAAGCATATTCCGCATTTGAAAAGAAAGAACTTGAGAAATACAAATCCGCATTTATCTATTATTCAAAAGTGCGCAGAAGCGTGAAAATCCGTTACGCCGATGCAATCGACAACAGAGAATATGAATCGCAGATGCAGAATCTGCTGGATTCACATCTTACCGTTGCCGGAATAAAGCAGATAACCAATCCCGTTGACATTCTCAACAAGGATGAGCTTGAAAAAGAGCTTGAAGAACTCGGTTCAATGAGGTCAAAGGCGGATGCTATTGTTTCACATATGGCAAAAAGCATTAAGGTGAACAGAGACGAAAATCCCGCTTACTATGACAGCTTTTCCAAACGAATCAAGGAAGCTCTTGAGGATTACAAAAACAGAGTGATATCCGAGGCGGAATATCTCGACAAGATGAAGTCCATCATGGCGGATTACCGCAAGGGAACAACAAATATCGTCTACCCCGAAAAAATAAAAGGCAATGTTCACGCTCAGGCTTTTTACGGCGTTGTTTCGGCAATTCTTGACGATGTTATTGACATCAACTCAAACATTTCGGTTGTTGCCGATATTTCGCTTGAAATAACTGCCATTATTCAAAATCACGACACGGTTGACTGGCAGAACAACAAAGATATTCACAACAAAATCGCTCAGGATATTGACGATATGTTTTACAGGCTTGAAACGGAGCAAAACTTTGTGATTGATTTTGATACAGTTGATAAAGTGATTGAAAATGTTATTACGGTTGCTTTGAGGAGATTCCATGATTAAGAAAACAGAATTAAACGGAAAAGTCATTGAATACGAACTTCAAAGAAAACCTGTAAAGAATATCAACCTGCGTATCAAATCAGATCTGAGCATCTATGTTTCTGCAAATAACAGCGTAAGCGATAAAGTGATAGAAGATTTTATCAAATCAAAATCCGATTATATTCTGAATGCACTTGCACACTATGAGGAGCTTATTAAATATGCTCCGAAACCGAAAGAATATGTTGACGGCGAAAGCTTCAAACTTCTCGGACATGAGCTGAGATTAAAGTTAAGCGAGGGAAAGAAAAATCAGGTTTCTTCCGACGGAGCGTTTCTGTTTTTGCAAGTGAAGGATGTCAACGACTATGAATTGAAAAAGAAAACAGTGAACAAATGGATCAAAGCTCAATGTGTTGATACCATCAAATCCGTATGTGAATCGGTTTATCCGAAATTCAGCAAATACGGCGTGGATTTTCCCGAGCTGAGATTCAGAAATATGGTTTCACGCTGGGGAAGTTGCCAGCCCAAAAGAAAAATACTGACATTTAATATTACTCTTATCGAAGCCCCTTTATCGTGCATTGAATATGTTGTTGTGCATGAGTTTACGCATTTTTTGCAGCCGAATCATTCTCGCAGATTTTATCAGCAGCTTGCAATGTTTATGCCGGATTGGCAGGAACGCAAAAAGCTGCTTGAGAAGAACTGCATTTTCACTGAATGATAAAGAACAAGTTCAATAAAATCAAAAATCCGTTGTATGAATTTGAAACTCATACAGCGGATTTTGTGATTTATTAAAGATAAGATTGACATTGTTTTCAATATTGAAGTCGGTTTTTCGGTAGGATATTTGTGTAACAAGCAAGGCAAATGTCGGACATTTGCACAACTGTTGCCGGATGCAACAGGCACACATCGAAAAGAGTTTCCGATGACCCACGCATCTGCGATGCTGAAATAATAAAATCAACAACAAGCTAAATTTGATAAAGATAATATATGTTATCCATATAATTCAAAATGCTCATCTACTATTCTATTAAGCTGAATCTTTATTTCTGAAAATTCACAATTCAAATCAAGTGTTTTTACGCAAATTTTATTTCCGCTCATTCGGAAAGCATTATCCGGCTGAATAATTTCGTCTGTTTTTGCATAAAGAAGCATTCCAGATACAGTATGTTCTTTTTCGCCGAACTCTGCACTTTTGTTCTTCACATAGGTGAAAATCTGATACAAATTATTTGAATGAATCGTTTGGTTGTCGTGTTGTGTCTGAACTGTGTGAGAATAATATTTTGCATCAATAATAAGAACAGCAGACCCTTTTGAAAGGGTAATATCACTTTGCATAATCGGCAGCATAGTATCAATTCCATCATCAAGTGCCCATGGAATTTGTGATGCCCTTACCGTCAGCTCCGGATACTCTTGCGAGTAATACTCTAAGATAAACTTCTCAAACAGGCGGCACATCCTTTGTTCATCGACAAACGATGCAAGCTTATGTTCACCCAAATCATTTGTCAAAAGCATTCCTTCCAAAATAAGCTGACAAATGCTTATCAGCATTCGATAATTCTGATTGTTTCGTTGAAAGCGAATACTCGTCCAGCATACAGACAGCGGATCTGTTGTATCAACATTAACAAAAAAGAGCATTTCTTTTTTTAGTGTATCTTTATACTCTGACGATACTTTACGATGCTTTATCAGGAGTATAGCAGTTGTTTTCAATATCTGATTTAACAAATTGTTTTCGGATAATTCATCATAATCACATGATAAAACCTGTTTATGACTTATTTTATTATTGACCATATTGGAAATATTGATTTTCCCCCGCATAACGGTTAAATCTTCCGTTTTATTTATATACTCACGATAAAGTCCCTGTTTCAACTGCTGCCCGATACCTTTTGCGAGAATGGCAGCAAAGAGATTATGAATGTTATCAAATCTTTCTGTTGAAACATCCTCATAATTTGATTGATTGAGAGTAGTAAAAGCATAAGATAACATATAGTAAATGTTTTTGATTAAAATGCTTTTATCTTTAATCATTGAAACACACCACGCAGAATATTTTCCCAACGCTGCAGCTTATTATTATCGTCAAACCAATATTCAGCAAGCATAGGAAGAATATCATATTCAACAACCGAACGCAGCCATTCATCAGTACATAATTCCTGACCGCAGAAATAGCTGTGACCAATACAAAATCCTTTGCCCAAAGATTTATCTGCTGCGATTTCCTTATTCAACCGTTTTATATGTTCTATGAGTTCATTGAAAGTATCGTTATTGAGATTGTTTCGGTATTTAATAAATCCTTCTGAATCAAAGCCCGGTTCAATACTAAAAAAACTGAAACGGCGGCGGAGAGCATAATCTATCATCGCAAGACTTCTGTCCGCTGTGTTCATCATACCAATTATATAAAGGTTTGCAGGAACAGAAAAGGGTATGCCACTATAAGGCAGAATGGCTTTTGTCCCTCGATAATCCTTTTCGATAAGCATCATAAGTTCTCCGAATATTTTGCTCATATTTCCACGATTGATTTCATCAATAATGAAGAAGTACTCTTTATCGGGATTGTTTTCTGCTTTTTTGCAGAAACGGTAGAATATTCCGTCAGTCAGTTTGAAGCTTTCACCGTCAGGGCGATAACCCATAATAAAGTCTTCATATGAATAATTCTGATGAAATTGAATAAATTCTATTCGCGCATCATCCTTTTCTCCCATCATTGAATAGGCTAACTTTTTTGATATATAAGTTTTTCCGACGCCGGGTGCACCTTGCAAAATAATATTCTTTTTGTTTCGAAGTAATGCTTCAAGATCATTGTAACGAGTTTCATTCATAAATACAGAATCGAGAAAATCTTTTTTGCTATATTGTTCTTTCTTTTCAGATATTAGTTCCAAAGGGTTATTTTCTCGGACTACATCCATAATAAAGTCAAATTCATCTTTTGACAGTTTGAATAGGCTGCCGTTAGGCTGCACAAAGAACTCCATTTTTTCAAGTTCAGGCGATTCTTTTAAAACAGTATAATCAATAGGTGCAGATAATCCTTCTTTTTTGGCAAAATAAAGATTTTTTCCATCGTTTAATTGTGTTATCTCTGCAATAGCAACTATTTTTTTTACCGGACTCGCCTCGTATCCGATAACAATATCTCCCGGTTTTGCATCAAGAAAATTCTGGAAAATTCTTCGTTTATTTCCGTTTTCATTATAGAGGGTATAGCTCTCTTCTTCTCCGATTTTTATATTTGAATAACTCCATATTTTGGGGTTTGCGGTAAGCCACCAATAATTCTTTTGAATATTTTCTTTGTTCTTAAGGTTGTCAATAGTTAACTTAAAATAGGGTATAAGTATCAGCTCCTCGAATAATGGCTGCTCTTCCTCAGAGATTTTTATACAAGTGGAATTTTCATTCGGTGTCCACCATTTCTTTACTCCATTGTAAGCTGAAGTATCGTTCGATTCGGCAATAACACGATAGCTGCGTTCATACCAACCATTTCCTATTTCGGAGTTTTCTACCGGATTTTCCTCAGAAAATTGACCAAGCAACTGAATGCTGTTACCGTAACAAAGATAGAAGAAATCACCTTTTTTGATTTCATCAATAAAGGACTGGCCTTGCGTTGTTTTGGAACCTGCTTTTGCTTTTGTAAGGCTATGAACGGCAACAACTTTACGCTCGAGTAATATCTTCTTATTTATATCTGATACTCCGGTATTTTTTGTGCCATGGCTGATTTTCCAAAATGCCGGAATGGTTTTTGCAAATAACTTGACTGATGAAAGTTCTACCATATTAAGTGCCTTTGAAAGTTCAACTCTCAGTTTCCAGATATAGGAGCCTTCATCGTCTTTCTCTGCTTTGTGTCCAACAAACAATATGGGCCAATAGCAAGAATTCTTTTCATCTTGCGGCATAAGCGGGCAGTTTGTCTTTTTTGCAACACGGCGAGCCAGCGCTGTTGATCCGCTGTTGTAGAAATTCTTGGTTTCGCCGTATTTAACTGCAAGCTGTGTGCATGTTGCCTGACCGCCGTAATCTTTGAAACGCTTCATTATTTCAAGGCTGCCAGTAGTAAACACTTCGGGATTACCAATAAGCTCCACCCACTGTTCCACAGAAATTTCCGGAGAATAATTTGCAGGAAACCAGCTATTAGCTTCCGCAAAAGCGTTTTGTGAATAACATCGGTTGATAAAAAAGCCAACATCTATTGTGAGCGTTTTGCACTCCGGGTCAGAATAGCAATCATCAGTAATATTTGCTTTCATAAGAGAAACAAGTTCATCATCTTTTTTCAGCTCAGCAGATATTTCATCATAAAGTAGGAAAAAATAACGAAGGTTTTCCGAATATGCACCTTTTTTGAATTTATATTCACAGTCAAGTTTCTCTGCTGCTGATTTAACTTCTCCATATTTATAAATGTAGTATTTGTCGGGAAAACGCAGCCATAAATAAGTACTGATTGCGTTTTCGCTTTGAAAATGCTGATTTGCCCCATTGCCGTATTTTTCAAGCATCAGTTTTGAGCTATCTTTAAATTGAAGAATTCTGGCAACGACATCGTTTTTTTCGTCAAAGAGTGCAATAAACATTGCGCGTACCTCTTCTGGTGCCGCATTTGCAAATTCGGTAATCATGCCTTTCGGGAAGTTGTTGTTTGATGCTAACAGGTTAAATGTTTTATCTAATGAACGATTCAACATTTCAGCAAAATCAGAGGCATTCACATCCCAGTTGTCCTGAAAACATTTAACTGCCTCCCATTTAAACTTTTCTTGATTCCACCACTGTGAAGAAGTTATATGCTGTTTATACGCTGCAAGGATATTTTGCATATGTAATTTATTTAACACAGTTATACCTCCAATTTTTGATTATACCATTTTAAAATATCTTAACGCCTCTGTTATCGCCTTCTCTTTCTCCGGCGGGCATTGGGGTTGTTTTGCGTTGGGATTTTTGGGCTTATTATAATTTTCTCGTTCGATGATGCCGTGTTTTTGCTTAACCTGAGCGATATAGAGATGTGAAACTTTCAGTCCATATTTCTTCAAAACCCATGCTTTTATTTCATCATAAGTTGCTTTTGTTTCAGCCGATGTTGCATCCAATTCATCAAGGTCAATATCCACATCAACCGTGAATTTTGGCTTTTGTTGGGACAACAGTACAACACTCTCGCAATGGCCCGTGCGGGGAAAAAGGTCGAATGGGGCGGCTTTGACTGCGGCATAACCGAGGTCTTTGAAGAGAGCGCAGTCACGGGCGAGGGTTGCGGGGTCGCAGGAAACATAAACTATTCTGTCCGGGTTGAATCTGACGGCGCTTTTTACCATTTCGGGCGAGCAGCCTTTTCTCGGAGGGTCAAGAATGATAACATCCGGAGAGACGCCCTCTTTTTCAAGCTCAAGAGCGGCTTCGGCGGCATCGGCGCATATAAAGCGGGCGTTCTTTATGCCGTTGAGTTCTGCGTTTTCTTTTGCATTTTCAATTGCCTCGGGGACTATTTCAACTCCGATAATATTTTGGGCTTTTGCCGCCATCGAAAGACCTATTGTGCCTGCTCCGCAGTAAAGATCCATAACGGTTTCGCTGCCTGAAAGCGAAGCATATTCGGCGGCTTTTGCATAAAGGCGTTCCGCCTGATCGTGATTGACCTGATAGAACGAAAGCGGCGAAATCCTGAATTTCAGTCCGCAGAGAATGTCGGTAATACAGTCCGTTCCGAACAGAGTTCTGCATTTTTCGCCCATAATGACATTTGTTTTTTCTTTGTTGGAATTTATGATGATGCTTTTTATGTTTGATTCTGCCTCGGTAAGCATGGAAACGAGCTTGCTTTCGTTAGGAAGTCTGTTTCCGTTTATGATTGCGCAGACCATTATTTCTCCGGTTCCGACACCCTTGCGCAGATAGATATGGCGAAGAAGGCCCTTGTGAAGAGTTTCATCATAAACGGAAACATTTTCGGATCTTATGTATTTATCAAAGGCATTCAGAATGCCTTCAAATTCCTTTGGCTGAAGCCGGCATCCGGGGCAATGAACAACTCTGTGGCTGTGGGGAGAGAAGAATCCCATTCTTATTTCGCCGTTGTCGGCGGCAACAGGATACTGCGCTTTGTTGCGGTAACCCTCCGTTTTTTCAGACGGAGTGATTTCTTCAAATTCTGGCTCAACTCCGCCGATTCTTCTGAAGCATTCCTTAACATTTTCGGCCTTTATCCTGCATTCCTCGGCATAGTCGATATGCGCAAAAACGCAGCCTCCGCATTTGAGATAAACGGGGCAGGACGGCTGAATTCTGAATTCAGACGGCTTTATGATTTTTTCGACCTTTGCAAAAGCGTAAGTCTTTTTCACTTTGAGGATATGAGCGGAAATATCGTCTCCGGCTGCCGCAGCAGGCACGAATATCGCCATTCCGTCATATCTTCCGACGCCGCTTCCGTCAGCCGTGCAGGAATCAATATGAAGATTTATGATGTCATTTTTCTTAAGCAAATTCTTTTCCTCATTTCAGGGAAATATAATTGAGAGTTACTTTTATCATAATGATAATTGCGATTATCATAGCGGGATTCAGAAAGAATACGGCAGCCTTTTTCGATGTGTCAAGAGCGGTTGATTTCTTTTGCAGCTTTTGTCTGCCCTTGACTATCATAAATCCGGCAGAGCCGACAACCGATATGGCGAGCAAGGTAAAAAGGATAATAAGATATATTTTATTCTGCATTTCAACATCCGGCACGTCTTCAACAAGGAAGCCGGCAAAAACGGAATAAAGATTATTTGCGAAGTGAATCATAACGCCGGTCCAGAGGCTTTCGGTCAGGCAGACCGCATAGCCGATCGCAAGGCCTGCCATAAAGGCAAACGGAGCCTGGATCAGATTCCCGTGAAGAATCGCAAAAACCACGGCGGAAACGACGATTGCGAAGGTGTCGCCGTATTTTCTCAACGGCTGCATAACTGCGCCTCGCATTCCGAGCTCTTCAACGAGCGCAGGCACAACGGCAATTGCAATAATATAGGCGAATCTGCCGAAAAATCCCGACGGGGTCGAGGTTTCGGGCAATGAAAGCTCAACGCCGAAGGCTGAAGTTGCCGTAACGATAACGCTTGTAACATAATTGGCGATCAGGCATATAAAGAATCCGAACGGAACGGCAAGAATCGACATGCTCATATTGGCGGGCTTATTGAATTTGAAAATCTCCGTTCCCGTTTTATTCTGAAGATAAATGCCGCCTATTGCAAATGGCAGACCGATGCTGAAAATCGAATTGAGCGCAATGAAGCAGGATTCGAAAATTTCGCCGTGAAGATAAGCATCGAGAGCGGGCGGAAACAGAAGCAGAGCGCCGAAAAGATACTGAATAATTATCGAGGCAACTATGCAGATGCCCGCAGTTATTCCGGCGGAGCGGATGCCTTTCTTTTCATATTTTATTTCAAGCTCTCTTTGTTGAAGAAAGAATTCGCAGTCAGTCAAGAAATCACCTTTTAAGTAAATTTTTCTATTCTATATTTTAGCGCAAAAATGCGGTTCATACAAGTATTTGAAACAATTATTATAATTTTTATTTATTATTGCTTATTGTAATAATATCAATTATGGTGTAAAATTATCTTGTATAGTTATTTTCGGAGGAAAACATAATGAACAAAAAAATCAGCAAAATTCAGCTTGAAGAAATGATGACTGCAAGGCTTTCTCATCTATTCGGAGTTTCGCCCGCCGAAGCAACTCTTGATCAGTTTTACAGAGTACTTGCAGGCATTTCAAGAGATATGGTAAGAGATGTCCGCAGGGAAACGGATAAGATTTCCAAAGAGCAGGAGCAGAAAAAAATCTATTATCTCAGCATGGAATTCCTTATGGGCAGAAGCCTCAAAAATACTCTCTATAATCTGAATCTTACGGATGTTGCAAAGGAAGCTCTTGAGGATTACGGCATAAATCTCGATAAGCTTTATGACTGCGAGCCGGACGCAGGTCTCGGCAACGGCGGTCTCGGCAGACTTGCCGCCTGTTATCTTGATGCGCTTGCAAATCAGGGTTACAGAGGAATGGGCTATTCGATTCTTTATGAATATGGCATTTTCAAGCAGAAAATCATAGACGGCTGGCAGACCGAAATGCCCGATTTCTGGCTTCCGGGCGGAGAAGCATGGCTTATTCCCCGTGAAGACAGCACGGTTGAGGTCACATTTGAGGGCAGGATCGAAGACAGCTGGGAGGGCACATTCCACCATGTTGAGATCAAAGACGGCAAAACCGTTAAAGCCGTTCCCTATGATCTTATGGTTGCAGGCAAAGACGGCGTAGGCGCCGCAGTTCTCCGCCTATGGTCCGCAAAGGTTGACGGCATTGACATGGCAATGTTCAACCAGGGCGATTATATGAGAGCGATGGAAGAAAAGGCAATGGCAGAGGTCATCAGCAAGATCCTCTATCCTGCCGATAACCATCCCGAGGGCAAGAGCCTTCGCCTTCGTCAGCAGTATTTTCTTGTTTCCGCATCGGTGCAGGATATTGTTGCCCGCCATCTGAGAGATTACGGAACTCTTGAAAACTTTGCGGAAAAGAACGCAATTCATATCAACGATACTCATCCCACAATGGCAATTCCGGAGCTTATGAGAATTCTTCTCGATGAGTGCGGCTACGGCTGGGATGATGCTTTCGGAATCGTTGAGAAAACCTGCGCTTACACCAACCATACCGTTATGGCAGAAGCTCTTGAATGCTGGGGAGAGGAGCTTTTCGGCAGACTTCTTCCGAGAATTTACCAGATAGTCAAAGAAATCGACAACCGTTTCAGAAAGAAGATATGGGATGAAACCGGCGATGCCGGCAGAGTTGAAAGAATGGCTGTTATCTCAAACGGAGCAGTCAGAAT
>R27__coassemble_1383_pt1 | contig 11277 bp, 7 predicted proteins | sample R27__metabat2_high_PE_014 | metagenome-assembled genome bin R27
GTTTTTTTGTAACCAAGAGAGTAATACTTTGTGTATTGCGAATGAGGGCAACAAAGCAGATAGCTGCTTTAAAACGAAAGAAAATTGGTTCGTTTTATCATCACTCGTCAGGCAAAAAGGTGTTGTCAAAACCATATTGAGTTCGACTCTCTTTTGCCTAAACGAAAAAGGAGAAATCATCTTGCATAACAGCGAATATATTCAGGACTTCATGAAAAAAGTCGGTTTTCCGCAGGAAGCGATAAACTGCTTCACCGCCGTTGAAAAAAGACTTGATGAAGAAAAAGACTTCGGCAGAGAGATGGACAGGCTTGTGAGAAGCTATATGTATCCGTTTGCCGGCAACATCCATCCCAGGTTGAAAAAGGTTGATGCTCTTGCGGAAAAATACGGCGTTTCGCCCTATACCCTCGATATGGTTTTTCTGCTGAACTGCACTCCGATTCTTAAAAAAAGATACGAAAATAAGGGCATAAGCGAAGAGATTTTCTGGGATACGATGGATGACCTTCGCTGCAAGCTGCTTGAATGTATGAAGGTCAAGGAAGTCTGCGGAACCTTCGTTGCCGGCTGGTTTAACGGATTCTTTGAGCTTCGCCGTTTTGCTCTCGGCAGATTTCAGTATGAACACAGCCGCTATGAGGATAAAAATCCGTATACTCTTTCCTGCGGCAGAACGGTTAAACGGGGCGATAAAACCATCGGTTTTCATATTCCGTCGTCGGGAATCAGCCTGACCGGGGATGTCAGAATGGCATCGTATAAAAAAGCTTATGAATTCTACAAGAAAGATTTTCACGGAAAACCCATTCTTTTTTCCTGCGGCTCATGGCTTCTTTATCCGGAGCATAAAAAATTTCTTCCCGAAAATTCGCATATCCTTGAGTTTATGGATGATTTTGAGATCCCGTTTTCCGCAACGCAGGAGGAATTTCACGACGGCTGGCGGATCTTCGGCAAATATGCCGACCTGCCCGTAAATGAGCTTCCGAGAGATACAGCGCTTCAGAGAGCATACGCCGACTGGCTCGCCGCAGGGAACAAGAGCGGCGACGGCTGGGGAATGTTCTGCTTTGACGGAGAAAAAATTCTTTGAGCCCGATATGTCTGAATAAAGGAGGACAAAAGAAATGTATATTGCATCAATAATCATCTGCATCGCCGCAATGGCAGTTCTTCTGCCCGTTTATCTTAAAGCCATCAAGCCCGGCCATACCGTTAAAACTCTTATAATGAAAGGCACTCTTTCGCTTCTTTTCTTCGGAATCGGTATGATTTCGGCATTCGGCTTCGGAAATCCCTCTTCGGAATTTGCAAAGCTTATGCTCGGCGGCTTCGCTCTTTCGTTTGTCGGAGATCTGCTTCTTCACCGTGACAAAGGTATGGTCAAATATGTTTTCGGCGGAGTGACGTTCCTTATCGCCCATGTCGGATTTATCTGCGCCTATATTTTTGCTTCAAAAAAGATTCTGCCCGGTCAGCCGTTTATGACAAAAGGTCAGATAATCGCTCTTGTTATTCTCTGGGCAGCGGTTATCGCTCTTTTTGTTGCGTTCAAGCCGAATTTCAAAAAGCTCGCCCCCGTTATCGTTCTCTATTCAGCCGTTTTGATGTTCATGGTAGTCAAGGCAGGCTATCTCGGACTTCTGCTTATGAATTCGGGCGCCGAAAACGGAACGGCGGCATTGATCCTTCTTGCAGGCGGAGCAGGATCATTTGCTCTTTCGGATGCGATTCTCGGCATAAGCTTTTTCACAAAGCCGACCTACGGCAAAAAAGCCGCAAATGTTGTTTTCTACTATATCGGCCAGATCATGCTTGCTCTTTCGCTTGCTTTTGTTAAATAAACGGAGGAAAGAATATGAATTATGTGTCACCCGAAAGCTGCGGAGTTAAGACCGAAGCAATAATAAAATTCATTGAAAGAATCGAAAACGAAGGCCTTGCAACTCACGATGTGATTTTCACAAGGGGCAATAACATTTTCTTTGAGGCATATTGGAAGCCGTTCGATAAGGATTATCTTCACCGTCAGTATTCGGTAACTAAGAGCGTTGTTGCAATTGCAGCAGGTTTTCTTCTGCAGGACGGCCTTATTTCGCTTGACGATCCGATCGAAAAATATTTTCAGGATAAAATCACCGGGGAAACCGATGCTAATCTGCGCAGGCAGACGATCCGTAATATGCTCACCATGACCACCGCTCTTCCTGCGGAAAACTGGTTTAAGGCAAGGAGCGATGACAGGGTAAGATTTTATTTTGAAAATAAGAATAAGCCGTCTGTTAAGGGCGGCACACTTTTTAAATATGACAGCAGCGGAACTTTTGTTATCGGCGCTCTTGTTGAAAGATTATCCGGCAAAAGCTTTATCGGATATATGAGAGAAAAGCTCTTCGATAAAATCGGAGTTTCGCAGGGCGCAGCCTGCCTCAAATGCCCCGGAGGACATTCCTGGAGCGACAGCGCTTTGATCTGCACGGCTCACGATTTGCTGAAAATCGCAAGATTCACGCTCAATTTCGGCGAATGGAACGGCGAGCAGATCCTTGACCGTGAATATCTTGAGGAGGCAACCTCTCCGCTTGTTATCAATAACTATATTGATTCAAGAAGCTATGAATCAATGGGGTACGGTTACTATTTCTGGCATGACAGAGGAAAATCATTTTCCTTCAACGGAATGGGATGTCAGTTTGCGCTGTGCATACCCGAAACCGATATGATAATGATTTATCACGGCGATAATCAGGGCAACGAGATCGCAAAGAAAATCATTTTTGACAGCTTCTATGAGCTTATTTCCGATGCGGCATCCGAAACGGCAATTGAAGAAAATTCCGCTGAATCGAAAAAACTCGAAAAGCTGAAAAGCGGTCTGATCCTCTGCGCCGCTAAAGGAAAATCCGATTCCGGAACCGCTGCGAAAATCAACGGAAAAGAATATGTTTTCTCCGAAAACCGTATGGGGCTTAAGAATATCCGGTTTGAATTCGGAAAGGAAAACATAATGTATTATGAAAATGAGCAGGGCAAAAAGAAACTCGTTTTCGGAATTTGCGAAAATGCTTTTTCGGAGTTTGAGCAGGACGGATATTCGGATGAAATCGGCTCGCAGAAAGGCGAAAGAAGATATAAATGCGCCGCCTCCGCATCGTGGCTTTCGGAAAATATGCTCTATCTGAAAACGCAGATTATCGACACCTATTTCGGAAATATCCACACCGTATTTTCTTTTGACGGAGATACCGTTTCGATTGAATCCGAAAAGACCGCAGAAGATTTCCTGAACGAATATGAGGGAAGAGCTTACGGAATAATGAAATAAAACAATAAAGGAAGAATTTCAGGACTTCAGCGGCCTTGAAATTCTTCCTTTTTATGCTTGGTTCAGATTGTTATGCTTTCTTTTTTGTTAGGCAAAAGGGAGTCGAACTCAATATGGTTTTGGCGACACCTTTTTGCCGATATTTTGTTAAAAATGCTCGGAATACACAAAGTATTCCTGCGCTTTTCGCCTCATCTCGGCAGAAAATCTGTCTGCCAAAACTGCGAAGCACCTTAAAATGTTGAAATTTGCGTGCAGTCCGGTGTTTCTTCGACGAAGACATACTCCCGTATTTCAAGGAGAAAAACACCGGAATGTGCGTGAAGATCACGTTTTAAGGCATATAGGGTTCGAATCCCTTTTGCCTAAGTATTTGATAACAAAAAGTGTTCCGACGGTCAAAATGATCCCAACGGGAAGAACAATGTAGATCTGCGGCAGGAATGCGGTCATGATATATGCAGCAAATGAAATTGCCGCAACGGTCAGTGAATAGGGGAGCTGGGTCGAAACATGGTTGATGTGCATGCACTGTGCGCCGGCAGAGGACATAATGGTGGTGTCCGAAATAGGTGAGCAGTGGTCGCCGCAGACAGAGCCGGCAAGGCAGGCTGACATTGCGATAACGCCGGTAACGCTTCCGACGGGGAATATATTTGTAACAATGGGAATGAGAATTCCGAATGTTCCCCAGCTTGTGCCGGTTGCAAAGGAAATTGCACAGGCAACAAGGAAAATGATTGCGGGCAGGAATCTGTCAAGTCCCGAAGCATCTGCAAGAGCGGATTTGACAAATGTGCTTGAATCAAGAAGGCCCGTCATATTTTTGAGCGAGGTTGCCATTGTGAGAATGAGAATGGCGGGAACCATTGCGATAAAGCCCTGCGGAATGCATTCCATTGCTTCCTTTGCGGTGAGAAGTCTTCTTGCAAGAAAATAAACAATTGTGATAACAAGGGCTATCATACCGCCCCAGGGAAGGCCGACGGTTGCATCGGTGTTTGAAAAAGCGTTGATAAAGCTTTCGCCCGAAAGAATTCCTCCGTTATAAACAAGAGCGAAAACGCAGATGGCAATAAGAACAACGATGGGGGCAACGAGGTCAATAACCTTGCCTTTTGAGGTTAAAGGAGCTTCGTCATTGCCCTGCTTCGTGCCGAAGGTGAAAAGATCTCCCTTAAGTGCGTTTTCTTCGTGAAGCTTCATCGGGCCGTAATCAAATTTGAGAAGAGTAAGAGTGATGATAAAAACGAAGGTGAGAAGCGAATAGAAGTTATAAGGAATAGCTTCAATGAAGAGCTTGATTCCGCTTGTGCCTTCCGGAGCATATCCCGAAACTGCGGCTGCCCACGATGAAATGGGGGCTATCATGCAGATGGGAGCGGCAGTTGCATCAATGAGGTATGCAAGCTTTGCTCTTGAAATTTTGTTTTTATCCGTAACGGGGCGCATAACGGCGCCGACGGTGAGGCAGTTGAAATAATCATCAATGAAAATGAGCACGCCGAATGCAAAGGTTGCAAGCGCTGCGCCGGCTTTTGATTTTACGTGTTTTGATGCCCATGCGCCGAAAGCGGCGGATGCGCCGGTTTTGTTGATGAGGGCAACCATAATTCCGAGAATAACAAGAAATGTGAAAATGCCCGCCTGGCCGGAAACGGCTGAAATAAAGCCGTCGTTGATTATTGTGTCAACCGTGCCGAGACCTTTGAAGCCTGCGGAAAGAAGACCGCCGACTACGATGCCGATGAAAAGCGATGAATAAGCCTCTTTGGTAATGAGGGCAAGTCCTATTGCAACAACGGGCGGGAAGAGCGACCAGAGAGTGCCGACGGGAGAGGAAACAGAGCCGCTGAATGAGCAGGCGATCCCGAATGCGGCAACAAAAGCCGCAATCAGAACTTTGGGGATGATTTTCTTTGCGTTCATTTTATGAACCTCCTGAAAAATTAAATTGCCGTGATACACTGGAATGTATCACGGCAAAAAACTTTCAGTTTAACCGATAGCACTCCACAATTAATGTGACAGTCTGATGTATATTTTACATCAGCCCGGAAAAGCATCGGTCTGGGCGGCCTTTGCAGAACCTCGGCAGAATCCCCTTTCGCCGCCGAACATTTCCCGGGAACAGCGGTTAATCTTGTCATCTGCGCCTCTATCTGATATTTAGGGTATCACGCAAAAGATACTCTATCACCTTTAAACAGATTTGTCAAGCATAGTTTGCTTTTGATTCCGGAAATTATTTTGAGCAGAATCGTATATTAATATTGATATTTTTAAAGGTATGTGTTATTTTTATATAAAACCTTATGAAAAGAGGAAAAAAATGAAAATAAAGCTTTTGGGAACATCTCACGGTTTGCCGGAAAAAGACCGTTTCTGTTCCTGCAATGTTATAACAGTCAATGGCAGCCATTATGTTATTGATGCAGGAGTTTCGCTTTTTTCGATTCTTCTGCATAACGGTTATGACTGCGAGGATGTCAAGGGGATTTTCATTACCCACATGCACGGCGACCATGCTTCGGGTCTTGTTGAGTTCGTTGACCTTATGTCCTGGGGCAAAAGATGTGTTAAACCGGAAATCTTTGTTCCGACCGTTGCAGGTAAGCTTGCAATTCAGATGCTTGCCGAAGCAATGGATCACGCTCGTGAGATTGAAATGAAGGTTTATACCGAAGGCGCTGTTTTTGAGGATGAAAACATCAGAGTAACCGCTTTCAGAACGGGTCACGGAGAGGCAACTTTTGGCTTCCTTGTTGAAGCGGAAGGAAAAAAGGTTTATTTCACGGGCGATATGAAAAAAGATATTTCCGATATGCCCGAATTCGTATATAGTGAAAAAACGGAGCTTATTATCTGCGAATCTGCTCATAACTGTATGCCGAAGATCGCCGATAAATTCAACAATATGAAAACAGACCGTATTGTTATCAACCATATTGCTCCGAAGCATTCCATTGCCGAATTCAAAGAGGCAAAGCCTCTTATCAATAAGCCGTTTGACCTTGCGTTTGACGGCATGGAAATAGAGCTTTAAAAAGAAGGGAAAACATGAAAAAAATAATTTCTGTTTTATTGTGTGTTGTTATGACAGCTTCAGTTTTATCGGCTTATGCCGGCGCTTTCTCAACGGATATATGCGTTGACTCAAGCTATTCCGTTGTTTATTCGGATGAAATTCTCGCTGCCGCAGCAGAAAAGCTTTCCGGCTATATCGGCAGGGTTATCGGCGAAGCCCCGGCGGTTTCCCCGCAGGCAGACGGAAACTGCATCATCCTTAAAAACGATTCTTCTGTAATTGAAAACGGCTATAAGATCAAAGCCGACGGCAGCAATATTCTTATCACCGGCTCAACTCTTCAGCAGACGGTCAGAGGAGCTTATGCGTTCCTTGAAAAATATTGCGGAATAAGCTGCTATACCTCAAAGCTTACCGTGTTTAAACAGAATGAAATCCGTGTTCCCGCCGATACCGATTATTCCTATGTTCCGTATTTTGAATATACGGACACAGACTGGATGAGCCCGTGTGACACGGAATATTCGCTTTTCAACGGTCTTAACAGCGATGAATACCGCAAGATCCCCGCAGAGCTCGGCGGCACGATCGATTATATTTCAAGCTTTGCCCACAGCCTCACAAATCAGTTTTGCAGCAGGGATAAATATTTTGAGGAGCATCCCGAGTATTTTGCCTTCAACGGCTTCGGAAGAACAGACAAGCAGCTCTGCCTTTCAAATCCGGAAGTTGTTGAGATAATTACGCAGGAGGTGCTTGACCTTCTCAAGAAAAAGCACGATCCGAAGGCGGATATCCAGATAATTTCTTTAACGCAGAATGATAATATTTCCTATTGCAGATGCGACAAATGCAGAGAAATCGACAGAAAATGCGGCTCTCACGCAGGAACCTATGTTCTTCTGGCAAATGCAGTTGCAAAGACGATCAGAGAAAAGGGCTACGATAATGTTGTTATAGATACCTTTGCCTATCGCTATACCCGCACGGCGCCGAAGGGCATAGAGCTTGAGCCGAATGTTGTTATAAGACTCTGCTCGATTGAGGGCTGTTTCTCCCACGCTCTTGATGATCCCTCCTGCAAGACGAATGCCGATTTTATGCACGATCTTGAGGAATGGTCAAAAATCTGCAAGAGAGTTTATATCTGGGATTATTGCACGAACTATACCGCTTTTGTCGGCCTTTTCCCGGATTTCGGTGTTCTTCAGCGCAATATGCAGATTTTCTATGAGCATAATGTCAAGGGAGTTTATGAGGAAGGCAACTATACAATGAATAAGTGCGACACCGAATTCGGTGAACTTCGTTCATATATGATCTCAAAGCTTATGCAGGATCCTTATCTTGATTTCAACGCCGTTCGTGATGAATTCATTAATGCTTATTACGGCGAGGGCGGAAAATATGTTTCGGAATTTCTCGATATAATAACCGAAAATGCAGGAAAAAAGCATCTCGGAATCTATATGCCGATGACCTCTACGCTTGCTATGAGTCCTTCGCAGGTAAGAAAGTGCGATGAGCTTTGGGAAAAGGCGAAAAGCGAAAGCACGGGTACGGAGCTTGAAAATGTTATCCATTCTGAAATGAGCTGGCGTTATTGGAAAATGAAGAATCTGAAATCCGAGTTTTCAAATCCCGTTAATTTTATGGCCGAAAAAGAAAAGCTCACTTCCGATATTCACGCAGCGGGCGTTGACAGATGGACCGAAGCAACCGGAGCGATCGTATTCTTCTCCAAAATCGGTCAGGCTCTGTATTTTGACCTTTTCCCGCTGGTCAATTTCTTCATAAAGCTCATCTATAAGGCGATTTAAGCATACATAGATATTATATATCCGGGAGAAATTTTCTCCCGGAGCAATGTTAAATGTAAAAAAGGGGGAACCGTTACGGATCTTTCAAAATCATTAAGAGAAAATGAAAGTAAAATCAACAGAGCCTCGTGCCTTGTTGCGCTTGCCTGCTTTATTGCATCGGTGGGAATGTTTATGATGAACAAGCTCGGAATTTTTATTCTAAATTCCGACGATTCGTTGATCGTTGTTATCCTGGTCGGTGTTTTTACCGTTCTTGATTTTATTCTTGCTTACGGGATCAAGGGCGAAAGGCCGTTCGTAAAATATTTCATAATGATCAATGACTGCCTCATCGTAACGGCTTTGTATTCTTATCTCAGCATGCATACCGTGCTTATGCTTTCCGTTCCGGTTATAAAATCGGCTTTATATTTCAACAGAAAATTTTCTCTTGTTGCCGGAATCTCATCTTCAATAGCGATGTTTGCCGCTCATATTTTGAGCGTTTCGCTTTCAATCGTTCCGGATGATGTTATAGTCAAATCATATTTTGCGGCAATCGTTTTCGGCTTTTTGCCGAGATTCATTCAGTTTGTTCTTATAAACATAACGGTCGCCATTCTCACCCGCAACACATCAGATCTTTTCAATAAGCTTGACGGATATAAGAAGCTCGAGGCGGCTCTTGCAAAGGTTGAATTCGCAAGAAAGGAAATTTTACATAACCGTTCCGTTACGCAGGCTCTCGGTGATTCCTATGTGACTGTTTTTTCGGTTGACATAGATAAAGACGAAATGCGCGCCGAAAAGCTTGAAAAAACCACGAAAATTCAGGGGATTGACAGGGTCGGCGTTTCCGAAAAGCCATATAGCGAAATTGTTGCGGCTTTTTCCGAAAATAATGTTGAAGAGGAAGACACAGAAAAATACGATGATAATTTCAGCGCCGATTCGATCCGGGACGCATGCCGTAAAAACGAAAGCAGCGTTTTAAAAATCGGCTGCAAAATGAGAGGCGCTCATATCTGCTCGGAAATCAGCATTGTTCCGATGAACAGCGAGGAGTATCCGAATTCCGTTGTTATCGGCATTCGCAATATCAGCGATCAGGTTGCAAAGGAACAGGAACAGCTTGAAAAAATGGAAAAGATGATGAATGAGGCGAAGCGGGCAAGCAGCGCCAAATCAAATTTCCTTTCAAGAATGTCCCATGATATAAGAACTCCGCTCAACGGAATTATCGGTCTTTTTGAAATTGACGAAAAGCATCCCGATGATATTGAACTCTGGAGAGAAAACCGCAAGAAGGCGACGGTTGCCGCCAATCATCTGCTTTCGCTCATCAACGATGTGCTTGATATGAGCAAGCTTGAAGACGGAAGCATAGTTATTCCGAACGAGCCGTTTGATATTTTTGAAACAACATTTGAAACGGTAACTATAGTTACGATGCGTGCCGCCGATGCAGGCATCAATATGGAATATCTCGGAGGAGATATTGAGATCCCCGTAAAATATGTTTACGGCAGTCCTCTTCACCTTAAGCAGATTTTTCTGAATATTTACGGAAATTCAATCAAATATAACAAGCCGGGCGGCTTCATAAAAACGAAAGTTGAAATCAAAAAGATAACCGACACAAAAGTTATGTTCAAATGTATCGTTTCCGACACCGGCATCGGAATGAGCCCCGAGTTTCTTGAGCATCTCTTTGAACCGTTCTCGCAGGAAAAGAATGATGCAAGAAGCTTCTATCAGGGAACGGGTCTCGGAATGTCCATAGTTAAAACTCTTGTTGAAAAGATGAACGGAACAATTGATGTTGCCAGCGAAGAGGGAGTCGGAACCACCTTTGCTGTTTCAATTCCGTTTGAGATCGCAGATGAGGCGAGTGTCCGGACCCCCGAAAATGCAAATGAGGAAGCTGATATTTCCGGAACAAAAATCCTTATCGTTGAGGATAACGAGCTTAATATGGAAATCGCCGTTTCTCTTCTTGAGGATATGGGCGCAGCCGTAACCTGTGCCGCCAACGGCAAGGAAGCCGTTGATATATTCAATAATAATCCCAAGGGTACATTTGATGTTATTCTTATGGATATTATGATGCCGATTATGGACGGATTTACCGCAACGAGGGCAATAAGAGCCCTTAAAAGAGAGGATGCGGGTTTGATTCCCATAATTGCAATGACGGCGAACGCTTTTACAGAGGATGTTCAGCACGCCAAGGAGGCGGGAATGAATGCTCATCTCGCAAAGCCGATTGATGTTATAAAGATGACGAATGTCATTGCAAAATACAGAAATAAGAATTATTAACAACAAAACAGCCGCATCGGAATGATGCGGCTGAAATTTTAATTGATTGCTTCAAAGAGCTTTATTATCGGCAGAAGAGCAAATTCGTATTGTTCAATAGGTTTTTCAAGAATTACCGGCTCCGTTGCAGTGCCCAATCTTTCATTTTTGAGCGTTTCGAGAACGCATCCCGCAATAACTATGTTGCCTTTGCCGTTCGGATGAATTGTGTCAATTGCAAGGCAGTCCGATCTGCCGTGAAGTGCCGAAGCAACATCAACAATAACATAGGATCCCGGATTTTCTTCAAGATAATTTTCAAACACTTCGTTGAGAAATTTCGAGCCTATTTCGTTTGCGGGTTTGATAAAATCAAAGCGCATATTGTAAACTGTCTGAACAAGAATCAGCGCATCGGGATTGGCACTTTTGATTTTTGCGATAATAGCCGAAAAATTATCGAGAAAGTTTTTCTGGATTTCTCTGAAAGGCTCTTCATAGCCGAAAAACGAGCAGAAAAGAAGCTTGAAAAAATTTGACTTCAGATAATCGTTTCCGCCGATTGAAATGCTTATGATGTCCGCATTTTTAATATCATTGATGACTTTGCTGTTGTTGAGTGTGGATAAAAGATTATCCGAGCGCTGACCGTTTATGCTGTCGTTGATATAATTATATCCGTTAGTGTTTGCAACCATTCTGCCGTAGCAGGCCTCGCCGGAATTCAGCACTCCGGCGCCGTGAGCGATCGAATCGCCGAGCAGCAGATAGTTGAGTTTTTCATCGTCTGCGTAAGCTCCGGTAATGCAGACGGAAAC
>R27__coassemble_1386_pt1 | contig 11274 bp, 8 predicted proteins | sample R27__metabat2_high_PE_014 | metagenome-assembled genome bin R27
TATAGTTATGCGAAGCGACTGTATAGGTCTTTTCAAGGTCGATCGGAACATATTCTCCGTTCTGAAGCACCTTAACATCCGAAATTCTGTTGATTTCGCTGACTGAAATCAAATTATCATCTGCATCGGTCTCAACCGATGCTTCCTTGCTTGTGTCAACAACGAATTTCAGGCCGGAAACCTGCTGGAAGCTTCCGTATTCGCCAACGGCAACTCCGTTTTCGGAATAAACATTTCTTGTGAATCTGTAAAAATATTCAAGCATATCAACTATCTCGGCGCCTGTGAGCTTCACAACGCACAGAGTATTGCCATAAGGGTTGACATTGATTATATCGGCATAGGTAATATCACCCTCATTGATGCTCGCTCTGATTCCTCCGCCGTTGCACATTCCTATATCGGCTCCGGATATTATTCTGTAAGCATCCGCAACCATATCGCCGATTGCAAGCTCTCTTGAGCGGACCATTCTGATTCCGCTTTCATCGGCTATCGGCATTGAAACATCCGTATGGCCGATAACTTTATTCATTTCTCCGTTATATTTCCGAAGCACATCGCCGACAAACTTTTCCGTTTCGGCATCTTTTTTCTCATATTCCGAAATGAGGCCGACTGAAATATTTCCGCTTGCGGTTATCATAAGCTTTCCGATGCTGCTGAATTTTGTGCCCGTCTGCGAAAGAAGCACCGGCTCGCCCGTTTTGTTTCCAACAACATTGCAGGTCATTTCCGTATGCGAATGTCCGTCAAGTACAACATCAATTCCCGTAGTGTTGGCTATAAGATCCGATGATCTGTATGGCTTGCATTCTTCTTCAATTCCCATGTGAGAAAGCGCAACAACATAATCGGCGCCGTCATTTCTGCAATCGTCAATTGTCTGCTGAATCCCGTCATAAAATTCCGATACAGTTTTTTCAATTCCGAAATAATAAACCTGCTTCCCGTCTTCGGCAAAGAAAGCCGGAGTTGAATTTATCGGAGTATAAGGAGTTGAAATTCCGATGTATCCAACCTTTATTCCGCCATATTCAACAACCTCATAGGGTTTAACATCTTTCAGCTTGTTTTCTTTGCTTCCGCTGTATGTTATATTGCAGCAGAGATACTGCAAGTTTGATTTTTCAATATTTTCCTTAAGGATATCAAAGCCGTAATCAAATTCATGATTGCCGAATACCGCATAATCATAGCCGACCTCATTCATGATTTCAACCATACAGCGTCCCTTTGAAACTGCTCCGAGATAGCTGCCCTGAAGATGGTCTCCGCAATCAACGAGAGTAACATAATCCGTTTTTTCAAGGCATTCTTTTTTATATGCCGCAAGCCCCGCATAGCCTATATTTTCATCTGCGGCGCAATGAACATCGTTTGTAAAAAGGATTATGACATCATCCTGGGAAAGACTTATCGGCAAGCCGAAAAAATTACAGATTGCTATAAATATTGATAAAATAAATGAAATTATCCTTCTCATGGTTTTCTCCCTATTCTGTTATAATTGCTTCGCCTGCATTGCCGTTATATGTTTTGCCTGCATAGCTGAATTCTGTTTTTTCAAAAAACGAAGCGGCAATTCTTCCATCCGGCAGCCTGACCGCCTGAACGGATTCATTATTGATAATGATTTCAAATTCGGCATCGGTGTTTTCTCCCATGACCGTATAGGCATAAGAGCCGGTGTTTTCAATCGAAACCGTAAATATATCGCCCTCTGCCGGAGTTGACGCATACGGAAGATTGTTTCTGTGCCAATCGCCGTTTCTGTGTTCGCTTCCTGCGGAAAGAGCGCCGCCCTCAAGCACGGTATATTTTATTCCGTTGTGAATAACCGTGTTTCCGTATTTCTTAAATGAGCCTGTGTAGAAGCACTGGTCAAGAGTGGTGTTCATTTTTCTGCCCTGCGAATCCTTCATTCCCGCTCCCATCAGAAGCACGGCATCTCCGGAAGCAAAGCAGGAAACGGTCATATTGATTCCCTCGTGAGTGGTTTTTGCAAGCGAAACAGCCGCATTGCCGGAAATTTTTCCTCCGTAAATGCCGGGAAGGTATCTGTAAGTAAAATCTTCGTGAGCCATAAGCTCTTCATCGGTTTCTTTGACCGCCGTTGTGCCCGGAACGAAGGAATAATCATAAACCGGAGCAATGTTGTTATATTCATCTCCCCTGCTCATAATCGTTGTAACGCCCGGGAATGATGAATTATATCCGAGAACATTTTCGTCGTTGATTATCTCCGAATACGCAAGATAATCCGCACCGCCTCTGAAGCTGAAATAGAAATCTTTGTTATTGACTACAAGGAATTTTGCGGTGTCAAAATATTTAACTCCGAAATCGCTCTTTTCATCATTTCGTATTGATTCGGCATAAGCCCTGATTTCATCTTTTCTCGGCATTTCTTCAACAGATGCCAGCGTTTCAAGCGTTGAAACAATTCCTTTGAGCGGCTGCGAATTCAACCTCGAAACCGATCTGCCAATTGTTGTCGGATCAAGAGTATCGCCGAAGCTCATCATGCGCATTCCGTCGCAGATGAAATTTGCCATCGGAGCAAGCTGTTCCTGCGAAAAGATATAATCCGTGCCGGAAAGAAGCTTTATTATCGTTGACATTCCGTTGATGAATGTTATTCCGTAACCGCCCATATAGATTCTCTTGCCGTGCTGGAAAAACGTTGCGTCATCCTGAAGGCCCTGGTCGTCCGAATAATCAAGCTCGCCGGAAACAATTTTGACCGCTTCCCTGATAGCCTTCGGGCTTCCCGCAAATGCCCCGAATTTGATTGAAGACATTGCAAGATCAATTGCGTTTGCGCCGGCATGAGAATAAAGCACCGAGCTTATCGTGAAGCATCCTCTGCCGATTTTTTCGCCGAGGAGTCTCATCTGCTTTCTGCTCAATTCGTCTTTCATAAGAACTCCGAATTCCCCGAGGGCATTCGGAACCGAGAGACGGTTATGCCACCAGTTTGTGCTTTGAAAATCATTATTGATCCAGAAATCAAGAAGTCCGAGAATATATGATTTCAGCTCATCTTTCTTTGCGGGATCTTTCTCAAGGCGATAAAGAATCGCAAGCCTTTCAAGTCTTCCGATATGCCTTGACGGGATCCAGGTTGTTCGGTCGGTATTCGAATAATCTATATCCGTAAAATAAAGGCAGCCGTTCTTATCTTTCTCTGTGAGAGCGATGATTTTATCCGCTTCCTTTATATCGGGAGTAATTGACTGACCGAGAGTGCCGCTGAGAAGACCTTCTGTTATATTCTGCGAAACTGTAATTATATCGGGATCTTCATAGCTCTTTGTTACGGCGGAAGACATAAGCACAAAAAACACAAGAACCAATCCGATTATCCTCGTAAAAGTACTTATCATTTTATTTTCTCCTCGTGGTTATACTGAAAGTCGGGTATAAAACCCGACTTTTAAAATCACATATTGCTTTTAATGAAATTAACTGTATCTTCAAGAGATTTTCTTGCAGTCATCGGCTCATAACCAAGCTCAGTTTTCGCCTTTTCATAAGAGAATCTGCAATTTTCGCAGATTTTGCCGATTGAGAATTCCGTAAGCACGGGAGGCCACTTCATAGCTTTGAAGAATGCACCGATAAGCGGGCAGAGCTTGAGAAGAGTTTTCTTTCCGAGCTTGATTTTCGGAGCTTTTTTGCCGTTGATATCGGCAAGAGTTGCAATGAACTGGTCAACGGTAAGCACTTCACCGCAGAGGAAATAAACCTCGCCGCCTCTGCCTTTTTCAGCCGCTGCGATCATTCCCTTTGCAACATCTCTGACATCAACAAAGTTATATCCGCCGAAGTTGAGAGAAACGGGGAAAAGTCCTTTAAGATAAAGCTTTATCATTTCGCAGGGACTGCTGTTTCCGTGAATATCGTTGGGGCCGATAACGCAGCTCGGAAGAACCGCAACACATTTAAGCTCATCGCAGTTTGAATCAACAACAAACTGCGTTGCTGCTGCCTTTGATTTGCCGTAGGCACCCTCGATATTGTCGGGATTGAATGTTGAAGGCTCCGTGATAACGGGCATATCATCTGAAACGGGGATGCAGTCAACGGAAGAAACGAAAACAAGATTCTTAACTCCGCAGGCTTTGCAGGCTTCAACAACATTCTTTGTGCCCTCATAGTTGACCGCCCAGACAAGCTTATCTCTTTCGCCTGTAATGTCAACAATACCGGCTATATGATAAACGGTTTCGGCTCCTGCAAAAACTTCCTTGAGATGGTCAAGCTTGCATACATCGCCGAAGATTTTTTCGCAATTTTCGTATGCGTCAAAATCATTGCAATCGGAATGAAGAGAAAGTCTGATATGCTCTCCTCTTTTTGCAAGCTCATCAACGAGAGTATGGCCGACATAACCTTTTGCGCCTGTGACAACCGAAATCTTATTTTCCATTGCTTTTCCCTCCGAAATAAAAATATATAGTTATTATACAATATCAAATACCATAATTCAACACATACCGTTAAATTTTTCTTATCCGGATTGATATTTTCCGAATATATGCTATTATAGAAATTAAAGAGGGTGACAAAATGGAAATCGAAAGAAAATGGCTTGTTGAAAAATCAAAAATTCCCTATGACTTTGAAAAACTCGAAAAATTCAGAATCGAGCAGGCGTATATTTCGTTTTTGCCGACCATAAGAATCAGAAGCATTGACAACGAAAAATTCGTGCTGACAATAAAATCAAGATCAGGCACAGATTCTTTTCTCTCAAGGAAAGAAGCCGAAATCGAAATCAGCAGGGAAGAATATAATTCGCTGATGAAAAAAGCATCCGGCAGAATAATCGAAAAAACGAGGTATCTTTTCAGAAGAGAAGACGGTCTTCTTGAAGAAATTGATATCTTTGAGGGTGAATTTTCCGGGCTCTGTTATCTTGAAATTGAGTTTGAAAGCGAAGAAAAAGCAAAAGACTTTCCTTCCCCCGAATGGGTCGAAAAGGATGTTACTGCAGACAAAAAATTCACTAACGGAAGCCTTGCAAGAAACGGAATGCCGATATAAAAAACGGAAGGGCGGTGCTTCATAATCTGTTTATGAAACGCAGCCCTTCCGTGCTTTTGTTATATTTCAAGCATAGATTTTTTAATTATTTTTGCTTTGCCCTTAAGAATGATTTCTCCGTCAGGTGAAGCAAAAACCGAAAGAATTCCTCCCGGCTCTCTGAACGAAACTTCGATTTTTCCGCTTTCCGCAGCCGCAAGAGCCATTCCCGCCGCCGAGCTTCCGCTGGCGCACGAGCTTTCCCAGAAAAGAGAGGAAGGATTCCGCACATAAACAAGCGGAGAAAGCTCCATGCTTTCTTTATCAAGGAACATTACGCCCACGCAGTCTCTGCCGAACTGATCGCTCCATATTTTTATTGCTTCTTCGGCTGAAGCTTTTTCCATTCTGCCGTCGCAGACAAAATGGATTATGCTTCCGAAATCAACTGCGGTGAAATCATAATCTTTTGAATTATATGAGAGAACACATTTTTCAACCGAAAGCGGCTTCGGCATTTCAACTCTGCATATAAACTCATTCTCCGAAATTCTCCCGGCAGAAACGCCGACCTTGTTTTCAGCGCCCGAAACATCAAGAAGAAGCTTTTCTTCGCTGCCGGTTTCGGCACCTTTTTCAAACTGAATCAGAGCCGCCGTTGAAATTGCGGCATTTCCGCAAAATTCACCGCCTGCCATGCGAAGCGAATTATTTCCGACAAAACCGACCTGCTCTGCGCACGGCTCTTTTTTCATCAGAAGCTCCGCAATTGCCGGCTGTTTTTCAACCGGAACTTCGCTTCTGACGAGAATCGTAATGTTTCCGGTCGGATCAATAAGATAATACTCAATAATCATTTGTTATAATTACGCAGAAACTGCTTTGTGCGCTCGTTGGCGGTGTTGTCAAACACCTCTTCCGGTGTTCCCTGCTCAACGATAACGCCGTTATCCATAAAGATTACTCTGTCGGAAACGGCCTTTGCAAAGCTCATTTCGTGAGTTACGATAACCATGGTCATTTTTTCGTCTGCAAGCTGCTTTATGACCTTAAGCACCTCGCCGGTAAGCTCCGGGTCGAGAGCAGAGGTCGGCTCATCGAAAAACAAAATATCGGGCTTCATTGCAAGCGCTCTCGCAATTGAAACTCTCTGCTGCTGGCCGCCGGAAAGCATACAGGGATAAGCATTTTCCTTGTCGAGGAGACCCATTTTGTCAAGAAGGACTCTGCATTCCTCATAAACCTCATTTTTGTCCCTTTTCTGATTTGAAACGGGAGGATCCATAAGGTTTTTTATAACGCTGTAATGCGGAAAAAGATTGTAATTCTGAAAAACAAGCCCGAATCTGCTTCTGACGGAATTCAGATTTTTGGTATATTTTATTGACGAGCCTTCCATCCACGCTGCCTTCTCATCCGAATATGTAAGAGAGCCGGCGTCCATGGTTTCTAGAAGAGTTGCACAGCGGAGAAGGGTTGATTTTCCCGATCCGGATGGACCGATAATGGAAACAACCTCGCCCTTATCGACCTTGATCGAAATATCCTTGAGCACCTCAACATTTTTGAAGGATTTTCTGACGTTTTTCATTTCAAGAACGCTCATAACGATCCTCCTTAAATAGTGTAATAGCTCATAGACTTTTCGATTTTATCCATTACAAAGCCTATTATTGCATTGAAAACATAATAGAACACGCCCGCAACAACAAACGGAACAAAGCTCGTTTGCGAATTGGCGATCTGTTTGCCGATGGTAAACATTTCCTGATATGAAACCGTAAATGCCATTGAGGTATCTTTAACAAGAGTAACGATTTCATTTGTAACGCTCGGAAGGATCCTGCGGATGACTTGCGGAAGAATGATCTTCATAAAGGTCTGAATTTTTGAATAACCGAGCACCTGAGCCGCTTCATACTGACCGACGGGCATTGATTCAAGTCCGCTGCGGTAAATTTCCGCAAAATATGAAGCATAGTTGATTGCAAACGCAACAACAACCGGCACAAGCTTGTTTTTGGAAATGCCTATATCAAGTCCGATTCCCAAATTATATGCCTCCGCAAGCTTATTGACTGCAACGGAAACATAATACGGTCCGTAGGTCACCGCAATAAGCTGAAGCATCAGAGGAGTGCCTCTCAGAACCGAAATAAAAAATCTCGTGATTGCCGAAACAACCTTAAGCCTGCTTCTTCTGAGAAGGGCAACTATCATGCCGAGCGGAAGAGAGAAAAGCAATGTCAGAAAGAAAATGGCGCAGGTTTTTCCGAGACCCTCGCTCATTTTCAATATCATTGTCATTAAATCCATAAAAATTCCTCAAGTTTTTTCAGACAAAATTCCCGAAGGCACATTCCTGCGCCTTCAGGAATTTTTTCTGCTTATTTTACTGTCGGCTTATTTTTTTTCGTTAACATATTTTGCCGCAACGGGATAATCAACAAATACTGCATCAACTGCGCCGCCTTCAAGCTCTGTGAAGCACTTAAGGAAGCTGTCGCAGGTAACAACGCTGCCGAATGTTGCCGAGAGAGAAGCAAGGTCGCCGTCATCAGCAAGAAGGGATTCTCCGGATGTGCCGAGCTGAACGGCTACGGTCTTGCCGGCAAGATCTGCCGATGAATTGATGCCGTTTGCTGCGTTAACAACAAGAACCTGCTCGCTGTCATAATAAGGTTCCGAAATAACGAAGCCTTGCTCTGTCATTGAGGGAAGAATTGTCATACCCGACCATACGCAGTCGCATTCGCCGGCATTAAGCTGAATAAGCTTCTGATCCCAGTTAACTCCAAATACATCGAATTCCCAGCCGAGAAGTTCACAGGCTGCTTTGCAGATCTCAACATCAAAGCCGGTGTATTCGCCGTTGTCGCCCATATAGCTGAACGGATTATATTCAGGGTCAATACCCATAACGAATTTTCTTGCTTCGTAAGCCGAAAGATCGGCAGCTTCAGCGGTAAATCCATCCTGAAGATAAGTGAGATTATCAACAATATCGGGATACTTTGCGGCGATTTCCGCATAAGTTCCGTTGGCAACAAGGTTCTTGACTGCCGCAACGATTGCTGCGCATACATCATCCTCACCCTTGCGGAATGCGATGCCGTACTGTTCTTTGCCGAGATCTTCGTCAATGATTTTAAGCTCGATCTTCTGAGGCTCTGTTTTTCCCGGTTCTTTCTCTGCTCCGCAGGCTGCACATGCGAGAAGCATCATAACTGCAAGAATAATTGCAATGGCTCTTTTTATTTTTTTCATAATATCGTTTCCTTTCTGTTTTGTGTTATCATTTTAGCACGCTAAAGCGATAATGTCAAGGATTTTTTAAAAATATGCTTTGTTTGACACCGTTAACGGCTAAATAATTCTTGTATTGAAAAATTTTATATGATAAACTATTTAAAAAGGAGCTGATAATTATGTCAGGCAAAGCAAAATGGATATGGTATCCTGCCGAATATGAAACCTATCATCACAAGCTTCTCTCCTGCCGCAGGCAGGAATACGGCTGCGATTACCCCTGCCAGTGGTATATTGCAAATACTGAACTGAGTGTAAGATTCTTTAAGACATTCACTGCCGAAAAAGATACATATATAAGGATAATTACTCATTCAAAGGGAATGGTCCGCACAAGGAACGGACTGAAACCGGTCAACGAAGATATTTTTATCGAAAAGGGCGAGCAGCAGATATGCGTTGACCTTTATGATATGAACGGCTTCTGCGCTTTATATCTCGACAGCGAATATGTTGTCAGCGACGAAAGCTGGACGACCGACCTTCACGACAGCCGCTTTATCAATGCGGCCTGCGAGCCGTGCCTCACTTCTCCCGAAGATGATCCGAGAAAATTTCCGTTTGTATATGAAGAGATCCTTCCCGTTTCATCGGATGAGATCAACGGCGGCAGACTTTATGATTTCGGCAAAGAAATGTTCGGCATAATTGAATTTGAAAAAACCGTTGACGGAATGTTCATTTCATACGGCGAATCAAGGGAAGAAGCGCTCGACAAGGTAAATTCCGTTGTTCACGAGCGTCTTTCGGCGTCTGATGAGAAAAGAAGACCCGCAAGAGCTTTCAGATATATTTTTATCACAAGCGAAAGCGGAGAATTTCCACGCTTCACCGCCGAATATGAATATCTGCCGATAAAGGACAAGGCTTCTTTCAGATGCGAAAACGAAACCGTCAACAAAATCTGGGATTTATGTTCCCGCACATTCCATCTGAATTCAAGAGAATTTTTCCTTGACGGCATCAAGCGTGACCGCTGGGTATGGTCGGGCGACGCATATCAGTCATATATGATAAATAATTATCTCTATGCCGACCGAGAAATCACAAAACGCACCATAACCGCCCTTTTCGGCAAGCCTCCATATAAAACACACATAAACACCATCAACGATTATTCGGCTTATCTCATTATTTCCGTGCTTGATTATTATGAAGCAACAGGCGACCTGAAATTCGTTGAAGCCATTTGGGAAAAGGCAAAAGCTCTTTATGATTTCATTGTTTCACGGCTTGATGAAAGAGGCTATGTTGTGGGACTTTACGGCGACTGGATTTTCATTGACTGGGGCAAAGTCGATAAGCAGGGAGCAGTCTGCGCAGAGCAGATCCTTCTGTGGAAAACCTGCCTTTCAATGCAGAAGCTTTCATCTCTTCTCGGAGAAGGCGGCGATTATCTTTCAAGAGCCGAAACGCTCAAGGAAAACATTATCCGTGATTTCTGGAGAGAAGATAAAAAGGCATTCATTGATTCTTTTGATTCGGGCAAAGAACAGATCTCAAGGCAGAGCAATGTTTTTGCGATTCTCTATGAAATAGTTGATTCCGCCCGTGCCGAAGAAATATTTGAAAATGTGCTTGAAAATGATGATATTCCGGCAATCACAACGCCCTATTTCAAGCTTTATGAGCTTATGGCGATCTGCAAGCTCGGCAGAACAGAAGAAATGCAGAACTATCTCGAAAGCTATTGGGGAAAAATGCTCTCTCTCGGCGCAACATCGGTCTGGGAGCAGTTTGATCCGAACGAAAACGGCACGGAGCATTACGCAATGTACGGCGGAAAATATGCCCGCTCTCTCTGCCACGCCTGGGGAAGCGGTCCGATCCTTCTGCTCGGAAAATATGTTTGCGGCGTATCTCCGGCTTCAACCGGATATGAAACCTTCGTTGTTGAGCCGAAGCCGGGAAAATATTCCTCGTTTTCTGCGGATGTGCCCGTCAACAAGGGCGTTGTTCACATTGAATTCAATGAGAAATCCGTTTGCGCATCTGCGGATGTTGAGGGCGGAACGCTTATTTTCAACGGCAAAAAGGTCAATATTCCGAAAAACGGAACCGCCGAGATCCGATATAACGAAAAGTTTACAACTTGTTAACCGATTTTTCCGTGTTTTAATATAAAATATTTTTATTAAAAGAATCGGGAGCGGATAATATTGCTTGGATATGTCAGAGCATATAAAGCGGAACTGAAGGTCAGAGATTATGAGCTTTACAGAGGCATTTACTGTTCTCTCTGCCGTTCCCTCGGCAGAAACTATTCTCCGTTTTCCCAGCTCTTATTAAGCTATGATTTTACTCTGGCCGCAATGATAAGGCTCGCCGTTTCCGAAAACGGATGCACCTTTTCGCAGAAGAGATGCCCGTATAACCCCGCAAAGAAATGCCTTGACTGCTCAAAAAAAGAAATTTTCGATATCTGCGCTCACGCCGTGATCATAACGGCATATTATAAAGTCATTGACAATATTGAAGATTCAAAAGGGCTGAAAAAGCTTGCGGCAATCCTGCTGTATCCGTTTATTGCCCTGATGCACAAAAAGGCAAAAAGACTTGCTCCCGAAATTGAAAACGCTGTTTCGCAGGCTATGAAAATGCAGAGCGAAGCGGAAACAAAGCAGAACATCGGAATTGATGAAGCCGCCCACCCGAGCGCCGACGCCCTCGGAAAAATTTTCGCCCTGGATTCCGGCGAAAATCAGGATTCGCTTTATCGCTTCGGTTATATGGTCGGCAGGTTCATATATATTCTTGATGCCGCCGATGATATTGAAGACGATATAAAGCATAAAAGCTTCAATCCGTTCAAAAACGATTATCCCGGTCTTTCTTCTGAAGGGAGCGGAAAAGAATTCGCAGACAGAATCGAAAAAATGCTTAATCTCACGCAGTCACAGATCCTTGAAGCGTTTGATGCCGTTAAAGTTGAAA
>R27__coassemble_1389_pt1 | contig 11254 bp, 6 predicted proteins | sample R27__metabat2_high_PE_014 | metagenome-assembled genome bin R27
ATTCAAGGTGGGTTCGGATTATTATCACTCGGTTAAGCATAAATGCTTACCCTACGAAATGCGCGGCGGTTCGTCCTTCCGTGCCGTGTGAATTCAACAACCGTTTTCAGCAAGACGAGGCCGCAAAAAAATCGCAGCCACTTCTATATATATTATTACATTATATCTTCTGCCGCTCTGACGGCAGCAGCATATAAATCTTCTCTGCAAGTTTTGAGAACTTCATCAAACGGCTTCGGCGTTTCGCAGGAAAAATACATTTTTTCAACTCCGAGCTGAAGGATCTTTTCTGCGCCGTCGCCTCTGCAGCCGCATATTGTGATAACTTTTTTGCCGAGCTTTTTTGCCCTCTTTGCGATGCCGGAAATAACCTTGCCGTCGGCAGACTGGAAATCAAGTCTGCCCTCGCCGGTTATTACAAGGTCGGCAGCAGCAGCCTTTTCATTGAATCCTGATTTATCAAGAATGATGTCTATTCCCCTTTTCAGCTCTGCACCGAAGAACGCAACAGCTCCTGCGCCCATTCCTCCTGCCGCTCCGCCGCCCGCAATTGCCGAAACGTCAACGCCGAGATCGGATTTTATCACCTTCGCCATATTGCGAAGCCCTTCATCAAGGCGTTCAACAGCTTTTTCATCTGCGCCCTTCTGCGGAGCGAAAACATAAGCAGCTCCGGTTTTTCCGAAAAGAGGGTTATCCACATCGCAGGCACAGATAACCGGAATCGGAATCGTTTTTTCGGGTTTGATTATTCTTCTGATCTTTCCGAGATTTGCGCCGACCGGTTCAGGCTCATTTCCGCTTTCGTTAAGAAATTTCCATCCGAGAGCGGCGGCTGCGCCGATTCCGCAATCGTTGGTTGCGCTTCCGCCGAGGCCTAGCAAAATCTGCTTTGCGCCTTTGCTTACGGCATCCGAAATAAGCTCTCCTACTCCGAATGTGCTTGCCTTTTCGGGGTCTTTATTATCGCCCGCAAGCGGCAAACCTGCGCAGGAAGCCATTTCGATAACTGCGGTGTCATCACTTAACATATAGTAATCGGCATTCATTTTTTCGCCGAACACTCCGCTGACGGCGCAGCTTATAAACTTGCCGTCTGCAATTTCCGAAAAGCAAGCGCAAAGCCCCTCGCCGCCATCGGCAGCGGGGAGCTTATTTATCTTTGCATCTTTTATCTTTTCCGAAAAAGCTTTTTCGATTATATCACAGACTTCACGGGCAGTAAGCGTACCCTTGAAGCTGTCGGGAGCTATCAGAACAGAATACATAATTATTTCTCCGCAGAAGCTTTCTTGATATATTTCTTGAAGAATGCAACGCCGGGGCCGATAGCGGCAACGGGGATTCTTTCATTTGTGCCGTGAGTGCAGCGAAGAAGAGCAACCGAAACCTTATAAGGCGAATAGCGAAGAATATTTTCGCAGATAGGCTCATAGAAGCAGGCATCCGTGCCGCCCATAACAAGATAGGGAGCAACAACATTATTCTTATCATCCTGCATACAGATTTCCTTGATGATCTGGAAAGGTCTTGCATCTGTGGGTGAGAATTTGGAAGCTTCCTTGGTCTTGAGGACCTTGATTTCGATATCCTTGTTTCTGACAACCTTTCTGATGTGTTCAACAACATCAGCAGTTGTTGTGCCGGGCATCTGTCTGAAGTTAACAACAACGCTTGCCTTCTGAGGAAGAACATTTGCGGCAGGGCTGCCGTTCGCCATTGTAACGGCTGTTGTTGTTCTGATAAGGCAGGCTGCGGGAGGAATCTGCTTCATAACTTCTTTGATAACGGGTTTAAGATAAGGAATGTTGCAGGTCACAAGTCTGACGGGATAAGTGCAGTTTCTGCCGAGACCTGAGAAAAGGTCGCTGACAAAAGGCATAATTTCCGCTTTGAACTGATGGTTTTCAAGGTCTCTGATAACTTCTGCAAGCTCGCCGAGAGCCGAATGCTTGGGAGGCTGTGATGAATGGCCGCCCTTTGCGTTAACGCTGATTTCGATATCAAGATAACCCTTTTCGGCAATACCTACGCCGACAAGGTTTTTATTTTCGAGAACGCCCTTGATGTTAACGGGAAGAACTGCGCCGCCTTCATCAATAACGCTGTCAAGGTGAATGCCTCTGCTCTGAAGAGTTTCCATCATTGCCTTTGCTCCGCTTTCGCCGGAAGCAACAACCTCTTCATCCTGACCGAAGAGAAGATAAACATCTCTTTCGGGCTGGAAGCCTTCTTCAAGAAGAGTTTCAACTGCTTCCATAACACCGATAAGATGGTTTTTCATATCAAGAGCGCCTCTGCCCCAGATAAATTCGCCGTCATTAAAGCCGCTGAATGCGGGATGTTCCCAGTCTTCTTCGGTTCCGGCTGAAATGGGAACTACATCCTGATGAGAAAGAAGAGCGATGGGATCAAGGTCACTTCTTGTTCCCTTCCAGCAATACATAAGGCTTGCTTCGTTGATGATTTCCTTTGAAAGAGTTTTATGAAGAAGAGGATAGGATTCTTCAAGGAACTTATGGAATTCTTCAAACTTTGAAAAATCCACCTTTGACTTTTCGGGATAGCTGATAGTGGGGATTGAAATAGCCTTTGAAAGATGTTCCGCTGCTCTTGCGGCATCAACCTTTTCTTCGGGAGCTGTGCCGTAATCAACATTTTCGGGCTTAAATTTCAGCGCTCTGACTGCATTAACGCCTGCGGCTGCGCCGAGAACGCCGAGAGCTGCGATTTTTGCTGTTTTGCTCATTTTCTGTCATCCTTTCAATATGTGAAAATTAATAACATAAATTATTATAATGCAAAAAATTTTGCATTTCAATATGTATTTGTAACATCAGAAGAAGCTGAGCTGCGTTGTTTTGGGAAGATCCGCAAAAGCTCCGCTTTCTTCAAGAGTTTCAATAATGGTTTTTGATGCGCCGGAACGCATCTGAAAATCTTCAATTGAAATAAATTCAACGGGTTTTCCGTTTTCGTCTGTTCTCGCTTTTTCAAGCTCGATTGCAGCGCTCGCTCCGCAGCCGGACATTGCAGAGAACGGAAGTCTTATCTTGCCGTCTTCAACCATATATCTGTTTGCGGTCGATTTATAAATATCGATCGGAAGAACTTCTATTCCTCTTGCCATCATTTCATTGATGACCTGAAGAGAAGTATATGTACCCTCTTCTTTAGCCGTTGCCTGCTTGGCCTTGATTTTCTGATCAAGCTCCGCCATTTTTTTCATAACCGCAGATCTGCCGTTAAGAACGCTGACCGTGTCAATATCTTCGCCGCGCACCGTCATAAAGGTTGCATAATATTCAACGGGATAATAGAGCTTATACCACGCAAGGCGCAGAGCGGCAATGCAATAAGCGGCAGCATGAGCCTTCGGGAACATATATTTGATTTTCATGCAGGAATCAATATACCATTGCGGAACATTGTTATCGACCATCGCTTTTTTATGGTCATCGGTGAGCAGCTTTGTTGCCTTGCCCTTTCGCACGATTTCCATAATTTTGAATGCCATTCCTTTTTCAACGCCCTTATGGATAAGATAAACCATAATGCTGTCACGGGTTCCGATAACATCCGAAATCGTGCAGGTGCCGTTCTTTATAAGCTCCTGCGCATTGCCTATCCAGACATCCGTTCCGTGAGAAAGTCCCGATATCTGAAGCATATCGGAGAAATTTTTCGGCTTTGATTCCATAAGCATCTGGCGAACGAACGGGGTGCCGAGTTCAGGCAGGGAAAGCGTACCCGTTTCGCAGTTGATATCCTCGCAGGTGAGCCCCATCGGCTCGGGAGAAGTGAGGAGCTTATATATTTCGGGGTCGCAGACATCGGCATCCATAACCGAGGTATGCGTCATATCCTCAAGGTGTTTATAAAGCGTCGGCACATCATGGCCGAGGTTATCAAGCTTGAGAATGGTATCGTGAAGGGAATGGAAATCGAAGTGGGTTGTGCGGTGAACGGAATCCGCATCATCGGCAGGATGCTGAATGGGAGTGAAATCCTCCGCATCGTTATCATTCGGGATAACGACCATTCCGCCCGGGTGCTGACCCGTTGTACGCTTAACGCCTACGCAGCCTGCGCAGAGTCTGTCCTGCTCGGCTCTTGAAAGATCAAGACCCTTTTCCTCCATCCACTTTTTAACAAATCCGTATGCGGTCTTATCGGCGAGAGTGCCGATAGTACCGGCTTTGAAAACATGGGAAGTGCCGAAAAGTTTTTCTGTATATCTGTGGGCATAAAACTGATATTCGCCCGAGAAGTTAAGGTCGATATCGGGCTGCTTATCGCCGTTGAATCCGAGGAAGGTTTCAAACGGAATATCGTGGCCGTCACGGTGCATCGGTTTGCCGCATTTCGGGCATTCCTTCGGCGGCATATCGAAGCCGGAGCCGTATTCGCCCTTGAGGAAGAATTCGCTGATTTTGCAGTCCTCGCAGATATAATGCGGAGCAAGTGGATTAACCTCGGAAATGCCCGCCGCAAAAGCAACGAACGATGAACCGACAGATCCTCTTGAGCCGACATAGTAGCCGTGATCCATTGAATCCCACACAAGCTTCTGCGCAATGATATAAAGAACGGCAAATCCGTTTTTGATAATCGAATCAAGCTCTTTATCAAGTCTTTCTCTGACATATTCCGGCATCGGATCGCCGTAATACTGCGTCATTCTTTCATGGCATATACGTCTTAAGTCCTCATCGGCGCCCTTAATATCCGGAGGGAATGTTCCCTGCGGGAACGGCCTGAGAGGCTCACACATATCCGCAATTTTATTCGGATTGGTTATAACGACCTCTTTTGCCGTTTCTTCGCCGAGATAAGCAAATTCATTGAGCATATCATCGGTTGTCCTCAAATAGAGGGGCGCCTGCTCCGCCGCATCGCTGAAGCCCTGGCCTGCCATAAGGATCTCTCTGAAAACGCTGTCGCTCTTGTCCATAAAATGAACGTCGCCGGTTGCAACAACGGGCATATTGAGGCTGTCTGCAAGGCGGATGATTTCTCTGTTGATTTCGTTAAGCTCTTCTTCACCCAAAACAATGCCCTTTCTTATCATAAAGGCGTTGTTTCCGTTCGGCTGAATTTCAAGATAATCATAAACGCTTGCAATCTCAATGATTTTTTCTCTCGGTTTGCCTGCAAGCACAGCCTGATAGAGCTGACCGGCTTCGCAGGCGCTGCCAACAAGAAGACCGTTTCTGTGCTTCAAAAGCTCGCTTTTCGGAATTCTCGGATGGCGGTAAAAATATTCAAGATTTGATTTTGTGATAAGTTTATATAAATTTTTAAGTCCGACTTTATTCTTTGCAAGAATGATCATGTGGTATGACGGAAGCTTTCTCGCATCGACCTTAAGCATTTCATTTATTTGATTAACGTTTTCAATGCCTTTTTCTTTTGCAAGCTCAAGAAGCTTATCAAAAATTCTCGCAAGAGCGCCGGCATCCTCGTCGGCTCTGTGATGGTCAAATTTTGGCATTTTGAAAAAGTTTGAAACCGAATCAAGCTTATAGGTTTTAAGATCGGGAATCAAACACTGAGAAAAAACGAGCGTATCAAGATGCGGATATTTATATTCAATGCCGTTTCTTGCGCAGGTCGATTTGAGAACATCGGTATCAAAGGTTGCATTATGCGCAACAAGAACGCAGTTTTCACCGCAGAATTCAAAGAATTTTCTGACTGCCTCCCCTTCCTTCGGGGCACGGGCAACCATCTGATCGGTAATTCCGGTCAGCTCAACGATTTCAGCGGGAATAGGTCTTTCGGGGTTGACAAAAGTCTGGAATGAAGCTTCCTGCGCACCGTCGATATATCTGACTGCGCCGATTTCGGTAAGCCTGTCATAGCCGGTGCGAAGTCCCGTTGTTTCAACGTCGAAAACAACGAAATTTCCGTTAAATGGCATATCAATTTCGCCGTTCATCACGGTTGCGGAATCATCAACATAGTATGCTTCCATGCCGTAGATGATTTTTATCTTGCCGCCTGCCGCTTCGCAGGCTTCGGGGAACGCCTGAACATTTCCGTGATCCGTAATGGCGATTGCCCTCTGACCCCATTTTTCAGCTCTTTTAACAAGAGCGGATGCACTTGAAAGTCCGTCCATAGCGGACATATTGGTGTGAAGATGAAGTTCAACCCTTTTTTCCGGCGCTTCATCCTTTATTGCGATTTCTTCGATGAGCATAACGGAATTGGCCTTGATGCAATAGGTCTTGATATAATCATCATATTCTATATGACCTCTGATCATAACGGCTTTTCCGTCTGCAATATTATCAACAAGATTCTGGCAGTTCTGATTTGCCTCAAAAATCTTGACGGTGTACGAATTTGTTTTATCGGTTATATTGAAATTGATTATTTTTCTCTTGCCGTCTTTGGTTTCACGGATTCCGAGGCCGAAAACGCTGCCCCAAACCGTTACATTGCCGTCTTCAACGGAAATTCCGTTGAGAGGAACGGGCTTCGATTTGATCTGATTTCCGTAAATGACCTTTGAATTCGTGAGAGAAATCGGAAGGTCTTCATAGTCCTGAACCGGTTTCTTCGGCGCCGGCGGAGCTTCTTTCGGCACCTCGATCGTTATATTTTTTTCCTGCATTTCAATATATTCGGGCGAATCTATTTTTATTGCCGCATCTCCCGAAATGGTGACCTTTCTCTCTGCGCTGAAATGTTCACGGATATATCTTGAAAGGAAATCCGATGCTCCGGCAGAATTGAGAATATCTGCACCGTCTTTGACTTTAATGCCTATTTCATGCTCACCGAAGCTGAATTCCGCTCCGAGCAGGAAGCCGTTTGCGGCGGCAATATTTTCTCTTAAAACAGCCGTAAGCCCGGGAACGCAATCGTTTCCGAGCGATGATTCGGGATATTCTCCTTTAATAGATACCTTATTTATACCGAGAGCTTCCCTGACCTCTCTCTGCGCCAGCGAAAGGCTCTCAATAGGTATGTAGTTATTGAATTTTGCAGAAAGGCTGAGCGCAAGAGCCTCCTCATCAAACGAGATGGCGGTAACCTCTCCGTCTGAAAGAAGCTGTTTGAGCTTATCGCTCAGGCAATCGCCTATAAAATTCAGAATTCCTTTTTCCTGCATAATAACTCCGCTTAAATTTTTTCGATTTCTTCGAGCAGTCTGTCAACGGCATCCTCTTCACTGACCTTGCAGACTATCTCACCTTTTTTGAAAATCAGAGCGCAGCCGTCGCCTCCGGCAATGCCGATGTCGGCTTCCCTTGCTTCGCCCGGACCGTTAACGGCGCAGCCCATAACCGCAACCTTTATCTGTTTTCTGCAGTCCGAAAGCCTTTTTTCAACCTCCTGTGCAAGGGCTATGAGGTTGATTTTCGTTCTTCCGCAGGTCGGGCACGAAACGATTGACGGACAGTCTTTTTTTATTCCCGCCGCCTTCAGAATATCAAATCCCGCTTTGACTTCGCATACGGGGTCTGCGGTCATCGAAACTCTGACGGTATCTCCGATTCCTTTCATAAGAAGCGAGCCGATGCCGATTGAAGATTTGATAAGAGCCATATTATGCGTGCCGGCTTCGGTTACTCCGAGATGAAGAGGATAATCGCATTTTGCGGCAACGATTTCATAAGCTCTTATCATTGTTTCAACATCAGAAGATTTTATGGAAATGACCGTGTCATAAAAATCGCATTTTTCGAGAAGAGCAACATGACCCATTGCGCTTTCGGCAAGCGCCTCGGCGGTCGGTGCGCCGTATTTTGTAAGCAGCTCCTTTTCAAGAGAGCCGGAATTAACACCGATGCGGATGGGCACATTCTTCTTTTTGCAGGCATCGGCAACGATCTTTACTCTTTCGATCGAGCCGATATTGCCGGGATTTATTCTTATTTTATCAACTCCCGCTTCAAGCGAAGCGAGAGCGAGTCTGTAGTCAAAATGTATATCGGCAACAATCGGAACGGAAACGGCTTTTTTCAGCGCTTTTATAAGCTCCGTCGCTTTCATATCCGGAACTGCGGCTCTGATGATCTCGCAGCCTGCCTTTTCAAGCTCAATTGCCTGCTTAACGCTTCCTTCAATATCTGCCGCAGGGCGGTTAAGCATTGACTGAACTGTTATTTTTTCACCGCCGCCGATATAAACATCGCCGACTCGGACCTTTCTTGAAATTCTTCTTTCCATAACTTTAACCTTTAATCAATTTGAAAATATCGCTGAATGTTATAACAGCCATCAGCGCAAGCAGAAGCACCATACCTACCGTGTGAATCGCTGCCTCTATCTTTGCGGGGACCTTCTTTCTGAAAATACATTCAATAAGAATGAAGAAAAGTCTTCCGCCGTCAAGAGCGGGAAGAGGAAGAAGATTCATCAGGCCGATGTTGATTGCGATAAGCGCCATCAGAAGGAAAAGATAGCTGTAATCCGTTTCCTGCTGCGCCTGAACTGCGGCATCGGCAACAAACGAAACCGTTCCGACGGGGCCCGAAAGATCCTTCAGCCCGTATTGACCCGTTACGAGATCATATAGACTGACCCAGACTATTCTGACTATTGAAACCGATTCAAGCACCGAATATTTCAGAACGCTTCCGATTCCGGGATCAACGCCGACTATAATGAAATCGCTGACGGGTATATTCATTACCGTTCCGTTGAAATCCTGATCCTCGGTCTTGAATTTAACGCCGTTAACATTGACCTTTTCGCCTTTTCTTTCAACAACGAAATCAACCGTTCCGTCGTGATCTCTCATCATAAGAAAACCGAGATCATATTCCGAAAAAACTCTGCTTCCGTTTATTTTTACGAGCTTATCGCCTTTTTCAAGTCCGTATTGTGCGCTGACATTATCTTTGGTAAACGAATGGATAACGGGCGTACCGATAAGCTCCGTGGAGCTGAGCATAACGGCAACGATAATAAGACCCATTATGAGATTAATTGTTCCGCCGGCGGCTACGATGATGAATCTCTGCCAGGCGGGTTTATTGCAGAATGCCCTGTCATTGTCGCTCGCTTCATCTTCTCCGTCCATGCTGACAAAGCCGCCTATCGGAAAAAGACGAAGAGCGTATTTTGTTTCGCCCCTCTGAAATTTAAACAGAGTCGGACCCATTCCCATTGCGAATTCATTGACCTTTACTCCGAAAAGCTTCGCAAATATAAAGTGGCCGAATTCATGAAAAAGAATTATCAAGCCGAAAAAAAGTATGGCTATCAGTATCGGCACCGCCTTGCCGGTAATAACCGATGCTATCGAAAGAGATATAGCTTTCATTTAAGTAACCTTTCCGTATCAAGTCTGATTCTGCGGTCTGTTTCAAAAACGTCTTCAATAGTGAAATCCGCTTTATTTTCCGCATTTTCAAGCGCTTCGCTTACCGCACGGGAAATGTCGGTAAATTTAATTCTGCCCTGCCTGAAAAGCTCATTTGCCTTTTCATTTGCGGCGTTGACCGCAGCAGGATATAAACCGCCCTTTTCAAACGCCCTTCTGCATAAGTTTATGCAGGAAAAGGTTTCATAATCCGGTTTTTCAAAAGTCAATGCTGCAAATTCCGCAAGGTCAAGCTGCCTGACGGGGCTTTCGAATCTGTCCGGATAAGTGAGGGCATATTGAATCGGTATTCTCATATCGGGCACTCCGAGCTGAGCGATAACCGAATTATCTTCATATTCAACGAGCGAATGAATAACGCTCTGTCTGTGAACAAGAATGTCGATTTTGTCGGCAGGCATTCCGAAAAGCCAGCCTGCTTCAATAAGTTCAAGTCCCTTGTTCATCATTGTTGCCGAATCAATTGTGATTTTTGCACCCATACTCCAATTCGGGTGCTTCAAAGCCTGCTCAACGGTCACATTTGCAAGCTCCTCTTTTTTTCTTCCGAAAAACGGGCCGCCGGATGCGGTAAGAATAAGTCTTTTGACCTGCTTTCTGTCTCTGCAGCCCTGAAGAGACTGAAATATCGCAGAATGCTCGCTGTCAACGGGAAGAATCGAAACGCCCTTTTTTTCAGCCGCTTCCGTAACTATTCTGCCGCCCGTGACGAGAGTTTCTTTGTTCGCAAGAGCGATTGTGCTGCCGGCTTCAATTGCGGCAAGGGTCGGAGCAAGGCCCGCAATGCCGACTATGCTGTTAAGCACGGCTTCTGCGCCGCATGATGCACATTCTTTCACTCCGTCTGCGCCCGAAAGCACCTTTGTTGAAGTGTCGGCAACCCTTATTTTAAGGTCTGCCGCAGCTTTTTCATCAGCTACGGCAGCCATTTTCGGGTTAAATTTTCTTATCTGATTTTCAAGAATATCCGTTCTGCTGTTTGACGTCAGCGCTTCGATGTGAATTGAATGCATTTCCGCAACCTCAAGAGCCTGCGTTCCTATTGAACCTGTTGAGCCGAGAACGGCAAGAGATTTGATCATCAGAGTCAGTCCTTTGAATAATTATTTTGAAAGCGCTTCCATCATAAGTACAATAATATATGCCGAGGGAAGAGTGAAAAGGAAGCTGTCGATTCGGTCAAGCATTCCGCCGTGGCCGGGAAAAATCGTACCGTAATCCTTTTCGCCGTAATTTCTCTTAATAACCGATGCGGAAAGATCTCCGAGCATACCCATAACACAGAAAAATGCGGTTATCAGAGCCGATGTGAGCATATTGAAGGTATCAAGTCTGAAATAGAAATGATCGCAGATAAGATAAACGGCTATTCCGAAAACCGTTGTGCCGGCAACGCCCGCAACTGCACCCTCAATTGATTTCTTGGGGCTGATTTTCGGAGAAAGCTTATGTTTTCCGAATTTGCTTCCGATAAAATATGCAAATGTATCGCTGAGCCAAGCGGCAAGCATCGAAAGCAGAATGATAAACACTGCATGAGAGCGCTGGAAAATGAGAGGATTTCTGTCACACACTTCAACAATTCCTATAATTCCGTAAAGCGAAGCGGGAACTGCAATTGAAGCAAAAAGCGAAAGCGCAACATGCTCAAACCTCGTTTTGTCATACCATTTAAGCATTATGATAAGCATTGCCATAACATAAACCATAAAGATGACAGAAGAGGGAATACTGATTTTTTCATCAAAGCCGAATGCACGATAAGGGCAATATGCCGCCGCAAAAATTATCGAACAGACGGTAAGCACCTTATTGCGGCACTTTGAAACCTTCATAACCTCATAAGCGGCAATGCCTGCAAACAAGGCTGCAACAAGGCTGATGTATTTAACATATCCGAAACCGGTTGCC
>R27__coassemble_1397_pt1 | contig 11182 bp, 7 predicted proteins | sample R27__metabat2_high_PE_014 | metagenome-assembled genome bin R27
TTTCAGAACTATGAATTCACCCGAATTCACCGAATTCAAAGGAAAAGGCGAACTCCGGGCGATTTATCCGCAGACTGCGGGCCTGAATTCAAGAGCAATAGAAAAACTGATAAAAACAGCTTTTGAATCCTGCGCCGATTATCCCGATCCGATTCCCGAAGATATAAGAGAAGCCTACTGCCTTATGAAATATAAGGATGCGCTTTTGAATATTCATTTTCCCGAAAACCCCGATATGCTTGCCGAAGCAAGAAGAAGGCTCATTTTTGAAGAGCTTTTCCTGCTTGAACTCGGTATGCTCCGTCTTCGTGAGAAATCAAGAGCTTCAAACGCATCTGCTCTTGAAAAAGATTATACCGGCGAATTCTTTTCGCTTCTTCCGTTTGAGCTGACCAATGCGCAGAAAAACGCAATCGCCGATTCCGCATCGGATATGATGCTTTCCCGCCCGATGAACCGCCTTCTTCAGGGCGATGTCGGCTCCGGAAAAACCGCAGTCAGCGCCGCTCTCATCTATAACTGCGCAAAAAACGGCTTCCAGAGCGCATTGATGGCGCCGACGGAGGTGCTTGCCGCCCAGCACTTCAAAACAATGACAAAATTCTTTGAAAACACGGATATAAAAATTTCTCTGCTAACAGGTTCAACTCCTGCCGCAGAAAAGAAGAAGATAAAAGCCGCTGTTAAGAGCGGCGAAACAGATCTGCTTATCGGCACTCACGCCATCATTCAGAAGGATGTTGAATTTTCTTCACTTGCCCTCGCCGTTACCGATGAGCAGCACCGCTTCGGCGTTAATCAGAGGGGCGCTTTAAGCTCAAAGGGCACAAGCCCTCATACTCTTGTTATGTCTGCAACGCCGATCCCGAGAACTCTCGCTCTTATTATATACGGTGACCTTGATTTAAGCATTCTCAATGAGATGCCCAAGGGCAGGCAGAAAACCGAAACATTTCTCATCAAATCCGAAATCCGTGAGCGTGCTTACGGATATATCAAGAAACACCTCTGTCAGGGTATGCAGGGCTATATTGTCTGCCCGCTCGTTGCCGAAAGCGAAGCAAGCGAGCTTACCGCCGCAAATGAGCTTTATAAAAAACTCTCGGACGGATTTTTCAAAGGTTTCACGGTCGGTTTGCTTCACGGAAAAATGAAGCCTGCCGAGAAGAAAACCGTTATGGATTCCTTCGCAGCCGGCGAAACGCAGCTTCTTGTTTCAACAACCGTTATCGAAGTCGGCATTGATGTGCCGAATGCAGTTATAATGGTTATCGAAAATGCCGAAAGATTCGGCCTTTCCCAGCTTCATCAGCTTCGGGGAAGAATCGGCAGAGGAACCGAAAAATCAACCTGCATAATGATTTCGGATTCGGGAGACGAACATACTCTCGAAAGGCTCAATATAATGACTGAAACAACCGACGGCTTTAAAATTGCCGATGAAGACCTTCGTCTGCGCGGACCCGGCGATTTCTTCGGCTCAAGGCAGCACGGTCTGCCCGACCTCAAAATTGCCGATATGATGACCGACGGCGAAGCGATTCGTGAAACTCACGCCGCCGCAACGGAACTGCTCAAAAAAAATCCCACCCTTTCGGGCGGGAATTATGACCTTCTTCGCAATGCGGTCAATATGCTTTTTTCAAAAGGAATATCAATGAACTGATTTCGTTTCCGGATAATTTCTGTCAAACGGCAGAATTTTATATTCATCGCAGTTTTCGTCAATCATCGTAATCGGAATTTTCGGCATCAGCTCGTGAATCTGCTGAATAAATCCGCTTAAGCCATCCTTCGGAAAGCCCGTTATCACTAACTTCGCATCTGCTCTGACCGCCGCAACGGCAACTGTTATTGAAGCTTCATCGTTAAAATAAACATCCATAAGAGCGTCAAATTTTCCGGCGAATTCCGAAAGCCTTTCAAGGATCTGACTTGTTTCGGGATCCATACACCCTTCTTTCCGGAAAACGCTGATAACTCTCAATTCATAGCCCGTTTCTTTTGCGGCCCTTGCGCCGGCTTCAATAAGCCTTGTGCAGCATTCCTGAGGAGTAACGCAGACCATAACGCATGAAGATTTGCTTTTCAATTCAGGCACTCCTTTCAAGAGCAGAATTCTTTTCCGCTGCAGTAATATAATAACATTAAATTGTGTACAGATTCGGCATTATAAGTGTACGAAATGTAAACTTGTTAAAAGGTTGAATTTTTTTCATTATATGCTATAATATAGATATACTTCATGAAAGGACTGTCTTTATGGAAATCATCAGAAAAGAATTCACATTCCCGTCCGTTTCCGGTCTCTCGGAAATTTTTACCCGTGCATGGATTCCTTCGGAAAATCTCAAGGCGGCGTTTCAGATTTCTCACGGAATGGCGGAGCATGGCGAAAGATATGAGGAGTTTGCCGCTTCTCTCTGTGAAAAAGGCTTTGCGGTTTTTCTTGCCGACCATATCGGCCACGGCAAATCGCTCAAATCTGATGATGACCTCGGTTTCTTCGGCAAAAACGGCTGGAACACCTTCGTTGAAGACCAGAGAGCCCTCACAAACATAATCAAAAAAGATTATCCCGAGCTTCCGATAATTTTCTTCGGCCACAGTATGGGCTCATTCATTGCAAGGGAATATATCGCCCGTTACGGCAAGGATGAAAAAATCAAGGGAGCAATAATATGCGGCACAAGCGGTAAAAATCCCGCTTCGGGAATTGCAATCGGTCTTGCAGGCGCAATCGGCAAGCTGAAAGGCGAAAGATTCAGAAGCAAATTCATTGACAGCCTTGCATTCGGCGCATACAACAACAAAATCAATCCCGCAAGAACGAATTTTGACTGGCTCACTCACGAAAACGAAATCGTTGATAAATATATTGCCGATAAATACTGCGGATTTATGTTCACCGCCGCAGGCTACAAGGATTTATTCACTATTTTAACAAAGGTTTCGGGAAAAGACTGGTTCGACAGAGTTTATAATGACCTTCCCCTCTTCGTAATCGCCGGAAAAGAAGATCCCGTCGGTCAATACGGCGAAGGAGTCAAACAGGTTTATAACGATCTCAAGGCTGCCGGAAGCAAGGATATCACCCTTAAACTTTATGACGGTATGCGCCACGAAATTCATAACGAAATCGAAAGAAAATCAGTTTATGATGATATCGGAAACTGGGCTCTTTCAAAACTGGATTAAGCTTATTTTATGTTGCTCCTGTAAAGCTACAAAGCTTTACAGGAGCTCTTTTTTTGCATTCAAACCCCTATACCCGTTGATAAACAAGAAAAACGGCTTGCAGCATCATACTGCAAGCCTTTGTCAATTCTGTAAAGTGATTTAGCTTTACGAGCGTGGAGATTCCGGATCCTCGTCAGAGGGAGAACGTGTGGCCGGAGTTGTGGGAGCATCTGTTGCGGGAGTTGTTGGAGCTTCCGTTGCAGGAGTTGTAGGAGCTTCTGTTGCGGGAGTTGTTGGAGCTTCCGTTGCGGGAGTTGTTGGAGCTTCCGTTGCCGGTGCATCCGTTGTTTTCTGTGTTGAAGACTGTTTTCTTGTTGTTTTTTCCGTATATCTGCGAGTTGTGTATGTTCTTCTTCTCGTTGTTTCTTCTGTTGTTTCTTCCGTTGTTGATTCTTCTGAAGTTGTTAAACTCCATGTTGAAATTTCGGAAACGGGAACAGTGGGAATATAATTCTGATAATTATATGTGGTTCCCGCCTCTGTTGTTGAAGCATCAGCCGAAGCTGCTTTCTTATCAATAACAGTTTTTATAACTGCCGCAGCGCCGATAAGAACAAGAAGAGCCGCAAGAATGATAAGAAGAATCTTTATGATCTTCATCTTGTCATTTCCGTCTTCGTATGCTCTTGCATCTGCATTTGCATAGGGAGAAACAGCATCTTCATCGAATGCCGCCTGGTTTGCGCCATAGCTGTTTCTGTATTCTTCCTCATAGTCCGCATCCTTGTCGCCGACCATTTTTTCGGCAATAGGAGTGAAAACTGCGGTTTCTTCCGCATTGATGAAAGCGGTCATAACCGTAACATTATCTTTTCCGCCGTTTTCAAGAGCTTTTCTGACAAGCTTTCCAGAAACATCCTGCGCACTTTCGCCCTTTGAAATAATATCGGCAATTTCGGCGTCTGAAAGCATATCGGTCAATCCGTCGCTGCAAAGCATAATAACATCGCCGTCATCAATATCGTTGATAATGCTGATATTCGGGGAAAGATTTGATTCTTCGGGAAAAACACCAAGATGCTTTGTTAATCTCTTTGCATCGGGAATACTGCTGATTTTTGCCTGCGGAGCTTCTCCGGCGTCAACAATGCTTTGAGCGTGAGTATGATCAAAGCTTATCTGCTCAAGCATACCCTTTGAGAAATGATAAATTCTCGTGTCGCCGATGTTAACGCAGATAACGCTTCCCTTAACAGCGTAAATTGCGGCAAGAGTTGTGCCCATTCTGGCACCTCTTGCGGTAATTTCATTGCAGATTTTTTCGTTTGCTTCATCAAGACTGTTTGAAATCGCAAAGCTGAAATCTTCGCCGCTTATATAAATTTCTTTTGCGTTCTTTGAAAGGGTTTCAACTGCAATTCCCGAAGCAAGTTCGCCGAAGCTTTCGCCGCCCATGCCGTCACAAACTACAAGATGGAACGGCTCGGTCATTTTCTGAACGAATGCAGAGCCTTTTTTCAGGTCTCCGTTTGATGTGAGCCTGCCGTTAAGGCTGTAATTATCTTCGTTTTCTTTACGAACTCTGCCCGCATGAGTAACAGCGCAGACATTTGCACTTAATTTTTTCATAATAACCCCCGCAATATGCTTGAATTATCAGTCAAGATCTCCGACTGATTTTGCCCAATCGTGATAAACTTCAAGTGATCTCATTCTTGCTTCGCCGAGATTGTGGCCGCCTCTTGTGTACCAATTCATCTTAATGCCCTGGAGATTGACAAGATATTTTGCGCTTGCATTAAAACCGGAATCAATGGCATTATCAAGAAGGATAATATGCTGATGAGTAATTTTTGCTTTTTCAATTTCTCCCTTTGCAAATTCATCCCACATCTTAACAAAAAGCTGAGTGCCGCAGGTTGTGGGAGTTGCAACAACACCTCTTGCTCCTGCAAGATAAGCATCATAAAGGAGAGGAATATTCGCCTGAAGAACATTGGATTCGCCCTGAACGGCAATTTTTTCCTTAATCATATTCATGTGGCAGGTTGTGTCTTTAATTCCCTTGATGCCGATTGCGGCGAGCTTGCCATAAACATCAGCATTCATAAGATGCGGCTGCATTCCGGGGAATTCATAAAGAATAACGGGAAGCTTTGTTTCGGCAAGAAGAGCCGAAAGATAATCAAACTGCTCCGCCTGTTTGTCGCACATTCCCTTTGTTACGAAAACAAGGCCTGCAACGCCTGCCTGCTCAAGAGCTTTCATTTCTTCCGTCTGGGCATTAAAATCCGCTTCAAGGTTGCCGGTTGCGAAGATGGGAACGCCGTTTGAATTTTTAACGGCAAGGCCCGCAAGCTTGATTCTTTCCTCAACGGAAAGACTTGTCATTTCAGATGAACCGCAGTTTGCGAAAAGATGCTGCGGCTTCTTTGAAGCCTGCCACGCAACATAATTTTCATAAGCTTTGTAATCAATTGTTCTATCCCAGTTGAACGGTGTAAGCAGAAGCGAATAAACTCCGGCAAATTCATTGTATTCAGGCATAATAACAGCCTCCTTAACATATTTTTACATTTTACATTATATATCAAAAAGAGAAAAAAATCAATAGATGCAGAAGATAATCATTGACATTTTTGTCAATATAAAATAGAATTTAATTATATAATAATCAAAGGAGATTAACAATGTATTACAAAATTGAAAATGATTTTCTGACCTGCGAAATAGACGATATGGGCGCACAGCTTCATTCCCTCGTTTCTAAAGAAAACGGCAAGGAATATGTATGGTATGGCAAAACGGAAATCTGGTACGGCCAGGCTCCGATTCTTTTCCCGATAATCGGAATGCTTCTTGATGAAAAATATCGTTGGAACGGGAAAGAATATTCAATGCCGAAGCACGGCCTTGCAAGAAAGCTTCTTTTCAATGTTGAAGAATGCAGCGGCTCAAAAGCGGTTTTTTCGCTCTCTTCAACAGAAGATACGCTTGCAAAATATCCTTTCAGCTTCAAGCTGACCGTTATTTTTGAGCTCATCGGCAATGCTCTTAAAAACACTTTTGTTGTTGACAATACCAATAACGGCGAGATGTATTTTTCGCTCGGCGCACATCCCGGATTCAATTGCAGCATCGGTGACAAGATCGAATTTGAATATCCCGAAACAATTTCAACCGAAAGAATTGATTCGGACAGCATCATTATTGACAAGAAATATCCTCTTCTCAATAACTGCCGTGAAATCGAAATTACAAAAGAGATATTTGAGCCGGACGCTCTCATTCTTTCAGGTATGAAATCGAAGAAGCTTCGCATCAAGGGCGAAAATGAAATTGAATTCACCTTTGGTGACTGCCCGTTCCTCGGAATATGGGCAAAACCCGGAGCGCCCTATGTTTGCATTGAGCCGTGGTACGGCGTTAATGACGGCAGAGACCGCAAAGATGATTTTTCGCAGAAGAGAGGCATTCAGCATCTGAACAAAGGCGAAAAATTTGAATATTCCTGGACCGCAGAGGTCATTAAATAATTGACCATAAATATTTCAGAGCAGTAATCTTCAATGGATTACTGCTCATTTTATTTGTTGTTGAATTATCAAATCACACATCGTAGGGTAAGCATTTATGCTTACCGTTCTCTTAAAAAATCAATCGTAAATTTTCACACGGCACGGATAAATCCGTGCCCTACGTCGGGTGTATTTGACATCTTCCTCCCGTAGGGTCAGCATTTATGCTGACCGTTTTATCAACCGCAATTTCACAAACTGTTGTTGATTTTTACACGGCACGGATGAATCCGTGCCCTACAGAGCGTATTTTTGCAGGGCACAGATCTAACAAAAATGGCTGCCATTTTCATGGCAGCCATTAGGGTCTATTCAGTTGAAGAATCGCAAATTATTCTTCGTCTTCCTTTTTCTTCTTTGAAACAAGGAATGCTGCAACTGCTGCTGTTGAGATAGCTGCAAATGCTGCGAGACCTGCGGAAGATGAACCTGTTGCGGGGTTATCGGAATTGCTGTCGCTCCAAACTGCTTCGAATACTATATCCTCAGCAGGCATTCTTTCGGGAACTTCAGGATTCCAGCCCTTGAATTCTGCGCCTTCCTTGGTGGGATCAGCGGGAACGATGATCTTTGCGCCTTCAATGATTCTGAAGGTTCTGTAAACTTCGCCGTTTACCTTATAGGTTACATTGTAGGAATGCTCGATAACATGATGGATACCGGTAATAACTACAACGCCGCCGATGATTGCTGCGCCGGTGATGAGAGCAGTGTTAACTGCAGCTGCTGTTGCGATTGCTGCAACTGCTGCGCCTGCAACAACAACGCCGCCTACAACAACGGGATTAAAGTCTGTATTGGTTTCCCACTGGGCTTCGAATGTGATGTCATAATCGGGCATTACATCGGGAACTTCGGGATTCCATCCAATAAAGGTCTTGCCGAACTTCTTGGGATCTTCAGGCTTCTGCATAGGATCGCCGGAATGGATAATATAGGTTTCGATCGTCTTGCCGTCAACCTTATAAGTTACGGTATGATCTGAACCGAGTCTTCTGGGAACATAAGTTGCTGTGAAGTTAAGAGCCTGATCGGGCATATATTCATAGGTGTTTGCGGGAGTCCAACCTGCGAATACATATTCATAGTTTTCGGGATCTTCGTGAACGGGAGGAACAGGATCTTCTGCTGTGGGAATTTCTGATCCGTAAGTTACATCAAACTGATCGAGGACCGTTGTGCCGTCTGCATCATAATAAGTTACCTTATTGGAATGAAGCTCAAACTTTGCGAATACATCAATATCAGCATCGGGCATTGTGTCCGGAAGCTCATTTCCGTCCTTATCAACCCAGCCGGTAAATGTTGAACCTATTCTGGTGGGATCATTTTCGGGAAGTGAAATTGTTTCGCCTTCGTCAACCCACTTTGTATCGTAAGGCTCGCCTGCGGGTGTTCCGTCTTCATTCTTTGCAAGATAGAAGTTAACGTTGCCGCCCTTTCTTCTCCATTCACCGATAAGCTCAACATTTTCCTTGGGCATTTCGAATGTTGTAACAACTACGCCGTTATATTTCCAACCATCGAATTCCCAGCCTGCAAGTGAAGCTTAGCCTGCAACGGTTATTGTTTCGCCGGAGATTGATTTGCTATCTGCGGGTACTGCGGGTGCTCCTTCGGGAACATTCTGTCCGTATTTATAAGTGATCTTATATTCTTTTCTTGTCCACTGCGCTGTAAGATCAATATCGTTTGCGGGCATTGAATCAATCGATTCAACAGGTGCGCCTACGCCATCTACCCAACCTGCGAAATCATAATCATCCTTTGTTGTTACGGGAAGGCTTTCAACGGGCTTTCCGAATTCAACTTCAAGTGATTCAACAGCTTCGCCGCCGGCAGCATCAAAGTTGATCTTAAACTTCTTTGTTGAAACATCAGCGGTAAGAGTTACATTATCCGCAGGCATTGTGAATTCAGAACCTGCTTCAACCTTTTTATCGCCGTTATACCAACCGTCGATTTCATATCCGTCGCCAACAGCGGGAAGGCTTTCAATAACAACCTTGTCATTATAATGCTTGCCTTCAACCTTTGCGGGAGCGCTTACGCCGACAGGAGCATTATTGACAACATAGGTGATTGAATAATCTATTGCTTTATACTTTGCGGTGAAGGTCTTGCTCTCGGTTACGGTAGCAGGAAGCACTTCGCTCCAACCATCAAACTGATATCCGGTGGGAGGAACTATTTCTTCTTCGGGAAGAGCGGGAACTTCGCCATAGTAATAAGTTGCGGTCTTGGTTATTTCTTCGTCATCAAACTTACCTGCAGCATTTTCTGCTACTGCATTGAATGTATAGGTATATTCAATCTTGCTTTCGGTTGCAACGAATTCAACATTCTTTGCGGGCATTTCAAATTCTGCTGCGGGAGCATAAGTTGCGCCGTCGAATGTCCAGCCTGTGTATTCCTTGCCTGCGTTTACGGGGAATGCAGCAACGTTGATCTTATCGCCTATGTGCTTACCGGTAAGACCGAGATCCGTAAGAGTTGCGGAAGTACCGTCTGCATAATTTACTTTATAAGTTACGGTATAATCAATAGCCTTATAACGGGCTTCAAATTCCTTTGCTCCGTCATCGGTTACTTTTTCGGGAAGAGCGGGTGCCCATGTGTCGAATTCATATCCTTCGGGAGGAGTGATTTCGTCTTTGGGGTCTGTGATTGCAGCATCAAAGGTGAGCTGAACTACCTTGCCTGCGTCATCGCCGAATTTACCTTCGAGGCTGTTAAGAGAATCGGTTGCGCTGAATGTGAAATCATAGGTCTTGGGAGTAAGAGAAGCTTTGATGGTTAACTCGCTATCGGGTACCGTTGTAACTCCGGCAGGATCGTATGTCCATGAAACATCATAACCTGTGGGAGCATAAGGAGTTTCGAGCGAGGGGATCTCATCGCCGAAATAAACATCTTCGAACGTTTTAATTACTTCGTCTTTTTCGTTCTTATAAACTACATCGTGCTGGTTTCTCTTATAATATACATTAATACTCTGCTTTGCTACTGGTGTGGGATCGTCAACAAGGTCAACAGAAAGGTTGCCTGCTTCCTCATCAACAGTAAATCCGGTTACAGCTTCGGGAGTATATTCTATCTTCTGGCCGTCTTTGCCGGTTGCCTCTGATGTCCGGGGATTGCCGTAGGTGCCGTCAGTTCCCATAAAGTAGAGATTGACATCATATTTAACATCAGCGGGGGGAAGCTTCTGCCATACAGCATAGAGAGTTAAATCTTCATAGCCGTATTTGAGAGCTGCAAGATCTTCAGCACCGAGAATGCCGAGCTCTGCGATAGCCGCTTCATCTGCATCTGCTTCAGCAGGCTGATTCTGAGTTTTTGACCAACCCTTGAAGGCATTCTTTGCAAGTTTGGGAACTGCCGAAAATGCCGGAACAGCGCTGTCGATAAGACCGGATACGGTATTTGTAACATCTTCATCAAATGCGCCGCCGTTAGGATCAAATGTTACCGAGCTGTTAACCGAAATGGTTCCGGGAGTTGTTTCTGCGTTATAATCGAATTCGTCCATCAGAATAACATCGCTGACATCATCGCTGACAATCTTCGCAATTGTAGTATAATTAAGATAATTTTCCTCACTGAGGAAGAACTGAAGAGGAATAGTAAGCGAAGCCGAAATCTTTTCCTTTACATATTCGGTATCATAAACCTTAAAGGGGATTTCATAAACATGCTTTGTGGAATCAAAAGGAGCGGGATCTGATTTCGAATTAACAAGTACACCTGTTGTTATGAAGCCGACATTGGCATACATATCTTCAAGGTCTTCATATCCGTATGCCACAGCATCGGCATCGGTTATATATCCTTCACCTTGAGCATCTTGAGCGGCTGTAAAATTCGGAGTTTCAAATTCAGCAATCGTAACTCTCGAAATGTAGCCATAATCAGTATTCTTGATGCTTTCAGTAGAACTATCGTTCTTTGTGAGCTGATAATCAAGAAACTTGTTATCAAAGAATAGAAGAATGTCTGAACTGCCGGCATTATAGTTCGTACCTATATAGATACGAGCTCTGATTTCCTCGCCGGGCTTTGCCTTGGTTGTTTCAATCCAATTGCCTTTTTCGTCCTTTCTGAAAAACTTAACAGAGAGAGTGGCAGTGTCTGTTGCGTCATTCCCTGCACTTACGCCAACTGCCATTGTTGAGAAAATCATAATAGCAGCAAGGAACATCGCAAGAGCTTTTTTCATGAGTTTCATGTGTTTTCCTCCTTATTTGCTTCAGGTGCCCATAAAAACACCTATATAAATACGGCTTATTCTAACATACAAAGCATGAAAATGCAAGTCCTTTTGTGAAATTTCTTTATATAAATGCGCATTTTTTTCGTAAAAAAGACGGTTTTCTGCATTTTTATTTCCATTTAGAATTAAACAGCACGAAGCAGCCGGAACA
>R27__coassemble_1438_pt1 | contig 10948 bp, 9 predicted proteins | sample R27__metabat2_high_PE_014 | metagenome-assembled genome bin R27
AACTTAACCGGAAAATCTCCGTCGCAAAGCGCTTTAAGAGCCTTAAAAGTTCCGTCTGTGCTTCCGTCGTTCACGAAAACAAGCTCATAATCATAATCTGCTTTTTCAAAATCATTTTTGACTGCTTCATAAAAAAGAGGAATGTTCTTCTCTTCGTTATAGCAGGGAACAACAAATGAAAGCTTCAAATTCTTTTCTTCCTTCTGTCAGATTTTTGCGGCTTTTCTGATTTCTTCCGCTCTGTCTGTCTTTTCCCAGGGAAGGTCAATATCAGTTCTGCCGATATGGCCGAGAGCGGCAACCTGTCTGTAAATCGGTCTTCTCAAGCCGAGAGCGGAGATAATACCCGCCGGGCTTAAATCAAAGAGTTCCTTAACGATTCCGGCAATTTCCGTGTCGGCAATCTTTCCGGTGCCGAAGGTATCAACAAAAACCGAAACGGGCTGCTCAACGCCGATTGCGTAGGCAAGCTGAACCTCGCACTTTGATGCGGCGCCCGACGCAACTATATTCTTTGCAACATATCTTGCAACATACGCTGCCGAGCGGTCAACCTTTGTGGGATCCTTGCCGCTGAAGGCTCCGCCGCCGTGGCGTGCATATCCGCCGTATGTATCAACGATTATCTTTCTGCCGGTGAGTCCGCTGTCGCCGTTCGGGCCGCCGATAACGAATCTGCCGGTAGGATTGATATGATAAACCGTTTTTTCATCGAGCATATCTGCGGGAAGAGTTGTTTTGATAACCTTTTCGATAATATCCGCTCTGATCTGCTCAAGGGCGATTTCGGGAGCGTGCTGCGACGAAATAACAACCGTGTCGATTCTGACGGGCTTGTTGTTTTCATCATATTCGATTGTAACCTGGCTCTTTCCGTCGGGGCGGAGATAACCGAGAGTTCCGTTTCTGCGCACCTCGGTGAGCTTTGCGCAGAGCTTATGAGCGAGCGAAATGGGAAGAGGCATAAGCTCCGGGGTTTCATCGCAGGCAAAGCCGAACATCATACCCTGGTCGCCTGCTCCGAGCTTGTCAACGCCCATTGCAATGTCGCCTGACTGACGGTCAATGGCGGTCATAACCGAGCAGGTGTTGCCGTCAAAGCCCTTTTCGGAGCTGTCATAGCCTATATCGCATATAACCTTTCTTGCAATTGCCGGAATATCAACATTTGCCTTTGTTGTGATTTCACCCATAATAAGAACCATACCCGTTGTTGCGCAGCATTCGCAGGCAACACGGCTCATGGAATCCTGCTCAAGAAGAGCATCAAGAACCGCATCTGAAATCTGATCGCAGATTTTGTCGGGATGTCCGCAGGTTACGGATTCGGATGTGAAGAAATTGTGTGCCATTTTAAAACCTCGTAAAATGTTATTATCAATGATTTTGTCCATGTGAGTTAAAAAACCCGCCGAAGGCTATTCGGCGGGCGAAAACACCTTATCTTTCGGCAAAATGCCGCAGGAATTAGCACCTTGTTTAACACAGGTTGCCGGGCTTCAAAGGGCCTGTCCCTCAGCCTCTCTCAATAAGGACATATTCTATTGACACTTTATTATATAACCATAATATGCGTTTTGTCAACAATTTTCTGCAGCATTGAATAAAAATTCTCCGTCGGCAAAGCTGCACACATAGCTTTCTCCCGCCCGGATCCTGCCTTCGAGCATCTGCTCCGAAAGCTTATCCTCTATCCTCTGCTGAATTGCTCTGCGCAGCGGCCTTGCGCCGTAAACCGGGTCAAATCCGGCTTTTCCGACAGCTTCAACCGCTTCCCTGCTGAATTCAAGATTTATATCAAGCTCTTTGACTCTCTTTGAAAGACCGAGAAGCATTCTGCCCGCAATTTCGTCAATATTTTCTTTGGTAAGCTGATGAAAAACGATTATATCGTCAACTCTGTTCAGAAATTCGGGCCGGAACATATTTTTAAGCTCGCTCATAACGGCATCTTTGATTCTTCTCTCGTCCATTGTTTCTCCCGATGACGGAGCGAAGCCGAGAGTTCCGCCGCCCGTCTGCGCAATCTGTTTTGCGCCGACATTTGAGGTCATAATTATGATACAGTTTTTGAAATCGACTCTTCTGCCCTGAGAATCGGTCAGAATGCCGTCTTCAAGAATCTGAAGAAGCATATTGAAAACATCGGGATGCGCCTTTTCTATTTCATCAAAAAGCAAAACCGAATAAGGTCTTCTGCGCACCTTTTCGGTGAGCTGGCCGCCCTCATCATAGCCGACATAGCCGGGAGGCGAGCCGACAAGCCTTGAAACCGTATGCTTTTCCATATATTCGGACATATCAAGGCGGATCATTGCATTTTCATCGCCGAACATTGTTGCCGCAAGGGTCTTGCAAAGCTCGGTTTTGCCGACACCCGTGGGGCCGAGGAATATAAACGAACCGGTAGGCCTTTTCGGATCTTTCAGACCCGCTCTGCCCCGCCTTATCGCTTTTGCAACAGCGCTGACCGCTTCATCCTGGCCAACTATTCTTGCGTGAAGCTCTTCTTCCATGTGAAGCAAACGCTGACTTTCCTCCTGCGTTATCTGAACAACGGGGATTCCCGTCCATTGCGAAACGATCTGTGCGATTTCCTGCTCGGTCACTTCTCCCGTTATGCGGCTGTTTTTATCTTTCCAGATCCTGCGCTGCTCTTCAAGCTGTGAAGCGAGCTTATTCTTTTCATCTCTGATTTCGGCAGCGCGCTCAAACTCCTGCGAATTGACTGCGCTTGCCATTTCTTCGCCAATGCTCTTTATTCTGTCTTCAAGCTCTTTAAGCTCGGGAGGAGTTGTGAATGAACGCAGCCTGACCTTTGAGGCAGCTTCGTCAACAAGATCGATCGCCTTGTCGGGAAGGTATCTGTCGCCGATATATCTTGACGAAAGCTTGACCGCCGCAAAGATGGCGTTATCCGTTATTCTGACCTTATGATGAGCCTCGTATTTATCACGAAGCCCCTTAAGGATTTCAACGGCTTCGTCTTCAGTCGGCTCGCCGACGGTTACCGGCTGAAATCTTCTTTCAAGAGCCGAATCCTTTTCGATATGCTTTCTGTATTCTTCAAGAGTTGTTGCGCCGATGACCTGAAGCTCTCCCCTTGCAAGAGAAGGCTTGAGGATGTTTGCGGCATCAACTGCACCCTCTGCCGAGCCTGCGCCGATAAGGGTATGCACCTCATCAATAAAAAGAATCACATCGCCGGATTTCTGGACTTCATCAATGGCATTGCGGATTCTTTCTTCAAAATCGCCTCTGTATTTTGTTCCGGCAACCATTCCGGTCAGGTCAAGAGCAATGATTCTTTTATTGCGAAGAAGCTCCGGCACTTCGCCTGTTGCGATTTTCAGCGCAAGTCCCTCTGCAATTGCGGTTTTGCCGACTCCCGGCTCACCGATAAGGCAGGGGTTGTTTTTCGTTCTCCTGCTTAAAATCTGAATAACTCTGTCTATCTCGTTCTGCCTGCCGATAACCGGATCTATTCTGCCTTGATTTGCAAGGGCGGTAAGATCTCTGCCATATTGAGAAAGCACGGGAGTGTCGCTTTTCTGCTTATTCTGATTCTGCTTTTTGCCGTTCTGAACGGGATTGCTTCCGATGGCATTATTCAGATCGTTGAGAAGCTCCTGCGGCTGAACGCCGAGCTGGGTGAGAATCTCCGAAGCGGCGGAATTTCCTTCACGGATAAGACCCATCAGAATATGCTCCGTGCCGATATATGAATGGCCCATTCCTCTGCCCTGAAGAATCGCCGTGTCAATAATATTTTTGGCTCTCGGAGTAAAATCATTCGGGGTCAGAACAGTCGGTGAGCCGATTCCGACGCTGCTTTTTATTACCGATTCAACCTCATCAAATGTTACATTTCTCGCAGAAAGAGCAGTATATGCCATTCCTCCGCTTTCGGAAAGAAGGCCGAGCAGAATATGCTCGCTTCCGACATAGGCATGGCCGAGATTTTCGGCAGCGCCGATAGCTCCGTTGAGAGCTTCATTAGCCTTCTGCGTAAAGCCCGTGAATCTGTACATTCAAGTCACCTCTTAATTGATGGCTTCTCTGACCGCTTTTGCTCTCGCCGCATCTCTTGCGGCAGGTCCGCTGACCGTTTCATCTGCCGCACTTATTGTTGCGGGCTGCATACTTACGATAAGCTCATTTATCTTTTCAAGCTCTATATCAATAAGTCCTCTTGCAGCGCCGAGACGGACAACGGAAATAAGTTCCATAAATTCATCGGTTGAGAGAAGTCTTGCATTTTTCAGAACGCCGAGCGCACGGAAGATTTTGTCTTCCTCTGCGGGGTTCTTGATGATTTCAGCCGCTGCCGCTCTTTCCTGGGCAACGAGCTGCAAAACTATTGATTTAAGATTTGCAATTGCGGTTTCTTCGGTTATTCCGAGAGTTACCTGATTGCTTATCTGATAAATATCGCCGTTTGCTCTTGAGCCTTCGCCGTAAGCTCCTCTGATGGTCAGGCCGAGCTTTGAAACGGTATTGGCAAGCCTTGAAATCTGGCCGCATCTTGTCAGAGCCGGCAGATGAAGCATAACCGAAGCTCTCATCGCCGTGCCGAGATTTGTCGGGCATTGCGTGAGATAGCCGATTCTGTCATCAAAGGCATAATCAAGCCTGCCGTCAAGCATCGAATCAAGCTTATCCGCTGTGTCATACGCTTCTTCAAGAGCAAGACCCGCTTTCATAACCTGAAGTCTGATATGGTCTTCCTCGCAGAGCATGATGCTGACGCTTTCATCCTCCGAAAGAATAAGCGCAGAGCCATCTTTCTTTGAAGCAAATTCGGGGCTTATAAGATGCCTTTCGGCAAGTGAAACCGCCTGTATTCTCGAAAGATTCTTCATTTCGATATAGCTGAAATCTTTGCTGTCATTTTCAAAAACGGCGGATTTAACAAGCTCATTTACCTTTGTTCTGCCCTCTGCATCAAGTCTGCACGGGAACGGAAATTCATTGAGATTTCTTGCAAGGCGGATTCTTGTTGAAAGAACGATATCGCCCTGGTCGCCTTTTTCAATATACCATTTGCTCATTTGTTTTCCCCTCCCTTGAGTGCTTTGATTTCGTCCCTGATTTTTGCCGCTTCTTCGAATTCCTGCTTTGCAACGCATTCATTCATCTGCTTCTGAAGCTTTTCGATTTTTTCTTCCGTTGTTTCGATTTTGACCTTTTCCGGTGCGGCGGCGCTGGTTTTGCCGTTATGCTTTATTTTGCCGTGAATTCTCTGAATCGAGGGAAGAAGTCTGTCATAGAACGTTCTGTAACAATCTGCGCAGCCGACTTTGCCCTCTCTTGCAATATCTTCAAAAGATGCGCCGCATTTTTCACATCTTTTAACAGGATTTCCCTGGCCGAGCGACGGCATCATATCGCCGAGGAAGCCTCCGAAAAACTGTGAAAGTCCGAGACCGAAATCCGAAAAAACATCGTCATAACCGAGATGCGATGCGCATTCGGAGCAGAGATGGCTCTCTGCCATATCTCCGTTGATAATCTGTTTGATATGAGTTGTTGCCTCATTTTTTCCGCAATTCTGACATAACATAATCATTCATCCTTTCTGTCATTTATTCCGATTGTGAATCTTTTATTCTGTTCCATTCAAGAAGCATCTGTTTGAATATCGAAGCTCTCACCGCATCTCTTATCTGCGGCGGAAGAATTCTCAACGAATTTTCATTGACCGCCGAAAGCATAAGCCTTGCGCTGTCTGCCGTGATAACCGAATTATCAAGCAAATTAAGTATATGCGCACGGGCGGTTGAATAGTCTACCGAATCGCCGATATGATTTACCGTGTGCATAATTACCGACGGTCTGTCAAGCTTAAGGCGTGTTATCTTTATATATCCGCCGCCGCCCCGTCTGCTTTCAACAATATATCCCTGCTCCGGAGTAAATCTTGAAGAAATAACATAATTTATCTGGCTCGGAACACACCCGAGAGTCTGCGCCAGTTCATTTCTCTGAATTTCGGTTGTGCCGTCCTCCGAAAGCATCTCCATAAGCATTCTTGCTATCTGATTGCTTAAACTCATCTGCTCATCTCTTTCACTTTGACTTTGACTTTCTTTGACCTTTGCCCGTATTATAGGACGAAATCCTGAAAAGGTCAAAGGTCAGAAAAGGTCAAATCTGATTAATAATGTGCTGATATTTGAGATTATCTGCGAATATCTCTTTTTTTCTTCAATTTTCTCGTTTTTTGAAATCTTATAATTTTTTTGACCTTTGCTCTGATTATTGACCTTTGGTCAGGGATATATACAAAAATCGGAGCAGGTTTAATCTGCTCCGACTGCCGAATTTATCACTTTTTCCGCAAGTTCTTTAAGTTGGTCAAGCGTTTCAAGGCTGCCGATGGATTGGCGCATTGCCGCTGCGCCTCTCATTCCTTTTATATACCAGCCGGCGTGCTTTCTCGCCTCTCTCATTCCGATGAATTCGCCCTTATATTCACACATACGGGTGATATGGCGGATCATTATCTGCATTTTCTCTTCAATTGCCGGCTCCGGAATTATTTCGCCGCCGCAGAGAACGGAGTTGATCATTGCGAATTTCCACGGTGCGCCGAGCGCTCCCCTGCCCATCATGAGAAAATCGCAGCCCGTTTTTTCGAGCATTTTTTTTGCGGAATCAACATCCGTCACATCGCCGTTGCCGATAACGGGTATCTTTACGGCTTCTTTAACCTGCCTTATGATGTCACGGTTGACCGGCGGCGCATACATCTGCCTTCTCGTTCTGCCGTGAACAGTTATTGCCGAAGCACCTGCATTTTCAAGCTTCAGAGCCATTTCAACGGCGTTGATGCTGTCTTCATCCCAGCCGGAGCGGATTTTGCAGGTTATCGGCAAAGAAACTGCGTTGACGCATTTTTCGGTTATTCTCGCCGCAAGATCCGGGGATTTCATCAGCGCACTTCCGCCGCCGTTGCCCGCAACCTTCGGCGCAGGGCAACCCATATTTATATCAATAACTGCGCATCCCGTCTGCTCCGCCATTTTTGCCGCTTCCGCCATTGTTTCTGGCTCACAGCCGAAAATCTGAACTGCCGCAGGCCTTTCGGTTTCGCCCAAAAGCATCAGCTTATCCGATTTTCTGTCACCTATAGTCAATCCTTTTGAACTGACCATTTCTGTAACAACATACGAAGCGCCGTATTCTATGCAGATTTCACGGAATGCTCTGTCCGTTACTCCCGCCATCGGAGCAAGCGCACAGCATCCTTTAAGCTCGGTGTTTCCTATCTTCATCGGTCTACTCCTGAATATGATGATATGATTTTACCATTTATGATTAAATAATTCAATATTTTTTAAAAATAATGGTGAAATCTTCAAAATATATGCTATAATAATATTTAACGATATTATTTGAGGTGATTCAGCGGTGAAGCTTCTTGCACTCGACGGCAACAGCATACTGAACAGAGCATTTTACGGAATAAAACTGCTCACCACCAAAGACGGTTCAAAATTCACTAACGGCATTCAGGGCTTTCTGAACATTCTGCTCCGGCTCAAAGAAGAGGTTTCGCCGGATGCCGTAGCAATAGCCTTCGATGTTAAGGCACCCACATTCCGCCACGAAATGTATTCGGGATATAAATCAAACAGAAAGGGTATGCCTCCCGAACTCGCTTCGCAGATGCAGCCCCTGAAGGATATTCTTTCCGCTCTCGGATATAAGCTCATTGAAGCTCCCGGATGGGAAGCGGATGACATTCTCGGCACTCTTGCCGCCGCCTGCGGAAAAGACGATTTCTGCTATATCGCAACGGGCGACAGAGATTCGCTCCAGCTCGTTCGTGAAAATGTCAATGTTCTGCTCGCATCAACCAAAATGGGCAGACCGCAGACCGAACGATACACAATCGAAAAAGTCAAAGAAAATTATCTCGTTGATTCCCCGGAGCTTCTCATAGATGTTAAAGCTCTTCAGGGCGACACTTCGGACTGCATCCCCGGAGTTGCCGGAATAGGCCCGAAAACTGCGCAGGATTTAGTCAGCCGTTACGGCACGATTGATGAAATATACGCCAAAATTGACGAGCTCGATATCAAGCAGGGCGTTCACGATAAGCTTGTAAATGATAAAGAAAACGCATATTTAAGCCGCACTCTCGGCACGATAAGAACCGATGCTCCGATTGATCCGGTTTATTCCGGTTATGTTCCCGAAGAGGCTGATGCTTTCAGAGTTACTTCTCTTCTTGCAGAGCTTGAAATGTTCAAAATGATCGAAAGGCTCAATCTGAAAGCTGCTCCGTCTGCGGCAAAGGCCGAAGAAACCGAATCGGTTTCTTATGAGCTTTATGAGCAGCAGGATTTAAAGCTTCTCTTCAATTCTCTCAAAAAAGAAGAAAAAGCATATTTCATCTTTGACAGCGGCATTTTTTATTTTGCAAGAGAAAACGGAGTTGCTTTCGTCAACCCCGAAAGCGAAGAATATGCCGGATTCTGCTCTGATTTTCTTTTTGAAAAGAGCATTGAAAAATTCACCTATAACTGCAAAAAGCTCTACTCATTTTTCTATAATTACAGAAACGATATTGATATAAATTCCGTCTGCGGAGATGCGATGCTTTCTGCTTATGTTATCAATCCCTCATCAGGCGCATACGACATTAAGCGAATCATTTCGGAATATGTTCTCTGCGAGATCCCGGACGGTGCGGACGAAAACGCATTCTTTACCGCAAACCTGCCGAAAGCATTTGCCGCTATGGACAAGCTCATTGAAGACTGCGGCCAGACAAGGCTGCTCAAAGAAATTGAGCTTCCGCTTGCGAGAGTGCTTTCATCAATGGAATGCGAAGGCTTCCTTGTTGATGCCAAAGGCATAGAAGAATACGGCAAAAAGCTTGCGGAAAGAATTGACGAGGTCACGGCGGAAATTTATAACGAGGTCGGATGTGAATTCAACCTTAATTCTCCGAAGCAGCTCGGAGAAGCACTTTTTGAAAAGATGGGAATTCCGTCAAAGAAGAAAACCAAAAGCGGATATTCAACAAGCGCCGAGGTGCTCGAAGGCCTTGCGGAGGATTATCCTGCCGTTGCAAAGATCCTTGAATACAGAAAGCTTGCAAAGCTCAAATCAACATATTGCGACGGTCTGCTCAAGGTCATCGGAGAAGACGGAAGAATTCGTTCGACCCTCAACCAGACCGAAACGAGAACGGGCAGAATCTCATCTGCAGAGCCGAATCTTCAAAATATTCCCGTTCGTTCGGAACTCGGCAGAGAACTGCGCAAATTCTTCATTGCAGCTGACGGAAACACACTCATCGATGCCGACTATTCGCAGATCGAGCTTCGTGTTCTCGCTCATATCGCAAACGATAAAAATATGCTTTCCGCATTCAACAACGGCGATGATATTCACGCAATCACCGCCTCGCAGGTTTTCAAAATGCCTCTTATGATGGTCACTCCGCTTATGAGAAGCAGAGAAAAGGCAGTCAATTTCGGCATCGTTTACGGAATCGGCGCATTCTCGCTCGCAAAAGACATAGGAGTTACAAGAGCCGAAGCGGACAGCTACATCAAGGGTTATCTTGCAAATTTCAGCGGAGTTGCAAAATATATGAAAGATATTGTTGAAAAGGCAAAAGAGCAGGGCTATGTTTCAACCGAATTCGCAAGAAGAAGATACCTGCCCGAATTAAGCTCTTCAAACGGTATGCTCCGTGCGTTCGGAGAAAGAGTTGCGCTCAACGCTCCGATTCAGGGAACAGCGGCAGACATCATCAAAATAGCTATGATAAGAGTCTGGCAGAGGCTCCGTGACGAACATTTCAAAGCAAAGCTCATAATGCAGGTCCACGATGAACTGATTGTTGAGGCTCCCGAAGAAGAAGCAAAAAAAGTTTCTGCAATAGTCAAAAACGAAATGGAAAATGCGGTCAGAATGAGGGCGGCGATGCTCGCAGAGGTCGGCATCGGCAAAACCTGGTATGACTCAAAAGGATAAAATATGAAAATTTTATTTGTATGCACAGGCAATACTTGCAGAAGTCCCATGGCAGAGGGCATATTCAGAATGCTGCTTAAGGACAGAGGCGTTGACGGAATCGAATGTTCAAGCGCAGGTCTTTTCGCAATGACGGGCGACGAGGTGACACCCAACGCCGCAAAGGCGGTTGAACGCTTCGGGGTTGATATTTCCGCCCACAGAGCGAGAAGAATAACCGCCTGTCTGCTCGACGAAACGGATAAATTCGTCTGCATGACGGGTCAGCACGCTGCAAGCCTTTCGATGTATGTTCCGTCAGAAAAGATTACCGTGCTCGGCGACGGAATATTTGATCCGTTCGGCGGCGACCTTGAAAAATATATGCTCTGCGCATCGGCAATCAAGGAAAGCCTTGTTGCGCAGTTTGATGAAATTACGGCGGTGACGGAATGAATTACGAAATTCTGCCGATGAGAGAAAGCGACATTCACGGAATAGTTTCGCTTGAAAACGAATGCTTTTCATCTCCCTGGACATACGAAGGAATCGAAGAGGAGCTTCATAACCCCGATTCTCATTTTCTCTGCGCAAAGGGCGAAAAAATTATGGGATATATCGGAATTCAGGAAATCTGCGGCGAAGCATATATAACCAACATTGCGGTCAGCGGCGAATTCAGACGAAACGGAATCGCAAGAAAGCTTCTCGCCGAAGCCTGCAGAGGCGCCGGCGAAAGAAAATGCGAATTCATCACTCTTGAGGTCAGAGAAAGCAACCTCCCCGCAATTTCTCTTTATGAATCCGAAGGCTTTGAAAAGGTCGGAATCAGAAAAAATTTCTATTCACGCCCAACCGAAAACGGAATCATCTATACTAAATTTCTCACGAGGTAATCCAATGAAAATTCTTGCAATTGAATCCTCCTGCGACGAAACAGCCGCCGCCGTTGTTGAAGACGGAAGAAAGGTGC
>R27__coassemble_1470_pt1 | contig 10818 bp, 13 predicted proteins | sample R27__metabat2_high_PE_014 | metagenome-assembled genome bin R27
AAATAAAGTAAATTGTGAATATACGGCTGCGGAAATAAAAAGCCCTCCGCCGCCGAAGCGGAAGAGAGCCGTTTTATCAAAAACCTATTTTATCTTTTTGGGTATCATAATATTCAAGGTATCTCGCTTCTGCAATTTCAACGCTCTTTTTTACTATGCTTTTTTTCAGCGAAATCTCATTTTGGTTTCCTTCGATATATTTTTCGATTTCATCGTATGCGGTATCCGCTCTGATAATTTTATCCGAATAAACATCCTCGGGATTATCCTTGATAAACATAATAATGTATGCGGAATTTTCTCCCTTGAAGCAGATTGAATCGCCCTGCTTTCTGTCCGCCGAATGAACCCATTTATCAAGCTCGTTTTCAAAAGTGCCGACGTATACGGTCAGCTCATATTCGGGCGAATTTTCCGAAAGATATGTTCTGAATGCCTCTTCGGTCATCTTTTTGCCGCCGAGTTCTTTATAAATACCATCCGCTTCGATGAACGCATCGTCAACTGCTTTTGATTCATCGGAGTCGATTTTAAACGCAAGAATATCTCTGCTGTGAGTTACCTTTGGAAGCTCATTCAAGCTTATAAGGCAGTTATAAATCGCTCCTGCAACAACGCCGGTATCGCCGACCTTGCGTTCGGAGCTGAATATCCAATCCGCAACCGTGTAACCGTAATAATCCGAAATGTCATCATACATAACCTCATAGCTTTCGGTATGAACTTTCGGATCAAAGCCATCGGAATTGACTTCTTTCTTCGCAAACGCACAAAACTCGCTGAAATTCTTGACTTTTTTTGCTTCGTCAACGCTGTCTTTATTCTCAATCGGAAGAATATTTACGGTTACACTCTTATATTTTTTCGGGGAATTATTGAAAATACCGTCAACAAAGTTTTTTGAATATGATTCAGCCTTGTTCCTGCGAAGGCTATTCGCATAAGCCTCGGCAAAACCGGAAATTATTTCTTTTTTGGCAAACATTGCAAATGTAAGCCCTTCAAAATAGTTGCTCGAAATAAAATCATCAAGGCTGTTATAGCCGCCTGTGCTCATTGCCAGATACTCAAAAAACTCCGAGATGCCGTTAAGTGTTTCTTCATCAGGCACAAATCCCGCTTTGATTGCTTCATCAAAAAGAAAATAGTTTCTTTCGATTTCAGCCGTAAAATCATCGGTCAGCTTCTGCTGCCAGTTCATCTCACCTTTCGGATGTTTTTGCGTCGAAGGAGCTTTTGAAGGGTCGAATCCCGTCAGATTTTGTCCTCTTTCCGATACGGATTTGACGACTTTTGTAAGCTGATCGATCTCGGTGCGGTAATAATACAGCGCATATTCCGGCACGGAAAGCTTGTGACCGCCGATTTCAGCGGCAGTTCCGGATTCCCGGCAGGCAGCTTCGGTATCGGCATCGCCCTGATTAAGCAGATCCGCAAATTCCGCAGGCATACGGCATCCCATATATTCGCCGTATTCTCCGTCCTGCTTTTCGGGAACATAAGCCGTTGTCTGTTCTTTTTCTTTTTCGGCTTTTTTCTTTTCAACTGCCGGCTTTATAACAAATATTGCAAGCAATATGATTATTGCCGCCGCAAGAACAGAAGCCGAAGCAGCAATAATCGCTTTCATTACTTTTTCTTTTTTTCTTTCTTTTTCCCGCTTTATCTGCGATGCGGAAAACTTTTTGCTTTTTTCGCTCACCACGGTTTCCTCCGTTCAGTTCTGTTTTCTGACCACTTTATATTCATCATACGGATCAAAATACGGACAATCGAATGAGCCGCCCTGAAGGAATCTGTATAATTCATCCTCGTCAAGATTTATGCGGCATACATAGCATTCATATTCTTCATCGTAATCATAATAAGCACAGTTTTCACAGTTTCCCGATGCCATATATTCACCTTCTCAATAGATGGGGATAATAATCTCTCTTTCAGTCTTATCGACTCCGTCCATTCCGACTTCACGCAGATGAGGCCCGAAAAACATTCCGGGAGCTCTTCCTGACGGATACAAATCAAGCATCGGAGCCATAACAAATGCCCTTTCGAGAGTTCTCGGATGCGGAAGAGTAAGCTCAAAGGTTTCGCTCTTGCATCCTTCATAAAGAATCAGATCAAGGTCAATTATTCTCGGACCGTTTTTTTCTGTTCTGACCCTGCCCATAGCCGCTTCGATTCCCAGGCACTGGCCGAGAAGCACCTGCGGGGAAACCGACGCATCAACAAGCAATGCAGCGTTCAGAAATCTGTCCTGGTCGGTTTTGCCGACGGGATCCGTTTCGTAAACGGAAGAAGCCTTGAGAAGCTTTATTCCGTCAATTCTCGCAAGGGCTCTGACTGCCGCATTGAGATTTTCAATTTTGTTGCCCATATTTGAGCCGAGTGCAATTACCGCTTCGCTCATTTTTCTCCGTTTCCCTTTCTTTCTCTGAATATTTCAACGCCGACATAGCCGAAATCCGCCTTTATCGGCGCTTCGGGCTTTTTCAGAAGAATCCGCAGAGCCTGAATTTTTTCAAAGCGTTCAAAAAGTCCGTCTGCCACTCTCTGCGCCGCTCTTTCAAGCAGGTCGTCCTTTTGAAAAGTAAAGATTTTTACTGTTTCCTTGATGATTTTTGCATAGCTGACAGTATCATCAACATCATCCGAAGCGCAGGGGACGGAAATATCAACAAAGGCATCAATATCAAAAATGAAATTCTGACCGTTGATTTTTTCTTCCTCGTTCACTCCGTGATACGCAAATACTTTTAAATCTCTTATAAGAATTTTATCCATTGCTTCCTCCGTTTTCAGCGCCTGAATATTGCATCCGCAACCCTTGCGCCCTGAACTGCCGAATAAACATCATGCGCTCTGATTATATCGGCTCCGCCCGAAATTGCCGCAGCATGAGCCGCAACCGTTCCGGAATCACGCTTTTCGCCCGTTTCTTCGCCTGAAAGCATACCGATAAATCTTTTTCTTGACGCTCCGATAAGCAGGGCGGCATCGCTGAATTTAAGCCATTGAGCGTTTGCGATAAGCTCAATATCATCTTCTCTCGTTTTACCGAATCCTATTCCCGGATCAAAACAGAGCTGCTTTCTCGGCAGACCTGCATCAGCCGCCTTCTGCATACATTCAATGAAGAAATTTCTTACATCCGAAACAACGCCGTTTTCATATTGCGAAGCATTATTCGCATCCTGCGGAGCGTGCATAACAACATATCCGGCTCCGGATTTTTTTGCAATTTCCGCCATTTCGGGATTAAATTTTCCGCTGACATCATTGATTATCGAAACACCGCAGCTGATTGCCGCTTCGGCAACCGCCGGATAGAATGTATCAACCGAAAGAGGAATATCAAGCTTTCCTTTCAGAATTTCAAAGGCAGGCAGAATTCTTTCAAGTTCTTCCTTTTCGGAAAGAATATCCGCTCCCGGTCTTGTTGAATTGGCGCCTATATCAACAATATCCGCTCCGAGCCGCCTCATTTCGAGGGCGTGGCCAAGCGCTTTTTCGGGAGTGTTGTATTTTCCGCCGTCGGAAAAGGAATCGGGGGTATAATTCAGAATACCCATAATATATGTTTTTCTGCCGAGCGGCATTGAATATTTTCCTGCGCAGAACATTACTGCCTTCCTCCGGTCAGAAGAGAAAGAGCCTCCGCTCTTGTTTTTGAATCGCTCTGCATTATGCCTCTCAAACCCGAGGTCCTTGTCTGAGCTCCGGAAGCTCTCGCTCCCCTCATCGTCATGCAGAGATGCTCCGCCTCAACAACAACCGCAACTCCCATCGGATGAAGGCTCTCGTTAAGAAAATCGGCGATCTGCATAGTGAGCCTTTCCTGAAGCTGCGGACGCTTTGCATAGCAATCAACTATTCTTGCAAGCTTTGAAAGACCGATAACCTTTCCGTCAGACGGAATATACGCTATATGAGCCTTGCCGATAAACGGCAGAAGATGATGCTCGCACATTGAATACAGAGGAATATCTCTGACAATGACCATTTCTCCGCTGCCCTCATCAAAAAGCTTGAGATGCCTTGCAGGGTCATCCGAAATGCCCGAAAAAATCTCCTCATACATTCTTGCGACCCTTGCAGGGGTTTCAACAAGTCCGGCTCTGTCCGGATCTTCTCCGACGGCAATGAGAATTTCTCTGACCGCCGCCTCAATTCTTTCCTTATCCACGGTCAAACTTCCTTTCTGTTTCATTCCACGATGATCGTGAGAATATTCTGCATTTCATTTTCGTAATATCTCATCATATCCGTGGATATTTTTTTACCGGTGGATTTCTTTACATCGGTAAGTATATTATAAATTTCACCGTTTTTGATAAGATTTGAAACTGCGGATTTATAAAGCTTTCTGCTTGCAAATCTTATCTGAACATATTTTTCTCCGTTTTTGACGCATTCCGCCGTTTTCTCTTTCAGGATCTTCTTTTCCGCCGTTCCGAAAGAGGTGAAATAAAGTCCCTTTTTTATATAATAATTTTCTTCATCCGAAAAGCAATTAAAATCATAAGAGAAATCCGTATGCGAAACATCTATCATTTCATCGCTGACATTGAAATATGAATACATACGCATTTTCATTCCGTTATCATTGACCGGATCATCCCAGGTACAGTCCACATGATAAAATTTTCCGTTGATTTTAACGGCATTCCACATGTGTGAAGATGTTTCGTTTTTTTGGCTCGTTGCCTTGCCGCAGACTATTCCGTTTTCTATTCCGACCTCATCAAGCAGAAGCTTTGCCGCCTTTGAATATCCTTCACAAGCCGCTTTTTTGTTGACAAGAGCGCCGTATGAGGATGAATACGAATAATCCTTTTCTTTGATTTTGTAATCGCAGTGATCAATTATATAATCGTGAATTTCAAGCTCTGTCTGCCATTCGTCAGACGGATCTGAAAGGCTGTCAATAACTTTTTTCTTGATATTTTCAAGCTCTCTTGCCTCCCTGCGGTATTCCTGCTTATCCATAATATAATCAACGGAAAAATAATCGGTCAGGAATCCGGAGGTAACGGAGCATTTTCTGCCGAGGAAAAACAGATCGGGATTATCATAGAGCAATGCCATAAAAACATTATCGAGCTGATCGCCCGTAAGATAAGGCACTCTGATTTTCTGCGGCATATCGTAAATATCGTCAAGCACGCAGTCATAGGCACGCTTTTCGGTTTTGTCAAGCTCGCCGTAATAGAACTTATACGGGCTTCCGTTTTCGGAAGGTCCGCCGATGATATGCGAATCATAGGCATAATAAATTGCAAAAACGGCAATGCAGACTGCGATAAGACCGTAAAATTTCTTTTTCATAAATTATCCTTTCGGCGTTTACTCAGCAAGCTCTGAAGGTACTGAAACAATATCAATGCTTCCGATTCCGCTTTCCATTAAAGCTTTAACATCAGCATCGTGAGATGAAAAATCAACGATTGAAATATTCGTTATCATCGAATTTGAGATTTTTGAAAAGATACTGCTTCTTTTTTCAACATATTTTTCCGAAAAAAGATTTTTCAGAAAATCTCCGAATATCTTTGACTGCGACCTCGGCCCCTCATATTCGGTCACTCCGAGGTAGCGCAAATATCTGAAGAGGGTATCGCCTTTCATATTCTGCATTCCCCTGACGAGAATTGTGTTGAATTCTTCGCTTTTATATTCGATCTGCTCGGGAACATTTATCTGAACTCCTCCGAGATAATTCACGAGCGCTTTGAAATTCTCATCCGATGCGCCGATATATTTATCAATTTCAAGGCCCGAATATGCTTTCATTGCGGCAACAAGCTCTTTTTCACCGGACTTTGCATAAATATCCTCAAAGGTTACGCCCTTGCCGCCGATCGTGAGGATAGATTCCGGATTGACCGTGCAGATCGAAAAGCGTGCTTCCGGCATCTGCACTCTGACAAGCCATATAAATCTCATTTCGCTTCTGTCCTTTGAAGCGACCCACAGAAAATAGATTTTATCGGAATCCGAAACAGAGGCTTTAACGGCATTTTCCTGCCTGTCCGCCTTGGTTTCGGCATCGCCCCCGATTGCCGCCCGGATATTGAAATCGTTTTTGCCGAGAATCGCAGCAAGCGACAGCGCAAGCACAACAGCCGCACCAACGGCAAAAACGGTTATGAATTTTTTTGTCTTTACCTTTGCAGATTGTTTTTCAGTCATAAAGCTGACCTTTTTTCTGCCGAAAACAGACATAATCTCACTCCAAAATAAGAATTGCCGCACTTTCCGCATCAAGATGCAGAATCTTTCCCTCAACCGGTTCTCCCGTCAAGGCTTTCCAGCCTTCTTCGGGCAGAATGTAATCAATCGGATGGCTGTTTCTGTTTGCCACCGTCATAATACTCTCTCTGCCTGTTCTTTTATATGCAACGCAGCCGAGAACCGACGAAACCGGCTCGAATGCACCGTCTTTGAATACTTCGTATTTCTTTCTCAATCCGCCGAGAAATCTGTAATGTTCAAGAATATCATTATCCTCTTTTCCCCACGGAAAACATCCCCTGTTAAACGGATCTTCTCCGCCTTCGGTGCCTGCCTCATCGCCGTAATAGATGCAGGGAACGCCGGGAAGAGTAAACTGCATTGAAGAAATGAGCATAAGCAGTTTTTTTCCTCTGCGGTATTCTTCCTCCGTCAGACCGCCCTCATATCTTTCAAGATAGCTTGATTCATAATTGCCGAGCGTTGCAAGTCTGTTGAGCACCCGGCATGTGTCGTGAGTGCCGATATGATTCATAAGTGTATCAACTGACGGCTTCGGATAATTTTCGCAGATCGTTTCTATTTTTTCGTTGAAGCCCTCCGCAATGCCCGTTATTGCAAAATCAATCAGCGCATTCGCAAATGGATAATTCATAACGGAATCAAGCTGCGCACCCTCAAGGTATCTTCGCCTGCTGCCGTAGCTGATTTTATTTGACGCATCCTCCCAGACTTCTCCGAGAATAAAGGCGTCTTTCTTTTCTTTTCTGACCGCAGCACGCAGAGAATCAAGGAATTTATCCGGAAGCTCATCGGCAACATCAAGCCTCCAGCCGGAAGCTCCTGCCCTGAGCCATCTGCGCAGAATGCCGTTTTCGCCTGCCGTATATTCTATATAGCCGTCATTTTCTTCGTCGATTTCCGGAAGGATGTCAACATCCCACCAGCAATCGTATTTATCGGGGAATTCTTTGAATCTGTACCATTGAAAATACGGGGAATTTTTATCGTTATAAGCTCCCGAATTTCCATATCTTTTTTCTTTATTGAAATAAACGCTGTCAGCGCCCGTATGGCTGAAAACGCCGTCAATGATTATTCTGATTCCGCGCTTTTCCGCATCTGCACAGAGAGCTCTGAAATCCTCTTCATCGCCGAGCATAGCGTCTATGCTTTCATAATCTGCCGTGTCATATCTGTGGTTTGACTGCGCAGAGAATATCGGGTTGAGATAGATGCAGCCTATTCCGAGCGACTCAAGATAGCCGAGCTTGCTTCTGATCCCCTCAAGATCGCCTTGAAAGAAATCATATTCCGTAATTTTTCCGCCGGAATCGGGCTTCCACATCGGTTTTGAGCCCCAGTCGCTGCGAATAATTCTGTCTGCCGGAATATTCTTCTTTTTTTTGCCGGAAAAACAGAATCTGTCGGGAAAAATCTGATAAATGACCGAGCCTTTTATCCAATCGGGAGTAACGAAATCACCCGAATAAACGGTGAGCTGAAAATCTTCTCCGTCAGGCGAGATCCTGCCCGATGAATCCTTCGCCTTTGTTACGGCATTGTCGCCGAAAGCGGTTTTCAGAATAAAACGATACCAATAAAGTCCGCTTTTTTCCGCAACGAAATCAACATTCCACCATTCTTCGCTTTCGCCTTCCATCCTCTCCCATTCCATTGGGATAAGCTTTTTTTCTCCCGCATCGGATGAAACGGAAAGAAAAGCATAAGAGCATTGAAGACTTCTCGGAAGAATGATTCTGAAAACGATTCTTTTGCCTTCCGGAACCGCACCGAATTCCGATTTATGATATTTTAACCTTGAATTGAAGGGAATATAGTCCATTTATCAATACCCTCTGAAATTATTGATGCTGCCGCCGGAGTATAAGGAGCTTCGGATATTTTCAGAATCATATCCGTTAAAAAATATCCGAGGAACAGAAGAAGCAGAACACCCGCCGCTGCAAGAACGGCAAAAACTATCCGCTTGTTTCTCATTTTTTCTTCATAGGTCGGGCCAGTGCCGAAGCGTGAAGAAAATTCCGTTATACTTTTTCTCTCGGACGGCTTGAGAGTCTTTTCGATTTTTCCGTCTCTGAACATAGGTTATACCTCACGAAAAAAGAGTTGAATCGGCAAAGCCGGAAAACGCAAGAGAAAGAATGCCGACATAGATAAACATTGCCGGAGTGCCCTTGAAAACAGCGGGAATATCCTTATTTTCCGCAAGTCTTGCCGCTCCCCTGCTTATAAGAGCGGCGGCAAGCACAAAAGCAATTCCCGCTCCGACGCCCGAGCCGATGCAGTTTGCAAAAGAATATGATGCGGTGTTGTTGATGAACGGCACGGCGAAAACAAGAGTGTTCAGAGCCGAAATGCCGAGAGTACCCATAGCCTTTTTTGATGCCTTGAAAATTACAAGTGCGGCAAAAGCGGCAATGAAATAAACGCCTGCAAGCACTCCGCCGTAAACCGCCGCCCTCAAAGCATAGGGAAGCTCCGCAGAAGCGGTAAACATATCAATAAGCTTGCAGATAACGCTCGTTGCAACCGAAAATCCCGAAATCATAGCCGCAAGGCTGATGAATCTGTCCGGCTTCGATGAGGCTCGGATGGCTTCGCTTGAGCCAAGGCCGAAGCTCATAACCATATTCTGAACGAACACAGCATAAAGAGCGGTAACGAAAAGGTCATAAACTATTTTCATTTTTCGTCCTCCCCGCCGTTGAAATCGAAGATATTGTCGAGAGAATCAAAAAGCTCGTCATATCCATCTGCCGCCAAATCCGTTTTTGAAGATTCATTCCAGAACTCATCAAAAACATCAACCTCAACCGTTCCCTCGCCATCTTCTTTTTTCGGCTTGGTCCTTACAATTGCTTCGCTGTCCGGAACAAGAGAGGGATAGCGATAAGCCGAAATCCACTTGAGGATCGCCGCAAGAAAGCCGAGAATGATAAAGCAGCCGAACGGCAGAGCAGCGCCTCTGATCGTTGCATGAAGCTTCAGCTCGTGACCGGCAATTGATGAATATCCGATTATTTCACGGATTGCTCCGCATATAAGAAGAACGGCAGATGATCCGATAGAAACCGCAACCGAATCATAAAACGCAAGTTTAACGGGATTCCTGACAGAAAACTGCTCACAATGAACTGCCGTTACCGAATTGACGGCAATAAGAGGAAGGTAAATTTTCATAACCAGCGGAAGCTCCGCCTCGGACCGTGTTTCGAGCAGAAACAAAACAGGACAGATTATCGCAATTCCGATAATCAGATAGATTCCCATTCTTATCCATCTCTGAACTTTTTTAAGCAATGCGCTTGCAATGATGCAGGTTATCAGCGTTGTTATGCTGACCGCCGCCGCAAGCAGAGCCGCATTTTTGAGGCTCGCTGCCGCTGCAACAACCGGGCATAAGCCCGCACATTGAATCAGGATCGGATTATGGATAAAAGATCCTTTTATAAGCACTTCTTTTGCAGAGGGAATTTTTTCGCTCATTTCCGGTCAGCCCCCTTTCTGACGGGAACGTATTCAAGAAGCCTTGCAAATGCGTTTGCAAGAAGAACCGCAAAGCAAACAGGCTCTTCGTAAGCTCCCGAAAGGCGCATAAGCATGCAGATGAGTCCGCCGACTGCGCCGTAAAGAATGCCGAAAAGGCTGCCCTGCGGCATCGTTGAAAAATCCGTCATAAAGAAAACCGCCGCAAACATCAGCGAACCGGATGAAAGCTCAAGAATAACGCTTGTAAGTCCCGAAGCGTTGACTCTCGGAAAAAGGAAAGCAAAAGCTGCACAAACGCCGACAAAACCGAGAGTTGAAAGCAAAGCTTTTCTTCTCTTGACAAAAAGATATGCACAGCATCCCGCAAGAATCAGAATGCAGCCCGTGCCCATAGGTCCTGCCGAATTTCCGCAGAGAATGTCAATAAGATCTCCTGAATTCAGATGAACGGAATTGCCCTTTGCGAGCATGGAAGCAATTGAAGAAGAACCGAGAAATTTTGCCCCGGTCACAAATGAATAATCAAAAATCTTTTCCTTGAAGCAAACGCATGAAAATGCGAATCCCGCCGCCGCAGGCACAAACGGAGCATTTATTCCGCCTCCGAACGGTACTTTTGCAACAAGGACCGCAAACGCAGCTGCAATAACGGGAACATAAAGCGCAATTCCGGCAGGCATCATCATCGCTATCGCCGCACCCGTGAAGATGCTATCAAGATTTTTCAGCCTGAATCTTTTTCTTAACACCGCACCCGCCGCCGCATCGCAGATAACTGCCGTTGCAATCGAAGCGGCAGTAACATAAACAGCACTTGATCCGTAATATATGAACGACAGCGCAAACGGGGCAATAAGCATAATGAGATAGTCCCCGAAAACCTGCGTGCTTTTATAGTTTTTGTTTTCAGCCAAAATATCCACCACCGGAATTCCAATATTTATTCATTGCATCCTGCCGCAAGAAGTCATATCATATAATAAGCAGTTAATTCGGCAAGGAGGCAGCATTATGAATATTGATTCGCCCGCAGAAGACAGAATCATTGTTGAACTTTCAAAAAAAGAAATG
>R27__coassemble_1483_pt1 | contig 10743 bp, 8 predicted proteins | sample R27__metabat2_high_PE_014 | metagenome-assembled genome bin R27
CCTTCATCGAGCTTTTTTATATTCGTAACAAAAGTAAGAAGCAGAGCTTCAATGTTTTCTTTGCGGAATTCATCAATGAAAATCTCCGCATATTCGGGGCCTGAAAGCTTTTTGCCGAAGCGGACAAGACCGAAGCCGTCGTGAATGCACTGCTTGAGGATGCCTCCGAGCCTTGCTTCACGCTCAATGAGAATTACTTTTGCTCCGTTTTTGTGAGCTTCAATTGCGGCGGCGAGGCCGGCGGGGCCTCCGCCGATAACGGCAACATCATATTTCATCGTGATTCACCGCCTTTCGTTTTTCCGAAGCTGATAATCGCATCCGCTCCGCTTTTGCGTACCTGCGAAACGGGAATTCCCTGATGCTCCGCAATGATTTTCGTAACAAGAGGCGAGCAGAAGCCGCCCTGGCATCTGCCCATTCCGGGGCGAAGGCGTTTTTTGATTCCGTCAACCGTCTGAACACAGATGGGGGAGTTGAGGGCATCAATTATTTCACCTTTGCTGATTTCTTCGCAGCGGCAAACTATTTCGCCGTAATCGGGATTCTTTTTGATTAGAGTGTCACGTTCTTCGGCGCTCATTTCTCTTAAAACGGGAACACCCTTGCGGATGGGATCATAGTTTTCGTTTTTCTTAACATTGCCGAGCATTTCAACTGCCATTTTTTCAATGTCGAGAGCAACTGCGGGAGCAGTTGTAAGACCGGGTGACTGAATGCAGGCGCAATGGATGAGGTTTGAGGTCTTTCTGCCTTTTTCTATAACGAAATCCTCTTCAAAATTCGGGGCACGAACGCCCGTGAAATATGTGATTATATCTCTTTCGGTAAGGGACGGAACGGTTCCTCTCTGCTTGTCAAAAACGGTCTGAATGCTTTCACGGCGGGTGGCGTAATTCTCTTTTTCCCATGTTTCAACGGCATCCGGGCCTGCAAGTATATTGCCGTGAACCGTGTTGAGCAGTCCGCCGCCCTTTGTGTGTCCGCTGTTGACTTCGAGTTTTTTGATTGAGGCTATCGAACTGATAAGCTTTCCGGATTTCTTGTCGAGAATCGAATTTGTTCCTCTTCTCGGATGAATCGAATAGAAGCGGTCTTCTGCCATTTTTGCAATATCCTCTGCAAAAACGCCTGCCGCATTGATAACGATTTTCGGTTTGACGGTGCCTCTGTTTGTTGAAACGGAAACGATTTTTCCGTTTTCGACCTTCATTCCCGTAACTGCGGTGTTCAGCGAAACCTTTGCGCCGTTCATAACCGCATTTTCGGCATAGGCAATGGTAAGACCGTAGGGGCAGACGCATCCCGCCATCGGATTATAGATAGCGTATTTGAAACTGCCGTTGAATTCGGGCTCTCTCTTTTTCAATTCTTCCCCGGAGATAACAACGGTATCGTCAATTCCGTCAACGAATTTTCTTTTGAGGGCATAAAGTCTGATTATCGGCTTGATCGCAGCCTGGTCGAAGCAGACATACTGTCCGCAGCGCTTGAACGGCACATCAAGCTCTTTGCAGACATCGGCGTACATCCTGTTGCCTTTGATAATATATTTGTGTTTAAGTGAGCCTTTTGAAAGGTCGATTCCGGGATGCACTTCGCCGTCGTTTCTTCCGCTCGCCTGCATTGCAAGGTCGCTTTCTTTGTCAACGAGCAGAATGTTTATGTCCCATTTGCTCAGCTCTCTTGCGATGCTTGCGCCTGAAATTCCGCCGCCGATGATAAGCACATCGGGAGCGGCTCCCTCAAGAGCGTTATCGCTTATTGCCGGAAGGCGCATCGGTTTTATTTCGGCGCCCGTGAATTTAACATCGTTAACAACATGGATCCCGTGCTTTTTATCAACGCACATTGAGCAGACGGAAATAATTTCGTTCCAGTCTGCGCTTTCGCCCGTAACCGTGCGGACGCCTGCGGATGCGGTGACCTGATATTTGTTGCCGAAATCCTTTCTGATTTTCTTTTTCAAAGCTTTGAGATTCAAAAACGCCCATCTCCCCATTTTGAATATAATACAATTATACACTTTACGGTTTGCAGGTCAATATCCTTAATTCTGTTTTTGGAATAATAATCATACATTTTGCCCGATTTGTCTGAAAATCGGCAAATTCAACAAAAAATCCCTTTCAAAATTTACACTCAAAAAGAAATATATTCTTGAAATAGAAATGTAATGGTTTATAATGGAATTATCAACGGGTGCTGCCCGTCACCGAAAGGAGAAACAATTATGGAAAAAATCAGAGTCGGCATTATCGGATGCGGCGGAATCGCAAACGGAAAGCACATGCCTTCGATCAAGACCGTTAAAGAGGTTGAAATGGTTGCATTCTGCGATATCATTGAAGAAAAGGCAATCAAAGCAGCCAAGGATTACGGTACACCCGACGCAAAGGTTTATACAGATTATAAAGAGCTTCTCAAGGACGAAAGCATAACGGCAGTTCATGTCTGCACGCCCAACCGTTCACACAGTTTCATCACGATTGATGCTCTTGAGGCCGGCAAGCATGTTATGTGCGAAAAGCCGATGGCAAAGACCTATGCCGAAGCAAAGGCAATGTATGAAGCATCCGTAAGAACGGGCAAAAAGCTCACCATCGGTTATCAGAGCCGCTGGAGAGGCGATTCAATGTATCTCAAGCAGTGCTGCGAAAACGGCGAGCTCGGCGATATTTATTATGCAAGAGCAATTGCGCTTCGCAGAAGAGCAGTTCCCACATGGGGCGTTTTCCTCAATGAATATGAGCAGGGCGGCGGTCCGCTTATCGACATCGGAACTCACGCTCTCGACCTTACCCTCTGGATGATGAACAACTACAAGCCGAAGATGGTAGTAGGCACAAAATACAAAAAGCTCGGCGATCAGAAAAACGCCGCAAACGCATGGGGCGATTGGGATCCCGAAAAATATACGGTTGAGGATTCGGCATTCGGATTCGTTGTTATGGAAAACGGAGCAACGATCAGCGTTGAATCAAGCTGGGCTCTCAACATTGCAGACCCCAGAGAAGCAATAACCCTCGTAGCGGGCGATAAGGGCGGAGCGGATATGATCGACGGCCTTCGTCTCAACTATGTAAAGAACGGCAGACAGGTTATCGAAAAGCCGAACTTCAATGCCGGCGGAGTTGCATTCTATGAGGGAGCAAGCGACAAGGCGGAAGTTCTTGAATGCCACGCTTTCTATGATGCAGTCATCAACGGCAAAGAAGTTGTAACAAAGCCCGAGCAGGCAATGGTTGTTACACAGATTCTCGAAGCCATTTACAAGTCAGCCGAAACAGGCAAGCCCGTTTATATTGACGACTGATAACATTTTCTGCGGAAGGCTTGTTCTTCCGCAGATTTTTTATTTGTTTTTTGAAATTTCTCTTGTATCTGCCTGAAAGGTATGATACTATATATTGTAAAGAATCAGCAAAGGGTGATTAATTTGAAGCTTCCCGTAGCAGTTCAGCTCTATTCCGTCAGAGACGAAATGCAGAGCGATTTTTACGGCACGATCAAAAAAATGAAAGAGCTTGGTTATGACGGCATTGAATTCGCAGGCCTTTTCGGCGAAGACCCCGAAAAAATCAAGGCTTTCTGCGCAGAAATCGGAATCAATCCCATCTCTGCCCATGTTCCTTATTACGATATGCTTGCGGATCCCGAAAAGGTGCTTGCAGACTATGCGGCAATCGGCTGCAGATTTGTTGCCGTTCCTTATCTTACCGAAGAATGCAGACCCGGAACCGACGGCTTCGGTGCAACGGTTGAAGGCATCAGAAAAATTGCCGAAGCCGCAAAGAAGCTCGGCATTCAGCTTCTCTATCATAACCACGATTTTGAATTCGTTAAGCTTGACGGAGAATATGCGCTCGATGTGCTTTATTCAACAATTCCCGAGGATCTTCTCAAAACGGAGATAGACACCTGCTGGGTAAATGTTGCCGGCGTTGATCCTGCCGAATATATTCTTAAATATTCAGATCGCTCTCCCGTTGTTCATCTCAAGGATTTTAAAAAGAGCGGCAATCAGAAGGGCGCTCTTTATAAGCTTATCGGCATTGATGACGATGAAGAGCAGGAGGATGAAGACGCATTTTCATTTATGCCCGTCGGCCACGGAATGCAGGATATGCCTTCAATTCTTGCAGCGTCTGAAAAAGCAGGTGCGCAGTGGGTCGTTGTTGAGCAGGATAATCCTGCAAAGGGCAGCACTCCTCTTGAATCGGTAAAGCTCAGCAGAGAATATCTTAAAACTCTCGGCTGGTAAAAATATTAAATTGCGAGGTAAAAGTTATGTCAGAAAATATTCTTGACGCTTTCAAAGAAGATCACAGCAGCGAAAAAGAAAGAGATTATTCAAATAAGGTCAGAGTCGGAATCATCGGCACGGGCTGGATCGCAGAAGCTCACGTAAAGGCATATCAGAAATGCCCCGATGTTGAAATCGTTGCTCTTGCAGATCTTATTCCCGGCAAGGCAGAGGCATTCTGCAAAAGATACAATGTAGGCGATAACATCACATTCTTCCCCAGCCACAAGGAGCTTGTTGATTCGGGAATGTGCGATGCAGTCAGCGTTTGCACATATAATGCGACTCACGCAGAATGCACGATCTATGCTCTCAATCACGGTTTGAGCGTTCTTCTTGAAAAGCCCATGTGCGTTACTCTTGACGAGGCAGTTGAAATCTGCAAAGCCGAGAAGGCAAACAAGGGCGTTCTTTCGATCGGCTTCCAGCCCAGATTCGACGAGAATATGAAGATGCTCAAAAAGGTTGTTCAGAGCGGCGAGCTCGGCAAGATTTATTATATTCAGACCGGCGGCGGAAGAAGAAGAGGCATTCCCACTCCCTTCGGCACATCCTTTATTCAGAAGGATACAGCAGGCCTCGGCGCTCTCGGCGACATCGGCTGCTATTCGCTCGATATGGTTCTCAACTCGATCGGCTATCCCAAGCCGCTTACCGTTACCGGATATAAGTCCGATTTCTTCGGCAAGGATCCCTCATACGAGCATCACGATGTTTTCGGCGTTGATGACTTCGCAGCAGGCTTTGTTCGCCTTGAAGGCGGCATCATCCTTGACTTCAGAATCGCATGGGCTATGAACCTTGACACCCCGGGTGACACAATCATTATGGGCACGAAGGGCTCAGTCAGAGTTCCCTCAACCGAATGCTGGAACGGCAGCATCGGCGGTCCCCTTGTTATCTATCACGAAATCGCAGGCGAGCAGATCCAGACCGTTATTCCCGAAAAGAAGAATAACGTTGACTGCTTCGACATTAAGATCCGCTCCTTCATTGATGCAGTAAAAGAAGGCGGAGAAGCTCCCGTTCCCTGCGGACAGATTCTTTACAATCAGGCGATCATTGACGGTATTTCACGCTCCGCCGAGCTCGGCAGAGAAATTGAAATCGTCATTCCCGAAATATAATTAACGGAGGTTAAACACTATGGTATTGGCCGCAGTTGGCAAAAACGGAACAGGCAAGGATTTCTTCCTTGAATATGTTGCAAAAACTTACGGATTCCCCATGATTTCAATCGGAGATGTTGTCAGAGAGCTTGCAGCAAAAGACGGTCTTGAGCTCACAAGAGACAATCTTCACGCAACATCAAAGAAGTATATGTCCGAAAACGGACAGACTTTCTTCCCCGAAATGATCGTTAAAAAGATCAAGGAATCAGACAGCCCCAACTTCCTTGTATCGGGCATCCGTCCCCCTTCAGATATCGAAGTTTTCAAGAAGGCTTTCGGCGACAAGTTCGTTCTCGTTGATGTTGTTATCAGTGATGATGAGGTACGTTATCAGAGAATGCTCGCAAGAGGCTCCGAAAGAGACGGCAAGAGCGTTGAAAAGCTTCGTGAAAACGATGTTCACGAGGAAGAGATTTTCCACACCAGCGAATCGGAAAAAATGGCCGACTATATTCTGAATAATGACGGCTCAATTGACGATTTCTATGCAGGCGTTAAGGATTTCTACGAAAATTATCTCAAGGCAAAGCTTGACTGATAAGTTTTCGGGAATAAAACATATTGAAAAATCCGGGATCCGCATTTCGTGGATCCCGGATAATTTTTTTGCCCGGATGAATTTAAATAACGGGTATTTCAAGATTTGCGCCGTTCAGCTCTGCGGACCGGCTTGCGATGATTCCCGGAAGGGACATTTTAATTGCAAAATCCACATCCAGAACGGGTTTTCTGTTTTCAAGCACGCAATCGACAAAATCCGCAAACATAACCGAATCCGCTCCGCCGTGGCCGAAAGCGCTGCTGTTGCCGTATTCGTCAAGATATTTTGCAGTTACGGGAATTTCGATTTTCTGCGAAAAAGTGCCGGGTATGCTTGAAAGATTCGCAAAGCTGTGAGCGTCGTCAACTACCGTGCGTCTGTCCGTTTCGATAGAGCCTCTTGTGCCGCAAAGGCGATAATTATGATCATAGCTCGTGTATGCTCCGAAGCTGACAAGGAGTTTTATCACAGCGCCTTTTTCGGTTTTGAAAATAGCGATCGAGGTTGCGTTCTTTTTGGGGAAATAAGGGTTATATTCTATATCTGCGTTCATGCAGGATACGCTGACACAGCGGTCATTCATTATATAGAGAAGAGGACCGAGCTCGTGAGTTGTATATTTTATTGCAGGATTAAATGTGCGCCAATGACCTTCGGGATAATTATCAGGCGCAAAATTTTCGGGATCTATGCTGTGGAGATATTCCGCTTCGGCAAAAACAACATCTCCGAATTCGCCTTTTTCACGCATTTTTTTCCATGTTTCGATAAACGCCCAGTAGCAGCAGTTTTCCGCAGCCATATAGATTAAATCGGGATGCTCCGAAACGATTTTTTTTAGCTCATAGGCTTCTTCAACAGTTGTGATCGACGGAATTTCGCTCAGCACGTGTTTGCCGGCTTCGAGAGCCTTTTTAACTATCGGCACATGATATATTGCTTCAGTTGCAACGATTACGGCATCAATATCCATTTCAAGCATCCGGTCATAATCGGTCAGATACTCAACATCCGTTTTGCCCAGAGATTCAAAGTATTCTTTGCAGTGAGCAAGTACTTTTTCATTATGGTCGCAGGCGGCGACTATTTTACATTTCGGATTCTGAAATCCGCAGGCTGCAACCGCAGCGCCTCTTCCGCTGCCGACAACTCCGCAGCGTAAAACTTGGTTATCCATAATGTTCTCCTTAATTTGACAATTTATTTATATCGTTTATGAATTTCGATGCGCTTTCGAGAGAAGCTTCAAGCTTTTCCGACGGAGCGCCGATAAGCCTGAAAACGGGTATCATTTCAAGGCTGACCCTGTAATTCTTCAGCGTTACGCCGCCTTCATATTCTTCTCCCGTGAAGATGTTTTTCCATTTTCCTTCCGGAAGATAAATGTTTCTCTTTGTTCTGTTTTTCAGCACGGGAGCTGCAAGCAGACCGCAGCCGAGCATATATTCATCCTCTGCGTTCAGGCAGTTTTCATCGGTTGGATCATAGAGAAAAAGGTGACGCATAAGCGGAAGACCCGTTTCGGAAGAAATCTTCGATTGCTCAATCAGATAAGGTCTTAAAGCATCGTGGAGCTTTGCATAGGCTCTGTAAACATCCCTTGTGTGCGCATCAAAATCATAAGGCCGTTTAACTCTGCCGTGGGTCTGAATATTTGCCGAAAAGGCAGTCATTTCAATGCCCCGAAGAAAAACCTTGTCCTCATGGCGAAGGTCATAGAGGTTGAATGACGGCTGATAGCCTGCCATATCCCAGCTCACAAACGGAACGCCCGAAAGTCCGAGCGAAAGAGCCGCCTTCAGGACTGCTCCGAGAAAGAAGAATTCTCTTCTCTGATCTCCTGCCCACACAAACGGATATCTCTGTGCGCCGATCCCTCCGCCTCTCGAAAAATTGATTCCGCCGTCGGGTTTTGTGTTGAAATGCTTATAGCGCATCACATTGTAGAGGGTAGGATACCAATGGTGCGCCGCCATGGGATCTCTGCCGTCGGCAAAATGAATGATTTTTTTATCGGGGAACTGTTCGCAGAAGTCGATTTTTGCGCCGTCTGCGCCTATGTTGAACATAAGCTCGCCCCAGACCTCTTCCCACTTTGAAACGGCTTCGGGGCAGGTGAAGTCAATACATTTCATTTTTTTGCGGTGGAAATTATCGAGAAGATTCATTGACCTTGTTTCTTTAAGCTCAACGCCCTCATCGGACTGCACGGCAAAACGGTCTTCAAGGCCGAAATCTGCGGCGTTGGACGGAAACTTTCCGCATTGCTCATAGACCATCATTTTTTTGCCGAGTGAATGAAGTTTTTCTCCGATTTCCTTTAAATCGCTTCGCTTTTCGGTTTTGTATGTTCCCCAACCCTCAATGATTGCGGCATCCCAGGGAAAATCGTTTTCTTTCATGGCATCCGCCATTGCGAAAACGCCCTCTTTTGATGAAAATTCGGGATGGTATCTGCAAACGAGAGTTCCGAATGCCCATTCGGGCGGCACGGGAGCAAAACCGGTCAGCCGGGAATAAGCCGAAAGAATTTTTTCCGGGCTGTCAAACATAAAAATATAAATATCGAGCGGAGCATATTTCTGCTCAACGGTAAATCTGTTTTTTTGGGAAAACCCGATGTCAAAAACCGAATGCTCATATCTGTTGAAGAAAACGGCTGACATATTTGAGCTGAACGCAAACGGAATCGGGATATAGCTGTTTCCGTGAGTTGCGAACCAACGGTCAATGGCATAAATATGAATTTTTTTGCCTCTCTGATTGACCCGGTTGAAGCGTTCACCCGTGCCGAAAATTCTTTCATCGGAGGAAAGCGAAAATTCAGCCGATATGCCGTCTTTTGTTTCTTTTATCGCTTTTATTTCTCTTTTAAGTACGCCGTCCGGATTAAAAAATGCAATTGATTTTTTGCTGATTTCAACATACGAGCCGTCCGGAGCTTTTATATTGCTTATGCCGTTTTTTTCGGAAACGGAAAGCGTTTCGGCGGTTTCGGCAAATTCTTCTCCGAGGTCCCTTGAGAGGATCTGCGAGGCACCCGTGTCATCGAAATTTCCGCCGCAGGATGACTGAATACGCCAGACCCCCTGCCGAATATTCTTCAGCAGGAGGCTGTGATTTTTAAATTCAAATACGATTTTATTATTGTTCATTAAGTTCAGCTTCAAGCTTGTTCCTCTTTTCACGCATTTCGCAGAGCTCGGCATAAATCTTTTCTTTCTTTGCGCCGCTGTAATCATCAAAGAGAAGAATAATTGCGGGAAGGAAGTTGCCGATAAGGCCGCAGAGGGAAACAACTCTGTAAATTCCACGGAGTGTTTCCGGAGTCTGAACAGCCTGCTTGCCGGTTGTCATATCCTTGGACTGATATTTGATGAGAGCAAGAAGACCGTTTGTAAGGTTGACCTTGATAAGAGAGGTGATTTTTGAAACAATATTCTGCGCAGCGCTCAGAAGGCCGTCGCTTCTGACGGGAACGCCGTATTTCTTCTCGGAATACCATTCCATATAGTCGGTTGAATCGCCGGTGATGATTTTTCTCGCAGCTCCCTGCGCCGCATTGGGCATACCCGCAAAGGCTATGCACATTCCGGGAATATAACGCAGTTTTCTGACTTTTTCAAGGTTGAAGTTGATGTTGAATGAAGAAATGATGGTATAGAAGAAGCCGGTGTAGAAGAAGCCTCCCGAGAGCATTGCTTTTGCCGAAAGCTTTTTGCCGACAAACGGAACGGAAAGCAGACCGACATAGGAAAGGGCGCCGCTGATGGTTTCGATAATCGTCTTCATCTTGAGGTCGTCGAATGTGTTTTTATAAAGATAGATAAGAGTGTCGTATGTAACTTTTCTGATTGTTTCAAAGATATTTGCAATCTGAAGAATCATAAACGGCTTGTTGTGAAGCAGAGCCGAAACGGTGTCCTTATCCCAGTTGATTTTTTCTTCTTTGTTGTTTTCGGAAGGAGTATAGAAGCTTGCCCGTTCTTCAATTGTCATATAAGGAGTATACATTGCGGCAACGCCGATAATGCAGAATCCGAGGGCAATGAAAAAATATCTCCATTGCTGCTTCAGCGGGTCATCCGTCATGCCGACAACAATGGGAATAACGCCGCCCGGCAGAAGCGAGCCGAGGGTCGAGGCGATTGATTCAAATGTGTAGAATTTTTTTCTGTCGGCAGGGTCGCTTACCATTTTGAGGGCAAGTGAACTCAATGCTATATCGTAGAAAGTATCCGCAACGGAAAAAAGGATACTGAAAAACAGAGTCCATATAAAGTTATACATTGCGTTGCTCGTCGGAACAACGAACAGAAGCATTGAAGTTATTGCAAACGGAATCGGAGCAACAAAAAGAGCCGTGCGAAGAGGACTTCTTTTTCCTTTTTTGAGCGGTCTGTCATAGAGCGCACCTGCGATGGGCGGCACGATGAAGCTTAAAATGGTGCTTACATTATCCTTGACTGCGGACATTGCGTTCGTGAGACCCATATAATCTCTGCCGAAGTTGCCGGCGAAGGTGCCTACGCTGTCCTGACCCATAGCGTTTCCGAAGATACCGCCCGCATAACCGAGCTGTTCTTTCATTGTTACGGATTCATTGTCAAGATATGTGCTTTTGAGCGAAACAAGTCCCGATTTGATTCCCATATTTTCCCCTCCCGAGAAATATTTTATAAAAAAATCATATCATATTATTTACCTATGTGCAATAGTTTTAT
>R27__coassemble_1508_pt1 | contig 10605 bp, 9 predicted proteins | sample R27__metabat2_high_PE_014 | metagenome-assembled genome bin R27
TCACTTAACAGAAGGATTTTACTGGTATCGCCATTATCTTTCCAACAAACAGAAAAAAGCATTAGATGATGTTATAAATGGAAAATCACCTGATTGTGAAATATTACAAAGTATTTTAGATAATTTTTCTAAAAAATAATACCGTATTGGGGGTTCTCTTTTTAAACATAAAAAGCCTTGAAAACTGAATAGTATCTTCCGGAAACAACTATGTAATGCCGAGCCCGGCCAAACGGAGCGCCACGACCTCAGATGAGCGAGCGATAAATCCGTGATTGGAAAAGACAGATTGCAACTGTTTGGCAATGACAGCAGCATAGAGCTACTCCCCACCGGTGATGATCCGAGCGTGATAAAACCGTCGCAGGTCGTCAGGTGAGAGGTCCCGTAAGTGAATCGGGGGGTGAAAGTCCGAGCGTGTAACAGCATAACACGGAAGGGTCAAAAGATACAAAACGGCTAATAGAAAACAGACCGACAGATAGGTCTTCCTCTTTGTCGGTTTGAGATATTCAAAAGCAAAAACAATAGGCCGGAACCGCATAACGGCTCCGACCTACTCTTTTGGTTTTGAAAATAATACAAATATGAAAGGTTGTATGACAAGTGAAAAAGATGTTATTTCCTCAAGACTGGACAAGCGTAAAAAATGAGCTCCCTGCAAAAAGCGGCTGCTATTATGCTGTTGCTAACGACGATATTTATGAGATTTCTACGGTGACCGAGAACAATATCGCTTTCTTCTTGAAAGACCCTGAAAAGTACAATAAGAAGCTTTTTAAGGGCATCCACGATCCCAGATGGTACCACAAAGATAATTCGGGACATCTGATTGATATTACCGAAATTATTACTCATTGGCTTACTGTTTGAACACAAGAAATCGACATCCTTGCTGATTGTTCAATAATATGCAAAACTTACGACGACAAGAGGCAAGGAAGTATTAGATGGAGGTTTTAATAATGAACTCTGCTTTACTTCATGAAGAAATAACAGAAACTCTTTATTCCGTTCCTCAAGTCTCAAAAATAATACACACAAATCCTGCTTATGTTCGGAAGTTAATAAAGAGCGGTGCTTTAAGGGCAATTAGGCTTGGAGAAGTTAAAGTGTTAGCATCAGAACTTAAAGACTTTCTGGAAAGAAATAATGGTAATGATTTAACTGATCCTTTTAACATTGTTCCACTGTGCAAAAAGCAGGACACTTAAAGGAAGGTGCAAAATGGAAAAAATTCCAAGCATTCATATCGTTACAAGAGAAACAAAGCAAAAAATCGTATTTGACTACTTCTTTTATGGCCCTGATATTCAAGGAAAAAGAAACAGAATATATAAAGGGGGCTTTTTAAGTGAAGAAGAAGCTCTTGCTGAAGGAACAAAAGCAAGAGATGCACTGTATATTACTGGTTCAACACCCCAAAAAGAACAAGGTGATATTTCTGTCGCCGATTTCGCCATTAACATTTGGTTTCCGGCAAAATCAAAAATGAAAAAGTGGCAGGACACCACCAAAGCCAGTTATAAGAAAAAAATCAAAAATCTAATTGTTCCATACATAGGTAATTTCCCCGTAAAAAACATCACTGTAGATATTTTACAAGATGTATTGGATACTATGTATGATGATGAAGGCTATTCTCATAACACAGTGTCAAACTTACATGGGATGTATTGTAATATGTTTAAATACGCAAGGGAGCATGGTTATCTGGAAAAATTTTATTCTGATGATTTGCAGGTTCCCAAAATCGACGAAGATGACGATAACGGATTTCATAGGCAACAGGTTCGAAATGCAATTCCCGAAGATGCCCTAGACAAAATATTTGAAAGATTTCCTGAAGGGTCATCATCATATTTGCCGATGATTATTTCGCTCTATACCGGAGCTCGCTTAGGCGAAGCATTTGGACTGATATGGGAAGATGTTGATTTTGAAAATAATATTTTAAGCATAAGAAGACAGATGATTGACGACCCAAAGATGTATATTAGTAATCCTAAATACAATTCAAAGCGGGATGTTCCCATATGTCCTTCATTAAAGGAGATTCTTATTCGAGCAAAAGAAAAACAAGAAAAGCAAAAAGAAATCCTTGGAGACAGATACGTTCACACATATTTAACTAAAAGGCCAAATACTTCTGAATTCAAGAACAAGCACGGCATATATGACATTTATATTGACTACGGAGAACAAGAGGTATCATTTGTTAATGTATATGAAGATGGCACACCGGTTTCTCCATCAGTAATGAAACACGCATCAAGAATAATTCACGGTTACAGTTCTTATTTGAACAGTCCAAATAAGAAACAAAAAGCGAAGGCAATCTTTGAGGATTACAATACACACTCCTTAAGACATACTTTTGCTACTTCCTTAAATTCTCAAGGATTGGATCCAATGGTGCTCAGCTCAATAATGGGCCACAAGCTCAAGCCAAAGGAGGGAATGGCAGAAGTCACAGCAAAATACATTCACATAAAAGAGAATGACATATTGATAGCGATTCCTTATATTGAGCGGATTTATCAATGCAAAAAAGTTGCACTGATTGATCAATAAAAATAATTTTGCTCAATTTTGCTCAATTTTTCTGAAATTTCGACTCCAAACGAACAAAAAAGAGCTCCGCTCTGAAAGAGAGCGAAGCCCGGAAAGTGTTGATATGCTTATGCCTTGAAGCTTTCTTCAACTGCAACTGCACATGCAACGGTAGCACCAACCATCGGGTTGTTGCCCATGCCGATAAGTCCCATCATTTCTACATGAGCGGGAACTGATGATGAACCTGCGAACTGAGCGTCGGAATGCATTCTGCCCATTGTGTCGGTCATGCCGTAGGAAGCGGGGCCTGCTGCCATATTGTCGGGATGGAGCGTTCTGCCCGTGCCGCCGCCGGAAGCAACCGAGAAATAGTCAACGCCGTTTTCAACGCACCATTTCTTATATGTGCCTGCAACGGGATGCTGGAATCTTGTGGGGTTGGTTGAGTTGCCGGTGATGGAAACGCCGACATTTTCAAGGCGCATGATCGCAACGCCTTCGGGAACGTTATCAGCGCCGTAGCATCTGACTTCCGCTCTGGGGCCGTTTGAATATGCCTTTTCTTCAACAACCTTAACGGTTTCCGAATAAGGATCAAACTCGGTCTTGCAATATGTGAAGCCGTTGATTCTTGAGATGATCATAGCGGCATCTTTGCCAAGACCGTTGAGGATAACCTTAAGGGGTTTATTTCTGACCTTGTTTGCGTTGAGAGCGATTTTGATTGCGCCCTCGGCAGCAGCGAAGGATTCGTGGCCTGCAAGGAAGCAGAAGCATTCTGTTTCTTCCGAAAGAAGTCTTTTGCCGAGATTGCCGTGGCCGAGACCGACTTTTCTGTTGTCGGCAACAGAGCCTTTGATACAGAAAGCCTGAAGTCCGATGCCGATTGCGGCAGCAGCGTCAGCAGCCTTTGTGCAGCCCTTTTTAATTGCGATTGCGCAGCCTACTGTATAAGCCCAAACAGCGTTTTCAAAGCAGATGGGCTGAGTTTCTCTTACGATTTTATCGCAGTCGATTCCCTTTGCAAGAGTAATCTCTTTGCATTCCTCGATAGAGGAGATGCCGTATTCGGCAAGAACTTTGTTGATGTTGTCAACTCGTCTTTCATAGCTTTCAAATAATGCCATTATAAAATTCCTCCTCTTATCCTATTATTCTTTTCTCGGGTCAATATACTTTGCGGCTTCTGCAAATCTGCCGTAAGTACCCATTGCCTTGTTGTATGCGGTTGTGGGATCGTCGCCCTTCTTGATGAAGTCTGTCATCTTGCCGAGAGAAACGAATTCATAGCCGATAACCTGATCATCTGCATCAAGAGCAAGTCTTGTAACATAACCCTCTGCCATTTCAAGATAACGAACGCCCTTGACCTTTGTGCCGTACATTGTGCCGACCTGTGAACGGAGTCCCTTGCCGAGGTCTTCAAGACCTGCGCCGACTGAAAGACCGTCATCCGAGAAAGCGGACTGTGAACGGCCGTAAACTATCTGGAGGAAGAGCTCACGCATAGCGGTGTTGATTGCATCGCAGACAAGGTCTGTGTTGAGAGCTTCAAGGATGGTCTTGCCGGGAAGGATCTCGGCAGCCATAGCTGCGGAATGGGTCATACCCGAGCAGCCGATCGTTTCAACAAGAGCTTCTTCGATAACGCCGTTTTTAACGTTGAGTGAAAGCTTGCAGGCGCCCTGCTGAGGTGCGCACCAGCCAACGCCGTGAGTGAAAGCGGAGATATCTTTGATTTCATAAGCCTTTACCCATTTGCCCTCTTCGGGGATGGGTGCGGGGCCGTGGTTAGGTCCCTTTGCTACGCAGCACATATTCTGCACTTCGTTAGTGTAATTGATCATTACTTTTTTACTCCTTTCAAAAAGGTGATTTAAAAATCAACATTATAATTTTATAACAATTTGCGCTATATATCAAGTGTTAATTTGCACAACATAATGTTTTTCGCTTCAACAATTTTATTTCTTTTTTGCTTCCTTCATTTTTTTGAATTCGGGGAGCCAGAGATTCTTATAGATAATGAGCGTTCCGACAATTGAAACAACTATCGTTACGAACATAAGGATGCCGACACCCATTGTGGGGGAGAAGAGAAGAACGATGATTCCGCTGAGGACGGGAGCAATGCCGAGCTTCCAATGCTTGAAGAAATAGCCTGCGCCGAGAGCGCCGAAAAGAGCGGGAAGGACCTGCTCAAATGCGGGCTTGAAGAGCGAGCCCTCTGCGGTGATTTTCGGAAGAACGGGGCTGAATGCAAGCACGCCGACTGCAATAACAACAGTTGTTACGATTGAAGAAACGGCAATTGAAAGAGTTGCGATAACTTCGCCCTCTTCCGTGTTTGCTTTTACCTTTGCGTTTTCCATTGCGTTAAGTCCGCAGGGAAGCTTGAGGTTTGAAATGTTGCCCGTAACAAAGCTTAAATATGTTCCGCCTGCTCCGAGCATGGGGATGTATGTAACGGTTTCAATAACGCCGGTCGGCCAATAGAGAATAAGAAGCGGAGGAAGGATCTTTGCAAGAGCGCCGAGCGTCGGCCATGCGTTGAGATAAACCGAAATCGCAACGGGAACGAAATACATCGCCAGAAGAGCGGCATAATTCCAAACGGCTCCCCATTTGTGAAGCTTGTCAAAATATGTTTTCATCACATCACACCTCCTACGGAATACCATGTGAAGGTTGAAAGCTCTGCCGGCAATACCTTTGTGAAGAGAATTGCGCAGCCCATTGCAGCAAACATTGCAAGAGGCATTGCAAATGATTCGAATTTTTCAAGCTTTTTAACTTTCTGGCAGAGAGCGGTAAATATGAGCATAAATATGATTGCGCAAATAAGCGTAAGAATCGAAATAACGCCCGAGGATTCGGTGATAACATTCTTTGTTATCGCTTCGCCTGCTTCGTTGAGCATCTGATTGCCTGCATTATCAACAACAAACTCCTTTGTTGTTGTGCAGCCGTTGATCGCTCTTGCTATAAAAGCGGAAATGATTCCGATGAAAGCGGCAGCAGAAAGAACATCGCCGAGCTTCTTGGTGTTGTCGTTTTTATTGATCGTGTCGCCGATCTTCATCTGAAGCTTCTTGCAGACAAGAGGAAGATAGAAGAGCGGGAAACCTGCTCCTATTGTCATTGCCCAGGCGATCGTTGAGAACGCAACGGGATTGTCAACGGGATTGCTCAATGAGCCGCCGAGAACGCCGAGAGATGTTTCTGCGGCTACGGTTTCGTATGCAAGGTTGCCTACAACCGAAAGTCTTATCCACGGAAGAACTATTCCGAGCGCATTTGCAAGAACGATCACCGTTACGAGAATCGAAATTGACGGCGCAATGGTAAAAAGAACAGAAGAAATAACGGTATTTTTAAGCGTTTCGGATGTTATTCCGAGTTTTTTTCCGTGCTTCCACGATTTGATCGCAAAAAACAGAGACTGAGCAATAATGAACGCAATAACGGCAAGCGCTATGCCGTACATTATCGGACTTTCTTTGAAGTCGGTCAAGAAAAATCACTCCCACAATATATTTTTTCAATAGTATCATATAGCCTCGTTATAAGTCAAGCAAATTCAGGATATATTTTTATAGACAAATCACGGTTTTCGTGATAATATGGATATATATTGTCCTTTTGAAAGTAAGATGAATTATGCAGGAACTCAAATATTGGGAAAATCCTTTGATAATTAAAGAAAACAAGGAGGATGGCCATAACACTGCTCCGACCTATCTTTCGGTCAAGGATGCGCTTGAAAAAGTTGAGCCGTCCACCCGTTTTTCTCTCAACGGAATATGGAAATTCCATTGGCAGCAGGGCGTTGACGATTTCGACGAGCGCCTTGTTTCAGACGAATATCCCTGCCTCGACTGGGACGACATTGCCGTTCCGTCTCTCTGGCAGATGAAAGGCTACGGAAAACCGATTTATCTTTGCTCATTTTATCCGAAAGCCATTTCAACAGTTGAAAGTCAGATTCCGAAAATCAGCCATTCCCTCAATGAGGTCGGCATTTACAGACGCACCTTTACTCTGCCCGAATCCTATGAAAACAAAGAAATTTTCATTCATTTCGGAGCGGTCAAGGCAGGCTTTTTCCTTTATATAAACGGCAGAAGAGTCGGCTATTCGCAAAGCTCGATGACTCCTGCGGAATTTGACATAACCGGTTATGTTCATCCGGGCGAAAATTCCATCGCCGTTGAAGTTTACCGCTACACAGACGGCACATATCTTGAAGACCAGGATATGTGGTTCCTCTGCGGAATTTACAGAGATGTTTATATTTACGCCGAAGAAAAGCTTTTCATAAAGGATTTCTTTGCAAACGCTTCTCTCGACGATACCTATGAAAACGGCAAGCTCGATCTTGAGGTCACGATATGCAATCTCGGCGAAGAAAAGGAATGCACCGTCATTGCCTCTCTCGTTCACGATGACATAACCGAAAAGCTTGCAAACGAAAAAGTAGTTGCCGCAAACGGAAAAACCGTTCTGAATTTCAGCTATCTCAAAGAGAACGCAAAAAAATGGTCGGCAGAAGAGCCGAACCTCTATACACTCGTTATCTCTCTTAAAGCAAACAGAAAGCTCTATTGTGTCAAGAGCATCCGCATCGGCTTCAAGAGAGTTGAAATCAAGGGCAATGTTCTCTTTATCAACGGAAAAAGAGTTATCATCAAGGGCGTTAACCGCCATGATTTTGACCCCGACAACGGCTGGGCCGTGCCGAAAGAAAGATATTTTCAGGATCTCCACATGATGAAGCAGGCAAACATCAACGCCATCAGAACGAGCCACTATCCGAATGCCGAAATATTCTATGATATGTGCGACGAGCTCGGCTTCTATGTTATGGATGAAGCTGATGTTGAATCTCACGGCGTTCGCAGAAAGAACTGCCCCGGCGACAATCCGGATTTCACGGCGGCAGTTGTTGACAGAGCGGAAAGAATGGTGCTTCGTGACAGAAGCCACGCCTGCGTATGCTTCTGGTCGCTCGGAAATGAAGCCGGCGACGGCTCGAATTTCACCCGTGAAAAAGAAGCCATCCTTGCTCTTGACAAATCAAGACCTGTTCACTATGAGGGAGATTTTGACTTCACAAAGAGCGATTTCATCAGCAGAATGTATCCCGTTGAGAGCATAGTTGAAAAGCTCCGCAATAAAAAAGAAATCAAAACATCTCTTTACGACAATGTTGCAAACGTGCTTGCCGCAGACAACAAGCCCGTTGCGGCGGAAATTTACAACACCCATCCCGTTCTCTATTGCGAATATGCTCACGCCATGGAAAACAGCCTCGGCAATTTCAGAGAATATGTTGAGGATTTTGAAAAATACGACCACATGGCCGGCGGCTTCATCTGGGATTATGTTGACCAGTCCATCCGTAAGGTTGAAAACGGCGTTGAAAAATGGCTCTACGGCGGCGACTTCGGCGAGGGCAGCACAAGCTATTATTTCTGCGCCAACGGAATCATTACCGCAGACAGAATGCCTCAGCCGTCATATTATGAAGTTAAAAAGGTATATTCAAATCTTGAAGCAATTGATTCAGACTGCGCCAACGGCAAAATCATCGTCAAAAACAAAAATCTGTTCATCTCAACAGAGGATTACGATATTCATTGGAGCATCACCGTTGACGGCTTTGAAAAGGAAAGCGGCGACATAAAAACCGTTATCGCTCCCCTCTCCGAAGAAGAAATCATGCTCCCCGTTTCGCTCGGAAACTATCCCGAAGGCGAGGTCATTCTGACCGTTTCGTTCATCCTCAATAAAGATAAGCTCTGGGCAAAAGCCGGTTTTGAGCAGAACTTCTGCCAGCTTATGCTCCGTGAAGCTCCCGCCGCAAAGAAAAATCCCGCAAACGGCGAACTGAAATTCCTGCGCAAGGGTCAGAATGTTTCAATAAGAGGCAAAAATTTCTCGGCTGAAATAATCGCCGGTGCGCTTGCTTCGCTCTCTTATGACGGAAACGAGATCATTGACGAAAATTCGCCCCTGCGCCCCGATTTCTTCAGAGCGCTGACGGATAATGACAGAGGCTATCTCAATTTTGCTCCGTTCTTTGCGGGAATCCATCCGCTCTACCAGTGGAAGCGCACAACTGCGCAGACCGCTGCGGCAAAAGTAACGGCGGATGCAACTCCCTCCGGCGTTAAGGTTGACGTTAAGTGGGCGGCTCCGTTCACGGCAGGCGTTTCAACCTCATATCTCTTCTCCCCGGACGGCGAAGTTACCGTTTCTCACAAAGCAAAGGGTCTTCTTCTGCCGATGCTCAAGGTCGGAATGAGAATGGGCATAAAGAGCTGCCTTGAAAATGCCGAATGGTACGGCAGAGGACCGCACGAAAACTATTGTGACAGAAAAACGGGCGCAAGAATCGCCCGCCACAGCGCATCCGTTGACGAGCTTGAACACAGATATATGAGGCCGCAGGAAAACGGACACAGAACAGACACAAGAAGCCTTGAAATAACAGACGCTTCGGGCAGCGGAATCAGAATTGATGCAATGGATATTCCGTTCGGCTTCAATCTCGGCTATTATAACCCCGAAAAGCTTGATAACGCAAAGCATCTGTTTGAGCTTGAAAAGGACAGCTGCATAACCCTTTCGCTTGATGCGGCTGAAAGAGGAGTCGGCGGCGATATGCCGGGCTGCGCTTATCTTCACAAGCCCTATAAGGTAAACAGCTTCAAAGAATACGCATTCACATTCAGAATTTCAAAGAAATGATAAAAACAAATGTTATGAGGCTGCTTGATGCGGCAAAAATCGAATATGAGGTGCTTGAATATCCCGTTGATGAAAATGACCTTTCGGGCGAAAGCATTGCAAGAAAAACAGGAAAGGATCACACGCAGGTTTTCAAAACTCTTGTATTCAGCGGCGAAAAAAACGGCTTCGGTGTATGCTGCATCCCCGTCTGCGATGAGCTTGAGCTGAAAAAGACCGCAAAGGCATTCGGCGAAAAGAAGGTTGAAATGCTTCATGTTAAAGACCTGCTCAAAACAACCGGCTATATCCGGGGCGGATGCTCGCCGATAGGGATGAAAAAACAGTTTAAGACCGTTATTGACGAAACCGCAATTCTGTTTGACAGAATCTATGTCAGCGCTGGGATACGGGGCGCAATGATAGGCATTGACCCGAATGCTCTTGCAGAATATGTCGGCGCAGAATTTGTTGATGTCACCATATAAAATAAAGGCTGTCACCATATGATGACAGCCTTTTTCTTTGCCCGTAGGGCAAGCATTTATGCTTGCAGTGAAAACCTCAACAACCTGCTCGCCGCCACACGGCACGGATGAATCCGTGCCGTACAAAAAACGATGCACTCCGTAGGGCAAGCATTCATGCTTGCCGTGGAAACCTCAACAACCTGCTCACCGCCACACGGCACGGATGAATCCGTGCCCTACAAAAAACGATGCACTCCGTAGGGCAAGCATTTATGCTTGCCGTGAAAACCTTAACAACCTGCTCACCGCCACACGGCACGGATGAATCCGTGCCCTACGGGATACGGTTTTTCACTGTAAATTATAAAACGGCACGGATGAATCCGTGCCGTTTTGATGCTTCTTCCGATCCGAAATATGAAATTTTGCCATGTCGATTCAATTTTCACTCTTTTTCTTGAATATCAACAGTTTGCTGAACACATAATTCAGAATAACGACTATTATCTGAACGATGATCTTTGCGATAAATTCGTTAATGCCGATAAGCGTTACCATTGTGAACATACACAAAAGCTCAACCAAAAGCGAAAAGAGCCTTGCGCCGATAAATCCGGCAAACTCTTTGCCCGCAATTTCTGGCTTCCAGCTTTTTGATTCAAAAACTATCAGCTTATTCGTAACAAATGCGAAAATAACGGCAACGGTCCACGCAATAACCGTTGCGTCAAGATAATCCGTGCCCTTGCCGAGCAGAGAAAGCGCCTTTTCAAAACCTGCCGAGCCGAGCAGAGCGTTGAAAATGCCCTCCCATCCGATTTTCACGAATATTTTTTTCGTGATATAA
>R27__coassemble_1515_pt1 | contig 10560 bp, 10 predicted proteins | sample R27__metabat2_high_PE_014 | metagenome-assembled genome bin R27
AGGATTAGTCCGTAGGCACGCATGCTTTTCTCGATTTCATCATCAAAGAACTTTCCAAAGAGGATGAAAGCGACCTGGTAATGATTTCGCATCCCTATATTTTTAAGGATAAAATCATTGACCGCAGAGGCGGAACATTTACCGGCTCCGAATATTTCATCGGCACGGCGGATAAGTATGCCGATGTCAAGCAGTCGTTCATTGATATGCTTGCCGCAAGAAAGAACAAGACTTCGGGTGTGCTTATTGACTGCGATGGCGTTGAGCATCCCTATGATTTTTCCGGCTGCAAGGGCGATTTCCTTATGACGCTTCACGGCCATCATCACACAGAGGGCTATGAAACAAAGGACGGAATAACGGAATTCCTCTTCCAGAGCATGACGCTTGACAATGCCGAAAATACCGAGCCATGCTGTTTCTATTTTGCTTATATTGATAAGAGCGCCAAGACATTCAAGTGCTGGAAGAATCTTCCCGGATATGATGCCTGGGAAATCAGCATAGCATAAAAATTTATCCCGGGGATTTTTCGATAAAGGTTTTTCAGTTGGAGAAACCGCAAAGGAAGTTCAGCATCCGGCAGATATTGTTGAAAAATGGTATGAAAATTATCTGAAGGAAAAAATCAATGAATGAAAAAAGCAGAAAAATCGGATTGACCGTTTTTGAAATATCGGTTTTCAGTATGCTCGGAGCGCTGATGTATGCCTCAAAGGTGTTGATGGATGTTCTGCCGAATGTGCATCTTATCGGCGTTTTCATCGTTTCCGAAACGATAGTTTACAGAAAAAAAGCGCTGTATCCGCTCTATATATTTGTTTTCCTCACGGGGCTTTTCAACGGATTCAGTCTTTGGTGGATACCGTATCTTTATGTGTGGACGGTCCTTTGGGCAATGTCAATGCTGATTCCGAAAGAATGGAGCGGGAAGAAGCTTGTAATCGCAGGCATGGTCGTTTGCTCTCTTCACGGTTTCTTATACGGCACAATTTATGCTCCTGCGCAGGCGCTGCTTTTCCATCTGAATTTCAAGGGTATGATTTCATGGATAATAGCAGGTCTGCCGTTTGATGCGCTTCACGGAGCCGGAAATCTTGTTTGCGGAATTCTCATTGCGCCGCTCGTGAGCATTCTGAAAAAGCTGAATAAATATAATTTCGGCAGAAATTAAAAGCACCGCAGATAGAAAATCTGCGGTGTTCTTCTTATATATCAAGGTTTGTGAGGTCATCAAGCGTTTCTCTTCTGACGGCGAGATAATCTTTTTTATCTGCTATCATAACTATCGCCGGCCTCGGAATGCGGTTATAGTTTGAAGCCATTGAATAATGATATGCGCCGGTTGTGAAGCAGGCAAGAATGTCGCCTCTTGAAGTGCTTGACGGAAGTTTGATGTTTTCCTGAATAATATCTCCGCTTTCGCAGCATTTGCCGACCACAGAGCAGACCATATCCGGATCTTCGTTGAGCTTTCCGGCAGCGGCAAGTGTATATTCTGCGCCGTATAAAGCATACCGGATGTTGTCCGTCATGCCGCCGTCAACCGAAACATAGGTTTTGTAGCCGGGGATTGTTTTGAGCGTGCCGACCGTATAAAGGGTAAGCCCCGAATCGGCAACGATCGCTCTGCCCGGCTCAAAGCCTATTGACGGCATTTCAATGCCGAGCTGAACACAGTAATTCTTTATGAAGCCGCCGATTTCACCTATCGTTTTATCAACATCAAGTGTCGGCTGCGAAGCGATATATCTTACTCCGAAGCCGCCGCCCAGGTCAAGAAGCTCCGGGAAGCATCCGAGCTTATGATACATATCGGCAACGAATTCAAGCATGATTTTCGCTGTGTCAATGAAAACGCCGGCTTCAAAAAGCTCGGAGCCTACATGGCAATGGAAGCCTTCAAAAATGAGGTTTTCCATTTTAAGGGCGTGAGCCGTGATCTCTTCCGCCTGGCCGGTTTCGATTGCCGAACCGAATTTTGAATCAACCTTTCCGGTTGCAACCGCTTCAAAGGTGTGGGGGTCGATCCCCGGAGTAACACGCAGAATGATTTTTTGCTTCATTCCGAATTCTCCGGCGATTCTGTTCAGCGATTCAAGCTCTTCGACATTATCAACAACGAAATGACCGACCTTGTTATCAATTGCGAATTTTATATCGTTATCCGTTTTGTTGTTTGAATGAAAATAGGCATTCTGCATCGGGAAGCCTGCCCGCACGGCGGTGTGGATCTCGCCGGTTGAAACAACGTCAATGTGAAGCTTTTCCGAGGCGATTATTTCATATATTCTCTTGAATGAGCAGGCTTTTGAAGCATAGAGAATTCTGCCTTTTTCGCCGAATTCCCTTGCAATTGCATCACGGAACGATGAACACATTTCTCTGATTCTGTTTTCATCCATAACGTAAAGGGGAGTGCCGTATTTTTCGGCAAGCTCAAGGGTGTTGACCCCTGCAAACATCAGCTCGCCGTTTTCGTTTTCGGATATGTTTTTGCAGATTCTGATTTCGTCCTTCATAATTGCACCGTTAAATGAGATTATTTTCTTTCATCAGAGAGAGAAGCTTTGCTTCGTGTGCCGGCTCCATTGGGGTGAGGGGAAGGCGGAGAATGTTCCTGCCGAAGCCCATTGCTGCGCAGGCTGCCTTTGCGGGAATGGGGTTGACTTCGCAGAAAAGAGCATTAATGAGCGGAAGAAGCGTAAGCTGAAGCTCTCTTGAGCGGGCAATATTGCCGGTGAAAAAGCTTTCGCACATTTCGTGGGTTTCTTTAGGCATAATGTTTGCGAGAACGGAAATGCAGCCCTTGCCGCCGAGCGACATAATGGGAACATTCTGATCATCGTTGCCTGAATAAATGTCGAGATTATCTCCGCAGAGAGCGGCTATCTGAGCAACCTGCGAAAGGTTTCCGCTTGCTTCTTTGATGCCGACGATATTTTCATGCTCCGCAAGCTTTGCAATCGTTTCGGGAGCAAGGTTGCAGCCGGTGCGGCTCGGTACATTATAGAGAATGCAGGGAATGCTGACTGCATCGGCAATGGCGGTGAATGAAGCGATAAGGCCGTTCTGCGTAGCTTTGTTATAATAAGGAGTAACAAGGAGAAGAGCATTTGCGCCTGCTTCTTCTGCATATCTGCTCAATTCGATGGCATAAGCGGTGTCATTGGAGCCGGTGCCGGCGATAACGTGAACTCTGCCGTTGATTCTTTCAACCGCAAATTTTATTGCCGCTCTGTGTTCCTCGTCTGTGAGGGTTGAGCCTTCGCCGGTTGTGCCCGCAACAACAACGGCATCAATGCCGTTTTCGATCTGCCAGTCAATGAGCCTTCCGAAATTTTCAAAATCAATTCCGTTTTCGGTGAGGGGAGTGATAATGGCTGATGCCGCTCCGGTAAATACTGTTTTCTTCATTTTAAATTCCTCCGATAAAAAAAGACGGCTGCAAAACAGCCGTCTCTAAAAATACAAAATGATTTTAGGGATAGCTCTCCGCATTTTCTGCGACAGCATAATAAATATTCTTTATTATGCCAGCCTGATATCCGCCACGATATCCGCTTCGGCATCTTCACCTTTCCCGCACCGGCTTCGGCAGCCTTTTCAGATGCGGTACTCATTTAGGATGCGCCTCTATCTACCACGAATAATATCATATCATTCCGAAAAAGTCAACATCATTTTTTCAGCGTGATGAAGTTCCGTGATGAATCCTTTGCCCGCTATTGACTTGATGAGGAAAAAACAATATAATGTTTTCAGAAAAATAACGGAGTGATATTTATGGCAGAAAAAATCAAAGCGGCTGACCTTGAAAGCGGAAATATTCTCGTTTATCTCAAGCTTCAGTTTATGAAAGAGCCTGTGCAGGAAAATCTGCTTCCGCTTTTGTGGTGTCTGCGTGATTCGGTGGTTAAGGTGCCGTTCATAGCGGAAATGAGCGAAGAAGACAAAAAGAGAATTATGGAATGCGCAGAGGGTGAAACCTTCTGCAATAAAGATGAGATAAAGCTTACCGCAGATATTCTCAAGGCTCAGGATGATAACAGATATTTCCCGATTTTCTCGCAGGATGAGCAGATGCCGGAGGATTACAGAAAGAATTTCACGGTAATTCCGATCACCGCTCTCGATGCGCTGAAAATGGCCCACGGAGATAAAACCGTTTCGGGGCTTGTGCTTGACGGCTTCACATTTCCGTTTGTTGTTCCGTTTGAGCTTGCCGATTATATGGCATCTCTTCCGTCAAGAATAGAGGAGGATTGATTATGCTTGCCATCGCTCACAGAAGCGGACCGGCTGTTTACCCGGAGCAGACGGTAGATTCCGCTCTTCTTGCCGTGAAAAACGGCGCAGATATGGTCGAAATAGACCTTCGCTTTTCGTCTGACGGCAGAATCATTGTTTGCCATGACTATAACGCCGAAAGAGTTTTCGGCATTGACAGAAGCGTTAACGAAATGACCGCAGAGGAATTTGCTTCGCTGACTCATAAGGACGATCCGCTGCATCACGGCCATCTTTTTGCCGATTATATCGACGCAGGCGTCAAACCGCTTCTTCTTCATATAAAAGAGGGCGGCGAAAACATAAATGCCATCCTTGATTTTATTGTTTCAAAAGGGTATCTTGAAAATATCATTATGGGAGTTACAAGGCCGGATGATGTTGCCCGTGTCAAGAAATATGGCAAAAACATTCCCGTGCTTGCGTTCATCAAAAATGTTCAGATGATTGATGACTGCATTGCCGAAGGAGCCGAATTCATAAGGCTTTGGCAGGGCTGGGTCGCAGAGGAATATGTTGAAAAGATCCATTCCGCAGGCAGAAAGGTATGGGTCATGGCGGGCAGCTCAAGGAACGGAGATGTCGGCTATATTGATGATAATGCAATTGATTATCTCAAAAAAATCGGCATTGACGGCTTGCTGACAAATGACATCGGTGATTTCTTAAAAACTTAAGTTTCAATAAAAATTTATTAAGAATAAATTAAAACTGTTGAGTTTTCGGGCGCAGTAAAATAAAATATTCAATAATATGAATCGGGAGAGTGTGATCATGATAAATATTCTTGCCTGTGATGATGACAGAGATATTGTTAAAGCTCTTAAAATATATCTTTCGGCAGAGGGATTTAATGTTATTGAAGCGAATACCGGCGCACAAGCTGTTGAAGCAATTGAAAAAAACGATATAAAGCTTGTTCTTATGGATGTTATGATGCCCGAAATGAACGGAATCGACGCAACTGTGAAAATCAGAGAAAAATATAATATGCCTATAATTATGCTTACTGCGAAGGATGAATATCCCGACAAGATACTCGGACTTCAGATAGGCGCAGATGATTATATCACAAAGCCTTTTAATCCCATTGAGGTTGTTGCGAGAGTTAAATCGCAGATAAGAAGATTCACACAGCTCGGCAGCGAAATTCAGAAAGACGATGTTTATATAAATGGCGGACTTAAGGTTGATGACAAATCGAAGATGATTTTTGTTGACGGAGAATGCGTCAATGTTACTCCGACTGAATACGCCATAATCAAACTCTTTGTTCAGAATCCCGGAGAGGTCATTTCTCCGAAAGAAATATACAAAAGAGTATGGAACGATGATCCGTTCGGAACAGAGAACACTGTTCTTGTTCATATCAGACATATCAGAGAAAAAATCGAAATAGATCCTTCAAATCCGAGGTATATTGTTGCAGTATGGGGTCACGGATATAAGATGGAAAAGAGGTAATCGGGCTGAATTTCAAGCTGAAAACTTTAACGGATAAGATAACGGTTGCGCTCATTTATCTTCTGACGGTTGAAATTGCCGTTGCGCTCGCTCTTGCAATCAACTTTATGTATGATTATCATTTCTATTCGACGGATAACAGTTATTATCCGGTTCAGAAGGCAATGAGCATCAAAACCGAAAAGGAATATGAAAAAATCAGAGAATATGCTGCCCTTGCCGAAAAATCTCTGACGGGACTCGATGAAAAGGACCGGAGCGTTTATGAAACGCTTATAGAAAAATATGATCCGGAAAATTCAAATATTGTTTTCCGGGTGAAGGATGCAAAAGGCAGCGTTATTGTTCAGAATGACCCGGATTACGATATAAATGATTCGTGTTTTTTTCGCTCAAAGGATTTTAATGCGGATATAGATGAAAACACTATGATTTCGGGCACGATTTTTCTCTATGTAAGAGAGAATCCGACGGCAAATGACAGTTACAGCCTTGCTCTGAAGATGATTGATTTTGCCAGAAGCATAAAATACGCAATTTTCGTTGTGTTGTTTGTTCTGGTCTGCGCTGCGTGTTTCCTGCTCGGCATTCTGATGTTTTCAATCGGCAAAACGGAAGAAGAAAGAAAATATTTCAATGTGCTTCAGAAAATTCCGTTTGACCTGATGAGCCTTGCCGTTTTTTTGCTTACCGGCGTTGCGGTCATATTGATTCTTCTGACCTCTGCGGCTGACATTAAGGACAAGAGCATCGTTCTCTGGAACACCGTTGTGCTTGTTGTTGAATTCTGCGTCAGCTTCGTGCTTCTGATTTATTGCGTTTCACTTGCAATGAGAATCAAGGAGGGCCATATCTTTGAAAACACTCTCATTGCCAAAGCGCTCAACAAAATAAAGAAAAAGAAAACGCACGGCAAGGAGGCAAAGCTCAGGGTTCCGTATATCGGAAAGGCGCTTATTGCCATCGGAGCGGTAATGACCGGCGATCTCGGCACGATTTTTTATTTCGTCTATAAATACAAAACAAGTGAAACCGATGTTCTTTCGGAATTCAATTTTCTGTATTTTGCTTTTATGCAGCTTGCCTGTCTGTTCATTCTCGGAGCGGTGTTTTTTCTCATCGTTTTCAACCTGAACTCAATCAGAGAGAGCGGAAAGAAAATTGCAAGCGGTGATTTTGACAATGTTGTTGATTCTCATATAATGTTCGGCGATTTCAGAGCGATCAACGATGACCTCATTTCGATCAAGGATGAAATGATAAAGGCTCTTGAAGAAAAGGGCAAAAGCCAGGAGTTGAGAAATGAGCTTATAACGAATATTTCTCACGATATAAAAACTCCGCTTACTTCGATAGTCAACTATGCCGACATTATCGGAAGCGGAAAATGCGGAGATGAAGAAATAAGCGCATACAGCGATATAATCAAAAAGCAGTCAGGCCGCCTTAAGGACCTGCTTCGTGGACTTATTGATGTTTCGAGAATCTCAACGGGCAATGTTGAGGTCAACCTTGAAAAAACGAATCTCTGCCTTTTTGTTATGCAGACGGTGGATGAATTTTCACTTAAATTTGAAGAGAAAAAGCTTGAGGCCGAAACTCTTTTCAGCAGCGATGAGGTCTATATCAATGCAGACGGCTCAAAGCTCTGGAGAATATTTGAAAACATTTTCGGCAATGTCTGCAAATATGCGAAGCCGGAAACAAAGGTTACGATCGAAATCAAAGAGGAAGGTTCCAAAGCGGTGCTTTCCGTCAGAAATATCTGCGAAACTCCGATAACCGTTCCCGCCGAAGAACTTCTTTTGAGATTCAAGCAAAACGATTCTTCAAGGCATTCCGAAGGCCACGGGCTCGGACTTTCCATTTCAAAGAGCTTTACGGAGCTTCAGGGCGGAGAATTCGGAATCGGCGTTGACGGCGATGAATTTGAAACAGAACTTAAGTTTAACATTATTTAACCATGATTCTTATTATTGCGGAAAAGCCGAGCCTTGCAAGAAATATTGTTGCCGGCATAGGCGAAATGAAAAAGAGAAACGGATATTTTGAAGGCTCGGGCTACATCGTTACCTGGGCTTTCGGTCATTTGTTTTCTCTTTGCGATATTGAAGAATATTACGGCAGACCTTCGGGCGAAAAATGGAATATGGAAACAATCCCGTGCTTTCCGGATTCTTTCAGATTCCGCATAAGAAACGGAAACGACAAAAAGCCCGATGCCGGCGTTGAAAGGCAGTTTAATATCATAAAAGAATTGTGCCTGCGTGAGGATGTTTCCGAAATCGTAAACGCAGGGGATGCCGACAGAGAGGGAGAAATCATAGTCCGTCTTTGCGTTATGAATACCGGCGTTAAAGGAAAGAAGCTTTCAAGACTGTGGCTTCCGGATCAGACTCCCGAAACGGTCAGAGAGGCTCTCGGCGCAATGAAGGATGAATCCGAATATGATAATCTCGCCAACGAGGGATTTTCGAGAACATATATTGACTGGCTTTACGGAGTCAATCTGACAAGATATGCAACTCTTCACACGGGAACCCTTCTGCGTGTCGGCAGAGTTATCGTGCCGATAGTCAAGGCGATCTATGACAGAGATAAAGGCATTGAAAACTTCGTGCCGGATATATATTATGCTCTTGTGAGCAAGGCCGAAACAAACGGCGAAGAAATCGAGCTCGTTTCAAAATATAAATTTCCGAAAGAAAAAATCTCAACGGCGCAGAGAGCCTGCGACAAGCTGAATGCGCAGGAGGCGTACATAACCGCAAAGAAGACTTCAAAAACAAATCTGAATCCTCCGAAGCTTTTTTCGCTTTCAAAGCTTCAGAATTATCTCGGAAAGAAATATAAAATGTCAATGGATGATTCTCTGCGAATCGTTCAGGATTTGTATGAAAAAGGCTATCTGACTTATCCGAGAACGAATTCCGAATATCTTGCCTCTGCGGAAAAGGACAAGATAAAACAAATCCTCTCAAAGGTAAAGGAACTCGGCTATCCCGTTGAATTCGTTGATAAAAAGACGATTTTTGATGACAGCAAAATAGAATCCCATTCGGCGCTTACTCCGACTTATAAAATGCCGAAACCGGAGGATCTGACGGAAGAAGAAAAGAAAGTTTATTCAACCGTTCTGCGCAGATTCGTTGCCGTCTTTTGCAGCGAGGCGTGCATTGCGCAGAAAACCGAAATGACGGTTTCCGTCGGCGAATGCGAGGACTATATGCTCAAGGGAACGGTAATTCTCGAAAAAGGCTGGACAAAATATGATTCCGCATCGGTCAGCGCAGGAAAGGTGCTTCCGAATCTTGAAAAAGGCGACAGAGTAAATATTGACTTTAAACCCGTTGAAAAGCAGACTTCTCCGCCGAAGCATTATACAATCGAAACGCTCAACAATTATCTGAAAAATCCGTTCAGAGAAGAAAAGGCAAACGCCGAAGAAAATGCCGATGACAGCGAAGAATATAAAGCAATGTTTGAGGGACTTGAGCTCGGCACCGAGGCAACGAGAACGGGCATTATTGACAATGCGATAAAAAGCAGATATATTGAACTTAAAAAGGACGTTTATCATATCCTGCCGGACGGAGAATTTCTTATTGAATCAATTTCCGGTATGGGCATTTTAATGGATAAATATAAGACCTGCGAGCTGGGCAAGGCACTCAAAAGCGTTTTTCACGGAAATATGACGGTTGAAGAATCCGTTGCGCTTGCCGAAAAGGAGATAAAAGAGGTTTTCGATTCTCCGCAGAATGATCCCGAATCCGCAGGCTATACCGGACTTTTTATGGAGAAAATCGGAGTCTGTCCGCTCTGCGGCAGCGACATTGTGAGGATGAAAAAATCTTACAGCTGCCTCGGCTATAAGGAGAAAGGCTGCGGATTTACGGTATGGCTAAAAATGAGCGGAAGATATATTTCCGTGCCCGAATGCAGGCAGCTCATCGAATGCGGAAAAACGAAAATGCTTGACGGCTTCGTTTCAAAGCAGGGTAAAAATTTTTCCGCCTCTCTTGTGATGAAAGACGGAAGGGCGGCGTTTGATTTTTCGCCGGAAAAAGGTTGATTGAGGGGGCATATTATGTCATTCACGGTTGAGGGAACAGTTGTTTCAAATGTAAATGAGGCGTATTGCTTTGCGGCATGGTGCAATCCGTTTGAAATTTTCAAAGCAGAGCTTTCTTCTTCGGATTCCGAAAAGAAAGAGGTTTATGCAATTGCGATGAGGGGAACGGATTCGTCTTGGGATAAAGAAAATCCGCTCAGTATTCCCGTTTGTCTTCTTGCGGCGTGCGCACGGGATAATTCATATTTAAGGCTTATGAAAAAGATGATTCCCGAATATATTCCCAAAGGCTCGGATCTTGTTTTCATCGGCCACAGCCTCGGAGGAATGATAAGCCAGCAGCTTGGCGCAGATGAAGAAATCAGAAACAGCTACAAAATTCTGAATATTCTTTCCATCGGCTCTCCCTATGTTGTTTTTGCGGGCAAAAAATGTCCGCTGCGCAGAATGGCAACGGTTTCGGATGTTATTCCGAACGCTTTCGGGCTGCTCGGATTTTTTAATTATTTTGCAGGCGATGTGATTCACGAAAATACCGGCTATTTCTTCAATCCTCTCGGTGCTCACTGCGATTCCTATGAAAAAGAGGATGCCTGGAAGAAATATGACTGCTTCGGAATCGAAAACGGAGGTCACAGCCTTGAAATAACGGAAATTATTTATAAAAAATAAAAAATCGGACTGCCGCACTCAACGCAGGCCGAAAAACAAAACAACAGAAAGTTATATTG
>R27__coassemble_1546_pt1 | contig 10370 bp, 10 predicted proteins | sample R27__metabat2_high_PE_014 | metagenome-assembled genome bin R27
ATAATTTATAATAATTTTTCGGCGCTATTGATTGGCGGAGCAATAACTGATACAATACTATACAGACAGGAGGACTGACATTATGAAAAAAATCTTGTGCGCATTTCTGGCGCTTATATTTATTTTCTCGTTTGCGGGATGCTCAAAGAACGGTCAGCAGAATATAAAAAATGATGCTCCGAAAATCAGCGATATGAAGCTGAACGAAAAATATAAGAGCAAAGACGGAACGGTTTCCTTTGTTATTAAGGGCAGAGTCCCTGAAATCGGCAAGGGCTGCGATGAATTCATTGCCTCGCTGATAAACAGAATCATAGGGGAATATATTGATGAATTCAAAGCCTTCGCAGAGAGCAACGTTGAAAACGCAAGGAATTTTATGGAAATGAATAATTCGGAAAATCCCTGGATGAGAACCTTTGATTACGAAGTCACCTATGCAGATTCAAACATCGTCTGCCTGCTTATTAAAAACGGAATGACATTGGACGGAGGCAATCCCTCGGTTTCATACAAAACATTCTGTTTTGAACTGAAAGACGGCAGAGGATTGAACGCCGTTGATTTTTCGGTTGAATCGGAAGAGCCGCTCCGTGAGGATATGACCAGATTCGTCCTTAATGACCTTAACGAAAAATTTTACGGCAGCAGCGAAAAGCTTTCAGCCGAGCAGGCGGAAAAGGTTTCATCGCTTATTGATTTCTGGAATTACTATATTGACGAAGAGAATGTTTATTTCTATTTTCCGAAAGCCGGAATCGACAGTTCTTTGAGCGGGTATTATATCTGCACTCTTCCTCACGAAAAGGTTTTCAACTATTTTGTCAAGCCGAGCGAATTTCTTTCATTGAACGAAGAAAAATGATTTTAAATGAAAAAAGAGGTGCCTCAAGCACCTCTTTTTCTGTTGATTCAATTAATCTTCGTCTTTCTTGGTCTTAACTACTGCTGCAACGCCTGCCGTAAGAGCAAGGAAAGCAATTGCGGGAGCAATGATGCTGCTGCCGGTTGAGGGGTTGTTGTTAACAACCGGAGCTGCCTTTTTTGCTGTTGTTTCGGGGCCGTCATCAATAGCGGTCTGGCCGGGAGCGTTTGTTACGATGTTGGTGTTGATAGCTGCTGTCTTCGATGCAGGAGCCTTTGTTGTTGCGGGAGCTGCTGTTGTTGCGGGAGCTGCGGTTGTTGCGGGAGCCGCTGTTGTTGCGGGAGCTGCTGTTGTTGCGGGAGCTGTTGTTTTTGCGTACGGATCCGTAACGTCATCGTTGGGCTCTGCTGCAAAAACGGTTAATGACATTGCACAGATTGCAAGAGCTGCAATGAGAAGAGCAAGCAGCATAGAAGTTACTTTTTTCATTTTAACTACCATCCTTATTGTTTTTTTGCGCCTTTTGGCACTATAAATACACTATTATATTACACACAACACACGGTTTTGTCAAGTTTATTAAAATAAGTTTAAAGAATTTTAATAACTTTAACGAATTGCGGCAGACTAAAGACAAAGAGAGGTGTGCAAAATGCTGTATGGAAAAAACATCAGATTGAGTGCAAAAAAGGAGAAATGCAGAAGTTTTCCCGAAAACAGATTCAGAAGCCATGCCGAAGCGGACGAAATGCCTATTCAGACCGACATTCTCGGAAGCTATACGGGAGTGCCGGAAGATGAAGACGATACACCCGTTCAGGATCCTGACGATTTATAAAAAATGAGACGGCGGAGCATATTGTGCCTTATGCTCCGCCTGTGTCATTGTTCGGCGCAGTTTCCCCAAACCGTGCCGCAAATAATCAAGCCGTCTGCCATCCGTCAGAAAACGGCTGTTATTTTTATCTTATTTCTGCGGTCGAAATTTTTAAAGCATCCGTCATTGAGAATGCAACAACTCTTTTGCCTGAAATCGTATAAAGAATATTTCCTATAACCTCGGCTCTGACGGCGGCATCGCTGATGTAGTTCCCGTCGTGGTCAAAGGTGCCGAGAGGAGAAATGATTCCGTCGGAAGTGTTAAAAAGAATGTATTCGGAAATTTCAGAGCCGGTGGAGGTGTTATTCTTTATAACCGGAATTCCGAAAATATTCTTTCCGTTTATGACCATAAGACTTTTTTCGTCGTCGGCAGCGGGCAGCGAAAATGATGAATCAAGCGAATAGGTCGAAACCGCTTCGGGCGAATCCGAATCGCTGATGTCATAAAGAGTCAGAACCGTGCTTCCGCTTGATGAGTCATGAGAAACGCCGATGTATTTCGATGTGGAAAGCTTAAATAAATCAAGCGCAAATGAGCCGGATTTATCCGAAACGGAGCTTGCGGGAGCAGCCGGATCGGAGAGATCAATAACCGTGAAAGAGCCGGAGCCGATGATATAAGCCTTGTTTGCAATGAATTTGATGTTGGGAATAAACGAAATATTGAATGCTTTTTCAAGCTTTCCGATTATTTCCATTTTATCGTTAAGGATATAGATGCTGCCGGAATTTGAATCAAGGGATGCAACCCGGAGATTTCCGCCGAATTCATCCATAAATGAGGATGACGGAACATTGCCTTCAAGCACGCAGGAGCCGGAAAGGCCGATTCCCGAAACAGAGCAGTTGAATTTGTAAATTTCGGTCAGATTCTTTCTGTTTCCCTGTTCGTCTGCTTCAACCGAAACGAATGCTCTTGAAATATAAACAGAGCCCGATGAGCAATAAATGTTGCTTCCGCTTCCGAGGATAGCGAGCTTTCCGACCTCCTCCGAGGAATTGTCAATATCGGTCAGAGTAATGAAAAGATAGCTTCCTTCCGGGTCATTGACCGACATAAGGATGTTATCTGCGCCGAGCCTGCTGATGATTCCGTCAACGCTGAATGCCGGAATCGAAAGCTCTTTTTCGCCCATATCGGAGAGCTTTTTATTTGTGATAAGACAGAGCCTGCCGCCGTAAATCTTTGAGGAAACATACGAGCCGTCCTGGATATGCTCTCTTGTTTTTACGGGAGCGGTGGGATCGGAGATGTCATAGAAAAGGGCAATGGTTGAAGCTTCCTTTGAAGCGGAAGGATCGCCGCTGTATCTCTTCATAAGAGCAATAAGTGAATTGCCCTTGAGATATATTTCAAAGCATTCATCCCTGTGAGCTGATGAATCCGAGAGCGTAATTGTTGAAACGGTTTTCATTTCTTCCGCCGGAACGGCGCTGACTATCTTTATCTGCTCGGAGGTGATTCCTTTTTCACGGTCTGTGTTTGAAGTGACGATATAAAGATATTTTCCGTCATTTCTGACTATATCGGCAGCCTGCGAGGAGGAATTTTCCTCTCCGTCAACTATGCCGTGGTTCAGCTCGTCAGTTTTGTTTTTCGGAGCGGCAACATATTCGGGATTTTCCTTCCTGCCATCCGCAGCGGAAGATTTGTCATCGGCTGAATTTTTGCCGCCGAAAATATTTTTGACCGCTTTTTCAATTTCGTCAATGCTCTTTATTTTTCTGATGGGTGAATCCATATCGAAGCCTGATTTTGCGGTCGGATCCGTGTTGGAGATAAAAGGCTTATCTCTGAAAACAAATATCGTTGAAACCGCAACTATAACGAATACCGCTGCGGCTGCGGCGATGCGCCTTAAATATATAATCTTGTTTGTCCCCGTTTTATCGGAAAAATCCTTTTCCTGCTTAACCCCGTTTTTAAGCATATCAACAATGAATTCTTTTTGAAGTCTTTCGGGCACATCCGCCTTTTCTGCAGCGTTATTCAATTCTTTTTTTATCAGCTTCAATGTCTGCCTGTCGTTCATTTTCATCTCGTTTCCCTCCTTTCTGTCAGTTATCGTCGTTGAGATATTCTCTCATTTTTTTAAGAGCACGCTTCAGCTTTGAACGCACCGTTGATGCGTTTATGCCGAGAATGCCGGCAATTTCGTGGCTGCGGTAATTTCCGAGAGTGCTTAAAAGCACGATTTCTTTTTCCTCTGCGGAAACCGCTTCGAGAGCCCGGCGGACCTCGGCTGAAAGCTCAAGGTTTGAATCGCTTGCCAGCTCATTAACTGAGCTGTTTTCGTCATCTATGTAAATCAATGATTTTGCGGCCTCGTTTTTTGTATACTGTTTGTTGCAGCAGGCACGCAGAATCGTGAAGAGCCAACCTTTGAAGGATGATTCGTTTTTGATAGAGCCTATCTGGCGGAATGCGGAAAGAGCGGCATCCTGAACTGCATCCTGCGCAAGAGCTTCGCTGCCCGTTACACAGCACGCATAGCAATACATTTCTTTATAGTATAATTCATAAAGTTCGCCGAATGCGTCCGCATCGCCGTTTTTGGCAAGAGTGATAAGTTTTTTGGTTTGAGCGCTCAAGAAACCGACCCTCCTTACATTACATAAGTGCGCTGAAAAAGGGATATTGTTGCATTGTTTCAAAAATTTTTCTGAAATTTTTCTGCTCTTTGCGCAAATAATATAACACGATTATTATAAACAATGCAAGGTGATTTTGAATGAAGAAGATTTCAGCAGTAATTTTGGTGTGCATTATGATTCTTTTTCCGGGATGCACGGACAGCCTGATAAAAGGCGGCAATCTCGGCGCACGAGGCGGCGAAGAAGCGAAAATGTCAACGCTTCCGGAATTGAAGCTGACCGTTCCGGATCCCGATAATCTCAAAAATCTTCCGGAGGAAAGAACGGAGCACAGCTACGGGATCGCAAAAAACGGAAAGCCTCACGAAATTTCCGTCAATGCGCAGAAATTTTTTGAAGAAAAAGGATATAAGGCGTTCTGCCTTGATACCGTTTCAAAGAGCAAGGTGCTTTATCTTACCTTCGACTGCGGCTATGAAAACGGCTGCACGGCGGCGATTCTCGACACCCTTAAAGAAAAGAATGTTCCTGCCGCATTTTTCTGCACTCTTCAGCAAATCAGGGAAAATCCGGAGATTACAAACAGAATGATAAATGAGGGGCATATAATCGGCAATCATTCGGCAAGGCATCCCGATTTTTCAAAGCTCACAAGAGAGCAGATGGCAAACGAAATTATGATATGCGACAATTATTTAAGAAAGAATCATAATTATACCTCACCGTTTTTTCGCTTCCCCGAGGGGGCATATAACGAATGCGCCCTTGAACTTGCGGGCTCAATCGGATTCACGAGCGTTTTTTGGTCGCTCGCATACGAGGACTGGGATCCCGATTCGGTTAAGGGAGCCGATTATGCGTTTGAAAAAGTGACTTCAAGGCTTCATCCCGGCGCAGTTATTCTGCTGCATTCCGTTTCGCCTGATAACAGAGATGCGCTCGGCAGGATAATTGATTATGCAAGAGAAAACGGCTATGAATTCAAAGCGCTGACAGAGTTCGGAAAGTCATAAAAAATACCGCAAAGGATTTTTCCTTTGCGGTGTTTTTTTAATCGAGTTCAAACTGACCCGTATAGAGCTGATAATATTTGCCTTTCTGTGCAATAAGGTCATCATGGTCGCCTCGCTCGATAATTTCGCCGCGTTCAAGCACCATGATGGCATCCGAATTGCGAACGGTTGAAAGTCTGTGGGCTATAACGAATACCGTTCTGCCCTCCATCAGCTTATCCATACCGAGCTCAATGAGATGCTCCGTTCTTGTATCTATCGAAGATGTTGCCTCATCGAGAATGAGGACCGGCGGATCTGCAACGGCGGCTCTTGCAATCGAAAGAAGCTGACGCTGACCCTGCGAAAGATTTGAACCGTCGCCGGTGATGACCGTGTCATATCCGTCGGGAAGGCGGGTTATGAATGAATCGGCATTCGCAAGCTTTGCGGCGGCAATGATTTCTTCGTCGGTTGCGTCAAGTCTGCCGTAGGCAATGTTGTCACGCACAGTTCCCGTGAAGAGGTGGGTGTCCTGAAGAACCATTGCCATTGAACGGCGAAGCTCTGACTTTTTGATTTTTTTGATATTGATTCCGTCATAAGTGATTTTGCCTTCGGAAATATCGTAAAATCTGTTGATAAGGTTAGTGATGGTCGTTTTGCCTGCGCCGGTTGAGCCGACGAATGCGATTTTCTGACCGGGATTTGCATAAAGGGTGATATTTTTGAGAATCGTTTTCTTTTCGGTATATCCGAATGTTACATTTTCAAATCTGACCTCGCCTCTCCATTCCGTGTAGGTTGTTGTGCCGTCACGGTGGGGATGCTTCCACGCCCATACGCCCGTTCTTTCGCTGCTTTCACCGATTTCTCCGTTAGCATTTATCTTTGCGTTGACGAGTGTTACATAGCCTTCATCCTCTTCAACGGGGGCGTCGATGATTTCAAAGATTCTTTCGGCGCCTGCGAGAGCGGCAATGATGCTGTTGAACTGCTGGGAAATCTGGGTGATCGGCTGAAAGAACTGCTTTGTGTAGCTTAAGAATGCGAAGAGAGTGCCGACGGTGATAGCAAAGAACGATGTTTCGGGGATCGCAATAATGAGCATTGAGCCGAACATCGCAACGGCGGCATAAGAAATATATGAAATATTGCCCATGATCGGCATAAGAATGCTCGCATAGGTATGTGCGTTGGTCGATGCACGGCGGAGATTCTGATTGATGGTGTTGAAATCGTTTGTGGCGATTCCCTCGTGGCAGAAGACCTTGACAACCTTCTGTCCCTCAATGAATTCTTCAATATATCCGTTTACCTTGCCGACGCATTTCTGCTGTTCACGGAAATTCTTTGCGCTCCTTTTGCCGAGGAATCCGACGGCAACAAAGGAAACAGCAAGCATTATCATAACAAATCCCGTAAGAGCAGGGCTTAAGTTCACCATCATAATGAATGTGCCCGCAACCGAAATAACCGATGAAACAAGCTGAACGAAGCTGTTGCTGATACATTCACGCAGAGTATCAACATCGTTTGTGTATCGGCTCATCAGCTCGCCGTGAGTATGAGTGTCAAAAAATCTGATGGGCAGATCCTGCATGTGATTGAACAGATCTCTGCGGATGGTATGAAGAGTGTTCTGCGAAACCTGAAGCATGATTCTTGAATAGGCATAGGAGCCGAGAAGACCGATTCCGTAAATCGCAACAAGCTTTATGAGCGTAAGAAGCAGGGGACGCATAAGCTCTTTTGTGATTTTCTGACCGATGATGGGCAGAAGAATATCGTCTGTTATTGTTTTAATATATGATGTGCCTATAATGACCGAAACGGAGCTGACTGCGACCATTGCGAAAACGAGCAGAAGCAGGAACTTCGATTTGCCGAGATAGGCGAGCAGGCGGAGAAAAGTGGCTTTTGTGTTTTTCGGTTTCTGATATTTATTACCCTTTGCCATTATTTCTCACTTCCTTCCTGCTGGGATGTGTATACTTCGGTATAAATTTTGTTCGTGCCGAGAAGCTCTTCGTGGGAGCCGATGGCGTCAATTTTTCCGTCATCGAGAACGATGATCCTGTCTGCGTGCTCAACGGAGCTTATTCTCTGCGCAACGATGAGAGTTGTTACATCGCCGTGATTTTCTTTGAATCCCTCTCTGATTTTGGCATCAGTTGCCGTGTCAACGGCGCTGGTGCTGTCATCAAGGATAAGGATCTTGGGGGATTTGAGAAGCGCTCTTGCGATGCAGAGACGCTGCTTCTGGCCGCCGGAAACATTAACGCCGCCCTGGCCGAGCTCTGTCTTGTAGCCGTCAGGTAAGGATAGGATGAAATCGTGAGCCTGGGCGATGCGGCAGGCATTTTCAATTTCATCCTGCGTTGCGTTTTCATTGCCCCAGCGCAGGTTATCTTCAATTGTTCCGGTGAACAGCAGATTCACCTGAAGCACCATTGCAACTTCATTGCGAAGATTCTGAAGCGTATAATCCGAAACGGGTCTGCCGCCGACTTTAACAACGCCTTCGGTGGCGTCATAAAGTCTCGGGATCATTGAAACGAGAGTCGTTTTTGCCGAACCGGTTGCTCCGATGATGCCGATCGTTTCGCCCGATTTTTTGTGGAGATGGATGTTGTCGATAACATTTTTTTGCCCGTTTTTCTGATATTTGAAGCAGACATTTTCCATATCTATCGAGCCGTCTGCAACTTTGAGTGAAGGATCGGCGCCGCTGTCATCAATTTCCGGCTTTTCGTTGATGACTTCAATAACTCTTGTGAGCGAGGCTCTTGACATGATAGCCATAACGAATATCATTGAGATCATCATAAGCGACATAAGGATCTGGGTGATATAGTTGATGAAAGCGGTGAGCTTTGCAATTTCCATGGCGCCGCCGATAACGAGCTTTCCGCCGAACCAGAAAACAAGCACGATGCAGACATAAATTGTGAGCTGCATAAACGGGTTTGCAAGAATCAGAAGCTTTTCGGCAGAGATGGAAGCATCACGCAGTTCATCGTTTGAAAGCTGAAATTTATCTTTTTCGTGCCTTGCTCTGACGAATGCTTTGATAACTCTTATGTTTATGAGCGTTTCCTGAATCGAAGAGTTGAGCCCGTCATATTTCTTCATCAGTTTTTTGAATCTCGGCAGAGCGATCAGAGCCATTCCGCCGAGAAGCAGAAGAAGAGCGGGAGCGGCAAAAATAAAGATGTTTGCAAGGTCCGCATTGATTTTATGAGCATAATAGAATGCCATTGCAAACATAAACGGAGAGCGGACAACAACTCTGACCGCCATGGTGTAAGCCATCTGAATCGTGTTGACATCCGTTGTCATTCTCGTTATGAGAGAGGGTGTGCTGAAACGGTCTATATTTGCAAATGAGAAATTCTGAATTTTTTCAAATACTGCGCTTCTTAAGTTTGATCCGAAGCCCATTCCGGCAACGGCGGCGAATCTTGCGGCAAGTGCGCCGGCAATGAGCGAAACGAACGCCATCAGAATCATTTTGAGGCCTTCACGAAGCACATAATCAAAACCTGCGTTTCCCTGAACGCCGTATGTTACGAGGTCCGACATAACAAAAGGAATCCGGACCTCAAGGATGACCTCAACGAGGATGAGAAGCGGCGAAAGCAAAGAAACCAGGCGATAGCCTTTGGTCTGTCTGAAAAATGTTTTCATTCTTTTTCCTCCTTATTTTCTTCATCAATAAACATTTTTATTATCTCTTTATCAGTCATATTATCAGGAGAAAGGTTATCGGCAAGCCTTGAAAGCATTGACGAAAACAGCTCAATTTCTCCGTCGCTGAAGCCGGTGAACATCTTTTCGTCAATTCTTCTGCATTCCTCTTTTCCCCTTGCAAGAACGAGTTTGCCTTTTTCCGTTATGCTGATTTTGTTGGCCCTGCGGTCGGCTTCGTCGATCGTGCGCTCTATAAGTCCCGATTTTGACATTCTCTTTATGCTCGTTGCAACCGAAGCGGGGGAAACGCCGAATTCCTTTGCAATTTCAACCTGCGGGCAGTCGCCGTGGTGAACGAGATATTCGAGAATTTCCGGCTGACCTCTGTAAATTTCAATATGGCGCAGAGCATTTGAAATATGATAGCGGTGGAGCAGGGTCACTCTGCACATTTTATGCACCGCATGGCATAAACTTTCTCTCATAATTCAGCTCCTTTCGTATTAATCAGCCGATTAACAGTTAATCGGTTAACAATATGTATGATTTTAATGCCTTCCGACCTTTTTGTCAAGAGGCATATCAGTTGATTTATCTGGAAACTTCGCCCGTGATCGCATTTATTATATTTTGAAAAACAGCAACATGGGAACCGGAAATATATTTATCAAGATGCATCGAGCCGAAGAACCATCTTCTGAATCTGCACGCTTCCGAAAGCTCTTCGAGATATGTGTTGAGTCCGGTCACGCTTGCCGTTTCGCTGTCCTTAAGCTTAAGAAAGCTCTTGATTTTCATGGGAGGCTCGTGGGTTATGACGAAATCAACACGGCAGTTGTTGGCCTCAAGATTTGCGGCGCCTTCAAGCAGCTCTTCACGGGACGGAAACTCATCCTTTGACCAGGCATTTTCTTCAAAACGGATGTCAATATCGGGGCTTTCTCCGCCGCCCATGGTGAAGAAAGTCATATTGTCGATTTTGAAAATCTGACCTCTCATAAGGTGATAAAGATTTCCGCATATATTATGCACCTTGCCGCCGTTCCATTGCGTTACGGGGTAAGAATTGAGAAGCTCAAAATTCTCGTGAGTGCCGTCAATGAAGCAGACATTATATTTTTTGTTTCCGATTTTTTTGAGAATTTTCTGTTCGATTTTGCTGTTATCCCATACGAAGCCGAAATCTCCGCATACGATAAGGGTATCATCCTTTTTCATGTGCCTGAGAACAGAAGAATCGAAACGGGAAAAATCGCCGTGCATATCTCCGGTAACATAAACCATAAAACCGCTCCTTGAGAAAATCAAACTGTTTATAATGATATACTATTTTGCAGAAAAAA
>R27__coassemble_1563_pt1 | contig 10257 bp, 11 predicted proteins | sample R27__metabat2_high_PE_014 | metagenome-assembled genome bin R27
GTACTGACCCGCCCTGCTGTTGAAGCGGGCGAAAAGCTCTGTTTTATCCCCGGCGACCTTCAGCAGAAGGTAGATCCATATTTAAGGCCGCTTTATGATGCTCTTTTTGATATGCTCGGAGCGGAAAATTTTCAGAAGCACCAGGAAAGGGGAGACATTGAGGTTGCTCCGCTCGCCTATATGAGGGGACGCACACTTGATGACAGCTTCATCATTCTTGACGAAGCGCAGAACACTACAACGGAACAGATGAAAATGTTCCTCACCCGTCTGGGTTTCAACTCAAAGATGGTTGTTACCGGCGATGTTACGCAGATCGATTTGCCCGACGGCAAGCGTTCCGGACTGAAAGAAGCAATGAAAATATTGAAAAATATTGACGATATAGGCACGGTCAGATTCAATGAAAAGGACGTTGTGCGCCACAGACTGGTGCAGGATATTATCAAGGCCTATGAAAGAAATGACGAGGAGCGAAACAGAAAATGACCGGAAAGGTTAAAGTTATTATTTCAAATGATCAGAAAGAAATGAAAATTCCGACGGGGGTGCGTATGCTTGTGCGCCGCTGCTGCACGGCAGTGCTCGTTCACGAGGAATTTGAGGGCGATGCAGAGGTCAGCGTTACCTTTGTTGATGATGAAAGAATTCACGAGCTGAACAAACAGTTCAGAAATATAGACAGAGCAACGGATGTGCTTTCGTTCCCGCTCGGCGAAAACGGAGAATATGATGTAAATTATGAAACGGGCGCAAAGCTTCTCGGAGATATAGTCATTTCCATTCCTCATGCGGTTGCGCAGGCAGAGGAATACGGGCACACCCTGCAGAGAGAAATCGGATTCCTGACGGTTCATTCAATGCTCCATCTGCTCGGCTATGACCATGTTCAGGGCGGAATCGAAAGCGTCAGAATGAGAGAAAAGGAAGAAACCGTTCTCACAAAGCTCGGCCTTAAGAGAGATTCGAGCTATTATATGGATGAATGATATGAAAAAATTTTTTAAAAGCTTTGTTTATGCTTTCAGAGGAGTTCTTTTCTGCATTGCAAACGAACAGAATATGAGAGTTCATATATGCTTCACGGCGTATATGTTCGGATTCCTGAAAATATATGATTTCTTTGAAGTCAGCAGAGCGGAATTTGCGGTTCTCTTTGCGCTCTGCGGACTTGTTATGAGCCTTGAAGCGGTCAACACCGCCGTTGAAAGAGCAGTTGACCTTTCGGCAGGCGGCAGGCAGTCGGAGCTTGCGAAGGTCGCCAAGGATGCCGCCGCAGGAGCGGTGCTTATCAGCGCAATTGCTTCGGTTGCGGCGGGAATTTCGATTATGTTCCAACCGGAAGCTTTTGTCAAAATGTTTGAATATTATAAAGAAAATCCGGCAGTTTTCGTGCTGCTGGCAGTCAGCATCTGCGTGAGCGTGGCATTTGTTTTCATTCCGGGATATTTTAAAAAGAAAAAGGAGAAAACCGATGGCAAAATATGAAGCTGTGCTGAAAGGCGATTTGGCAAAGATAATCGGCGAGGTTGAGCGTGCAATTGATTCAAGCGTGACCTCCAGCCATGAGGAAAGCGTTTTCCGTTCCGTCGGAGATGCAAGAATAATCATCAGAGCCTACGAAAGATACAGCTATCTCGGTCAGAATCGGGTCGGGCTGACGATAACTTATGTGGAAAGCGGCGGAGAAATATATGTCTGTGCCGTTGCGACCGGCGGCAGCCAGGCAGTTCTGTTTAAAATAAACACTTTAGGCGAGCAATCCTTTATTGAGGTTGTTGAAAAGGTTCTCGAAAAATACAGGATCCGGGGAGTTTGAAATGACAAAAACAGCTTTTGTAGCAATAGTCGGATGCCCGAATGTGGGCAAATCATCGCTTCTGAACCGTATGCTCGGTCAGAAGATCGCAATCGTTACCCAAAAGCCGCAGACAACAAGAACGAAGATAATGGGAGTGCTGACTAAAGGCGAAACCCAGCTCGTTTTCACCGACACGCCGGGTTATCACAGGCCGAAGACGAAGCTCGGCGAAAAGATGATAAAGGCTGTCGGAGAGGGCATAACCGGCATTGATGCCTGCCTTTTCGTAACAGAGCCGGAGGGCGAAATCAGAGATACGGAGCTTGAACTGCTTAAAAGGCTTAAGAATGAAAAAGCCCCCGTTGTGCTTGCTGTAAATAAAATTGACACGGTAAAACAGAAAGAAAAACTGATGGAAAAGATTCTTGCTTTTACATCCGTTTATGATTTCGAAGCCGTTGTTCCGGTCAGCGCCCTTAAAAACGAAGGCGTTGATACGGTTATCGAAGAGCTTGAAAAGCTTACTTATGAATCGGTTCATTTCTTCCCCGATGACACTCTGACCGATCAGCCCGAAAGGCTTCTTGCGGCGGAAATGATAAGAGAAAAAATTCTTCTGCTTTGCGATAAGGAAGTGCCTCACGGCGTTGCGGTCAGCATCGAAAAAATGAGAGAAAGGCCGTCAGGCGGAATTATGGATGTTGAAGCAACGATTTATTGTGAAAAAGACAGCCATAAGGGAATCATAATCGGCAAAAATGGCGCCATGCTCAAAAAGGTTTCAACAAGAGCGAGAGAAGATATGGAAAGCTTTTTCCAATGTAAAATCAATCTTCAATGCTGGGTCAAGGTCAAGGAAGGCTGGCGCAACAGAGAAGGTCTGATTCATAATTTCGGGCTTGACTGATAATTTTTCATTTCCGGGTTAAATTATTACCGGGAGATGATTGAATGGATAAGATGGCGGCGTGGCGAAAATTTTCGGAAAGCGGACTTATTACGGATTATCTTGACTTTCTGAAGGTCTGCGCTTCGGATAAATCTGCGGAGGCAGAATCAAATGAGAATGAATACGGACGCTCTGGTGCTGAAGGTGGCGGACACGGGCGAAAGTGACCGCCTGGTTACGCTGCTCACCTCCGAATACGGAATTATAAGAGCCTTTGCAAACAGAGCAAAAAAAATAAACAGCAAAACTCTCGGGGCAACGCAGTCCCTGTGTTACGGCGATTTTTCAATTTACACCGGCAGGGATGCCTGCATAATTGACGATGCCTGCGCAAAAGAGGTCTTTTTCGGTTTGCGTGAGGACATAGCAAAGCTTTCTCTTGCGCAGTATTTCTGCGCTCTTGCTTCGGAGCTTGCTCCCGAAATGGAGCCTGCAAGAGAATTTTTAAGAGTGATTCTGAACTCAATGCATCTGCTTGAAACCGGCAGAAGAACTCCGGAATTTCTGAAAGCGGTGACGGAGCTTAAAATAATGGCGATTTCGGGATTTATGCCCGAACTTGAAAACTGCCCGCATTGTTCAGGCGAGCTTTCGGGCGAAATGTATTTCAGCATTCCGGACGGAGCGGTTTTCTGCAAAGTGAGCGGAAAAGGCGGCGAAAGGATCAATTCAACCGTGCTTGATGCGATGCGGTTTGTCTGCATGAATCCGGTTGAAAGAATATATTCATTCGCTCTTCCCGCCGCAGATGAGCTTATTTTCGGCAGCGTATGCGAAAAGTTTTTATTGGCACAGACCGGGCGTCACTTCAAGACCCTGGATTTTTATAAATCAATGGCAAATTAATTCAGTTGAACAAGGAGAGGTTTTATGGAAAAATTACTTCACAAAGTTTTCGGCACAACTCCGGGAAAAGGAGTTCAGCCGAAAGAAGCGGTTGCTTACAGCATAACCGGTTTCGGCCAGAATCTTATCTGCACCATTATCGGCTCATATCTTACGGTTTTTCTTACCGATGCTCTGCTTTTCGGAAGCCTTGAAAAGGGCGAGCTTTTCAAAACAATGTCCGGCGCAACGGCGGTTGCGCTCCTCATGCTTCTCACAAGAGTTTATGATGCGCTTAATGACCCTATAATGGGCTCAATTGTTGACAAAACGAGAACAAAATGGGGAAAATGCCGCCCGTTCCTTAAATGGATGGCTGTTCCCATTGCCATTTCAACCGTTGTCTGCTTCCTGCCGTTCCTTCCCGAAAGATCAAAAATTTCTTTCGTTGTTGTTTCCGTTTTCTATGTAATCTGGTCAATGGTTTATACTGTTGCCGATGTTCCTTACTGGGGACTTTCAACCTGCCTCACCAATGATACCATAGTCAGAGGTAATATCCTTACCGTTGCCCGCCTTGTCTGCACTCTCGGTGCAGGTATCGTTACGGTTTTCGTTCCCGTTATCACCAACGCCGTCAACACCAAGACCGGCAATGACCCCGCTGCTTTAAGACTTACATATTTCATCTGCGCAGTTGTTTGCGTTGTTGCGGCGATACCGATGTTCTTCTACGGATTCAAAAATACAAAGGAACGCTTTACCGCAAACGACAATCCCCCCTCATTCAGTCACAATATAAAGCTTCTCTTCAAGAATGACCAGCTTATTCTCATCGTTCTTTCCGGCGTATTCGGCGGAGCAAGAATGGTTTATACCTACACGGGAGGACTTTATTTTGCAAAATATGTTCTTCAGAATGAAGGACTTTTCGGACTTATCACAATGCTTGTTGTTCCCGGCGGACTTGTTGCATCGCTTCTTGTTCCCTGGATGACAAAGAAATTCACAAAGAAATGGGCATATATCGGCGTTCATCTTTTCGGCGGCGTTGTTATGACCGCTATGTATTTCATCGGATACGATGCAAAGTGGAAGCTTATAGTTGCCGGAATCGGTCTTGTTCTTCTCGGAATTCCTCAGGGTGTCAACAACATCATCACTTATGCTATGATAGGCGATACAGTTGATTATCTTGAATGGAAAACGGGCGAAAGAGGCGAGGGCATCTGCTTCGCAATGCAGACGCTTATCAACAAAATCGGCATGGCAGTCGGTGCATTCGTCGGCGTTATGTCTTACAGTTGGGCGGGCATTGACCCCTCAAAGCCGATTGAAGCCGCTTTTGCAACTCCCGAAGGCCCCGGCATAATGTGGTCTGTTCTTATCCTTTCGGGCGCAGTCAGTATGTTCGCCTGTGCAGTTCCGATGTTCTTCTACAAGGTAACAGAGAAGAGACAGGCGGAAATGATTGCCGAAATCGCAGCGAGAAAAGAAAAAGAAAATTAAGCTATTGAAAAAAGCTATCCTGTCCTTCGGGGACAGGATAGCTTTTTTATGTCTTATTCAACGGCTTTTCTTAAGTTTTCAATTATTCGGTTATCCTTTTCGGGATCGTTGTTTATGCAGTCAAGCATTGCTTCTGCATTTTCAAGTGCAGATGAAATTGCCGCCGATTTTTCATTATCGAGGTTTCCGCCGGCAAGCATCTCATTTGCTTTATCAATAAGTTTATATAAATCCTTTATATCTCTCGCCTTGTTGAACTGCGGATATTTTCCGCTTATATCGTCAATTTCGCCCAGAGCAATGTCAAAAGCAAGACGAAGAGCTGTGTTGTTTGTGCCGAGCTCGTGCTTCTGGCCTTCAAAATACCACGAATGCTCCGCAAAATAAGCGGAATCGGGGTCAATGTTTCCGTCGGGATCCGTCTTTGTGCCGGGGGTCGTTGAAGAAATCTGAATAACGCCGTCGGTGTCGGTCTGCGAAGAGGATTTCATCATACCGAGAAAATTGAAATCATTGCTTCCGTCGCCGAATTTAAGTCCGTGACCGCTGATGAAATAGAAATCCGTGCCGTATTTTTCTTTAAGCTCACGGAGCCTTGAGGCAATGTTTGCCTGCGCATTGTGATATTTTTCGCTTTCGGATTTTATCTCATCAAGGAATTCGCTGCGTTTGATTCTTTCATCTGTGAAAAGGACTTTTGAAACTTCCGCATATCTTTCGGCGGGAATCAGCGCCATAAATGTTGTTGTTTTGAGCAGAACAGCCTCAACAAACGCATCTATGATAATCCCGAGGGTTTTATGCAGATTTTCTTTCTTTACTTTATTTGCCGCTTCAAGAGCTTTTCCGCCTATGAGCGAGCCGAGTTTCTCTTTTGCATCGGGTGCGGTTTTGAAAACGAGCAGGTCGGCAAGGGCATTGCTTCCGTTCCATGCGCCGACTATGCTGATGACCTTGCTCACAAGCCCGCTGCCGTATTTGTCGAGATAAGCGTTAACGACCGTTGCGCCCATACTCATCGGAACAAGAATGACCTTGTCTGAACCGGTTTTGTTTTTCTGATCTTCGATAACGCCCTTAATCATCTCGTGGAGCTTATCGGCATCCTGATACAGCCTTGAAAAGCTCGGATAATTGAAGCAATAAAGGTTTTCTTCGCCGTAAATATGAGAAAGTCTTCCGCAGGGGATGTCAATATAAATTCTGTTCAGCAGCGGATCGGAACAGTTTTCGATATATTCGCCCGAATCGAAATCTGTATGGCGCAGAATGTCGAATGATCTGGGTCCGTAAATGCGCACCTTAACATCATCGGAGAGCTTTCCGTTTCTGTCCGGTATGCAGTATTTCATCAGCGCCGAAAAAGCTTTTCCGGCTCTTTTATGGCGCAGACCCCTGCCGGTCAGAAATGAAATTCCCGTTTCGGCGGCGAAAAGTCCGAAATTCAGATAGTCTTTTATTTTAAAATCGTTGAAAAGGAGCTTTGAGCTTCTCGGAAAAAGATTCCATCTGTCGGAATATTTTTCTTTGAGGCTGCTCCAGGTCTGGCCGATACCCGTTACGAAAACTATCGGCGCATCGGGCATTTTTCTTTTCTCTTCCATATTTTTACCTGTCAGAAAATGTTTGCGTAAGCCATTTCCATTGTTTTTGTCAGCTCAACCGCATCGTCGATTCCGTAAGGCGTTTCGGTGTTGTTGACGATGCTGTCTATCCACATTTCAATGGGCTCCGGCTTTGATTTCGGAAGAGCGGGGAATACCCAGCCTTCGCCGATGTTATAGCAGGTCTTATCCATAAATCCGCCGGAAAGAATTGTTCCCTTTGTGCCGACTATTTCGATTGAAGCCGGGTCGCTCTGAGCAACAAAAGCGGTTTCGCTCACGCCGATTGCGCCGTTTTCATATTTGAGAACGGTTACGGCATTATCCTCAACGGAATCAACCATAACATTTGTGAATGCAGAGCTTGCGCTGACGGGCTCGCCGAGAATCCAGTTGAGGAAATACATTGAATGAGCGCCCAGATCCATCATTGCTCCGCCGCCGCAGGTCTTTTTGTTGAAGAATGTTTCGGGAAGCCAGCCCGCCGAAGCGCCGTTATGAGCGTTTCTCATTCTGCAATAATTGACCTTGCCGATAAGTCCGCTGTCAACGGCTTCCTTCATCCATATAAAATCGCCTCTTGAACGCCAGGGGAACGAAATGCAGAATTTAACTCCCGAGCTTCTTACTGCCGCCGCAGCGTCTAATGCATCGGATTCATTGAAGCAAAGAACCTTTTCGGTGAATATGTGTTTGCCTGCGATTGCCGCTTTTCTGATAATTTCTTTATGAAGGTCTGTTGAAGTGCAGACAAGAACTGCATCAACATCCTTGCGGGCAAGCAGCTTTTCATAATTCGGCTCAAAATCGCAGCCGTATTCAGCCGCAGCCTTTTTGCCGTTTTCAATGTTATTATCCCAGAGAGCGGTTATTTTGCAGTTGGGATTATTTCTGATTGCGTTGGCATATCCGCCGAAATGAACATGCCATGTTCCGACAAGAGCAACATTAATCATATCAACACTTCCAATATTTTTTCTTTACTATAACATAAGTTCTTATTTACTTCAATAGTCATTGACAATTTTATGCAAAAACATATATAATGTTATCATTAAAGTTAAGGACGGAATGCGATGGATAAGAAACTTAAAATCGGAATAAACACTTTTGAAGGCGATGTGATCGAAGGCAGACCCTCATTTGAACTGACCGCAGACGGCGGAAAGAACCTTGATTATGCGGTGTGCCATTTTGATCCGAACAGATTTACCCTTGATAAAGCCTGCGAAATGGCGGCTGAGGCTGCCGAAAAATTCAAGAGCTACGGCATGGATTTTATTGCGAATTTTGAATTCCAGAATTTTTCGGCTGATTCAAAAGGTCCTGACGGCTATGAATGGGCGAACAGACCGGACGGCACCCATCTTCTCAATCTGCCGGCAAAATATATTGAAGCGCTCAAAAAAGCGGGCAATCTCGTTTCGCTGATGTATGATGAATTCGAGCATTGCATAATCCATACGAACAAATCAATTGAAATGGCATATAAGTTCAAAAAGATCATGCGTGCATTTCCTCTCTGCAAAACAAAAAATGTTGTTGAGCAGGGCGAATTCTTAAGCTCGCAGCTTCGTGAATATTTTGGCGATTTGAAGAAAAAGGGTGCGCCGAATCTTTGCGGAGAGCACGTTTTCCCCGTCCTTTATCATATATTTGCCGAAAACGGGATCACGCCGAATTTCAAATCGCAGAAGGAATCGTATTCCGATGTTCAGTATGCGATCGCCGCAGGAGCGGCAATAGAATACGGAACAGAGCTGTGGAACTGCGTTGACCTTTGGTACAGACTCACGAATCCGGGTCATTCTCCGGAGGAAATGTATAACAATCTTGTTTTTTCATATCTTTCAGGCGCAAACAGAGTTTATGTTGAGAGCTGCCATGCGTTCGTTACGAAGAACGAAGAGGGCGGAGAGCTTAACGATTACGGAAAAGCTTTCCTTAAATTCAGCAATGAATATAAAGATAAAGAAAGAAATTACGATGTTCATGATCTTCGCCCCGAGGTTGCGATAATCAGATATGATGATTCATTCTGGGGTCAGAATGATCCGATCATGTGGAGAAAGTGGCTCTTCGGCAACAATAAAATCAAGCCGGACGGCAAATCAAAAGAATATATCCGGGTGTTCAATATTCTCACCCACGGCGAAACCTGCAAAAACGGCCTTTCCTGGGGCAGATTTTCTCCGTGGTCGCTGAGAAAACACCGTTCATTTGCCTCGCTGAATAATGCTGTTGTTTTTGACGGAAAGGTCAGAAAGGAAAAGCTTGAAAGCCTTAAGCTCTGCTTCCTTTGCGGACATTGTATTTCGGATGAAACGCTTGAGGATGTTGCTTCTCTCGTTAAAGAAAACGGACTTACAGCCGTTTCGGCAAAAAGATTTCTCCCCGAAAACATCAGAGAAAAGGCCAGAGGCTCTTATTGCGAAATAAAAGACGGCAAAGGCTCGTGGATCGCCGTTGACGGTTTCGGCTCACCAAAGCTCAGAAAGAGAGTTGAACCGTTTATCGGCAGCAAGGGCGAAATCAGACTTAAGTTTGAAAACAACACGGTTCGTCTGCGCATTTCCGACAACGGAGAAGCATTTGAAATAATTGAAAAGTAAGGCGATATTATGAGACGCAGACTTAAAAATTATCTTGAATATCTTGCAGATATTGATTTTGAAAAGCTTTCGGAATCCGAGCTTTCGCAGATAAAAAACGACCTGCTTATTCAGACGGGATTCTTTCAGCATGAACGGCTGATCCATCTTATCGTTACCGTGTTTTTTGCGCTTTTCACGATAATAGCGATAGCGCTGACGGTGTTTACCGGTGAGATGGCTGCTGCTGTTTTGAGCGGAATATTCTTTATTCTTCTCGTTCCGTATGTTGCGCACTATTATTTCCTTGAAAACGGCGTACAGAAGCTTTACGAATATTATGACAGAATATTGAAAGAAGAAATAAAATGAACATTTTTGAAAAATATGTTTCGAACACCCTTGCATCAAACGGAAATCAGAGCTTTGTTCTGCGCCGCAATGCCGATGAGCCTTCAACGGGTTTGGTCTTTCTGAAAGTATATAAAGGCGGCGGATTCAACTGGATTTTCGGCTGGTCCGATGTTATCGACAGCACCTTCGCAGACGGCTCAAAGAGCAGATGCAACGATGTTTATCCCTGGAAAATCGTCTCTCTTGAAGCGGCGGCAACGGATAATTGCGATCCGTATGCGGCTTCAAAGGAAAAATTCCTGCCCATAACCTTTGGCGGCAAAGCGGAAAAGAAAATCGAGGGTGAAAAAATCACTTTTTCCGATCCCGTTAAGATTTTGGCTGAGAAAGATAAATTCATCTGTCTTCGCATAAAATTTTCCGGCAGAAAAGTTCCGTGCCATCCGGAAAGTCAGATCGCACTTTTCAGAAAAAAAGGCTTTGCATGGAAGGCTTCTTCCGAAATTCCGCTTCCCGTTTTCTCGGGAGTTGAAAGAAAGGCTGAAAAAAGAATTGCTTTTATCGGCGACTCCATAACCCAATGCATCGGCACAACATTCAATTCCTATCGCCATTATGCTGCCG
>R27__coassemble_1568_pt1 | contig 10234 bp, 5 predicted proteins | sample R27__metabat2_high_PE_014 | metagenome-assembled genome bin R27
GCGCAGATATGTTGAATCGCTTTCATCTTATGCGAGGCAGTTTCTCGGTCAGATGGAAAAGCCCAATGTTGAAGCCATTGAAGGGCTTTCCCCTGCCATATCCATCGACCAGAAGACGACCTCAAAGAATCCCCGCTCAACCGTCGGCACGGTTACGGAAATCTATGACTATCTGCGTCTTCTTTATGCAAGAATCGGCATCCCGCATTGCCCCGTCTGCGGCAGAGAGATCCGCAGGCAGACTGTTGACGATGTGACAACAAAAATTCTCGAGCTTGAAGAAGGCACGAAAATACAGATCCTCGCCCCCATTGCAAGAGGCAAAAAGGGCGAATACGCCAAAGAATTCGAAAGCATAAGAAAAAGCGGATTTGCAAGGGTAAGAGTTGACTCCATAACCTATGACCTTTCCGAAGAAATCAGGCTTGATAAAAATATAAAACACAATATCGAAGTTATCGTTGACCGCCTTGTTATTAAAGACGGAATCCGTTCAAGGCTTGCCGAATCCGTTGAAACCGCAACGGGTATTTCCGACGGTCTGCTTATGATCGACATTATCGGCGGCGAAGAGCTTCTCTTTTCGCTCAATTATGCCTGCCCCGAACACGGAGTAAGCATGGAAGAGCTTGAGCCTCGCTCATTCTCATTTAATAACCCCTTCGGCGCCTGCCCGAAATGTATGGGCCTCGGGGTATTTTCCAAAATCAACCCGTCGCTCGTTGTTCCGGACGGAAATCTTTCTCTGCGTAACGGTGCGATCAAGGCGAGCGGATGGTCAAAGAATGACGGCGGAACTATTTCGCAGATGTATATGGAAGGCCTTGCGAATGCCTATGATTTTTCGCTTGACACTCCGTTTGACAAGCTTTCCGAAAAGGCGAAGAATGTTATTTTCTACGGAACAGACGGCAAAAAAATCAAGCTTTCACGAAGCACGGAATATGGTTCGGGCACATATATGACCGATTTTGAGGGAATAATCAACAACCTTGAACGCAGATATAACGAGAGCACCAGTGAAGCTTCAAGAGCGGATATTGAATCGCTGATGACAATTGAAAAATGTCACGAATGCGGCGGAGCAAGGCTCAGAAAGGAATCCCTCGGCGTAACGGTCGGCGGCATAAATATAAACGAATTCGTAAACAAGTCAATAAAAGAAGAAATTAAATTCGTTGAAAATCTTGAGCTTTCGGAGCGTGAAAAGATGATTGCGGATATGATCCTGCGTGAAATCAGAAGCAGGCTCAAATTTCTTTCAAGCGTCGGTCTTGATTATCTTTCTCTCGCCCGTTCTGCGGCAACTCTGTCCGGCGGCGAAGCGCAGAGAATAAGGCTTGCAACGCAGATAGGCTCTTCTCTTATGGGAGTGCTTTATATCCTCGATGAGCCGAGCATCGGTCTTCATCAGAGAGATAATGAAAAGCTTCTGAACACGCTCAAGGAGCTTCGTGACCTGGGCAATACCCTTATTGTTGTTGAACACGATGAGGACACCATGCGTGCCGCCGATTATATAGTTGACGTCGGTCCCGGTGCGGGAATCCACGGCGGCGAAATTATATGCTGCGGAACGGCGCAGGACATTATGAAATGCGAAAAATCAATAACCGGTCAGTATTTAAGCGGAAAGAAATCCATTCCCGTGCCCGAAAAGAGAAGAGAGGGCAGCGGAAAAATGCTCACCGTTTACGGCGCAAGGGAAAACAATCTGCAAAATATTGATGTCAATTTCCCGCTCGGCAAATTTATATGCGTAACGGGTGTTTCCGGCAGCGGAAAATCCTCGCTCGTCAATGAAATTCTCAATAAGCATCTTGCCTGCGAGCTCAACAAGGCAAAAAAAATCTGCGGTTCCTTCGACAGAATAGAGGGCACAGAATATCTTGACAAGGTCATAAATATCGACCAGTCCCCCATCGGCAGAACTCCCCGTTCAAATCCCGCAACTTATACGGGAGTTTTCACCGATATCCGTGAACTTTTTGCCGCAACAGTCGATTCCAAAAAGAGAGGCTATAAGGCAAACCGTTTCTCGTTCAACGTCAAGGGCGGCAGATGCGAAGCCTGCCAAGGCGACGGCATAGTTAAAATCGAAATGCACTTTCTTGCCGACATCTATGTTCCGTGTGAGGTCTGCGGCGGAAAAAGATATAATCACGAAACACTTGAAGTTAAATATAAAGGCAAAACCATCTATGATGTGCTTGAAATGACGGTTGAAGAGGGAATGCATTTCTTTGAAGCGCAGCCGAAAATATGCAGCAAGCTCAAAACGCTTTACGATGTCGGCCTCGGATACATCAAAATCGGTCAGCCGGCAACAACTCTTTCGGGAGGCGAAGCGCAGAGAGTTAAGCTTGCAACAGAGCTTTCAAAGCATTCAACCGGCAGAACCTGCTATATTCTTGATGAGCCGACAACAGGTCTTCACACCGCCGATGTTCACAGACTGATAGATGTGCTTCAGAGGTTCGTTGATTCCGGCAATACGGTCATAGTGATTGAGCATAATCTCGATGTTATCAAGGTTGCCGACCACATAATCGACCTCGGCCCCGAAGGCGGAGACGGCGGCGGAACGATCGTTGCCGAGGGCACTCCGGAGAAAGTTGCGAAAAACCCAAAATCCTACACGGGAATTTATCTTAAGAAAATGCTTTAAAATAAAATCTCAATATTCAATAAAGAATGCCGTCAGGCTCTGCTTATAATACGGCAGAACATAAAGCACGGGAAGTCCGAAAATGCAGAGCGCAAACCACAGAAAAAATCCCGCCTTGAAAAGAGCGGTGTTCATCAGCTTGCCTTCGGTATGCTTTATGCTGAGGCGTATTGCTTCAACGGGCGAAATCCCTCTGTATGCCGCAAGATAGAATTCGGCTCTTGAATATTTCTGAATATGAACAAAAAATGCGGCTGCGCCGATAAGAAAGGCTGCTGTTATTCCGAGCAAAACGGAAATCACCGCTTTTTCACTTATATTCTCTTCACGAAGTTTTTTCAGAAGAAAAAGCATTGCCGCAAACGGCAGAGCCTCATAAACCGCAAAATAGAAAAATCTGATAAACATCAGAAAAAGATTGAGAATACAGGAATTGACTGCGCTTTCAAAATCTACTTTATCTGACGAACGGGCTCCGGAATAAAGCAGGATATATCTCCTCTGCATTTTCAGTTTCAGCGGCGAAATGCAGAAAAGTGCAAGCGGAGCGCTTAAAAATGCCGCCGCAGAAAGCAGATAAGGCGGTATCTCATAAGGAACAGCCGTCAATCCGGCATTGCAGAGCGAAAAAAGCAGGAAGAAAAACATCAGCAGAAATGTACCCGGCAGAACAGACAGCTCTTCTCCGAGAAGCGCACGGCGGGCGGATAATTTTACCTGAGCAAACATAATATCATTCCATAAAAAATATTCGGGAGAAAACTCTCCCGAATATTTTTTGCTTTTTATGTGATTTTATTCCGTTATCTTTTTATCTTATCAACAAATCCGAAGACTGCCGCCATTGCCGGGGCAAGCATATCCGTATAAACGGAATTGATCTTTTCATAGGTCGGTGGAACAGCGCCGTCTGCAAAATTGCCGAGAGCTATAACACGAAGATTCGGCTTATCATTCTGAAGAAACTGGGTAAACTTCGGATTGCTGAAAACCGTTAAATCTTCATCGGAATATGCGAACCAGTTATAAAGCTCTCTTATTCCGTCGTGGCAGTTTGCGTGGAGCATTCCCTTGATAAACCAGGTGTATTCGGGCAGGATGCAGGTTGAAGCATCAATTCTGCCGTCGGGTGAAACATGATTATGACCGTCCTGAATCTTCTGAACATAACCGTCTCCGAGAGTTGTGCCTCTTTCGGCAACGGTTGCGCCTGCCGATGCATATTTTGTGTCAACAGTTCCGTCACTGTCAGAGGTCATTGATTCAACAAGCGGAGTTCTCTGAATATCATAACCGGCAACTATCATGATTTTTGTTCCCGATTCAATTGCGCCGTTAAGAATTTCTTTTGCTTTGCACTGAACATTATAATGATAATAGTCTGCCTTTGCAATAAGACCGGCCTGCTTTTCGGGGTCAAGGTTGATTTCTTTTGCCTGCTCGTATGAATCGTCGGGAACGAATGCCCATAAGCCGAGAAGCGTGCCGAAAACCGGCGTCATAAGCTCATCAAATACTCTTGTCTGAAGCTTGTCGAGAATCTTTTCTCCTGCTCCCATAACAACATCAACAAGTCCCGAATAATAGAGAATGTTGAAAAGAAGAGTAAGAGCGAAGCCTTCTGCATCTGCCGGCGGGAAAGCACCCGTGCCGTAATCATAAAGCGCTCTGCCGTCAAGCTTGAGCTTTCTGCAAAGCAGGTCACCTGCAACGGCTGTGCCGAGAAGCGGACAGCATTGGAAGATGCAGACATCAACATCATCATAGCCGTATTCATTGAAATAAGCCATTGCAACAACGCCGCCCATTGATGACGCTCTGAAATTAACGGTATCATGGCGGGTAAGTTTTTTGACTTCTTCAACAAAATCCTTGAGCTGGGCGGCAACCTCAACCGGGTCAAGTCGCCAGTCATAATGGAAATAATAATCCTTGTTGATTCCGTGGTCGCTTCCGGTGGGCTTTGAAAGCTTAACGCTGACATTCGGAGCGGAATTTCCGTTTCCGTCAAGAGCCATAGCCCCCATTGCATCGTCTACTGCGTTGATAAGAGCGGTTCCGAATCTGTCATAATTTCTGAAAACCGGAAGCAAAAGAAGAGAAGGAAGAATCTTTCCGACTATGCCGAGAATCGACTTTGTTTCGGGCCTGAAAAGTATCCTTTCGTTTTCGGCGCCGGGATTTTCATAAATATCCGTGTTGCCGAGCGGACCGACATAGATAGTGGGATTCACTCCGCAGGTGCATTTGCCCGATTCTGCGTTTGCGGCAGGGGCTGCAAGAGCGAATACGATTGCGAGAGCAAGAATAACGGAAATTATTTTTTTCATTTTCTTCACCTCTTAATTATTCTCTTTGCCTGTCATTTTATCATATTTTTTCACCTTATACAAGATTATTTTGACAACTCATTGAAAATATGTTACATATATGATAGTATATAACATATATGTTTCGGAGGCGCAAAATGTTAAAATTCAATAACGGAAAATTCAAAATACTCATATTCGGCGATATACACGAATGTGAAGATTATAAAACGAGTCCCAATTTCAAAGATATGCAAAAGCTGATGAATGCGGCTCTTGATGAATATAAGCCCGATCTCTGCGTGCTTATGGGCGACAACTGCTCAACCGGCAATATCGGCAAAGATCCTGACGGATTCAGAAAAATGATGGAAGCGGTCACAGCTCCCATAAGAGAAAGAAAAATTCCCGCTGCCGTGATTCTCGGCAATCATGAACACGATCACGGCTTCGAGAAAGAGGTTGTTGAAATCTGCGGCTCAACAGACGGTTTGATCATGCGCAACGATGCGCCCGAAGAAATCACCGGATCTGCAAATTTCAAGGAGCTTATTTATTCAGCAGACGGCTCAACTCCCGAATTCTGCCTTTGGTTCATTGATTCAAACAACTGCGGAGAAGATAAAGAGGTCTGCCACTATGATTTCGTTCACAGCGACCAGATAAAATGGTTTGAAGACGAAAGCGCAAAGCTTAAAGAAATGAACGGCGGCAAACCGATGCCTGCATTCATTTTTCAGCATATTCCCGTTCCCGAGGAATATCAGTTATTCAGAAAAGCAAAATTATGGGAGCTTCCGTGGGCAACAAGAGGCTTCCGTAATAAATCATCAAATTTCTATATGCTCAAAAAAGGCTGCAAGGGCTATCTCGGCGAAGGTCCCTGCTCCCCGGATATAAATAACGGTCAGTTTGCGAGCTGGAAGAGAGTCGGCGGAATTCTCGCCGCATTCTTCGGCCATGACCATCTCAATGATTTCAGCGGCTTCGTTGACGGAATCTACCTTGCCCAACATAAAACAAGCGGTTTCAGAGTCTACACGGACGGATGCCACTCAATGGTAAGATGCGTCACCATTGACGAAAAGAATCCCGAAGCATTCACCGATGAAATCAAACATTTCAAGGAATTCGGCCTGAAATGCGAATGCTTAGGCCCGATATTCAGAAATTTAACGGACAGAGAAAGCAGAAATATTCACATTGCGGCAGATATACTTTATGCCGCCGGCGGCATTGCGGCTGCCGTTATCGGAACAAAACTCATAAAATCCAAAGGAGGAAGAAAAAATGGCTAAAAGCGAAAAGCTCGGTAAGCTCACAATGTTCAACATAATTCTTTTCGGATTTATCGGTCAGATCGCATGGGCGGTTGAAAACAACTTTTTCAACACATTCCTTTTCTCATTCGGCGGCACAACAGAAGATATTTCAACAATGGTTGCCGCAAGCTCGGTTGTTGCGGTTATTGCAACATTCCTTATGGGCACATTAAGTGACAAACTCGGCAGAAGAAAAGTTTTTCTTAATGCCGGATATATCGCATGGGGCATAACCGTTATGGCTTTCGCCTTCATTTCAAGAGAAAACCTCGGCGCTCTTATCGGCAAAGAGGCTTCCTCTGCGGCAGCTCTTTCCGCAACGGTAACAACGGTTATCATTATGGACTGCCTTATGACCTTTATGGGCTCAACCAGCAACGATTCGGCTTTCAATGCCTGGGTAACAGATGTTACCTCAACCTCAAACAGAGCAAAGGTTGAAGGTCTTCTTGCGATCTTCCCCGTTGTTGCTCTCGTGCTTGTTACCGCAGTTTTCGGCGCTGTTGCAGGCGACAGCAACAACTATGCCCCCTGCTTCCTCGGCCTCGGCATCGTTGTTGTTATCTGCGGCATTCTCGGCATTTTCACAGTCAAAGAATCACTCTCGGGCGAAAAGACAGAAAGCAACTTCCGGAGCGACCTCATTTACGGCTTCAGACCGAGCGTTATAAAGAGCCACAAAAGCCTTTATCTTTCGCTCTGCTGCATGGGAATCTATGCAATTGCAAGCCAGATATTCTTCCCCTATATCTTCATCTATCTTGAACATCAGGTCGATTTCAAAACGCAGTTCAGCATCCCCTCGGCAATAATCGCAGGCATAATCATTATTGCTGTTCTTGCAGGCGTTGTTGCTTCGATTTTCCTTATGGATAAGCTCGGCAAGGCAAAATTTGCCTATCCGGCAGTTGTCCTTTTCTGCGTCGGACTCACTGCTCTTCATTTTGCCGGCAGCCATCTCATAAAATTTGCGGTTTCGATGGTTATTGCGATCGGCGGCTACGGAATGCTTATGATTCTTCTCGGAGCTGCGATCCGTGACTTCACTCCCGAAGACAAAGCCGGCCAGTTCCAGGGCGTAAGAATGATATTCGCAGTTATGCTTCCGATGATCATCGGCCCGAAAATCGGCTCGATCGTAACCGAAAACTTCTCAACAACAAATTATACCAACGAATACGGCGAAACGGTTCTTGTTCCCCCTCCGCATATCTTCCTCGCTTCCGCAATAGTCGGAATTTTCATTCTTATTCCGCTTGTTTTCCTTGTCAAAGAATGGAAAAAATCAAAAAACAGTTGACAATTCCGGATTATTGGCTAAAATACATAATTACTACTGAAAAAAGGAAGAATTATCAATTATGCATATTATCATTGTCGGCCAGGGCAAGCTCGGCGTAACCCTTACCAAAATGCTTTCAACCGAAGGACATGATATTGTTGTTGTTGATAAGCTTGATGAGGTTGTTGAATCAACCGTCAATGCTTACGATGTTATGGGAATCTGCGGAAACGGCGCCGACTGCTCGGTGCTTCAGGAAGCAGGTGCCGAAAAGGCAAAGCTCATAATCGCAGTTACGACCTCTGATGAGCTTAATATCCTCTGCTGCCTTATCGCAAAGAAAATGGGCACGGAGCATACTATAGCAAGAGTTCGCAACCCGGACTATGCTAAACAGACGCATTTTCTTCGCTCCGAGCTCGGCATAAATATGATAGTTAATCCAGAATTTGAAACGGCAAACGAATTATCGAGAATCATCCGCTTTCCCTCTGCCGCAAATCTTGATTCATTTGCAAGAGGCAAAATCGAAATCGCCCGTGTAAGAATTCATTCGGATAACCCGCTCTGCGATGTTGCGATCCGTGACATACGCAAAAAGGTCAGGGCATTCGTGCTTATATGCGCCGTTCAGCGTGAAGATGAAGTGTATATCCCCTCCGGCGATTTTGTTCTGCGCAAGGATGACATCATCAGCATTACCGGCATCAGAGCGGAGCTTTCGGTCTTTATGAAGCAGACCGGAGTTTATAAGCAAAAAATCAAAAATGTTATGATAATCGGCGGCGGAAGAATTGCATATTATCTTTCAACTCTCCTTGCAGACACCGGCAGAAACATCAAACTCATTGAAATGGACGAAAACAGATGCCGTGAAATGAGTGAACTTCTTCCCGACGATGTTTCGATCATCCACGGCGACGGAACAGACCAGGATATTCTCGAAGAGCAGGGAATCGACAGGCAGGATGCGCTTGTTGCTCTGACGGGAATCGACGAAGAAAACATCATTGTTTCGATGTATGCCGAATCAAAGGGCGTAAACAAGGTTCTGACAAAGGTCAACCGCCATTCATCATCGCTTCTCAACGAAATCGGACTTGAAACCATCGTTTCTCCCCAGGTCGTTGCAAGTAACCTCGTTACGAGATTTGTCCGTGCGCTCCATAATTCAGACGGAAATTCAAGTATGCAGACTCTCTATAAGCTTGTCGGCGGAAGAGTTGAAGCGGTTGAATTCATCGTTCCCGATGATGCGCAATATACCGATATTCCGTTTAAGGATCTTCAGTTCCTTCCGAATCTTCTCATCGCCTGCATCATCCGCAACGGCAAAATCATCTTCCCCTGCGGCTCCGATGTTATGAAAACAAATGACAGCGTCATCGTCATAACCGCAGGCAGAATCGTTGAAGATCTGCACGACATATTTGTATAAGAATCGGGAAAAAGAAATGAATCATCGAATTGTAATTTATAATGTTGGCAGAATTTTGCTTGTTGAAGCGGTTCTGCTTGTACTGCCTGCGATAGGTTCGTTAATCTACGGCGAAAATACGTTTTTTGCTTTTGCACTCACAATTGCAGCGCTTGCGGCAATCGGTTTGATTTCAACGCATAAAAAGCCTGAAAAAACCTCCCTTTACGCAAAGGAAGGCTATCTGATAGTTGCAATTTCGTGGATCACAATGTCGCTTTTCGGCGCTCTTCCGTTTGTTATCAGCGGATATATTCCGAATCTTGTTGATGCTTTTTTTGAAACCGTTTCCGGCTTTACAACAACCGGCTCAACCATTCTTTCGGAAATAGAATCTCTCCCGAAAAGTCTTCTTTTCTGGCGAAGCTTCACCCATTGGATAGGCGGCATGGGCATCCTTGTTTTCGTAATTGCCATTATGCCGAAAACCGAAAGAACAGCCATGCACATAATGAGAGCGGAGGTCCCCGGGCCGACAGTCGGCAAGCTTGTTTCAAAGCTCGGCGCATCGGCAAGAATTCTTTACGGAATCTACTTCGTGCTTACCGCTGTTGAAATCATTCTTCTCTTCGCCGGCGGAATGCCCTTGTTTGACAGCATTGTCAACTCATTCGCAACCGCAGGTACCGGCGGCTTTGCAGTTCTCAACAACAGCATTGAGGGCTATAACAGCCTTTATTCGGAAATAGTCATCGGCATTTTTATGCTGATATTCGGCGTTAACTTCAACCTCTATTATCTCGTTATAAAAGGCAATATCAAACAGGCTCTCAAAAGCGAAGAGCTTCATTGGTATCTCGGACTTGTGACCGCAAGTGTTCTTATTATCGGTCTTAATCTGACCGCCACAACATATCACATCGGCGAATCCTTCAGGCACGCATTCTTCCAGGTTTCCTCAATTGTAACAACAACGGGCTTTTCTTCAATAGATTTCAATAAGTGGCCCGTGCTTTCAAAGGGTATTCTCGTTCTGCTTATGTTTATGGGAGCCTGCGCAGGCTCAACCGGCGGCGGCCTTAAGGTTTCAAGAACCATGATATTCTTTAAGGGCTTTGCAAGAGACCTCAAAAAAGCTCTGAATCCCAGGAGCATTGAAACCATCAAGATAGACAAGAAAACGGTTGATGAAAACATCGTAAAGGGTGTTTTCGTTTTCGGAGCATCGTATATAAT
>R27__coassemble_1602_pt1 | contig 10099 bp, 8 predicted proteins | sample R27__metabat2_high_PE_014 | metagenome-assembled genome bin R27
ACATTATATATGAGGGGTGACAGTATGCCTCCGAGAGGTGAAAGAGGCTCCGGACCCGCTCCGGAAGCCGAAACAAAGAAGGCTTTTTCCCTGAAAAAAAGCACTTCGCTTATCAAGCGTTTTCTCCCGTATCTCAAAAAACATATTCCGACTTTGCTCTGCGTGCTTCTGTGCACGGCGGCATCGGCGGCAATTGATATTGCTCTTCCGCTGATAGTCAGAGAGATAACCGACACCGCAACGGTTGATGTTGCGGCGCTGACGGTGAAGAAAATCATTTCGATATGCCTGTTTTATATCGGACTGCGCATTATCGGAAGCATATCCGAATATTGCCGTTCTTTTTACGGCCACGCAATGGGCGTTAAAATTGAAAACAAAATGAGAGAAGATATGTTTAATCATCTCCAGACTCTTTCGTTTTCTTTCTTTGATAATACAAAGGTCGGTCAGCTTATGAGCAGAATGACCTCGGATCTTTTCGATGTTGCCGAATGGGCGCATCATTTTCCCGAAATGATATTCAGCACGGTAATAAAATTTATTGCCAGCTTTTATATTTTCACAACGATGGATTGGCGCATTGCCGTTGCCGTGCTTGTTATGATGCCGTTTATGGTCATCCTCACGAAGAAGACACGCACGAAGATGAGGGACACATTCCGTGAGAGCCGCCACCAGGTAGGCGAAATCAACGCAAAGCTTGAAGATTCTCTGCTCGGCGTTAAGGTCGTGCGCTCATTCACAAACGAAGAAACAGAGAGAAAGAAATTCATTGACGGCTGCCGGGAATATGTTGCAATCAAGCGCAGAAGCTATAAATATATGTCCTCGTTCCATTCAACGGTCAATCTGATTGACGGCACGATGTATATTGCTATTGTTGCGATCGGCGCATATTTTATGAGCAAAAAGATAACAACTCCGGGCGATTTTGCCGCGAGCCTTCTTCTCGTTTCAACTCTTCTCGGCTCCGTTCGTTCGATAGTTGATTTCAGCGAGCAGTTCAGCAGAGGCATAACCGGAATTGAACGCTTTGCCGAAATTATGGACGAGGTTCCCGAAATCACAGACAGAGAAAATGCAATTGAAATCGGCGAAGCAGAAGGAAAAATTGAGTTCAAGGATGTCACATTCAGATATTCAGACGAGGGCAGAACGATAATCGACAACCTGAATATGACGCTTGAAAAAGGCGAAAATCTCGCCATTGTCGGCCCGAGCGGCGGTGGAAAAACCACTCTCTGTAATCTGATTCCGAGATTTTATGAACCGGAAAGCGGAGAAATTCTGCTTGACGGAAAGAATATCAAGGATATTACTCTTCATTCGCTGCGCAGAAATATCGGCGTTGTTGCGCAGGATGTTTACCTCTTCTCCGGCACGGTTTATGATAATATTGTTTTCGGCAGACCGGGCGCATCAATGGAAGAAATCAAAGAAGCCGCAAAGAAAGCGGGAGCCGATGAATTCATCAATGAACTTCCCGACGGATATGATACATATATCGGTGAGAGAGGAGTTAAGCTTTCCGGCGGCCAGAAGCAAAGACTTTCAATTGCGAGAGTTTTCCTCAAGAATCCTCCGATTCTTCTGCTTGACGAGGCGACCTCGGCTCTTGATAATGAGAGCGAAAGGCTTGTTCAGGAATCGCTTGAAAGGCTTGCAAAGGGCAGAACAACGCTCACCATTGCCCATCGCCTTACAACGATCAAGAATGCCGATGAAATTATTGTTCTTACAAGAGACGGCATTGCAGAGCAGGGAACTCATTCGGAGCTTATGAAGAATGACGGCGTTTACAGCCACATGTATTCCATGTATTCAAAGGATTAAGAATTTTTTATATTGAAAATCCCCGAGACGTGAAGCCTCGGGGATTTCGTTTTAATCATTTTGATCAGTCAGCCTTGGGAGCATAGAAATCTTTGAGCTTGAGGAGGTGTTCGTATCTGTCAACTGATGTTGCTTCTGCCTTTGTGAAGAGCTCTTCTGCTCTTTCGGGGAAGGAGCGTGTAAGTGATGAATAACGAGCCTCGTTCATGATGAAGTCTCTGTAGCTTGTTGTTGCGGGCTTGCTGTCGATTGTGAACGGATTCTTGCCTTCTGCCTTGAGAGCGGGGTTGTAGCGGAACATATTCCAGTAACCGCAGTCAACAGCCTTCTTCATTTCAGCCTGGCAGTTGATCATGCCGCCCTTGATTGAGTGCATTTCGCAGGGAGCATAAGCGATAACGATTGAAGGACCGTGATATGCTTCAGCTTCTGTGAGAGCCTTGATTGTCTGATTCTGATCAGCGCCCATAGCGATCTGAGCAACATAAACATAGCCGTAGCTCATTGCGATTTCAGCAAGGCTCTTCTTGGCAATAGCCTTACCGGCAGCTGCAAACTGAGCAACCTGACCGATATTGGAAGCCTTTGAAGCCTGTCCGCCGGTGTTGGAATAAACTTCGGTATCGAATACCATGATGTTAACATCTTCGCCGGAAGCGAGAACATGGTCAACGCCGCCGAAGCCGATGTCGTATGCCCAACCGTCGCCGCCGAAGATCCAGATGGATTTCTTTGCAAGATATTCCTTGTTTGCAACGATAGCCTTGCAGGTGTCGCAGTCAGCACCTTCGAGAGCGGCAACGAGAGCCTTTGCAGCGTCTGCATTTGCCTTGCCGTCGTTAACTGTTTCAAGGTAAGCGTTTGCAGCAGCTTTAACTTCTTCTGATGCGCATTCGGCAGCAGCTACTTCCTTAACCTTTGCAATGAGGTTATTTCTGATAGCGTTCTGGCCGAGATACATACCGAAGCCGTGCTCTGCGTTATCTTCAAAGAGGGAGTTAGCCCATGCGGGTCCGTGGCCTTCTTTGTTTACGGTGTAAGGTGATGTTGCTGCGGGGCCGCCCCAGATCGATGAACAGCCTGTTGCGTTTGAAATATACATTCTGTCGCCGAAGAGCTGGGTGATAAGGCGTGCATAAGATGTTTCTGCACAGCCTGCGCATGAACCCGAGAACTCAAGAAGAGGAGTCTTGAACTGGCTGCCGATAACGGTGTTGTCTGCAAGGTCTTCCTTAACTGAAACGTTTTCAACCATGTAGTCGAATACGGGCTGCATAGCATCCTGGCTCTCTCTTGAAACCATGGTGAGTGAATTTGTGGGGCATACGCCTACGCAGACGCCGCATCCCATACAATCGAGAGGCGAAACTGCGAGAGTATATTTATAAGCATCCTTGCCCTTGCCCTTCTTGTCAACGATGATAGCGTTTTCGGGAGCATTGGCAGCTTCTTCAGCTGTAAGAGCATAAGGTCTGATTGTTGCATGCGGGCAAACATAAGCGCACTTGTTGCACTGAGCGCAGGTTGCGCCGTTCCATGCGGGAACCATAACTGCAACGCCTCTCTTTTCGTAAGCGGCAGCGCCCTGCTGGAATGTGCCGTCAGCGCAGTCAACGAATGCTGAAACGGGAAGTGAATCGCCGTTCATGAGGCCAACGGGCTTCATGATGCTGTCAACCTGCTTAACGAGCTTTGCTGCGCCCTTTGAAGCGGGAGCTGCTTCTGCATCTGCTGCGGTTGCCCAGTCAGCGGGAACATCAATCTTAACAAGAGCATCTGCGCCTGCGTCGATTGCCTTTTCATTCATTTCAACGATTTCTTTGCCCTTCTTCATGAACTTCTGAGCTTTTTCCTTCATGTAGCCGATTGCTTCCTCAGCGGGAAGAACCTTTGCAAGTGAGAAGAAAGCGGACTGAAGAACGGTATTTGTACGCTTGCCGAGGCCGATGCTTGCGGCGATGTCGATAGCGTTGATTGTGTAAAGCTGGATGTTGTTCTTTGCGATGTAACGCTTTGCCTCTGCGGGCATCTTTGCGTTGAGTTCATCGAAATCCCACTGGCAGTTGATAAGGTAAACGCCGCCGGGTTTAACATCGTTAACCATCTTGTAGCCCTTTTCAACGTATGAGGGGTTGTGGCAGGCTACGAAGTCAGCCTTGTTGATGTAATAGGGGCTTTTGATTGCCTTATCGCCGAAACGAAGGTGAGAAATGGTGATACCGCCGGTCTTCTTTGAGTCATACTGGAAGTATGCCTGAACGAACTTGTTGGTATGGTCACCGATGATCTTGATCGAGTCTTTGTTTGCGCCGACTGTTCCGTCGCCGCCGAGACCCCAGAATTTGCATTCGATAGTGCCTTCTGCTGCGGTGTTGGGAGCTTCTTTTTCAGCAAGTGAAAGGCAGGTAACATCATCGTTGATGCCGAGAGTGAACTGAGCCTTGGGAGCATCCTTTGCAAGCTCCTCATAAACTGCAAATACGCTGGCGGGAGGAGTATCCTTTGAGCCGAGGCCGTATCTGCCGCCGATAACCTTGATGCCTGATTTGCCTGCTGCGGCAAGAGCTGCAACAACGTCAAGGAAGAGAGGCTCGCCGAGTGAGCCGGGTTCTTTTGTTCTGTCAAGAACTGCGATCTTCTTTGCTGATGCGGGGATAGCAGCAGCAAGCTTTTCTGCCGAGAACGGTCTGTAAAGGCGAACCTTAACAAGTCCGACCTTCTCGCCTTTAGCGGTAAGATAATCAATAACTTCTTCCGCAACGTCGCAGATGGAGCCCATTGCTATGATAACACGGTCAGCATCGGGAGCGCCGTAGTAGTTGAAGAGCTGATAATTTGTGCCGAGCTTTGCATTGACCTTGCCCATGTATTCTTCAACGATAGCGGGAAGAGCATCGTAATAAGAATTGCAGGCTTCTCTGTGCTGGAAGAAAATGTCGCCGTTTTCGTGCGAACCGCGCATGACGGGTCTTTCGGGATTGAGAGCTCTCTTGCGGAAAGCTTCAACAGCGTCCATATCGCACATTTCTTTAAGGTCTTCATAATCCCATACTTCGATCTTCTGGATTTCGTGAGAAGTGCGGAAGCCGTCGAAGAAGTTGATGAAGGGAACTCTGCCCTTGATTGCTGCAAGGTGAGCAACAGCGCCGAGGTCCATAACTTCCTGGGGATTTGTTTCTGCAAGCATTGCGAAACCTGTCTGGCGGCAGGCATAAACGTCTGAATGGTCGCCGAAAATGTTAAGCGCATGAGATGCAACGCAGCGGGCTGATACATGGAATACGCAGGGAAGAAGCTCGCCGGCGATCTTATACATATTAGGAATCATAAGAAGAAGTCCCTGGGAAGCAGTGTAAGTAGTTGTGAGAGCGCCTGCTGCGAGTGAACCGTGAACGGTTCCCGCTGCGCCTGCTTCGGACTGCATTTCGGCAACCTTAACGGTTGTGCCGAAGATATTTTTTTGACCCTGTGCCGACCACTGGTCAACATAGTCTGCCATGGGGCTTGACGGAGTGATGGGGTAAATGCCCGCAACCTCGGTGAACGCATAGGATACGTGAGCCGCAGCGTTGTTGCCGTCCATGGTTTTCATTTTTCTTGCCATAGTTTATTTCCTCCTGATTATTTTGTTGGGATATCAAAATACCACAGCTTATCTTAGCACTTTTCATAATGTTTGTAAACAGTAAATTATTTGAAAAATGTAAAAAATTTATAGAATTATTTATATATTATTATATAAAGAGTAAAATTGCATAAATTACGGCGGCAGAAGATAACGGATTCAGCCGTGACGGAGGGATTGAAAAAGGTGATTTGTTTTGAATCACCTTTACAAGGGGAACGAGAGGAAAGTTTTGTGTTTTTACGCAGCGGAAAAATCACACACCGTAGGGCAAGCATTTATGCTTGCCGTGAAAACCTTAACCGCCTGCTTGCCGCAACACGGCACGTATGAATCCGTGCCCTACGGAATGCTTACGCAAAAAGAAAAGCGGCCTGCTTTGAGCAGACCGCTTATGTCTTTTCTGAATTATTCAGCCTGGGGAGCCTCTACGGGGCAGGTGCCTGCGCAAGCGCCGCATTCGATGCAGGTGTCAGCGTCGATAACGTACTTGCCGTCGCCTTCGGAGATAGCTTCAACGGGGCATTCTGCTGCACAAGCGCCGCAGGAGATGCACTCATCACCGATTACGTATGCCATAGTGTTTTGTCCTCCTTGTTTGATATTTGATATTATTGTAACATAATATTGCAAAAAAGCAAGAGCATTTTGAGATTTATTTGTCTTCAATGCCTTTGAGAGCTTCAAGCTCGGATTTGTCTATTCTGATTTTTGCATCCTTAACGAGCCTGACATCACGGCGGTGAAATGTTCTCGGCTGGGCATCGGGATTATTATGGAGCTGAACCTTGAGCTTTCCGGTAAGCAGGCTGAAATCAACAACCGTGCCTGCGCCGTCTTCGGTTTCAACGATTGCGCCCGGCTTGGGAGTGATTTTCAGAAGATGCTCATAGGCATCCTGCTCATATTTAAGGCAGCACATAAGCCTGCCGCATACGCCGCTTATCTTTGTGGGGTTGAGCGAGAGTCCCTGCTCTTTGGCCATTTTGATTGAAACGGGCTGAAAATCGCCGAGGAAGCTGCTGCAGCAGAACGGCCTGCCACACATTCCGAGGCCGCCGAGCATTTTTGCTTCATCTCTGACGCCTATCTGGCGAAGCTCAATCCTTGTTCTGAAAACGCTTGCAAGATCCTTGACAAGCTCTCTGAAATCAACTCTGCCGTCCGATGTAAAATAGAAAAGAATTTTTGAACCGTCAAAAGTATATTCAACATCAACGAGCTTCATATCAAGAGCGTGGCGCTCGATTTTTTCTTCGCATATAGAAAAAGCTTCTTTTTCTTTTCTGCGGTTTTCGTTTGCTCTGGCGATGTCTGCTTCGGTTGCCTTGCGGATGAGCTTTTTGAGAGGCTTGACTATTTCGCCGTCATCAACATCGCTGTTTTCCATCGCAACCATACCGCATTCAATTCCTCTGACGGTTTCAACTATAACATATTCGCCTTTTTTCAGCTTCAGTCCGTCGGGGTCAAAATAATAGACCTTGCCGACTTCCTTGAAACGCACGCCGATTACTTCTGCCATATATACCTCCGTTAATTGGAAACTGCTCTGCGCAAAAGGGTGCAGAGCCTTGTTACCGTTAGATTGTGGTTTGCGTTCTGACGGACCGATTCGATCAGACCGTCAATGACCTCCGATGCTTCGAGCAATGAACGCCTCGTGAGCCTTGAAGAAAGTTTTACGGAAATTTCCGAAATATCCTCCTCAACATCGCCTGCATCGAATTTTATTCTCAATGCCGCCGCAAAGATCTCCTGCATAACGGGGAGAGATGCTTTTAGCAGAGCGGCATCCTTTTCAAACTGGCCTGCTGCTTTGACAGTTTCAAAATCATCGGAGCCTGCCAGCGAAGCGGCTATATCCGACGCTGCTGAAACGAGCTTTTCTCGGGGAATTGCATTTTCATCCGAAAGTTTCGCCTGACCGAGGCTGTAAACTGCCGCTCTTGAAAGAACAGTCGGCAGAAATCCGGATTTTGATGAACAGAGCAGGAGAAAATTCACATAAGCGGGCGGCTCCTCAAGCACCTTGAGAATCGCATTCTGACCCTCAAGACCCATTGAATGAGCGTTTTCAAGAATGAAAACCTTTCTGTCCGCTTCATTCGGAAGAATATAGGCTTCTGCACGGATGTCACGCACCATATCGACCTTGAACGCCTTTGCTTTATCTTCCGCAGAATAAACGGGAATATCGGGATGAGAATCTGCGGCTGCCTTGATGCAGTTCGGGCATATTCCGCAGGGGCGGGGTTCGCCGCCGGTGCAGACAAGGGCAGCGGAAATTTTCCCGGCAAGAGCCATTCTTTCCTCCGGAGTGCCGCCCTCAATTATGGCGGCATGGGGGAATCTTCCGAGAGAAATTTCTTTGTATATTATGCTTTCGCAATTGTTTTCAATATTGAATCCGGTTATTTTCATAATTTGATAAATCTGTCAACATCAATAACGAAAACGGTTGCGCCGCCGACGATTATTTCAACGGGCTTTGAAATGATGCCCTCCATTGCATATCCTGCCGACGGAGGAATCATCTGCGTGCGCTTCTTTGAAAATTCACCGATAACGGCGATAACGTCATCAACCTTTTCGTCTTCAACGCCTGTCATCAGAGTAACATTTCCCGATTTGAGAAATCCGCCCGAGGTTGAAAGCTTTGTGGCGTAGTATCCGTTTGATGTAAGACCGCTGATAACCGCAGAACTGTCATCTCCGTTTATAACCGCAATAACGAGCTTCATTGTCATTCTCCTTTTCGTGAAGAAAATATTCCGATGTTTCTGTCAATTGTTTTTTTGCCTCTCCAGGCAAAGGCTCTGCCCTCGATATCCGTGCTTTCATCAACACGGGCGATTGCTCCAGTGATGAAATCCTCAATATCGGTTGCCGAAGCATTCTTATTCATCGGGCAGACCGTCTGGCATATATCACAGCCCCACAGACATCCGCTGTCTGCAATGAGCTTTGTTTCTTTTTCGGTTAATTCGCCTTTCTTCTGCGTAATATCAGAAAGGCAGAGTGAGCGGTTGATTCCGCCCGGAGTTATTGCGCCGTTTGGGCAGGAGGAAACGCATTTTCCGCATTTCAGGCACGGCTGAATTCCTTTATCTTCGCAGGGAATTTTAAGGTCGGTAACGATTTCTCCGAGAAAAACAAACGAGCCGAATTTTTCGGAAATGAAAAGAGAATTCATGCCCCGAACGCCGATTCCGGCTCTGCAGGCCGCTTCGACCTCGGGTATCGGTGAATTATCCGCAAAGGCGGAAAATTCATTTTCGGGATAGGCATTTTTCAGCTTTCCAACGGCTTTTTCAAGAAGCGCTGCGGCAACGCCGTGATAATCCGGAACGGCTGCATATCTTGAAACATTCAGCCCTGCGTAGTTTTCCTCATTCAGCAGATAAGGAAAGCATACAACAATGACCGAGCGGGGAGAAGACGGAAGACGTGATTCGGCTCTGCACTTTATAAGGTGAGCCGAAACGGCTTCAAATGGGCAAACTCCCCACATGCTGAAAATCCCGTCAAGGATGCTTCTGAACATATTGCATCACCCCACAACCTGCGAAAGCGCAATGATAACGGGCATGGTGAATATCGAAATAAGGCTGACCGAAGCAACAGTCTGCGATGCGAGGCCGGTGTCACGGTCATATTTTGCCGAAAACATAACGGTGTTATTCGCCGGCGGAGCAGAGGATGCAATGGCAAGAGCCGTAAGCAGAGTGCCTCTGATTCCGGCAAGGCGGAGAACCGAAATAACGATAACGGGAACCAGAATAAGCTTAACGAGAGCCGTCAGATAAATTCCCTTTTCTCTGAAAATCGTTTTAAAATCCGTGTTTGCAATGAATGTTCCGAAAACGAGCATCGCAAGAGGAGTGTTGAGATTGGCTATCTGTGTTATGGGAGTTGAAACCATATTCGGCAGCTTCAGCGAAAGCATAAATATCGGCATACCGATGATAACTGAAATAACGCCGGGATTCAGAATGAGCTTTTTCGCATCAAATTTAAAGCCGCCTTTGTCCGCAGTCATAACGTAAACGCCGTAAGTGAAGTTGAACACCTGGAAGGTGATGATAACGGCGGAACAATAGAAAACTCCCTCTGCGCCGAGAACGGCATTTGCAAGCGGAAGCCCCATATATCCGCAGTTTCCGAATGTGGCGGCAAACTTGAAGATTGCGCCCTTATCCTTCGGGGTGCGCATAAAAACAAGCATTCCGAGCGAAATCGAAACTATATGAAGCAGAGCGCCGCAGCCGAGAGCCTTGAAAAGACCGAGTGCGGTTTCTTTGCTGTATTCAAGAGTGAAAAAGCTTTCGATTATCTTTGCGGGAGTGACGATATAAAATAAGAGATCCGTGCAGCTTTTTCCGACCTTTTCGGGAAACCACCCGATTTTATCGGAGATTGCACCGACGGCAACGATGACATATAGAATTGCGACCTGTTCGGCGGCAATCAGAATATTGCTGATCATTTATCGGCTTCCTTTTTTATTCTTCTGTTTTTGCTTCAGATGTTTCTTCAACTTCCGTTTTTCCGGCAGCGTCCCTGATTCCTAATCTCGTCAGGAGGATCGAAAGAATAAAGAGAGCGGCGCCGAAATCGCAGTAATACGGCACGGAA
>R27__coassemble_1610_pt1 | contig 10064 bp, 7 predicted proteins | sample R27__metabat2_high_PE_014 | metagenome-assembled genome bin R27
TGAAAATATTTATGGCTTATGTTGATATTCTCTTTGCCAACACCGGCTCTGCGCTCGATGTTTTCGGCATCGGCGGAAAAGACGATAAAGAGGTTATGGCAAAACTTTCGGAAGAATTCGGAATAAAAACAATCGCATTCACAACAAGAGAATGCCGAAGCGCCGATGAAAACACTCTCGGCGGTATTCTTCTTACAGACGGAAAATTCTATGCCTCAAAGAAAACAGAGGTCAATATCGTTGATCGTGTCGGCGGCGGAGACTGCTTTGATGCAGGCATTCTTTACGGAATCATTTCCGGATTTTCGCCCGAAGAAACGGTTGAATTCGCAAATATATGTAATGTTTACAAGCACACAGTCAGAGGCGATTTCTGCAGGCTGAATGCGGAAGAAATAAAAGCCGTCTGCTCCGGCGAAGCTGACGGCAGAATCAGAAGATAAGAGGGAAAGATATGAAGCTTAAAGAAAGCATCGAAATCTACGGCAGAAAAATCGAAAACCGTGTTGTGCTTCAGCCGATGGAAGGCTGCGACGGAAACGAAGACGGAAGCATCAGCGAGCTGACAAGGCGGAGATATCTGCGCTTTGCGGAAAGCGGAGCGGGAATAATCTGGTTTGAGGCAACGGCAACCTCAAAGGAATGCAGAGCAAACCCCCGCCAGCTCTTCCTTGACGAAACAACTCTGCCGAGCTATAAAAAGCTTCTCTGCGAAATCAGAGAAAAAGCAATTGAAAGCTGCGGAAAAGCTCCCGTTATCATTCTTCAATCAACAAACAGCGGCAGATGGAGCAAACCGAACGGCACTCCCGAGCCGATAATCGCATATCACAATGAGCTTTGGGAAAAGGGAAAAGAAAATCAGCCGTATACCGTTGCATCAGATGAATATTGCGATGATGTTATCGTAAAATACGGCAAAGCCGCCGCTCTCGCAAAGGAAGCGGGATTTGACGGAATTGATGTCAAATGCTGCCACGGCTATCTTTTCAATGAATTCTTAAGCGCTTTCGAACGAGACGGAAGATACGGCGGCAGCTTTGAAAACAGAACAAGGCTTTTCTTCGGATGTATTGACGAAGTCAAAAAGAACTGCGGCGATCTTTTCGTTACAACAAGATTCAACGCAACCGACACCTTCCCCTATCCTTACGGCTACGGAATAAACAAAAACAATGAAATCGACCTGACCGAAACGAAAAAAATCATTTCCGTGCTGAAAGAAAAAGGAATTGAACTGATAAATCTCACCCTCGGCAATCCCTATCTCATCCCGCATATAAACCGTCCCTGCAAGGATGCTCCCGAAAGCGCCGAAGCCGGAATGGAAAGAATATACAAAGTCACCAAAGAGCTTCAGGCGGAATTCCCGGGAATAAAATTCGTTATGTCGGGTCTTTCGTTCAACGGAGAAAATTCGGTTGACTATGCCGAAAAATGCCTTGAGGAGGGCGTTGCCTCTCTTGCCGGATTCGGCAGAATGAGCTTCTGCTATCCGCAGTTCTGGAAAGATTACTGCAAAGACGGAAAACTCAGCAAAGCAAAAACCTGCCTCGGCTGCGCCAAATGCACCGAGCTTATGCGCCACGGAAGCGTTACGGGCTGCCCCGTCAGAGACAGCGGGGTCTATATGCCTTATTATCGCAAATATGTTCTCGGAGAAAACTGAACGGAGGAAAAATATGCTTGCAGTCGTTACGGGAGGCAGCCGCGGAATCGGACTTGCCATCGTCAGAGAATTGATAAATAACGGATACAAGTGCATCGTTGCTTCAAGAAAATCGACCGATGCGCTGGATGAGCTTGTTTCTCTCGGCAAAGCCGAATTCATCGAATGCGATATTTCTTCAAAGGAATCAAGAGAAAAATTGGCATCTCATCTTGATGAAACCGGAAAGGTTGATATGCTTGTCAACTGCGCAGGAGTTGCGCCGAAGGTCAGAAGAGATATGCTTGAAATAACCGAAGAAGAATTCGATTATGTGCTTGACATCAATCAGAAAGGCACCTTCTTTGTTTCGCAGGCAGTTGCCAATATAATGAAAAAAACGAATTCCGGCAGAATCGTTTTCATAAGCTCGCTTTCATCCTATACGGCTTCACCGGAGAGAGCGCAATATTGCGTTTCAAAGGCTTCGATTTCAATGTATACCAAGCTTTTTGCCGCAAGGATGGCTGAATACGGCGTTTCGGTTTTTGAGGTTTCTCCGGGAATAATCGAAACCGATATGACCGCCTGCGTCAAGGAAAAATATGATAATCTCATCGCAGACGGACTGACACCGATCAACAGAATCGGTCAGCCGGAGGATGTTGCAAAGGCAGTCGGAAGCATTTCAACGGGCAGCCTTGATTTCTGCACGGGTACCGTTATTCAGGCGGACGGAGGCTTCAGCGTAAGAAGATTATGATTTATGATGTGATTATTATCGGAAGCGGAGCCTCGGGCTATGCCGCCGCCGAAAGACTTTATGCAAACGGAATAAAAAATATCTGCCTCTTTTCAGAAAAAGTTACCTGCGGCACATCAAGAAACGCAGGCAGCGACAAGCAGACTTACTATAAGCTCGATATTTCTTCGCCGTGCGGCGACAGCGTCAGGAAAATGGCGGAGGATTTATTCAACGGCGGCTCAATGAACGGAAGCGACGCCTATCTTGAAGCTGCGAACAGTCTTCGCTGTTTCATGCATCTTGTTGAACTCGGCGTGCCGTTTCCAAAAGACCCTTACGGCGTTTTCCACGGCTACCGCACCGACCATGACAACACAAACAGAGCAACCTCCGCAGGTCCGTTGACTTCAAGATATATGACCGAAAGGCTTGAAGAAAAAATCAGAGAATGCGGAATTGAGGTCCGTGACGGATACACCGCAGTAAAGCTTATTATAAAAAATAAAAAATGCTGCGGAGCATATTTCCTGAACGGCGGAAAAATCGTTCCGGTTTCAGCAAAAGCGGTTATTCTCTGCACGGGTGCGCCGGCGGCGATTTATGAAAATTCGGTCTATCCCATCGGCCACAAGGGCGCAACCGGTCTTGCGATCGAAGCCGGAGCAGAGCTTCAGAATTTTCAGGAATGGCAATACGGAATCGCATCGAAAAAATTCAGATGGAATCTTTCGGGCAGTTATCAGCAGGTCATTCCGAGATATGTTTCGGTTGATAATAACGGAAACGAAACCGAATTTCTCAAAGCACTTCCCGATTATCTGAATCTCATTTTTCTCAAAGGATACGAATGGCCGTTTGACAGCAACAAAACCGGAGGCTCTTCGCAGGTCGATATTCTCGTTTCCCGTGAAATCGCAAAAGGAAACAGAGTTTATCTTGACTATATGCACAATCCCTCGGATTTTGATTTTTCGCTTCTTAATGACGCATCGTCGGATTATCTTGAAAAAGCCGACGCATCGGGCATAACCCCTATTGAAAGGCTTCTTCAGCTTAACCCGAAGGCCTACGAGCTTTATCTGAATAACGGAATAGACCTGAAAAAAGAATATCTTGAAATCGGCGTATGCGCTCAGCATAACAACGGCGGAATCAGAGTTGATGCTCACGGCGAAACTAACATAAAGGGGCTTTTCTGCGCAGGAGAAGCCTCCGGCAGATTCGGCATTTACCGCCCGGGCGGAGCGGCGCTGAATGATACGCAGGTCGGAGCGCTGCTTATTTCGGATCACCTCAAGGATTCCGTTGCGGAATATTCCGCAGAAGAATTCACGGATTCTCCCGAGCTGCCGAAGCTTTCGGAAAAATCCGACATCAGCGAAATCAACTCATACTTTGCCGTCAGAATGAGCGAATCTGCGGCAAATGTGAGGAATATCGAAAAAATAAAAGCCATCGCATCGGAGCTTGAAGCTCTTCTGAACGGCTTTGAATCAAGAACGCACATTTCATCTGCCGATGAATATGAGGATTATTTTGCGCTTCGCTGCGCAACCGTTTCAAGGCTTGCGCTCTGCCGTACCATTCTCGGATGCGCCGAAAAATGCGGTTCGAGAGGCGGATGTATGTATATCGAAAACGGCGAAAAGATCCCCGAAAACACAGAATACAGAAAATTCATAACCGTCACCTCCGCCAACGGAGTTTCGTTCATCCCCGTTGACAGGATTCCGACGGAGGAATATGTTTTTGAAAAACTTTTGAAGAAGTGATAAAAATGAAAAAGAAAGTCCTTTTGGTTCAGCCGTTCCGTGCGGAGCATATCGAAAGACTTTACAACACCGAAAAATATGATGTTATTCAGTCGGATGAGCCGACGGATGAAGAGCTTTCAGAGACCGAAATTATTCTCGGAATGCCGACTGCGCAGCAGCTTGAAAAAGCACAAAAGCTTGAATGGGTGCAGATTTCAAGCGCCGGCAACGAAAAATATATGAAAAATTTTCCCGATGGAGTTATTCTGACCAATCTTTCGGGCGCATTCGGCAGATCAATGTCCGAATTTGCGCTCACAATGGTCCTGAATCTCTATAAGCATCTTCATCTTTGCCGTGATAATCAGAACAACGCATTCTGGCATGACGAGGGCAGGCAGAAATCTCCGAGGGGCAAAAATGTTCTTCTTCTCGGAGCCGGAAACATAGCATCTGAAACGGCGGAGCTTTTCAAAGCGTTTGAATGCAGCATAACGGCAATCCGCAGAATTGCCGGCATTGAAGCAAAATATCCGTTTGACCGCTTTGAAACGCTTGATTCTCTTGATGAGGAACTGAAAAAAGCCGATATAATTATATGCTCTCTTCCCGAAACAAAAAAAACCAAAAAGCTTCTCAATAAGGAAAGGCTTTTGCTTCTGAAACCGGATGCGGTTCTGATAAATCTCGGCAGAGGAAGCCTGATCGATACGGATGCGCTTGTTGAAATTCTGAACGAAAACCGCATTCTCGGAGCGGCTCTCGATGTTACCGATCCGGAGCCTCTTCCGGAAGAGCATCCGCTCTGGAAATGCAGAAACGCAATAATCACTCCGCATATAACCGGCGGCAGTCTCGGCCATCTTGACGAAACCGAGAGAAGACTTTTTGAAATATGCAGCGAAAATCTGCAAAGATATGCCGAAGGAAAACCGCTTCTCAATAAGGTCGATTTTTCATCGGGATACAGACAAAACGAAAACAGAAAATAATTTAAAAGGAGATAAAACACTATGGGAAAAATTGTTGCAATGGGCGGCGGCTTCGGCGGAGATGACGGAATTGAACTTATGAAATACATCTTTGAGCTTTCCGGAAAAGAAAAGCCGAATTACCTTCAGATCCCGACTGCCGGATATGATATGCCCGACATCGGCTCGCTTGCGGCTCATGCAAGATGGGGATGCGAAACCGATATTCTCTATCTTACTCACGCCTATATAACCGAGGAAATCGTTACGGAAAAAATCAGAAAAGCCGATATAATATATGTTCCGGGCGGCAACCTCAAATTCCTTGCCGATTGGTGGAAAAAGACCAAAGCCGATAAATATCTGAAAGAGGCTTTTGATGACGGCAAGGTGCTTTTCGGCTCATCATCCGGAAGTATGTGCTGGTTTAAGCAGGGCTTTGATGACTGCGCTCCTCTCGGCGAATTTATGTTTGTTGATGTCCTCGGAATCATCCCTTATAATAATGTTCCCCATTATGAGGGCGCATTCTGGCAGACCTTCAACGAATGGGCTTCAAAAACACCGCTTTCAACAATTGCCTGCGAAAACAACACGGCTCTTTGCTATATTGACGGAAAATATTCGATCAAAATCGCTTCCGACAGACCCGACGCAAGAGTATGGTTCTTTGATGCGGAGGACGGCTACAAGAGATACGATCTTCGTCAGCATCCCGAAATTCTTGAAAGACTTTGATATTTATTTTATGCCTATTGACACCGCAAAGATACTGTGATAAATTAAGTATACTAAAAACTGGAGGTATTTATATGAAAAAAGTTTTAAGTCTTACCCTTGCTGCAATTATGATTTTTTCATGTGCGGCAATTTCGGCATCCGCAAAAACGGATTATGTTATTGAAAACCCGTATCAGGAAGTTATCTGGAGCGGTGACGGAGCATGGGATGCCTATAAAGGCAACCTTCACACGCATTCATTCGTCAGCGATGCCAACACCGATTTCAAAGATATGGTTATGGAATACTATAATCAGGGATTTGATTTTCTTGCCATGACCGAACACGCCGTAACCGGCAAAGCCTGGAACGAAAAGCCCGTTTCGCTTCCTCTTTATTTCTACCAGAGAATTATCGGCAATAAGGTCCATTATCTTACCGACGAAGAATATACTGCCGTCACAACCGGCACATATCCCGTTAACGGAGTTGCCAGAGGCAAAGGAATGACCTGCGTTACCGGCGGAAACGAACTGAACGGTCTTACAATAAGAAAGAATCATGTTAATGCGATCTTCCTTCCCGAAGATGTCGGCAACAACCACCTCGGCTTTGAAAATGACTATGAGGGCGCTGTTAAAATCGCTCACGAAGCTGGTGCGCTTTCATTTATCAACCATCCCGGCGACTGGCTCGGCTCAAGAGATAACCCGTCCGAAAGCACAAATCCCGATAATGTGAATTATTTTGCGGATATTCTTCTTCGCTATGATTCGTGCCTCGGCATGGAGGTTTTCAACGAAAATAACGGCGTTACCCCGAATGACAGAGTTCTCTGGGATGCTCTTCTCATGAAATGCCTCCCCTACGGCAAAACGATCATCGGTTTTGCAAACGGCGACACCCATTATCTCAGCGATGTTGATTCAACCTTCAGCGTTTTCATGATGGAATCAAATACCGTTGAAAACATCAAAAAAACAATGCAGAACGGCGCATTCTTTATGATAACACGCAGACTTGCAAAGAATGACGAGCTCGGTCCCAAAGAAAATATGGATGCAAAGAACAAGGGACTTGCATACCCGATGTTCACTGACATCAAGGTTGACGGCCATAAGATTTCCGTTAAGGCAAACGAATATTCAAACATCCAGTGGGTTGCGGACGGAAAAGTTATTGCAACTCAGGATATTTCTCAAAGCTCTGAAAATTCCGAATATGTTCTTGACCTTGATATGATTGCGGGCTCGGATGAATTCAGCTATGTCCGCTGCCAGCTCATCGGCGAGGGCGGAATAACCCTCACCCAGGCTTTTGTTATTGACGACGGTTCTGCTCCTCTTACATACAGCGAAGATGCACGCTTTGAAACAACAAAGAACTCCGTTGTTTCGAAAATTCTGAGCGCAAGATTTTTTGTTATCATCCAGGCTCTTGTTAAGCTTATCCAGAAAGAATTCAAATAATCAAAGGAGAGCTGCAAAATGAAAAAATGGAAGGTCGGACTTATCGGCAACGGCGGAATCTGCAAAGGCGCTCACCTCGGCGAATATCTCAGCGATGAAAGACTTGAGGTCGCCGCAGTCTGCGATATAATCGAAGAGCGTGCGCAGTTTCTTAAAGATAACTATTTTCCAAATGCAAAGGTATATACCGATTACAAAGAGCTTCTCAAGGATGAAAGCATTGATTCGGTCGATATATGCACCCCGAACTATCTTCATTCAATAATTGCGGTTGCCGCTTTTGAAGCAGGCAAACACGTTTTCTGCGAAAAGCCCGATGCAATAAATGTTGATGAAGTTCTTAAAATGAAGGCTGCTGCCGACAAGGCCGGCAAAACCCTTATGGTTATGAGAAACAACCGCCATGTTGATATTTCAAAGTTTGCCAAAAAATATATTGATGACGGCAAAATGGGAGAAATTTATTGCGGCAGATGCGGCTGGCAGAGAAGAAGAGGAATCCCCGGCAAGGGCGGCTGGTTCACAACGAAAGAGCAGTCCGGCGGCGGTCCGCTCATAGACCTCGGAGTTCATCTCATCGACCTTTCGATCTATCTTATGGGCAACCCGACTCCTGTTTCGGTTTCGGGAAATGTTTTCTCAAAATTCTCCGACAGCGATCTGAGCGACTCCGTCAACTCCGATTTCGGCGATAAAAAGGCCGACGGAATATTTGATGTTGAAGATCTTGCAATGGGTATGATCCGCTTTGACAACGGCGCAATTCTTCAGATAGAATTCAGCTGGGCATCGAATGTTAAGGCAGAGCACAGATTCGTTGAGCTTCGAGGCACAAAAGCCGGCCTCAACTGGTCTGACGGCAAGGTTGAAATTTATACCGAAGAGGGCGGCGAGCTTGTTGACATCATCCCCTCAAAGCTTGAAGAGAAGAACGGCCACGAGAAAAATCTTAAGCATTTCTATGATGTTGTTATTGACGGCGCCGAACCCGATTTCGTTCCGCAGCAGGGCATTGATATGATAAAGATCCTCTGCGCAATGTACGAAAGCGCAAAGCAGGGCAGAGAAATCACCCTTTGATCATTCACATAAACAATAAGAGAGACGGCACATAAAGCACCGTCTCTCTTTCCTTTTATTTTGATTTTATCTGCTCTTTGAGAATGTGTTTTATTGCTCTTGAACCGTAAACGGCATATTTGCGGAGATTTCCCGAAATGCCGGTCAGCATCGGATTCTTAAGCTTCGTTTCGTCTGCCGCCTGCGCTCTGATCTGCTTGAATCTGACATTATCATCAAGGAACGGGAGAAGAAGAGCATCATCGGGAGCCGATACAACGGCTCCGTCTGCAAAAGCGACTGCCTGCGCAAGGTCTTCGGCATTGAGATTTCCTTTTGAATAACCGAAAAGAGCAAGCACGGCTGTTTCACGGTTTCCGTTATATGAGGGAGCAATTGATTTTGCCTGCGGAGTGACCAGAGTATACGCATCAAGCACTTCGCCTTTGCTTCTGCTCCAATGGTGGCGCTGTTTTCCGTAATAAGTTCCGAACATATTCATGTGAACGGTTTTATCGGCATCCAGACGCATCGGGCAATGAGCCATCGAGCAGAGCACCTGCCTTGAATTCGCAATAACAAGCGCATTGTTTTCATCTTCAAGTCCGATAATGCCTGCTGAAAGCTGATGGTTAAAGGATTTAAGCTCCTTATTATTTTCATCGCATTCGGGAAAGCTCTGCGCCCTGAATGACGAAATATCGCCCGAAAAATTGCGTTTGAGAACGCTTATGTCTCCGCTGAAATCCGGAGTGAACTGAAGCATCGCCGCTTCCTGCCATTTCATATCGCTGTATCTTCCGAGAGCGGAGTTTTCGGTTGAAATTGAGGTAAGCTCCGGAGTATAGGGATATTTTATATCCGTGCGGACAAAAACAGCTTCGCATCCGTCTGCGGTGAAGAAATCAAAAGCATAACGGCCTGCTTCAATTTCGCCGGGCAGATGAATTTCGCCCGAAAGTCTGATTCCTTTTGCCGAACCTGCGCAGGGAAGAGGCTCTGCCCTGTCTGCGGAAAATTCATATTTTATACCGTCATAGGTGATAAAGCTTTGCAGGAATTTATTGTTTCCTATTTTCTTTCCGCCGCAGAGAACTTCATAAACAGTGCCGTAAGAAGTGAATCTGATTTCAAGATTTCCGGAATTTATGCTCTGCATTTCTCCGGGAATTTTCTTTTCTCCGAAAGATGCCGAAACAGTATATTTTTTCTTCTTTTTCTCGAATTCAAGAACTGCAAAAACGCTCGAATTCTTTTCATCCATCGAAACTGCGGCAAAGCTCTTTAATCCGGCTGCGCTGATTTCAAGCCTTGAAACATCATCAAGCTCGCCGTTGATTTTGAACTGAAGGCATTGAAGCGCCGTGCCGTTTATATTGTGTATCGTGATTTTTTTGGGTTTTGCAAGAGCCTCGGATTCGCTTATGATGATCTTTTCGGAAAGCTCATCCGCTTTCTGCTCTCTCTGAATATTCAGCACGGGAGTTGCCAAGCCGAAATGGGTCGTTGAAAGCAGCAGCACTCTGTTATCGAATGACGGCGAATCGGAATCCTTATCCGCATTGACCTTTGCCATCGCTCTTGCACGCTCAACAGCAGTCCAGACCTTTCTGTTATAAGGTTTTTCCGCCCACGAAGCATAACCCGTGAAATTGCCGTCTGCGGTGTCATGAGTGAAATCAATGCTGCCGATAGGTT
>R27__coassemble_1649_pt1 | contig 9909 bp, 5 predicted proteins | sample R27__metabat2_high_PE_014 | metagenome-assembled genome bin R27
AGCTTGCTGCTATCAGAGAAAAGATGAAAGACAAAGTCATTCTTCGTGAAGGCACAGGCGAAATCAGAGTAGTAGTCGGAATGGCAACCTGCGGCATCGCAGCAGGCGCAAGACCCGTTCTCAACGCTTTCGTTGAAGGCGTAAATAAAGAAGGTCTCGGCGACAAGGTCACGGTTTCGCAGACAGGCTGCATCGGCGTTTGCCAGTTTGAGCCCGTTGTTGAAATTTATGAATCCGGCAAGGACAAGGTTACTTATGTTAAAATGACCGCTGAAAAGGCTGCCGAGGTTATTGAAAAGCACCTTAAGGGCGGCAAGGTTATCGGCGAATACACCATCACCAACGCTATCTCATAATGGAGGTTAAATAATATGATTCGTTCCCAGGTATTGATTTGCGGCGGCACCGGCTGCACTTCATCAGGCAGCAAGGTTCTTATGTCCGCATTTGAAGAAGAAATCAAAAAGCAGGGACTCGAAGAGGAAGTTAAAATAGTTCCCACAGGCTGCTTCGGTCTGTGCGCACTCGGTCCCGTTGTTATCGTTTATCCCGAAGGCACATTTTACAGCCGTGTTCAGAAGGAAGACGTTGCCGAAATCGTTGAAGAGCATCTTCTCAAGGGCAGACTTGTTGACAGACTTGTTTATAAGGATGTTGATGAATCCGTTAAGGAAGAAGCTGCAAAGCACGTTTCACTCAACGACACAAACTTCTATAAGACCCAGAAGAGAGTTGCTCTTCGCAACTGTGGCCTTATCAACCCCGAAAGCATTGACGAATACATTGCCATGGACGGATATGCCGCTCTCGGCAAGGTTCTCACGGAAATGACTCCGCAGGACGTTATCAAGACCGTTATGGATTCCGGACTTCGAGGCAGAGGCGGCGGCGGATTCCCCACCGGCAAAAAATGGAGCTTCACGGCAGCCAATTCCGCAGACCAGAAATATGTTGTCTGCAACGCCGATGAGGGCGACCCCGGCGCATTTATGGACCGTTCCGTTCTTGAAGGCGACCCGCATTGCATCGTTGAAGCAATGACGATCTGCGGCTATGCAACAGGCGCAACCGAAGGCTATGTTTATGTTCGTGCGGAATATCCCATCGCAGTCAGAAGACTTCAGATAGCAATTGACAAGGCAAAGGAATACGGCCTTCTCGGCAAGAATATCTTTGATTCCGGCTTTGATTTTGATCTTCACATCCGTCTCGGCGCAGGTGCATTCGTCTGCGGCGAAGAAACAGCTCTTATGACCTCAATCGAGGGCAACAGAGGCGAGCCCCGTCCCCGTCCTCCCTATCCCGCAGTCAAGGGACTTTTCGGAAAGCCGACAACCGAAAACAACGTTGAAACCTTTGCAAATATTCCCCAGATCATCCTCAACGGTGCAGAGTGGTTTGCATCAATGGGTACCGAAAGATCAAAGGGCACAAAGGTATTTGCTCTCGGCGGAAAAATCCGCAACACCGGCCTTGTTGAGATCCCCATGGGCACAACCCTTCGTGAAATCATCGAAGACATCGGCGGCGGCGTTCCCAACGGCAAAAAGTTCAAGGCTGCTCAGACCGGCGGTCCTTCCGGCGGATGTATCCCCGCAAGCCTTATCGACACCGAAATCGACTATGATAATCTCACATCCATCGGCTGCATGATGGGCTCCGGCGGACTTATCGTTATGGACGAAGACAACTGCATGGTTGACATTGCGAAGTTCTTCCTTAACTTCACGGTTGATGAATCCTGCGGCAAGTGCGCTCCCTGCCGTATCGGCACAAAGCGTATGATGGAAATCCTTGAAAAAATCACATCCGGCAACGGCACTCTTGAAGATATTGATAAGCTTGAAGAGCTTGCTTATTACATCAAGGAAAACTCACTCTGCGGTCTCGGCCAGACTGCTCCCAACCCCGTTCTTGCAACCCTTAAATTCTTCCGTGAAGAATATATCGCTCATGTTGTTGATAAGAAGTGCCCCGCAGGCGTATGCAAAGGCCTTCTTCAGTATACTATTGACCCCGAAAAATGTAAGGGATGCACAATGTGCGCAAGAAAGTGCCCCGCAGGCGCAATCAGCGGCACGGTTAAGAATCCTCACACAATTGACACAACCAAGTGCGTTAAGTGCGGCGCTTGCATAGACACCTGCAAGTTCGGCGCAATCAGCAAGGGCTAATATAGGAGGCATAATATAATGGAAATGGTAAACATTAAAATAAATGATATGCCCCTGAGCGTTCCCAAGGGCATCTCCATCCTCGAAGCTGCAAGATATGCGGGAATCGAAATTCCCACTCTCTGCTTCCTCAAGGATATGAACGAAATCGGCGCCTGCCGTATCTGCATGGTTGAAGTTAAGGGCGCCCGTTCGCTCGTTTCAGCCTGCGTTTTTCCCGTAAACGAGGGAATGGAAGTTTTCACAAACACAGAGAAGGTCAGAACAAGCCGCAGACATACTCTTGAGCTCGTTCTTTCAACTCACAGAAAAGAATGCCTTTCCTGCGTACGCAGCGGAAACTGCGAGCTTCAGAAGCTCTGCAAGGAATACGGCATTGAGAACGAAAATAAATACGAGGGAGCATATCCCGCATTCCAGTATGATGATTCGGCTCCTCACATGATCAGAGATAACAGCAAATGCATTCTCTGCCGCCGCTGTGTTGCAGCCTGCGACAATCAGGCTATCAGCGTTATCGGAGCCAACGCAAGAGGCTTTGATACTCACATCGGCTCCCCCTTTGAGAATCCTCTTTATGATTATTCGTGCGTTTCCTGCGGCCAGTGCATAGTTAACTGCCCCACAGGCGCTCTCTATGAAAAGGATGACACCGCAAAGGTATTCGCAGCTATCAACGATCCCGAAAAATTCGTTATCGTTAACACTGCCCCTTCAATCAGAGTCACTCTCGGCGAAGCATTCGGCAACCCCGTCGGCACAAATGTTACCGGCAAGATGGTTGCGGCTCTTCGCAGACTCGGATTCAGCAAGGTATTTGATACCGATTTCACCGCTGACCTTACAATTCTCGAAGAATCAAACGAGCTTCTTGAAAGAATCAATAACGGCGGCGTTCTTCCTCTCATCACATCCTGCTCACCCGGCTGGGTCAAATACTGCGAGCATTATTTCCCCGATCAGATCGACCATCTTTCAAGCTGCAAATCTCCTCAGCAGATGTTCGGCGCAGTTATGAAAACCTGGTATGCAAAGAAAATGAACCTTGATCCCAAGGACATCGTTGTTGTTTCGATCATGCCCTGCACGGCAAAGAAATTTGAATGCGGCAGAGAAGATCAGGCAGCAAGCGGATATGCAGATATCGACTATGCTCTTACAACAAGAGAGCTTGCAAGAATGATCAACACCGCAGGTATCAACTTCAACCTTCTTCCCGACGAAACATTTGACAGCCCCCTCGGCGAAGGCTCGGGCGCAGGCGTTATCTTCGGTGCAACCGGCGGCGTTATGGAAGCTGCTCTCAGAACGGCAGTTGAAAAGCTTACCGGCGAAGAGCTCAAGGCTCTCGATTTCACAGAGGTAAGAGGAACCGAAGGCATCAAGGAAGCTGCTTACACAGTTAACGGCATAGAAATCAAGGTCTGCGCAGCAAGCGGACTCAAGAATGCTCAGAAGGTTATGGAAGACATCAGAGCCGGCAAGAGCGACTATGCTTTTGTTGAAATCATGGCTTGTCCCGGCGGCTGCGTAAACGGCGGCGGTCAGCCCGTTCAGCCTGCAAGCGTTCGCAACTTTGTTGACCTCAAGGGAATCAGAGGCAAGGCTCTCTATGAAGCAGATAAGAATCTGCCCGTAAGAAAGTCGCACGAAAGCGAAGCAGTTAAAGCTGTTTATGCCGAATATTTTGAAAAGCCCGGCAGCCACATTGCTCACGAGGTTCTTCACACAACCTACAAAGCAAGACCTATGTATAAGAAATAATAACTGCTGATTCCGGCAGAAAAAAGCCCGTATAGCTAACAGCTATGCGGGCTTTTTGTGTTTGTCGGGAATCTTTATTTGTTGACTTTTTCGTCTGAATGGATTAAACTGTTTAATGTTCGGGGGTGAGTGTATGGCAAAGGAAAAACAGACTTTTATAACGGGAATAGCTGCCGCATATTTTGAATTAATAAACAAAATGAGTGTATCTTTTAAAAAGGGTATTGTCGGCAGAAAGGGGTATCTCTGCAAAAAATATCCCGAGCTTGTTTCTTCCTTCGGATGGGAGGGGGATAAGGACGCTCCCATTGCCTATATTGACGGTTCCTTCAGGCTTCGTGACCGGGGAAATGTGTTCATCACCTTCGGAATAAGAAATATCGACACAAAGGTTTCATGGTATAACAAAGAGGGCTGGCTTCCCTGCTTCGTAAGCGAATTCGGCAAGGAAAAATGCAGATATAAAATCGAGAATTTTGCCGACTGCGTTTCGATTGACGACAACAATTTTGAGATTGTATATTCCCGCCTGACCGTCACTAACAGCGGAAGCAATTCCGTTGATATGCCTAAAGTTTCGCCTCTTTTGGTGCCACTTTGCAGCCCGGTGAAAAAAATATATCCGGGCGAAACCGTGATTGCGGATTATGCTGTCGGTGCAGACAGATTCGGCAAAAAGATCAGCTTTCCGTCAGACAAAAAAATCCGCTCTCTCGGCGGTTTTGATGAGCATTACAACCGTATGAAATCTTATTGGACAAGCCGGCTTGGGCCTCTGTGCGAAATAGAAGCTCTTCCCGACGAAAAGCTGATAAATGCCTATAAAGCCGGCTATGTTTACACGATGATCGTTAAAGACGGCAGCGAGCTTCATGTTGGCGAAAACGGCTATGACCGTGTTTTTGATCACGATGTTATCGGCATTCTTGTTTATCTTCTGACTATGGGAGATTACAAAAATGTGAAAGAATATGCAAAATTCATCCTTAAAAATCCGCAATATCCGGATGCCCGGTGGAAATACAGCTGGTTTTTTGCATATTATCTCTTCAAGACGGGCGACAGAGATTATATCCTCTCCGAATTTGAAGAAATCAGAAAAAATGCTCACAGCATTGAAGCCGACATTGATTCCGGCACGGGCGTTATGAAAACAACCAACGCAATTGATTCAAACGGAATCTGGACAATTGACAACTGGTCTGCGCTTATGGGTCTTCGCAGTTATGAATATATCTGCGATCATCTCGGCAGGGCTGACGAATCCGGATGGGCAAAGAGCGTTTATTCGAAGCTTTTTGCGAATGTCAATGCGGCTGTAATAGATATAATTGAAAAGAAAAATCTCGATTATCTTCCGATTTCCCTGACAGAATCCAATGAAGATGGTAAACGGAGCAACCCGAAGGATGCAAACTGGGCATCAATGTTTCTTTTCGGCAGATGGGCATGGGACGGCTGGCTTTTCTGCGCAGAGCAAAGCGGTCCTATGATCGACCTCATTGATGCCACCTATAAACACGGATTTGACCGCAGAAAAGAGGTCTGCACAAGCAGATATAATTTCGGAGGCTATCCTCACGGATATTTCTGCAGCGCCTATAACGCCGGCTACGGAAGCTCCGCCCTGCGTGCGGATTCCAACCGTGATCTCGGCATAAAAGCATATCAATATATGATTGAAAATGCCATGAGCGGTCCGTTTTCCTGGTGGGAGGGTATCGGCTATCCGTCATCCGATTCGCCGTGGGACATTCCTCATGCGGCAGGCGGAGGCGGCTCATGCCCGCATATATGGGGTCAGTCCACCGCATCAAAGGTTCTGCTTGACAGCCTTATATGCCAAAGAATAAACGGCGACATAATAATCGGCAGAGGCATACCCGCCGAATGGCTCAAAAACGGAAGCGTTATAGCCGTTAACAAATATCCCATTGAAAACAACGGCAGAATAAATATGCGGATCGCCGTTGATAAGAATGAAATTAAAATTACGATTTCGGGCAGCAGACCGTCCGGCAGAATCATTGCCGACCTGCCCCGAAACGGATTCAGCATAATCACGGAGGAAAATTATGACGGGTACACTGGTTAACTGCGCTGCAATTGCGGCAGGAGGAGCCATCGGTCTTCTCTGCAAAAAAGGCATCAAAGAAAGCTACACCGAAAGCATCAACAAATCGCTCGGGCTTGCCGTTCTCGTTGTCGGACTTAACGGCGTTATTTCAAATATGATAAAATCCGACGGCGGAATTCTTTCAAGCAGCCGCGAGCTTTTGCTGGTTGTTTTCATAGTTCTAGGCTCTATGACCGGAGAGCTTTTAAAACTTGATGACCGATTTTCAAAATTCTGCAAGGGCATCGAGGGCAAACTCAAAAAAGGCGGATTTGCCTCCGGATTCATCAACGGAACAATTCTTTTCTGCGTCGGCGCAATGGCAATAGTCGGCTCAATTCAGGACGGATTGACGGGCGACAGCACAACCCTTTTGGTTAAGAGTGCGCTTGACTTCACCGCTGCGATCGTTTTCGGAGCAACTCTCGGCTACGGCGTTATTTTCAGCTTCATTCCGCTTCTTATATATCAGGGAGGCATAACTCTTCTCGCTTCGCAGCTCAACGGAATTCTTCAGGGCGAGGTAATGAAACAGGTCTGCTTTGTGGGATATACAATAATTATGGCGATCGGTTTGAACTTTCTTCTTGAAAAGAAATTCAAAACTCTCAATATGCTTCCTGCGATCCTGTTTCCCGTTGCATATCATTATATTTTGATTTTGATCGAGCTGATAAAAGGCTGAATCAATTACGCATAATAGACAAAAAATCTCAAAATTGCCTATGATTTTTATAATAAAAAAGGTTGACATCGTGCTTTTATTATGATAATATTAGTTAACAATTGTTGCTCTTGCAATATAATATGGAAGGAATGGTTCACAATGAAAAAAGTAATTGCTCTTGCACTTGCTCTTGTTATGGCTCTTTCATGCGGCATGATGGCTTTTGCTGCTGCTGAACTTGAAACAATTAAAAGCGGTGACACAGTATACTATGTATGCCCCACCTGCAAAAAGCTCCATGAAAGCATTGAAAATTATAACAGCTGCATAGCAAGCCACTCAACAACTGCTGCTCCCGCAACCGCAGGCAGCAAAGAGTACAAATGCCCCTACTGCCCCGAAATCTTTGACAATCTTCAGGAATACAATGATCACCTTGAAGGTGCTCATCAGGCTGATGCTAAAGGTAACTATGAATATCACTGGGACAAGTACATCGGCACAGATGTTGTTACTCTCTTCAGCAACCTTGTAGACATTTTCCAGAGCACAGGTATTCTTGAAATGCTCAAGAATCTTGTTGAAAAGATCTGGGCTCTTATCGAGCAGGGCATCAACGATGCCAAATCAGCATCATCAGTTGCCGGCGCTCTTTCAGACCTTGAAGCAAAGGTTATCGACCTCGGTTTCGGCGACAACGCTGACATCAAGGGCCTCATCAACAACCTCAAGCAGAAGATCAAGTCATTCTATGGCATGAACGAAAAAGCTACAACAGTTGAAGCTACTGTTGCTGAAGCTCCTGCAGATACAGGTTCAGCTACTGCCGGCATCGCTGCTTTTGCTGCTCTTTCAATGGCTGCTGCAGCTGCTTATGTTTGCACAAAGAAGAAAGACTGATTTAAAGCCAACATATTAAATTAGCGCAAGGATTTAATAGACAAGCTTTACGGCGCATCCGAATGGATGCGCCGTTTTTTTATTTCCGTAGGGCACGGATTTATCCGTGCCGTTGAATCCGCAATTGTTTTTATCGAAAGACGGTAAGCATGAATGCTTACCCTACATTGAACAACGGAAGCCCTCATTCCGTAGGGCACGGATTTATCCGTGCCGTTGAATCCGCAATTGTTTTTGTCGAAAGACGGTAAGCATGAATGCTTACCCTACGAAAAAAGGATTTCAAGGTGTTTACCCTGAAATCCTTTAATGATTTTATTGCTCAACAACAGGCAATGCTTTAAAAAGTGCTCTGAAAAATGCAATGAGTCTTTGGAAAAATGTATTATAGATATAAACCTTTTCGGTTTCCGTTTTGGCAAGAACCTTGCCGCTTCCCTTTTCGATTATTTCCGCACGGACAGTATATTTTTCCGTTGCCTGATAAACCTCGAATGTTTCGCCTGTTCCGCTGATTACGCCGTTAAGATACCAGCGAATTTCGCATTCATCAGTCATTCCGACGGGCTCGGCGGTAAATATAACGGTCGATTTATAATCATACCGTTTTTCATATTTGAAATTCCTGATTCCTATTGCATAATAAAGAGTATATACCGCTTCGATCGTCATATCCCCCGGCCCAATAACATAGCTTTGCCAGCGGACATTATAGCCGTCCTTTTCGGGGGCGGCGGGCGGATGAAGAGCCGTTGTTTTAACGGTAAAGCTCTCCGTGCCCAATATAATGCCATCTGCAACAAAGGTTGCCGTGTAAACGATCGGGGTATAAATTGCATTGACCGCCGAATCGGCATATCCGAGGGAATAGCCTTCCCATTCAGCAGTGTATCCGGCTTTCTGCGGAACCTCGGGCACTTCGATTTTGCTTGCGCCGAAAGTATATTTTACTCTTTCAACTTCATTTCCGTCGGCCTTGAAAATCACATAATAATCATTCGGTGTATAGACCGCATTGACCGTAATATCACGGGCGGCTAAAGAATATTCCTCCCAGCTTCCCGAATAGCCGTTTTTCAGAGGAACTTCAGGCTCATAGATTTTATCGCTGTCGATGGTGAAGAGCGTTGAGCCGACTTCAGCTCCGTTTGCAATGAAATGAACAGAATAACTGTTCATTGAATAAACGGCATTGACCATTATTCCACCGGGAACGATTTCAAATTTTTCCCATCTTCCGCTGTAACCCTCTCTCTCCGGGATTCTCGGAACGGAAATACTCTTTGCGCCGACGGTGTAATTAACTGTTGATATAATCTTGCCCTTGACGGCAAACTTCGCTTCATATTCGATTGCTGTATAGATCGCTTCGATTTTTATATTTCCGCCAAGAGTATATTTGCTCCATTCTGCCGAATAGCCGTCTTTTGCGGGGATTTCCGGCTCTGCGATTTCGGATTCTTCAATCGTATATTTTACTGTTGAAACGGTTTTGCCGTCTGCAATGAATTCAGCCGAAAATTCAACCGGAGTGCGCTTTGCAAAAACAACCGTTCCGCCGTCCTTGAGAGAATAATCCTCCCATCCGCTTATATAGCCGTAAATATCGGCAGGCACGGGCTCACGGATGCTCTCTGTTCCCGAAGAATAGGGGACTTTTTCCGCAACTCTTCCGTTATCAATAAACGCCGCATAATAAGTTTCGCCCGAAGCAAGGTCTTTATCATTCAGCCAGACGGCGTTAAGATAAACATCGCCGTTTCCTCTGAATATTTCTCCGGGGTTGACTGTTTTGCCGTCTGAATCCTGCCAGCAAAGGAAGGTAAAGCCGTCCTTTTCGGGCTTCGGCATTTCGCCGTATTTTTTGCCGTAAACCACCTTATGCTCACAGCAATTTCCGTCATACTGCAAAAATGCTTTGAATTCATTCGGCTTCCACTTTGCATAAAGCTCCGCATTCTCATTTGCCGAATAAACTGCGCCCGGCTGATAATCTGCTCCGCTTCCGTTTTCGGCAGTGTTCCATCCGGCAAAGGTATAATTTTCTCTCTCGGGAATTTCCGATGAAAGCTTTATATCCTGCGCATAAGGTTTAGCCTGAATTGCGGGGGCATCAGTTCCGCCGTTAGCATTATATGAAACAGCATATTCTGCATTTTTCCATATCGCATAAAGAATCACCGGAGCATCGCTGCCGTAGATTCCGCCGCTCACAAAAGCTTCGCCGGAGCCATCTTCGGCGGTGTTCCATTCAACGAATTCATATCCGGTGTTCGCCGGAATATCCG
>R27__coassemble_1654_pt1 | contig 9897 bp, 10 predicted proteins | sample R27__metabat2_high_PE_014 | metagenome-assembled genome bin R27
CAGAATGGCCAACCTCTGCGTTGCCGTCTGCCACAAGGTAAACGGCGTTTCCGCTCTTCACAGTCAGATTCTCAAAGACAGCGTTTTCCGTGATTTCTATACTCTTGAGCCGGATAAATTCACAAATGTTACCAACGGAATCGCTCACAGACGCTGGCTTTGCCAGGCGAATCCCCGTCTTACGGCATATCTGACCGAAAAAATAGGCGGTGGCTTTGTTCACGACGCAGGCGAACTTATCAAACTGCGTGATTTTGCGGATGACAAAACAACTCTTGATGAAATTGCCGCCATCAAGCTTGCAAACAAAACCGAATTTGCATCAATGGTAAAGCAGAAAACGGGAATCATTCTCGCCCCGACCTCAATTTTTGATGTTCAGGTAAAGAGACTTCATGAATATAAGCGCCAGCATCTGAACGCTTTCAATATTCTTGCAAAATATCTTGAAATCAAGGCAAATCCCAACGGAAATTATACGCCGCATACTTATATTTTCGGCGCAAAGGCGGCTTCGGGATATTATATGGCGAAGAAAATCATCGAATTCATCTTTGCCCTTGCAAACCTTATCAACAATGATCCCGAGGTCAATAAATATCTTAAGATAGTTTACCTTGAGGATTATAATGTTACTATGGCAGAGGCGCTTATGCCTGCCGCAGACATCAGCGAGCAGATTTCTCTTGCCGGAACGGAAGCCAGCGGCACGGGCAATATGAAGCTTATGATAAACGGCGCAGTTACTCTCGGCACTATGGACGGCGCAAACATCGAAATTTTTGATGCCGTCGGTCAGGATAACATCCTCATCTTCGGTATGAACACTCCCGAAGTCAACGAACTCAAGAGAAACGGCTATTATCCGCAGAATTATTATAACAATAACGCCGAGATCCACAACATTATCGAATTCATCAACAAGGGCATCGGCGGCAAGACCTTCGGAGAAATTTCCGGCACTATCGTAAATCACGATCCGTATATGGTGCTTGCCGATTTTGCCGATTACAGAAACATTCAGAAGATTGCCGAGAATGTTTGGGCAGATAAGGATAAATGGAACAGAATGTCCCTTATGAATATTTCGGGCGCAGGTGTTTTTGCGGCAGACAGAGCCATCAACGAATATGCCGGAAACATCTGGAACAGCGAGAAGCTTAAATATGACAGATAAGGATTTTATGGAGCTTGCTCTTGAGCAGGCAAAAATTTCCGCAGCGGAGCTTGAAGTGCCAGTCGGAGCGGTCATAGTCAGAAACGGTGAGGTTGTTTCCGTTGGCAGAAACAGAAGAGAAAACGGAAAAAATGCGCTTGCCCATGCGGAAATCGAAGCGATTGACCTTGCCTGCCGGAAGCTCGGCGGGTGGAGGCTTTGGGAGTGTGAAATGTTTGTCACTCTTGAGCCGTGCCCGATGTGCGCTGGGGCGATAATCAATTCGAGAATCCGCCGCCTCGTTTACGGAGCCTCGGATGCAAAGACAGGCTCATGCGGCTCGGTTATATGCCTTTTCGACCTGCCGTATAACCACAAGCCCGAGGTGACCGGCGGATTTATGAAGGAAGAATGCTCTGCGGTGATTTCGGAATTTTTTTCAGCTCTTCGCAGGCAAAAAAATAAAGAATGAAGTGAAATTATGACAGCCGAAAACATAATTTTTATATTTGAAATGGTCGGTACCGTTGTGTTTGCCGTAACGGGAGTTATAACCGCAATCGAAAAGAAACTCGACATTTTCGGAGCGGTTGTGCTCGGAATGGCAACGGCGGTGGGCGGCGGCATTATCCGGGATCTGATTCTCGGTTATCTTCCGCCGACGGCATTCAGAAAGCCCGTTTTTGCCATCACCGCAATCGTAACTTCAATTCTTGCGTTCGCTCTTGCGTGGTGCCTCGGCAAAAGAATCAAAAAGCATTTCGATATATATGCGCAGATAATAAACGCTTTCGATTCCATAGGCCTTGCGGTTTTCACGATCGGCGGAATCAATGTGGCTGCTGCCTGCGGATTCGGTGAAAATTCGTTTCTTTCCATTTTTGTCGGAATTCTTACGGGAGTCGGCGGCGGTATGCTCCGTGACATTATGGCGGGAAAAATTCCCGGAATCCTGCGTGAAAGAGTTTATGCTCTTGCCGCCTTGCTCGGAGCGCTCGTTTATCAGGTTCTCGTTGATTATGATATAATGGACGGCGTGCCGGCAATGCTCTGCGGAGCGATAATAATTCTGCTCGTGCGTGCGCTTGCAACGATTTTCAAATGGAATCTTCCCAAAATAGACGAATTGGCAGACGAATAAAATATGAGTATTCCCGTTAACAGAATCATAGAAAATCTCGACCGCAGTTTTGCGAAAAAAGATTTTGATGCCGCCGAAAACCTTTTGAAATATTGGCTTTCGGAGGCTGAAAAAGAAAATGACATCCCCGGAAAAATTACCGTTCTCAACGAGCAGATAGGCTTTTACAGAAAGCTCGGCAGAGAAAAAGACGGCATTAAAGCAATTGAATCCGCTCTTGAGCTTTCCGAAAAAGCCGGGTTTGATTCAACCGTTTCATTTGCTACAACTCTTATAAATGCCGCAACGGGATATAAGGCTTTCGGAAAAGCGGAAAAGGCGCTTCCTCTATATGAAAAAGCAAAAGTAATTTATGAAAACAGCCTGAATGAAAATGATTCAAGACTCGGAGGTCTTTATAATAATATGGCGCTGACTGTTTCGGCGCTCGGCGATTTCAAAAGAGCAAAGGAGCTTTTTGAGAGAGCGCTTGAGATTATGAAGAGAGCGCCTCACGGAGAGCTTGAGCAGGCAATAACATATTGCAACCTTGCGGATCTCGTTTCAGCCGAAAAGGGCACGGTTGAGGGCGAAAAAGAGATTGCGGAATATCTCGGAAATGCGCTCGCTCTGTTTGATGAGCAGAGTGTTGAAAGAAACGGATATTATGCCTTCGTCTGCGAAAAATGCGCTCCGACCTTCGGCTTATACGGCTGGTTTTTGGCGGAAAGAGATATTTCAAAGCGTGCGGAGGAAATATATGAAAGGTCTTGAGCTTTCAAGTGGATATTTTGAAGAATTCGGATTGCCGATGCTTGAAAAAGAGTTCCCGGATATTCTTCCGTTTCTTGCGGCAGGCTTTGTCGGAAGCGGCTCGGAGCATTACGGTTTTGACGATGAAATTTCAAAAGATCATGATTTTGAGCCGGGTTTCTGCATTTTTCTCCCGAATAAGAACATTATAAGTGAAAGGCAGGAATTTCTGCTTGAAAGAGCCTATGCAAAGCTTCCGAAAGAATATTGCGGAGAAAAAAGGCAGAAGCTTTCGCCCGTCGGCGGCAACCGCCACGGAGTAAAAAGAACGGCGGATCATTTTCTTTCCGCAGTCGGAAAAGCAAACGGAGAACTGTCGGCGGAGGAATGGCTGCATATTCCCGATTATGCTCTTGCGGAAGCAGTCAACGGCGAAATATATTTTGATAATTACGGCGAATTCAGCCGTATCCGTGAAAAAATCCGGAATATGCCGGAGGATATATTGCTCAAACGCATTGCGGGAAATATTCTTATTATGGCGCAGGCAGGGCAGTATAATTTTCAGCGCTGCTTAATGCACGGCGAGCCGGAGGCGGCTCAGCTTGCCTGCAATGAATTCATAAATTCGGCTGTGAAAACGGCATTTCTGCTCAACGGAAAATATATGCCATATTATAAATGGAGCTTTCGTGCGCTTCGTGAGCTTGAAAACGGAAAAGAGCTTGCCGAAAGGCTTTCTTATTTAATGAGCGGCAGCAATTTCGAAAAGCAGACGGCAAACAAAAAATCCGAAACGATTGAAGTAATTTCTTCGTTTTTCGTTTCGGAGCTTCAGAAAAAAGGAATAACAAAGGCAGTATGCGGCTACCTTGAAAAGCATGCATATTCGGTCAATGACATGATAAAAGACGGCTCGATAAGGAATCTGCATATTCTAACGGCGATATAATCACCGGAATCTGCGGATATGAATACGAGGGAGCGATTCTTCCCGGGGATTTCACCTGCCCGCTTTGCGGACACGATGCTTCTGATTTTGAACCGATTTATAAGGAGTAAAAATGAAAATAACATTGAATCCCAACGAAGAAATAGTCCGCTCCGTTAAGGAAGGACTTAAAATGAAGGGCGGATACTGCCCGTGCAGAATGGAAAAAACGGAAGATAACAAATGTATGTGCAAAGAATTCCGTGAGCAGATCGCAGACCCCGGATTTGAAGGCTTCTGCCATTGTATGCTGTATTACAAATCAAAGGAGGATTGAACGATGGCTGAAATTATTATTACAAAAGAAAATTTTGAAAATGAGGTTATTAAATCGGACAAGCCGGTGCTGATTGATTTTTGGGCGACCTGGTGCGGACCCTGTCAGATGCTTTCGCCCGTTATTGCCGAAATTGCAGATGAATATGACGGAAAAGTCAAGGTCTGCAAGGTCAATGTTGATAATGAGCCGGAGCTTGCCGCCGCTTTCGGAGTTCAGAGCATTCCGATGCTTGCCGTTGTGAAAAACGGAGAGGTAACGGATGTTGCTGTCGGTTACCGCCCGAAAGAAGAAATCATCGGATTATTAGATTGAAAAAAAGGACTTTAAGCCGTTGTAAAGCTTAAAGTCCTTTTGTGCTTTAAAAATCAAAGTTTTCCGATGCCGAAAGTGTATGTATCCGCTTTGCCGAGCTTGGAAGCATCATAAGTGCCGAGCATTTCAGCCATTTTAACGAAAGAAACCGTCTGTTCATACATCAGTTCGGGGTCAAATTTATCCATCTCGTGATTTTCGCTTTCAACGCAGAGATAATCGGGAGCGGTAACCAGCGCTATTTCGGGAATGCCGACATTGAAGAGCGACTGACCTTCTCCGAAATGAAGGAAATTGTGGCCTCGGAGAGTTACCGTGCGTACCTTTGATCTGCCTTCGAGAGAGCGGAAATAAATTTTATCCATCTCTTTATTTCCGGTGTAAACGACCTCTATGTCAACGGGATTCGTGCATTTATATTCGCCGTAATAATCTTTCCATTCGGTGCATCCGAGATGCTCAATGGTCAGACCGGCAACGGCTTTGATATGGCCGTCTTTTCCGTCCCATAAATCCTTGTGATTATAGAGCCAGAGGGAGGTTGACTGATCGCTGATTGCGTTGGGAGCCTTGAATTTCGGCAGCCTGAAATGGCCGCAGACGAAAGCAAAAATCAGGGTGCTTTCCGGTTTATGAACCGTGAATTATTTCATCATTGCAAGAAGATAAACAGCTCCATTATCTTCATCTCAGTTAACGCCGTCGGTATGGGTGTTGATAATAACGGCTTCGTTTTTGTTTTTGCCTTCAATAGAGGCATAAACGGTTTCGCCGACGGCGGAGGTTTCTTTTTCTGCAAGAAGGGTGAGCGTTATTTTGTCCTTGCGTTTGCAGGCTTCGATAATCTTTTTTCCATCGGCTTCGTTGACCCAGAGAGCGGGGATACCCTGGTAATCGAGAATGAAATTGAGATACTGGCCTTCAACCATTTCGCTGCTCATATCTTCCCATATACAGATTGCCGCTTTAACTCCCATTTCGTGAGCTACCTGCAGGAACGGAAATTTTACAAATGCACTTGCAACGGGTCCTTTGTAATATTTTGAAAGTTTGAGGTCTTTGGGCATGGCAGCCTTCTGATTGAAAGCGATTCCCGAATATATGCTCTTGAAATCGTGCACCTTGATAACGGCAATCTTATCCCTTGCCTGAAGATAATTTATGTGCTTGCCGTGAACACGGACAGCCTCTGCGGTAATGCCGGCAGCATCTGTTTCGCCCGAATACGGGAACGGAGATGAAACGTGAACCGGCATATCGCCCTCTGCGGTGTGGATAACGATTGATGAGCTTTTTGCCTGCCATCTGTCAAAATATTTTATGTCGCTCTGCGGAGCGATGCCCATTGCGGAGATTTCGTCCTTTATGTATCCGATGAAATCATTGTGAGCCTTTGAACCCGTCGGCCTTGAGCCGAAGGAATTCATTTTTTCAACGCCTTCAAGCAGGCTTTTTTCGGAAAACGGATAATCATTCATTTTTTTCTCCTTCTTTCTCAAAAACAGCCTCATTCCATAGGGGGAATGAAGCTCATTTTTTAAAATATGAATAATAATACTGTGGCAATGATCCAGAAGATCACCGGAATCGACCATCTTTCAAGGTAAGCGCCGATTTTGGTTACGAGAGCGGGGATGAAAGCAAATATTCTGCCGATAACGGGAACCTTTTTCTCTTTATATGCCATTTCCCAGAAAACAAGAATGTCTTCAACAAGCGGGAACTGACAGCAGAGAAGAGAAACGCCGATATAATATGAAAGAATATAGATTATGAAAAGCGGAATCGAATCATAGGGAGTGATTCCGAGCGGCTTGAGGTTGATATATCCCATAAGCATAAGCGGCCAGCCGATGATCATATTCATGTAGCCGGGTCCGGTTGCCATAAGGTAAGCCGCAAAGCCCTTTGAAGCAAAGGCGTGGTCAATGTGGCCGCAGTTATCGTGAAAACCGATATAGCCGCCTTCTTCAACGGGGAGCTTAAGAATTTTGCAGGTCAGATGCTCCCAGAATGCTCTTATGAATGAGCCGGGAAGAGTGATGAGCTTTCCGATTATATATAACATTCTCATAACAGGTCGCAAACTCCCTTCGTGAATATTTCTTCAACTGAAATCTTGCCGTCAACAATATCCTTTGCCGTCTGCGAAAGCTCTTCCTGGCTGTATGATTCAAGAAGAGAATCTATATTGGAAGCGTTTTCGGATTTGCCGGTGCCGTTTTTCTTTGCGAGAGCGGTGCAGATATAAACCGTGTTGACAAGTTCATCCGTATAGCCTGAGGAATCGCCCATTGAATAGAGATAATATGCTCTTTCTTCGGCGGCATAGGCTTCTTCAAAAGCGTTGTCATAATCCTTTTGGAGAAGATAGGTAATTGCAAGCTGGCGGTGAAGCTCGGGGATATAATCATAGGTCTGGAATGCTTCGGTGCAGATTTCCTTGACCTTGTCATATTCGCCGGAAAGGCGGTAGAACGTTGCATCAAGAACATATTTTGCATCAACCGTGTCATTGTATTTTGTGAAATCATCAATGAGGGTCTGCGCCTTGTCTTTTTCGCCCTTGAGCATCAGCGCACGGAGCTTTGTGAGATAAACCTTGTAATTGCCCTTGTCCTTTGCAAGCATTTCATCCATCAGATAAACGGCATCATCGGGCTTGTTCATTCTCAGATAAAGAGTTGCAAGGTCTTGATAATAGAGCCAGGCGTAATCTTTGCCGGAAGCCTTTGCGGTCTTATCGAGAGCGGCATATTTTTCCGAAAGAAGCTCAAAATCATCGTTTTTGAGATATTCGGCAGCGTTGCATATCATATAGTAAACGAAAACATCGTCAACGCCCTCCTGGCCTTTGACGCTGAGGAACGCTTTTTCAATTTCGTCAACGGTTGCGCCGTCGTAAACCATGTCGCCGCCTGCCTGTGAAATTGCGTTATAGGAGCTCTGGAAGGTTTCGAGCATCTTTTTATAACTCTGAAGCTTTTTGTTTCTTGAAACATAGCCGTCATCTTCAACGGAGAAAACGGCGCCGATGCTGTTGCCCGCTTCAAGAGGAGAATATGCGTTTGCGATTGCTTCGATTTGCTTTGCCTTAAGACCGCAGCCTATTTTGACAAACGGAATTTCTCTGCCGAGAATGCTTGAAAGTTCATCTCTGACGGATGATGTTTCGCTGTAAGCATAATAAGCCGAATACCAGCAGTCATTTGCGGCATATCCGTCGCCCTTTGCGCTCTGAATCGCTATTGAGCTGACAAGGAAAACCTGAGCGGTTGCGAAAAGCGAAAGCAGGAGAGCGGCAAAGCCGATGATCCAGCCGGCAGCGGGGATTTTCGTTTTGAGAAGCTCTTTTTCACAGGTTTCGCAATATTCGCTGCCCTCTTTGCATCTTCTTGATCCGCAGCGCACGCAAAGCTCGTCTTCGGGAATTTCTTCTTCCTCTTCTGCTGCTTCGCCCTCTTCGGAGGATTCTGCGGTTTCCGGATTTTCTTCCGCTGCTTCTGCGGGAGCTTCACCGGGAAGAGCTTCTTCCTGCAAGGCGGCAGTTTTTTTCTTTTTGGTTGAGAGAATTATTGCAGCTGCCGCAATTACAATGGCGGCAACGGCAATGGCTAACCAGATCCATTTCTGCATAATCCATTTCTCGCTTTCTGTTTAAGTAATTAAAATATTATCATTTACAGACCTTAATTTCAAATAAAATCCGCATTGTTTACATAAAGTTAAAATTATCTGTGCCAATAGCTGCGGTCAAGGCTGCGATACTGAACTGCCTGCGCAATATGAGGCACATCAATTTTCCCGCTTCCCTGCAGGTCGGCAACCGTTCTTGCGACCCGAAGTACTTTATCATAGGCTCTTGCCGAGAAATCGAGCCTTTCAAAAACTCTTTTCAGAGTGGCTTCTGCGGCAGGGGTCAGAACGCAGAATTCTCTCGTTTGAGCGGAATCCATTTTCGCATTGCACGAAACTCCGCTCCCTTTGAGCCTTTCCTGCTGGATCTTTCTTGCGGCGTTGACTCTCTTCTTTATTTCCGCCGAGGATTCCGAAGGCATTTTATCGGAGAGCTTTTCAAAATCAACGGGCGGAACTTCAATATGAATATCAATTCTGTCAAGCAAAGGACCCGAAATCCGTGAAAGATAACGCTTTGCGGCTCCCTCCGGGCAGGTACACGGTCTTTTCGGATGGCCGAAATATCCGCAGGGGCAGGGATTCGTTGCGCACACTATCATTGCAGAGCAGGGATAGGTGAGCGATGCGTTTGCGCGGGAAATCGTGATTTTGCTGTCTTCAATCGGCTGGCGGAGAACCTCCATTGCGACCCTTGAAAATTCCGGAAGCTCATCGAGAAACAGAACGCCGTTATGAGCAAGCGAAATTTCGCCGGGCTTCGGTACTGCGCCTCCACCCGAAAGTCCTGCGGGAGAAACCGTATGATGGGGCGAGCGGAACGGCCTTTCTCTTATCAGCGAAACGCCCTCCGGCAGAACGCCTGCAATTGAATAAAGCTCGGTAGTCTGAAGGCTTTCTTCAAAGGTCATATCGGGAAGAATCGACGGAAGCCTTTTGGCGAGCATACTTTTGCCCGAGCCGGGAGGCCCTATCATAAGAATATTGTGTCCTCCTGCGGCGGCGATTTCAAGAGCGAGCCTCGCTTCCTGCTGACCCTTGACATCCCTGAAATCCGGCAGAGGAAGACGATTTATCGCTTCCGCATTTTCATCAAAGCTTACCGGCGAAAGCGGATTTGTTCCGTTTAAATGATTGATTATTTCAACAACATTTTCTGCGGCGAATATTTCCGCATTTTTCACAACGGAGCATTCGTGAGCGTTTGCTTTCGGCACGAAAATGCGTTTTATTCCGCTGTTTGCCGCTCTTATGACCATCGGGAGAGCGCCGTTGACCCGGCGGATAAGCCCGTCAAGCGAAAGTTCGCCGATGAAAGCGCAGTCATCGGTATTGCAGCGGAGCTGCTGATTCGCCTTGAGAACGGCAATGAAAATCGGCAGGTCATAAACGGGGCCTTCTTTTCTCACATCCGCAGGGGAAAGATTTATCGTGATTCTGCTTTGAGGAAATGTAAATCCGGAATTTTTGATCGCCGAACGAACACGATTTTTTGATTCGCTGACCGCCGTATCCGGCAGACCGACCATTTCTATTTTCGGAAGCCCCTGGCCGTAGTCAACCTCAACGCCGACCATATAGCTGTCTATTCCGAAAAGCCCCATGCTGTTTATGCGAGCAAACATCAGTTCATCTCCTCCGTATTATTT
>R27__coassemble_1681_pt1 | contig 9748 bp, 8 predicted proteins | sample R27__metabat2_high_PE_014 | metagenome-assembled genome bin R27
AAGGAGAAATAATTAAAACCACCCCTTTCGAGATGGTTTAATTATACGTGAATAAATGAAAAACAACGAAGCTATCATTACCGATGAGGATCTCGGCCTTATCGGTAAATTTACCAGAAAACAGATGAGCAGGGATGAGCTTTATGTCTTTCCTCTCATTCTCTGCGATAACGAAATCGACAGAGATAACGAAAAATTCACCGTTTCGGCTCTTGAAGAGCTTGCAAAGCTTTTCATCGGCAAAACGGGAATCTTTGATCACGATATGAGCAGCAAGGATCAGACTGCAAGAATCTATTCAACCGAAATCAGAACGGATGACACAAAGAAGACCGCTGACGGCGAGCCTTATACTTATATTTCGGCAAAAGCATATATGGTCAGAACAGAAAAAAACAAGGACCTCATTGCGGAAATTGATGCCGGGATAAAAAAAGAAACCAGCGTCGGATGCAGCGTAAAGAGCGTTATCTGCTCCGTCTGCGGAAAAAATATCCGTTCCGAACATTGCGAGCATATCAAGGGAAATGTTTACGGCGGAAAGCTCTGCTGCTATCTGCTCGCAGACCCAGCCGATGCTTATGAATGGTCATTTGTTGCCGTCCCTGCGCAGAAAAATGCGGGAGTGACAAAATCCTATGTACGCTCAAAGGCTGACCCGGATCTTGAAGCTCTCGCAGCTGAATATAAAGAAGAAATGACTGCCTGCATCGTAAAAGACAGCGCAAATGTCATTCCCTCCATCAGCCCCGAAACGCTCAAAGGTATATGCTCTTCGCTCACATTGAGCCAGCTGCGTGATATGAGAGATGCTCTTTCGGTTGAAGCGAAGAAAAAGCTGCCTCTTGTCAGACAGCTTGAGGTACGCTCTGAAAATTCTTCAGAGGAAATTAACGATTATCTTATTTAAGGAGGATAAATTATGTCAGTATCATTCGGCGGTCTTCTCGAAAGCACCGCAACATTCAAAACAGCAGCATCCATTACCGCAGGTAAACTTGTAAAGATGTCCGCAAACGGCACGGTTGCCGCCTGCTCGGACGGCGACAAATTCTGCGGATATGTTGTTTCGGGCGACGGCAGCCACGCCGCAGTTCAGGTCAGAGGCGTTGTTACCGTCCCCTATACCGGCACGGCTCCGTCAGTCGGCTTTGCCTCTCTTGTTTCAGACGGCACCGGCGTTAAGGCAAGCAATTCCGGCAGAGAACATCTTGTTATCTCTGTTGACTCAACCGGAAGCAAAGTCACATTTCTTATCTGACGAAAGGAGAAACAAAAATGGCAGATTTTGATAATATCAGACTTGAAAAAGGTCTTTATTCTTCAGGCAATTTCACAAAGGCTCTCGCAAGCCTTGATCCCGACGAAAACTACAAGGGCACTTCTCTCGAAGGTCTTGACGCCTATCAGCGCCAGCTTAAGAGATTTGACATCAGAGTAAGCGGCGCAGGCAGCGATGTTGTTGACAAATTCTTTAAAACTTCAGACAGCGCCGTTCTCTTCCCCGAATATGTTTCAAGAGCCGTTAAGCAGGGACTTGAGCAGGCGGATATCCTTCCCGGCATCGTTGCTTCAACAACCCTTATCAACGGCCTTGACTATCGCTCAATCTCTTCCGTTCCTTCAGAGGACGAAAAGGAGCTTAAAGTTGTCAGAGAGGGCGCCTTCATTCCCGAAACCGGCATCAAGACAAAAGAAAATCTTGTCAGCCTCAAAAAGAGAGGCAGAAGCCTTGTTGCTTCTTATGAAGCTATCAGATTCCAGCGCCTCGATCTCTTTACGGTCACTCTTCGCCAGATCGGCGCATACATCGCAAGAACGCTTCTCAAGGATGCCATCAATGTGCTTGAAAACGGCGACGGCAACAACAATGCAGCTTCAACCGTAAACTGCGCAACCGCAAACACTCTTGCTTATTCGGACCTTGTAGGCTTCTGGAACGGCTTTGATCCCTACGAGCTGAACACCATCATCGCAAGCCCCGATATGACTGCAGCAATCCTTAACCTTCAGCAGTTCAGAGATGCTCCCGCAGGCCTTGATTTCCACGGCACGGGCAAGATGGTCACTCCTTTCGGCTCAAAGCTTCTCAAATCTTCAGCAGTAAGCACCGGCAAAATCATCGGTCTTGATAAGACTGCCGCTCTTGAAATGGTCAAGGCAGGCGACATCACAACCGAATATGACAAGCTCATTGACCGTCAGCTTGAAAGAGCCGTTATCAGCTGCACCGCAGGCTTTGCAAAGCTCTTTGATGACGCCTCTCAGGTTCTTTCACTTTAATCAAAAAGGAGGAGTATGGCATGACAGACAGTTGGAATGTGCTTTCGCTGCTTAAAGATTACTATGCTCCGCAGATGAGCGATGAGGAGCTGCTTCCGGTTTGCGAAGCGGCCTCCTCGGAGCTTTCCGCAATGATAAAGCCCGGCGCAGATCCGAACGACATAAGGCTTGTCTGCGCCGCCGCCGCAATGGCAAACTACCATCTGAACGCCAGAAGCGTTTATTCCGAAAGCGGAATTTCCTCTTTCAAGGCAGGCGATGTTTCCATAAGCGTTTCGGGATCGGAAGCCGTTGCTTCCGCCAAAGCGGACAGAGATGATGCTCTTCGCAGAGCGTTGCCTCTGCTCATAGATGACGGTTTCTTTTTCGGGCAGGTGAACATATGAATCTGCAGCCGCTTTTTGATAAATTCGGCAGAAACGCCGCTCTCTGCTCGGCTTCGGGCACGGCAGACGAAACGATGAACGCCTTTATAAGTCCGCTCCGATACAAAAATAAAATGTATCTTTACGGCGTCAACACGGACATCGGTTATAACTCACAGGGACATTATCTCTATATCGGTCCCCCGTCGCCCGACATAACCGCCGCAGAGGACGGTCAGTATATTCTCTGCAACACAAAAAAATACCGCATTGACAGAGCCGAAAAGGTATATAAAGGAAACACGGTATTTTATATATGGGCAATCATCCGTGAGATGGTTGAAATTGAAGAGGAGGATGATGAATAATGAGCGAAATCAGCGCATTGCCGTCCGGCATTGTTGAATGGCTCAAGAGCCGTGAGGAGCTTTCGGGAATAATATTTCTCACAGAATTCCCGGCAATCAAAAAAGCCGTTCCGCTTAAGCATACAACGGTTGCCGTAGGAATAAACGGCATGGAAATCGTTGATGCTTTTTCGGAAAATGATGAAGGTATTCTTGAAAGAGAAGAATTTTGCAGAACTGCAAAAATAACGCTCCGCCTTTCAATTCACGCTCCGTTTTCGGCAGGAGGCAGCGCATGCCACGAAGCATTCGCAAACATCATAGACTGCCTTACCTTTGAATCAGGCCTTAATATTCTCACTTCGGGATGCGATGATATTATTTCAGACAGAGACACAGACGCTTTCGTTCTTCGTGCATGGCTCAAAGTCGAAGCAAACCTCTGCCCCGCTGCAACATCATCTCTTCCGCTCCCCTCTTTTTTCTCAAAAGATCTGCTTTGCGGCTCGCATATCAGAGATGAAAACATTCACTTGACCCTCGAACAGCAGGAGTTTCTTGACTCCCCCGTAATCTGCACCGCATATTTCGGAACGGGCGGAAACAGCGAAGAATGTGTTCTCGGTTTCAGGCCCAGATTCGTATTCGTTTCAAGAGCCGGATTTCCGATTTCGGATTATGACTTTAACGGCAGAATGAACATTGTTTCAAGCGCAATCGGCGGCAGCATGGGAACAACGCTCGGCATTGAATTGACAAACCGTGGAATCAGAATACATAATTCTTCGGAATATGAGCATCTGGGATACAGAATTGCGCTTAATACGCTGGGCACTTCTTACCTCGTTTTTGCAATTAAATAATTTTATGCAGGGCACGCACCGTTACGGCGATGCGTGCTTTTTCCTTTTTTTACGGAAAAATATTTATGGCAATAAAAAAGACTTGATTTTTCAAAAAATTTGTAATATAATCATTAAGTCGCTTGATTCCGATGCCATTCGGCTGACCGAAAGCAAAATATCGGAGCAGTTCAATGCGGCACGGATAAATCCGTGCCCTACGGAAGCGCAGCGGCTCGCAAGATGAAATAAAAAAAGAACAACATAATTCAATTTAATATCTTTTCGGGGTGTAGCGCAGATGGTAGCGCGCTTGGTTCGGGACCAAGAGGCCGTGGGTTCAAATCCCGCCACTCCGACCACATAATCTCTTATAAGGCAACGGTTTACGCTGTTTTATAAGAGATTTATTTTTTTCAAAATTTCAAAAACAATTTTGCTGAAAAGAGGATAATTCCGAGGATATAAATTCGGCACTTTACAATAACAATAAGTTGGCGGGCAAAAAAGATTCGTGTTTCAAGAAGAAAAACACCGGACTGTGCGTGAAAGTCACATTTTAACCGAGTGATAATAATCCGAACCCACCTTGAATCCGGTTCTTTTTCCGCCTGACAGCGTCATCGTCATTGCAAGGCACCAAGCCTTGCTGCTTCCTCTTCCTTGTCATACGAAAAAATATCTCAAATTCAAGGCAAGTTTTATTTCGTTTTAGAGTAGTTATATGCGAGGCGGCCGAATGAGTAATACTTTGTGTATTGCGAATGAGGGCAACGAAGCAGATAGCTGCTTTAAAGCGAAAGAAAATGGGTTCGTTTTATCATCACTCGGTTAACCGAGTGATAATAATCCGAACCCACCTTGAATCCGGTTCTTTTTCCGCCTTACAGCGTCATCGTCATTGCAAGGCATTTAAGGCATAAGAAGTGCCGCCCAAGCCATTCTTTTTTCCGAAAAGAAATTATTTTTTAAAAATTTACTTGAAATTGCTGCATTAAATTGTTATAATCAATTCATATTTGCTTACAATCCAATGAATTTGTATCCAGGAGGGAAAATATCATGGCTGTTACAAGAGCGCAGCAGAAAGAAGAAAGCTCGGAAAGAATAATCCGGGCGGCAACAGAGGTTTTCGCTGAAAACGGATATACCAACGCAAAGCTCTCCGACATAAGCGAGCTTGCAGGGGTTTCACACGGCCTTACTACGCAGAGATTTGAAAGCAAGGAAGGTCTTTTTCAGGAGTGCCTGAAAAAAGAATATGCGCATATCGAATCCGTTTTAAATCACGAGGGTACATTATTTGAGGTGCTTGAAAAAATAATCGTTTCGCTGAAAAACTATTGCTCAAATGACGATATTCACGGTAAATTTGCAATTGTTGCATTCACGGACAATGATTTGCCGGAAGGCGCATATAAAGTTATATATGATATTCTTTCCGGAACATATATCTGCAAGCTTATTGCAGAAGAACAGAAGGCTGGGATGATCGACGGCGATAATCCGTGTTCCGTGCTGTATGATTTTCTGCATAATGTTACGGATATTATCTCTGTTTTTGATTCCGCAAACATCGAATCAAGCATGGAAATGATGGGAATAAAACTCATTGGATACAAAGACAGCGAAAAAGTGAATGATTATATCGGCAGCAAAGTTCATCCCGAAAAAATAATATATAATCGTGATGAATCCGAAAAGCATGAAAGAAGCATGGAAATCATAAAGATTCTTGCTTCGGAATATTCCTCTGTTTATTATATCGACCTTGAAACGGATGAGCTTAATCCATATACGATGAACGCCGAAACCGAATCCGAATTCGGCCAGATTTTCAACAGCGGAATTACTTATTCGGAAGCATTCAAGCTTTATGTTGACCGCCTTATATACGACGAAGATAAAGAAATGATGCTTCTCAACGGCTCAATTGAAAACATAAAGAAAATGCTTGCAAATCAGAAAACATTCATCACGCAGTACCGTTCCGCCGATGAACGATACAGCGAAATGAAATTCGTTAAGGTTAATGATGAATTTGAAAAGCCTACCGCCGTTGCTCTCGGATTTGCAGACCGTGACGATGAGATACGGGCTGAAAGAGAGCGTGAATTTGAAGAAAAACGCTATTTTGCCGTTGTTAAAGCGCTGTCCAGCGAATATGCTTCAATATATTTTGCCGAACTTGATGAAAATATTCTCGTTCCTTACAGCAATGCCGAAAGAATTCAGGGTGTTTTGGGCTCCTCAGCTTTCAGTGGATTGAGTTTTACCGAATCTGTTGCTCTTTTTGCCGCAAAAATATGCTGCGAGCATGACAGAAATCTGATGATTGAATCCTTATCCATCGAAAATATCAGGTCGCAGCTTCGCAACAAGTCTTATTTCACTCTTATATATCAGAATGATAATTACCAATACTGCGAAATGAAATGCGTTCGGACCAACGAAGACGGCGCAGTAAAGAGCATTGTTGTCGGTTTCGCCGAAAAGGATGATGAAATCAGGCAATCAATGAAGCAGGAACAGGAACAGATGCGTAACATGGAAATCATCCAGATTCTTGCTTCGGAATATTCTTCGGTTTATTATATTGACCTGCTTACCGATGAACTCAATCCCTATTCCATGAATGCAGAAACGGAATCCGAATTCGGCCAGATTTTCAACAGCGGAATCACTTATTCGGAAGCATTCAAGCTTTATGTTGACCGCCTTATATACGGCGAAGATAAGGAAATGATGCTTCGCAACGGTTCTGTTGAAAACATAAAGAAAATGCTTGCGAATCAGAAAACATTTATTACGCATTACCGTTCCGCTGACGGACGATATAGCGAAATGAAATTCGTTAAGGTTAACGGCGAATTTGAAAAACCTACCGCCGTTGCTCTCGGATTTGCCGATAAAAATGATGAAATCAGCCAGGAAATTACCAACAAACGAAACCAGGAAATCATCGAGATCCTCGCTTCAGAATATACTTCCGTTTATTATATCGACCTCACAACCGATGAATTGACTCCTTATACAATGAACGAGGAAACGGAAAACAAATTCGGCGTTTTATTTAAGAATATGCGTTATTCAAACGCTTACAGAATGTATGTTGACACCCTCGTTTATTCGGAGGATAAGCCGAATATGCTGAAAGCCGGCTCAATCGGAAACATTATGTGGGAGCTCGGAAACAAGAAAACATTTATCACCACTTACCGTTCGGATAACAACGGAAATCCCCGATACTGCGAAATGAAATTCGTTAAGGTGGGCGACGAAGACGGCATTCCCAGGGCTGTTGCGCTCGGCTTTGCGGATAAGGATGAAGAACTCCGGAAACGCATCGAAGAGGAAGCTGACCGCAAAAGAAACATGGATATCATTGAAATCCTTGCTTCCGAATATACATCGGTTTATTACATTGATATGACTACCGATGACCTTAACCCCTACACAATGAACGCCGAAACCGAATCCGAATTCGGTCAGGTTTTCCGCTCGGGAATTAAATATACGGAAGCTTTCCGGATGTATGTTGACACCCTCGTTTATTCGGATGATAAGCTGAAAATGCTGAAGGCAGGTTCGCCTTACAATATTTTATCCGAGCTCAGAGATAAAAAGACGTTTATTACAACTTACCGCTCCGATAACAACGGAAATCCCCGTTACTGCGAAATGAAGTTCGTTAAGGTCGGCGATGAAGAAAATCCGACTGCGGTCGCTCTCGGTTTTGCGGATAAGCATGACGAAATCAGCCGTGAAATAAAAGAAACCTCCGAAAGAGAAATGAACTTTGAAATCATTAACATTCTTGCTTCGGAATATACATCTGTTTATTATATCGACCTTACAACAGACGAACTGACTCCCTATACAATGAACGACAGAATGAAGCTTTTGTTTGAGGACGCATTCAAAAACACCTCTTATTCCGAAGCCTTCAATATGTATGTTCAGAAAATAGTTGCAAAATCAAGCAGAGAAGAAATGCTTGTTGCCGGATCCATCGAAAACATTAAAAAGAGCCTGCGCCATCAAAAATCATTTGCAACAACTTATCTTAATGACCAGAATCTCTATTCGGAAATGAAATTCGTTAAGGTCGGCGACGAAGACGGCGAACCCCACGCAGTTGCTCTCGGCTTCTCGGTTATAGACGAAACATACAGAAAAGAGCTTCAGTATAAGCAGCGTGAAGAATTCATAAGCGGTCTTTCGGATGACTATGAAGCGGTGTTCCATGTTGATGCAATGGCAGAAACCATTGAATCGGTTCGTATGTCTGAATTATATATGCAGCACAATCCGCTCCTTAAAGACAAAATGAATTATAATGATTATGTAAATGCGGTTGCTTCAAATATTATTCCCGAAGACAGGCAGTCATTTATTGATGCACTTTCCCGTGAAAATATTGAACGGGAGTTTTCCGTCGGAAACGCATTCTTCCATAACTACCGAATCATAAAGAACGGAGAAATTACATATTACCAGCTGAAATCCATATATACGGGAGATTGGGAAAGCGATAAAAACTTCCTTATCGGTGTTCATAATATGGATGAGCTTGCAAAATCGCAGGAAGAGCAATCAAGAATACTTGAAGAAGCAAAAGAAGAGGCCGAGGCGGCAAACAAAGCCAAATCCACATTCCTTTCAAGTATGTCTCACGATATAAGAACGCCTATGAACGCTATCATCGGATTTACCGAAATGGCTAAAAAATACATTGACGACAAGGCAAAGGTTGAAGATTATCTTGAAAAAGTTCTTTCATCGAGCAACCATCTTCTCAGCCTCATCAATGAAGTTCTTGATATGAGCCGAATCGAATCCGGCAAGGTTTCGCTGAATGAGAAGCCAATGAACATCGGCGAAGCCGGAAAAACGGTTATGGAAATTTCTTATGAGAATGCAAAAGCCAGAAATATCGAGCTTGCATATCATCTTGACGCAATCGGGGAAAAGACTGTTTATGCCGATGAGCTGCGGATCAATCAGATTGCAATTAATATTATTTCAAATGCAATCAAATATACAAGACCCGGCGGAAAGGTTGATGTTTCTATCATTGAAGCAGATAAGCATCTGGATGGAAGAGTATTCTGCGACCTGATCGTTGAGGATAACGGAATCGGAATGCCTCCCGAATTCCTTGATAAACTGTTTGAGCCTTTTGAAAGAACAACAACATCAACGATAAGCGGTATTCAGGGCACCGGCCTCGGCATGGCAATTACAAAACAGCTTGTTGAAATGATGGACGGCAGCATTGATGTTGAAAGCGAAGTCGATGTCGGAACAAAAATAACCGTTCATTTCAACTTCAGAGAAATTCAATCGGAAAATTCCGCCGCCCATTCGGTAATTTCGCTGAATTATGATTTACTGAAAGGTAAAAGGGTTCTGCTTGTTGAAGATAATGAGCTGAACCGTGAAATAGGAAAAGATGTTCTTGAAGAATACGGAATGATCGTTGAAGAAGCGGAAGACGGCGACATAGCAGTAAATGCAATCGGAGAAGTCATTGACGGAAAGCGATAAGCATACGATCTGATCCTTATGGATATTCAGATGCCGATAATGGACGGATATGCGGCAACAAGAGAAATCAGAAAGATTGAATCTGTTCGCACCCCGATAATCGCTCTGACCGCCAACGCTTTTGATGAAGACAAAAAGAGGGCAATCGAAAACGGAATGGACGGTCATATAGCGAAACCGATCAATGTTAAGGATATGCTTTCAACGCTTATGGGAATATTAAAGAAATAATATTCCGTAACGGGAGAATTTAACTTATATTTCCTTATATAGCCATATTATATCGTTCGCTGCATTGTCCGCCGCCTATTCCGTTGCAAATGCAACGTAATAGGCGGCGGATTGATGATATAATATAAGC
>R27__coassemble_1724_pt1 | contig 9543 bp, 7 predicted proteins | sample R27__metabat2_high_PE_014 | metagenome-assembled genome bin R27
GAATTATGCAGAGGAGTTTTTTATTATGAAGTATTATATCGGAATTGATCTCGGAACATCTGCTCTGAAGATGCTGCTCGTTGACGAAAAGGGCGAAATAATAAGAACCGCTTCTGAAGAATATCCGCTTTTCTTTCCGCATAACGGATGGTCGGAGCAGAATCCCGAGGATTGGTATTCCGCAGCGGAAAAATGTCTTTCGCAGGTGCTTAAGGGCATTGACGCTTCTCTCGTAAAAGGAATCGGTATCGGCGGTCAGATGCACGGACTTGTTGTGCTTGATAAGAATGATAATGTCATCAGACCCGCAATCCTCTGGAATGACGGCAGAACAGATAAACAGGTTGAATATCTTAACAATGTTATCGGAAAGGATAAGCTTTCTCAATATACGGCAAACATTGCTTTTGCAGGCTTTACCGCTCCGAAAATTATCTGGATGAAAGAGAATGAACCTGAAAAATTTGAAAAAATCGAAAAAATAATGCTTCCGAAGGATTATCTTGTTTACAGGCTCACGGGTGAACATACCTGCGATTATTCGGATGCCTCCGGAATGCTTCTGCTTGATGTAAAAAACAAATGCTGGTCGGAAGAAATGCTTGAAATCTGCGGCATTTCAAAAAATCAGCTTCCAGATCTTTATGAAAGCTATGATATTGTCGGCAAGGTGAAAAAGGAATTCGCAGACCGCTTCGGTCTTTCGGATGTGAGCGTAGCCGCAGGCGCAGGGGATAACGCCGCAGCAGCAGTCGGCACGGGAACCGTCGGCGAAGGAAAGTGCAATATCTCTCTCGGCACATCGGGAACAATATTCATTTCAAGCGAGAGATTCGGCGATGACCGGAACAACGCTCTTCATTCATTTGCCCACGCAGACGGTAATTTCCATCTTATGGGATGTATGCTTTCGGCGGCATCCTGCAACAAATGGTTTATGGATGATATTCTCAATGATGAGGATTATCAGGGCATTCAGAGCAGAATAAGCGATGAAAAGCTCGGAAGAAACAATATCTATTTTCTGCCGTATCTGATGGGCGAAAGAAGCCCGATAAACGATGTTGATGCAAGAGGCACATTCATCGGACTTACAATGAATTCAAAGAGAGAAGATATGCTTCAGGCTGTGTTTGAGGGGGTTGCGTTTGCAATCCGTGACAGCTTTGAAAAAGCAAAGGAGCTCGGAATAAAGATTGAAGCCTCAAACATCTGCGGAGGCGGAGCAAAGAGCGCTCTCTGGCAGAAAATCATGGCGAATGTGCTCGGAATAAGGCTTGATACCGTCAAAACCGAGCAGGGACCCGGTTATGGAGCGGCAATTCTCGCAATGGTCGGCTGCGGAGCTTACGGCAGCGTTTCCGAGGCGTGCGCAGAGCTTGTTGAAATTTCTTCATCGGTTTATCCCGATGCGGAGCTTTCGGCAATGTATGATGAAAAATATAAAAACTTCAGCAAAGTTTATCCCGCACTCAAAAATGTGTTTAAAGAAATTAAGGAGGAAATAAAATGAGCGAAATATTCAAGGGTATCCCCGAAATCAGATTTGAAGGAAAAGACAGCAAAAATCCGCTTTCATTCAAATTTTATGATGCGGAAAAAATCGTTGCAGGTAAAAAGATGAAAGAGTATCTTCCGTTTGCGATGGCATGGTGGCATAATCTCGGCGCCGCCGGAACGGATATGTTCGGTAGAGACACCGCCGACAAATCCTTCGGAGCGGAAAAGGGCACGATGGAGCACGCAAAAGCAAAGGTTGATGCAGGCTTTGAGTTTATGCAGAAGCTCGGAATTGAATATTTCTGCTTTCACGATGTTGACCTCGTTCCAGAAGCGGAGGATATAAACGAAACCAATGCACGCCTTGATGAAATCAGCGATTATATTCTCGGCAAAATGAAAGAAACGGGCATAAAGTGCCTTTGGGGAACTGCAAATATGTTCTCAAATCCCAGATTCATGAACGGCGCAGGCTCAACAAGCAGCGCAGATGTTTATTGCTTTGCCGCAGCGCAGATAAAAAAGGCTCTTGATCTGACGGTTAAATTCGGCGGCAGGGGATATGTTTTCTGGGGCGGCAGAGAGGGATATGAAACTCTTCTTAACACCGATGTTAAATTTGAACAGGAAAACATTGCAAGGCTTATGCACCTTGCAGTTGATTACGGCAGAAAAATCGGCTTTACGGGAGATTTCTATATTGAGCCGAAGCCGAAGGAGCCGATGAAGCATCAGTATGATTTTGATGCCGCAACCGCAATAGGCTTCCTTCGTCAGTACGGTCTTGATAAGGATTTCAAGCTTAATATCGAAGCAAACCACGCAACTCTTGCCGGCCACACTTTCCAGCATGAGTTGAGGATTTCCGCAATCAACGGAATGCTCGGCTCGATAGATGCAAACCAGGGTGACTATCTTCTCGGATGGGATACCGACGAGTTCCCGTTTGATGTTTACGAAGCAACAATGTGTATGTATGAGGTCATCAAAGCGGGCGGACTTACCGGCGGATTCAATTTCGATGCAAAGAACCGCAGACCTTCAAACACATACGAAGATATGTTTGAAGCATATATTCTCGGCATGGATACATTTGCTCTCGGTCTTATGAAAGCGGCAGAGCTTATTGAAGACGGCAGAATTGACGAGAATATCAAAAATAAATATGCTTCATTCAATGACGGAATAGGAAAGAAAATCATTGACGGAAGCACATCTCTCGAAGAGCTTGCAGACTATGCCGCTTCGCTTAAATCGGCTGAAACTCCGGCTTCCGGCAAGCAAGAAAGACTCGAAGGCATACTCAATCAGATACTCTTTAAATGATGTTTAAATAATAATTAAAGATAGGGAGAAAGATTATGACCTCTGATAAGCAGTACCGTCTTGGCTTTGACAAAAAAGCAAAGGAACTTGTTTCGCAGATGACCTTCAAAGAAAATGTCTAGGTGATCGCAGGTAACTTCAAGGTATATGAAAGCATGGGCATAGGCAGCTATAACAGCAAGCCCTTCGGCGCAGGCGGATGCGAGCGCCTTTATTTTCCGGAGATGCTTTTCTGCGACGGTCCGAGAGGATGCGTGTGCGGAAATTCGACCTGCTTCCCCGTGACTATGGCAAGAGGAGCAACCTTTGATCCGGAGCTTGAAGAACGTGTCGGAGCGGCGATAGGTGAAGAAATCCGTGCTCACGGCGGCAATTTCTACGGCGGCGTATGTATCAATCTTCCCTATAATCCCGGCGGCGGAAGAAGCCAGGAAACATACGGCGAAGACAGCGTCCATATCGGAAAAATGGGCAGCGCACTCGTTAAAGGCGTCCAGAGCGAAAATGTTATTGCCTGCATAAAGCATTTTGCTTTCAACAGCATGGAAAATTCAAGATTCTGGGTCAATGTTACCGCCGATAAGCGCACGGAAAGAGAGGTTTATCTTCCTCATTTCAAAAAGTGCGTTGAAGCCGGCGCAGCTGCGGTCATGAGCTCATATAACCGCTATAACGGGAAATTCAACGGAGCGAATCCCTATCTGCTGACCGATGTTTTGCGAAACGAATGGGGCTTTGACGGCTTTATCGTTTCGGATTTCTTCTTCGGGCTTCATTCAACAAAGGGCGGAATGAACGCAGGCCTTGATGTTGAAATGAACATAAGAAGAAAATATAACACCGTCAGCGTAAACTACGCCATAAAGAGCGGAAAAGCAACAATGAAGCAGCTTGACGATGCCTGTGTAAGAATCGTAAGAAATCTTATGGCATTCACGCAGGCAGAGGACAAAAAGACTTACGATAAGTCAATGATCGCAAGCGCAGAGCATATCGCTCTTGCAAGAGAGGTTGCCGAAAAATCAATAACTCTTATCAAAAACAAGAATAATCTTCTTCCGCTTGACAGAGAAAAATATAAGAATATAGTTGTTCTCGGCGATCTTGCAAAGGTTGAAAATATCGGCGATTACGGCTCAAGCCAGGTGCATCCGCCTTATGTAAAGACCTTTATGCAGGCGCTTGAAGAAAACTATCCGGATGTCAATGCTGCATTCGTGCCCACTTCTGCGGTTTCACGCAGGGCAGAGGAGATAAAGAAAGCGGATGCCGTTATCATCATCTGCGGAATGCGCCATGGCGATGAGGGCGAATATATCTTCGTTATCGGCGGCGACAGAAAGAAGCTCAGCCTTAAAAAGCGTGAAGCGGAAATGCTTAAATTTGCAGGTCTGCTCAATAAAAATACGGTTGCGGTTGTTATGGGCGGCAATGCCATCACCATGGGTGAATGGAAAAACGAGATAAATTCCGTTATGATGGCTTATTATCCCGGAATGGAGGGCGGAAACGCCATTGCCGACATCATATTCGGCAAGGTCAATCCTTCCGGCAAGCTTCCGTTTGCAATTGCAAAGAATGAAAAAGATTATCCCGATATAAAGTGGATTTCTCTTCAGCAGCATTACGGCTACTATAACGGATACAGAAAGCTCGAAAAAGATGGCAAAAAGCCCGATTTTCCATACGGCTTCGGCCTTTCGTATACCGATTTTGAGCTTTCGGATGCGAAGCTTCTTGAATCTGACGGCGAAAAAGCGGTATTCAATGTGACGGTTAAAAATACCGGCAGCAGAAAGGGCGCAGAGGTCGTTCAGCTTTACAGCGCCTGGAACGGCAGCGCAGTTGACAGACCCGTTAAAACTCTTTCGGATTTCCGCCGTGTTGAGCTTGAAGCGGGCGAAAGCAGAGAAATTTCTCTTGAAGTCCGCAAGGCGGATCTTGCATATTATTCGGAAAAAGACGGCTTTATCGAAGAGGATATTCTCTATTCGGCATTCATCGGCTCTGACGAATGCTCATGTGAAAAAATAAAAATTGATTACAAATTCTGATAAGCAGGTGGAAAAATGAAAAAACGGCTTGATCTTAAAAATGCAACAACAAAAGAGATAATCGCATTTTCAATGCTTCCGCTCGGAATGTTTTTCATAAATTCAACCGTTTATACGGTTTTCAATGTATTTATGACCGACGTTCTCAAGCTCAGCATGACCCTTGCATCTGTTGTTATTCTCGGAACAAAGCTCTGGGATGCAATCAATGACCCTCTTATGGGTACTTTCGTTGAAAGAACACGCACAAAATGGGGCAAATGCCGTCCGTTTCTTATATGGATGACACCGGCTCTTGTTGTTGTTACGGCTCTCCTTTTTGCGCCTGTCAGCTTCCCTGAAAAATGGAATCTATACAGCAACGGAGAATTTATCGGCAACGCCGGCAACTTCGTTTTTGCTCTGATTATGTATATGCTTTTCATAACTGCATATACGGGACTTGAAATTCCGTTCAACAGCATGACTCCGCTTGTTTTTCCGCAGAAGGACAAGAGAGTTTCGGCTGTTTCGTGGTCGCAGACGATCGGCTCTCTCGGAACCGTTTTGCCGACCATGTTTATATGGCTTTCAATCGGTATGCTCGGAAACGGCAAAAAAGACACGACCGACTGGGGGTATTTCTGGTCAGCTCTGATTTTTGCGGTTATGGGTGCGATCTTTATTATCTGGTCGTTCTTCGGCATAAGGGAAAAGGTTTATATTCCTCCGAGAAAGATGAACGGCAGAAAGAGCTTCAAGGTTATTTTTACCGATAAGAGAATGATAGTTCTTCTTATCTGCTCGCTGTTTTCCGGAATGATCAATATCGGCTCAATGTTTCTGCCTTATTTTGCTAACTGGAACTGTATCGGTATTCTTCCGATGGAAAAAATCAATCTTTTCATAGAAAATCTTCTCGGAAAGAATCCGCAGCTCACCGCAATTTCGATTCTTCCGACAGTACTTTCCGTTATGAGCGGAATCGCATATATGCTTTCGATGATGATCGTTCCTCCGCTTCTTAAAAAGATGTCAAAGAAAACGCTCTGGATACTGCAGTCAGTTATCGGCGGAGTTATGTGCTTTGCAACATATTTTATAGGCGTTTATGTTTTGCCTTATAATACTCTTGCGGGCTTCATCGTTTATGCTCTTATGAGATTCTTCACCAATTTCCCCGTCGGCATGAGCCTTGTTCTGCTCGTTGCGATGTTTGCGGATATAACCGATGACCTTGAAATAAAAACCAACGAGCGCCTTGAGGCTACCGCTTATTCGATGAAGGGCCTGCTTTATAAGATTTCTGTTGCCGTTTTCAATGTTGTTGTGCTTGTTATCATTGATAAAATCGGCTATAACGCAGAGAGAATGACGGCTATTACAGCAAACAATACCATTCCTCTGATCGAGTCAACAACCGTTGCGAACGTTATCGGCAACATAGACTATACTCATCTTCTCAACACGATATTTTTCATGCTCACCGCATTCGGCGCAATCGGAATGTTCCTTCAGGCAATTCCGATGTTCTTCTATAAATTTGACGAAAATGAGATGAGCGAAAAGCTTGAAGCATTCAGAAAGAAGAGAGAAGAGGAATCGCAGAAAGAGCTTGATGATGCTCTCGTTTCTGCGGAAAAATGATATGAAAAACAGATACCGCTATTCGCCCGATGAATATTACAGCAGGATATATGATACTCACGCTTCGCCGTTTGAAAATCTGACGGAAAAGGCTGATTATGCCGTCAAATGCGAAGAAATCAGGCAGAAGATCGGAGATACCCTTGCAATCGAAAACATACCGCTTAAAATTGACAAATTAAAGCCAGAAATTCTTAAAACCGAAAGCAGAAAGAATTATTCGGTTTCAACAATGAGCGTTGAAATCTGCGAAGGTCTTAATATGCTTTGCTATGTGCTTGAGCCGAAAGGAAAAGTCAAAAGCGGAATAGTTGCCTTCTGCGGCCACGGCTACGGCTGCCGTCAGATTATAAGGCAGTCCAAAAGGGGAAAATACAGAATTCTGAATTTCCTTGATAATTATCAGAAAAACTTTGCCGGTGCGCTGGCTGAAAACGGACATCTTGTTATTGTGCCGGAGCCGATAGGATTCGGAGAAGCAAAGCTGAAAAAGGATTTCGTTAAACCATTTTATTCAAGCTCCTGCGACACGCTTTCGCATCACAGCCTGCTATACGGCTTCTCTGCGGCGTCAATGAGAGTTTATCAGGTCCGGCGCTGCATTGATATTCTTGAACAAAAATACAGCATAAACGAAATCGGGATTATGGGCATTTCGGGCGGCGGTCTGGTTGCTCTTTATTCATCCTGCGTTGATGCAAGAATTTCAAAAACCTGCGTCTGCGGATATATCAACACATTCAGAACGAGTGTTCTGCGTATGTGGCATTGCCCGGATAATTACATCCCCGGTCTTCTCAAAATCGGAGATATGTATGATTTTGCATCAGCTCTCGCTCCGAAAAAACTGATGATGGAATTCGGAACGGATGATAAGCTTTTCCCGATCGAGGGATCAAGGCTCGCACGGGATAAAATAGCCGCCGTATATGATGCCGCCGGATGCAGTGAAAATTTCTTCGGGGTTGAATTCAAGGGAAAACACGAAGTTTATCTGCCGGAGGCGCTGAAATTTTTTGATGAGGGCGGTAAAGAAAAATGATTGGATTCACAAGCGTTTCGCTTCGCTCATATCCGGTTGAAGAGGTTGTTGATATTGCCGCAAAAGCCGGAGCGGAGATCATCGAGTGGGGCTCGGATTTTCACATAAAGACCATCGAGGATGCCGAAAAGGCAAAGAAACTCTGCGATGAAAAAGGTATTATCATCAATTCTTACGGCACATATTACCGGACGGGATGCGGAAACGAAGAGCAATGGAAAGAAATTTGCAGAATTGCCGATGCAATGGGAGCAAAATATATCCGCACCTGGCTCGGCACAAAAGGAAGCAGCAAAACAAACGAAAAAGAATATGCTCTTCTGCTTGAGGATGCCCGCAGGATGGCAGATATTGCGGCTGAATACGGCCTTGTTATTTGCCACGAATGTCATCACCATACATATAATGACACGGAAAGCTCATCTCTGCGTTTTCTGAAAGATGTTGAAAGAAGCAATGTCAAAACCTATTATCAGTCATGGTACCGTGATGAAAGCGGCGATAAGTCAAAGCTATTCAATACTTTTCCTTATGTTCAGGATGTTCATATTTCTTTTTCCGAGCTTACAAAATTTCAGAAGTTTCATAAAAAGGACAAAGCCTTTATTGAAAAGATTATCGGATGGCTGAAAGAACTGGATTTTTCGGGCGGACTGATTATTGAATTCACGCAGAATAACAGCGGGGAAAATCTGATAAAGGATGTTAACCGCATTAAAGAGCTTTGGAATAAATAAAAGCAAAGAGAGACGGTTTTCGGATAAATTTCCGGAAATCATCTCTCTTTTATTGTAGGGCACGGATTTATCCGTGCCGTGTAAATCCAACAACCGTTTTTGGGGTAAGACGGCAAGCATAAATGCTTGCCCTACGAGGCGTAACGGTTTTCTCCGTAGGGCACGGATTCATCCGTGCCGTTGTTAAAATTCACAACCATTTTTTGAAGTAAGACGGCAAGCATAAACGCCTGCCCTACGAGGCGTAACGGTTTTCTCCGTAGGGCACGGATTCATCCGTGCCGTGTAAATCCAACAACCGTTTTTGGAGTAAGACGGCAAGCATAAATGCCTGCCCTACGAGGCGTGTTGACAAAATTTTTTGCGAGGCTCCGCTTTTATATGAGCTTTTTGCAAATGCAGTCCATAAGTGCTTTGAATTTTCCTTCAACCGCTTTTCCGGTTTCCATAACCTCTTCGTGCGAAAGCTGCTTATCGAGTATCCCGGCAGCCATATTTGTAAGGCACGAGATGCCGAGAACTTTTATGCCGCTGTGAACGGCGGTTATGACTTCGGGGACGGTTGACATTCCGCAGGCATCGGCTCCCAAAATGCGCAGCGCTTTGATTTCGGCAGGTGTTTCATACATCGGGCCTTTTGAATAGGCATAAACGCCGCAGCGAAGATTTATTCCGCAGTTCTTTGCCGCTTCGAGAGCAGTTTCGGAGAGAGCCTTGTCATAAGCTTCGCCCATCGGCGGAAATCGGGTGCCGAATCTTTCGTCATTTTTTCCGAAAAGCGGAGAATCGCAGAAAAACGACAGATGGTCTGTAATCAGCATCAGGTCGCCCGGCTCAAATGAAGTGTTGATCGCTCCTGCGGCATTTGTGAGGATGAGATTTTTTATTCCGAGCAGCGAAAAAACTCTGACATAAAAGGTGACATCCTCCATAGAATAGCCCTCATAAGCGTGAAAGCGGCCTTTCATTGCGATTATTCTTTTGCCCGAAGCCTTCCCGAAAATAAGTGTTCCGCTGTGACCTTCAACCGTAACGGCAGGGAATGACGGGATTTCGGAATACGGAATTTCAACTTCCGCTTCTATCGAATCTCCGAATGCTCCGAGACCGCTTCCGAGAACGATTGCCGTGTCGGGAATATCTGCGGCTTTTGATTTGATGAATCCGGCGGCTGATTCCGCTCTTTTGAAAATATCCATTCATTTCACGTATAATTAAACCATCTCGAAAGGGGTGGTTTTAATTATTTCTCCTTTCC
>R27__coassemble_1740_pt1 | contig 9497 bp, 9 predicted proteins | sample R27__metabat2_high_PE_014 | metagenome-assembled genome bin R27
CACGGCGGCAATAATATTGACATCCGGAAGAAGCGCAAACGAAATGCCGACCGCAAGCGCATCAATGCTTGTTGCAACCGCCATAAGGAACATTTCCTTTGCGTTCATTGCGGATTTTTTATCCGGATTTTCTTCGCTTTCCTCTTCCTTTGAAAATGCTTCTCTTATCATATTTGCGCCGATGAATGCAAGAAGCACAAAGGCGACCCAATGATCAAAATTCGTTATGTATTTTCTGAATGAAGAGCCTAAAAGATAACCGATTGCCGGCATCAGAGCCTGAAATCCGCCAAACCACGCTCCTGCGCAGCACATTTCCCTTACTCCGGCTTTCCTGACGGAAAGTCCCTTGCAAACCGAAACCGCAAAGGCATCCATTGAAAGACCGACTGCAAGCACAAACAACTCAAATATGCTCATTATTTTTCCTTTTTCTGATACATTCTTACATAGTCAACAATGAAATCCGTAACCGGCTCTTCGTTGCTGTTGATACTCGGTCCCGACCAGTCGTCTGCCGGAACGCCGTTGTTGCCGCCGATTTCAACCGAGAGGATCAGCCATTCGGGAACCTGCGAAACGCCGAACTTCGTTCTGCCCGTTTCAATTCCGTTGACATAAAAAATATATTCTTCGGGCGTCCAGAGCACGCCGTAGGTGTTGAATTCTTCATAAGGATCATTCGGAAGATGAACCTTGCAGACATTTTCGCTCTTGTGGAATTCGCCGTAGCCGTCAATATGGATATTCGACGAAACGGAGTTTCTGCTGAACTTATCTTTGCTGAAATAATACGGAGATTCAAAAACATCTATCTCGGAGCCGTATTTTCCGTTCGTTCCGTAATGCTCCGTGTCGCCGACTCCGCTCGAAAACATCCAGAATGCCGACCAGAGACCCGTGCCTTTAGGCAGAACACATCTGCATTCAAAATAGCCGTATCTCTGCATAACGCAGCGGCTTGTGTCGATTCCGCAGGTGTACCATCCGGGCTTTCCGTTGCCGTTGAGACCATCGGGATAATATTTTGTTTCAATATGAAGCTTGCCGTCCTTAACAACCGCAAGATCGGTATTCCAATAGCTTCCTCTGCGGATTATTGTCTGACCGTGTTCAAAAAAGTGACCGTCCCATTTTGAAAAATCAAGGGAATCGCCGTCAAATTCATCCTGCCAGGTGATTTCATATTCGGAAATGTCAATTTCTTTTCCGTGAGGAATCAAAGGACCGCCCCCTATTGTTGAAGTGAAGAATGAAATTATCGCAAGAATAATCGAAATGACCGGTCTGATAATTGCGGGATAAGACAGAATATCCATAATCTTTTCTCCAATCAGTTTTTAAGGCTCTGCATCGGTGCGGGGATTCTGCCGCCTCTCGAAATGAATTTAAGAGGCGAATATGTTGAAACGGGCATAACGGGTCCGCTTCCGAGAAGTCCGCCGAAGCTGAGTTCATCTCCGACCTTCTTTCCGATTGCCGGAATAACTCTGACTGCGGTTGTTTTTGAATTGACCATACCGATAGCCGCTTCATCCGCTATAATGGCTGAAATGACTTCTGCAGGCGTATCGCCGGGAATATTTATCATATCAAGGCCGACGGAACAGACTGCCGTCATCGCCTCAAGCTTTGTGATCGAAAGCGCTCCGCACCTTGCGGCATCGATCATTCCGGCGTCCTCGGTTACCGGGATGAATGCGCCGGAAAGTCCGCCGACATGGGATGATGCCATCACTCCGCCTTTCTTGACTGCATCGTTGAGAAGCGCAAGAGCGGCGGTTGTGCCGTGGCAGCCACAGCATTCAAGGCCCATTTCTTCAAGAATATGGGCAACCGAATCGCCTACTGCGGGAGTGGGCGCAAGAGAAAGGTCAACAATGCCGAACGGCACATTGAGCCTTCTTGAAGCTTCGTTTGCAACGAGTTGACCCATTCTGGTGATTTTGAAAGCCGTCTTCTTTATGAGATCGGCAACAGCGGTGAGGTCGCAGTCACCTGCTTTTGCAAGAGCCGCACGAACAACGCCCGGTCCGGAAACGCCGACATTGATAACGGAATCCGGCTCGCCTGCGCCGTGGAATGCGCCTGCCATAAACGGGTTATCCTCGGGAGCGTTGCAGAAAACAACAAGCTTTGCAGGGCCGATGCAGTCTCTGTCTGCCGTCAGCTCCGCACTTCTGCGGACCGCCTTTCCCATAAGAGCAACCGCATCCATATTGATGCCGGTTTTCGTTGAGCCGATGTTGACCGAGGAACAGATATGGTCTGTTTCCGCAAGAGCCTCGGGAATCGCTTCAATAAGCTCTCTGTCGCCGGGGCCGAAGCCTTTCTGAACAAGAGCCGAAAATCCGCCGAGAAAATTGACTCCGCAGGCAGATGCCGCTTTTTCAAGCGTCTTCGCAAGCTTGACCGCATCTCTGTTTTCGCAGGAGGCGAGAATCATTGCGGCGGGGGTGATCGAAATCCTCTTGTTGATGATGGGAATTCCGAATTCCTTTTCGATCTGTTCGCCGGTTGAAACGAGATCCTTTGCGTATCTTGTGATTTTATCATAAACCTTGTCACACATTATGTTTATATCACTGTGACAGCAATCGAGCAGAGATATGCCCATCGTAATGGTGCGCACATCAAGATGCTCATCCTGAATCATTGTTATGGTTTCGAGAATATCCTTTGAATTAAGCATCAGTTGTCACCCCGTCAGATGGTATGCATTGCGTTGAAAATATCTTCGTGCATTGCGTGGATTGAAAGATTCATTTCGCTGCCCATCTTTGAAAGCGAATCGGCAAACTCCGTAAACGGAATATCCGATTTTGAAATATCAACGAGCATTATCATTGCAAACATATCCTGAAGAATGGACTGCGTAACTTCAAGAACATTGATGTTATGGTCGGAGCATTCAGTTGAAACTTTTGCGAGAATGCCTACCATATCCTTGCCGATAACCGTAATAACTGCTTTCATACTTATATCTCCTCTGTTTCGATTATATCACGGATAATAAAATCCGCTTTGCTTTCAACATTTTCTTTTTTTGTAAAAAGGCATCCGGAAACGCCTGCGTTCTTGCCGGAAAGAACATCAATTTCTCTGTCGCCTATCATAACCGTTTCGGATTTATCCAGCCCGTAGGTTTCGCATATCCAGTTGACGGCATCGGGGCTGGGCTTCTGGGCAAAATTCATTGAAGAATCAACAAAGCCCTCAAAATAAATATCTATTCCGAATTTATTCAGATAATACTGCGAAGATTCATGCCCTCTGTGAGTATAAAGAAAGTGCTTTGCTCCTCTCTCATAAAGAGTTCTGATGGTTTCAACAGTATTCGGAAACGGAACTGCCTTCGGCTCAAGCTCATAATCATGCTCATATTTCTGATGGATGAGCCTTTCATCCCTGCCTGCGCCGTAATTCTCATAAGCGTGTCCGTAACTGATTTCAAAAAGAGACTGCGCCTCTGCCGGATCGACCTCAATTCCTTTTTCTTCCATCATTTTACAGAATGCCGCAGTGATGTGGGGATAACTGTCAAACAGCATTCCGTCAAAATCCCAGATATAATTTTTCATATCAATAACCGTTCGGATTCTGCGACTGCCAGCGCCAGCTGTCTTCGCACATTTCTTCAATTCCTCTTACCGCTTCCCATCCAAGCTCCGCCTTTGCTTTTGATGGGTCGGAATAGCAGGTCGCTATGTCGCCGGGTCTTCTCGGCGCAATAACATATTTAACCTCTCTGCCGCTCGCCTTTTCAAATGCCTTAACAACATCCAGAACGCTGTAACCCTTGCCTGTTCCGAGATTATATGTGCTGCATCCGCTCTCCTTAAGGACCTTTTCAACCGCCTTGATGTGGCCGAGGGCAAGGTCAACAACATGGATATAGTCACGCACGCCCGTGCCGTCCGGAGTGGGATAATCGTTTCCGCAGACATTGAGATGATCAAGCTTACCGACTGCAACCTGCGAAACATACGGAACAAGGTTGTTGGGGATTCCCTTTGGATCTTCGCCTATCTTTCCGCTCTTGTGAGCACCGATGGGGTTGAAATAGCGCAGCAGGCAAACGCTCCAACTGTCGTCGGAAGCATAAAGATCCTTGAGGACCTTTTCAATATAAAGCTTTGTTGTGCCGTAAGGATTGGTGGTTTTTCCCTCCGGCATATCTTCACGCAGAGGTGAGGGATTCTCGCTGCCGTAAACCGTTGCGGAGGAACTGAAAACAATTTTTTTGCAGCCTGCCGCTTTCATCGCTTCGCAGAGGGTAACTGTTCCGCCGATATTATTATCATAATATTTAAGCGGTTCACTTATGCTTTCGGGAACGCACTTAAGACCCGCAAAATGAATGACCGCTTCAATGCAGTTTTCCGCAAACACCCTGTCAAGACCCGCACGGTCACGGATATCGCATTCGTAAAATTTTATTCTCTTTCCTGTAATTTCTTCAATGCGTTTTATACTTTCGCTCTTGCTGTTGCAGAGATTATCGAGTATAATAGGCTCATAGCCGGCGTTGATAAGCTCAACGCAGGTGTGAGAACCGATAAATCCGGCGCCGCCGGTAACAAGTATTGACATGGCAATTCCTCCGATGAAGTTTATGGTTGCTTTACAATAATATTATAAGGATATTTCGACAAAAATCAACGGATGTATTGACAATATTTCGATAATCATATACTTTATTTTTGTACAGCTGATAAAAAGAGGTAATATAATGTATAATCTCACGGATATTTCAACAGTTGAAAAAATTCTTTCAAAGCACGGCTTTAAGTTTTCAAAGGCACTCGGCCAGAATTTCATAATCAACCCAGGAATCTGCCCGAAAATGGCAGATGAAAGCGGAATTGACGAAAACAGCGGAGTTATCGAAATCGGAGCCGGCATAGGCGTTTTGACCGCCGAGCTTGCGAAAAGAGCGAAAAAAGTTGTCTGCGTTGAGCTTGACACAAAGCTTCTGCCGATCCTTAACGAAACTCTTGCCGATTTCGACAACATAGAAATAATCAATCAGGATATTCTCAAAACGGATCTTCACGCCCTCATCGAAGAAAAATTTCAGGGTATGCCCGTTTATGTCTGCGCCAACCTGCCTTATTATATCACTTCCCCCGTGATAATGACTCTTCTCGAAAGTGATCTCCCCCTTAAAGCGATAACCGTTATGGTTCAGAAAGAGGCTGGTCAGCGGCTCTGCGCCGAGGTCGGAAGCCGCCTTGCGGGAGCAGTTACCGCCGCAGTTGATTATTATTCGCAGGCGAGAAAGCTTTTTGATGTTTCGGCAGGCTCGTTTATGCCCTCTCCGAAGGTTGACAGCTGCGTTATCAGAATGGATATCAGAAAGGATCCTCCCGTTGAGGTCAAAGACGAAAAACTCTTTTTCAGAATAATCAATGCCGCTTTCGGCCAAAGAAGAAAAACCGCCTCCAACTCAATCAGCGCAGGAACGGGGATCCCGAAAGAAAAAGTCATTGCCGCTCTCAGGGAATGCGGCTATTCCGAATCCGTCAGAGCCGAAAGCTTCTGCATGGAGGATTTTGAAAAGCTTGCAAATAAGATTTATGAAATGACAGCGAAATAAAATTCATTATTTTAATTAAAACACTTTTCAAAAAAGAATCAATGGTGTATAATGTTTTAAATATTGATTTCAGGAGTGGTAATTATGCTCAAAAACATATCTCCCGTCATTTCCCCCGAACTTCTCAAAATCCTTATGGAAATGGGTCACGGCGATGAAATCGTTATCGGCGACGGCAATTTTCCCGCAGCTTCAATAGCGCAGAGACTTGTTCGCCTTGACGGCCACGGAGTTAACGAAATTCTTGATGCCGTTCTCAAGCTTATGCCTCTTGATACTTATGTTGAGGCTCCCGTTGCTCTTATGGATAACGGCGATGCTTCAAACCGTCCTCCCATCTGGGCAGATTATGAAAAAACCGTTAATGATAACGAAGGCGATAAAAAATTCGAGCTTGTTGAACGCTTTGCATTCTATGAAAGAGCAAAGAAAGCTTATTGCGTTGTTGCAACCGGCGAAACTGCAATTTATGCAAACATTATTCTTAAAAAGGGTGTAGTTATTCAATGACAAAGCGAATTCTTGCCATAGATTTCGGCGCCTCAAGCGGCAGAGCGATTCTCGGCACTTTCGACGGCGAAAAGCTCTCCCTCAAAGAAGTTCACCGCTTTTCCAACGATCCCGTAACAGTCAACGGAACCGTTTACTGGGATGTTCTGCGCCTTTATCACGAAATCAAACAAGGTATCATCAAAGCAAAAGCAGAAGGCGGCTTCGACAGCCTCGGAATCGACACCTGGGGCGTTGATTTCGGGCTTATCGACAGCGAAGGCAGGCTCCTTGAAAACCCGATCCATTACCGTGATTTAAGAACAAAAGGTCTTGTTGAAGATTCTTTCAATTTAATCCCAAAAGATAAGTTCTACGATCTGACCGGCATTCAGTTTATGGAACTGAACACGGTTTTTCAGCTTTATTCACTCAAAAAATACAGGCCGCACCTGCTTGAAAGAGCCGAAAGTCTTCTCTTTATGCCCGATCTTTTTGCATATATGCTCACGGGCGAAAAGGCAACCGAATATTCAATCGCAACAACCTCTCAGCTCGTTGACATCAGCACTCATGACTGGTGCGGAGAAATATTTGATAAGCTCGGCATTCCCCAAAGACTTATGGGTAAGATTTCAAAACCCGGCGAAGTAATCAGAAACCTCAGCAGAGAAGTATGCGAAGAATGCGGAGTTAAAAATGTCAAGGTCATCAGCGTTTGCGGCCACGATACACAGTCCGCAATAACTGCTGTTCCGAGCGAAGAAAAGAATTTTGCTTTTTTAAGCAGCGGAACATGGTCGCTCTTCGGAACAGAGCTTGATGAGCCTATTGTCAACGAAACTTCTCTTGCAATGAATATCACGAACGAGGGCGGATGCGAGGGCAAAACGGGCTTCCTCAAAAATATTATCGGCCTTTGGCTCATCCAGGAAAGCCGCCGTCATTGGAACAGAAACGGCAGCAGCTATTCCTACGCCGATCTTGAAAAGCTTGCTCTTGAATGCGAGCCGTTCAGATGCTTCATAGATCCCGATGCGCCCGAATTCGTCGCAATGGGCAATATTCCCGAAAGAGTTCGTGATTTCTGCCGCAGAACGGGTCAGTATGTTCCCGAAACAGTCGGCGAAATCGTTCGCTGCATCTATGAAAGCCTTGCTATGAAATACAGAATGACCTTTGATAAAATCAAGGACTGCACAAAGACCGATTATCCCTGCATCCATATTATCGGCGGCGGGGTCAAGGACGGCCTTCTCTGCCAAATGACCGCCTCCTCATGCGGAGTTGCCGTTAAGGCAGGTCCGATCGAAGCAACCGTTCTCGGAAATCTTGCAGTTCAGCTTCTTGCCCACGGCTGCGTTAAGGACGTTGCCGAAGCAAGAAAGATAATCGCAAACAGCGAAACCGTCAAAGAATATGCTCCCGACAATGCAGACGCATGGTCAGAGGCGTTCAGGCGCTTTGAAAAAGCGATAAATAATCAATAATTTTCATTATGAAAGGAAGATAACAATGGCTGAAAACAGACTTCTCGGCGAATATCCCGTCATCGGTATCCGCCCCATCATCGACGCAAGACGCGGTCCCCTCAAGGTAAGAGAATCCCTTGAAGAGCAGACCATGAATATGGCAAAAGCCGCCGCAAAGCTCTTCACGGAGAACCTTTGCTATTCAAACGGCGAACCCGTTAAGGTTGTTATCTCAGACACCTCAATCGGCAGAGTTGCCGAATCCGCAGCCTGCGCAGCGCAGTTCAAAAAAGAAGGTGTTGACATCACTCTTTCGGTTACTCCCTGCTGGTGCTACGGCTCCGAAACAATGGATATGGATCCCAACACGATCAAGGGCGTTTGGGGCTTCAACGCAACCGAAAGACCCGGCGCAGTTTATCTTGCATCCGTTCTTGCCGCTCACGCTCAGAAGGGTCTGCCCGCATTCGGCATTTACGGCAAAGATGTTCAGGATGCCGACGACACAACAATGCCCGATGATGTTCGTGAAAAACTTCTCCGCTTCGCAAAAGCAGCCGTTGCAGCTGCAACAATGAGAGGCAAGTCCTATCTTCAGATAGGCTCAATCTGCATGGGCATCGCAGGCTCCTCCATCAGCCCCGAATTCATCGAAGAATATCTCGGTATGAGAGTTGAATCCGTTGACGAGGTTGAAATCATCCGCCGAATGACCGAGGGTATCTATGACGAAGAAGAATTCCGTAAGGCTCTCAAATGGACAAAAGAAAAGTGCCCCGAAGGCTTCGACAAGAATCCGGATTTCGTAAGAAAATCAGACGAACAGAAAGAAAAAGACTGGGAATTCACGGTTAAGATGATGTGCATCATCAAGGACCTTATGAACGGCAACAAAAATCTTCCCGAAGGAAGAGAAGAAGAGATGGCCGGCCACAATGCTATCGTTGCAGGTTTCCAGGGCCAGAGACAATGGACAGACTTCTATCCCAACGCTGACTTTGCAGAAGCTCTTCTCAACACAAGCTTCGATTGGAACGGCGCAAGAGAGCCCTATGTTCTCGCAACCGAAAACGATACCCTCAACGGCATCGGAATGCTCTTTATGAAGCTGCTCACAAACAGACCTCAGATGTTTGCAGATGTTCGCACATACTGGAGCGCAGATTCAGTTAAGAGAGTTACCGGCTATGATATTGAAGGCGTTGCAAAGGATGCCGGCGGATTCATCCACCTCATCAACTCCGGCGCCTGCTGCCTTGACGCCTGCGGCGAAGTTAAGGATGCTGACGGCAACGGCGTTATCAAGCCCTGGTATGATGTAAACGATGCCGATATTGAAAAGATGCTCAAGGCTACAACCTGGTGCGCAGCAGATAACGGCTATTTCCGCGGCGGCGGATTCTCTTCAAGATTCCTCACCAGAGCGCAGATGCCCGCAACAATGATCCGTCTTAACATAGTTAAGGGTCTCGGCCCCGTTCTTCAGATCGCAGAAGGCTGGACCGTTGCTCTTCCCGACGAAGTTTCAGATACACTCTGGAAGAGAACAGACTACACATGGCCCTGCACATGGTTCGCACCCAGATGCGGCGGAGCAGGCGGCGACGCATTCAAGAGCGCTTATGACCTCATGAACAACTGGGGCGCAAACCACGGCGCTATCTCTTATGGCCATATCGGCGCAGATATCATCACAATGGCTTCAATGCTTCGCATTCCCGTTGCTCTTCACAATGTTCCCGATGAAAAGATTTTCCGCCCTGCCTGCTGGGGTGCATTCGGAACAAAAGACCGTGAGGGCGCAGACTTCAGAGCCTGTGCTGCATACGGCCCGATGTACAAATAATAATAAAACAAAGAAAGAAAACCCGTACTGCTTGAATGGACTGCTCCAATTTGTGCGGACAGTACAAAAACACCCCTATGGCAGAAAAATA
>R27__coassemble_1746_pt1 | contig 9481 bp, 9 predicted proteins | sample R27__metabat2_high_PE_014 | metagenome-assembled genome bin R27
ATGTTATAATATATATCGTGATTTATTTTTATATGGAGTGAAATATTATGACATATATCAACTCGGCAGATGCAGCCGAAAAATGGAATGTTTCGGAAAGGCGGGTCACTCTGCTTTGCCGCAGCGGCAGAATTTTAGGGGCAAAAAAATCCGGCAAATGCTGGCTGATTCCCGAAAACGCTGAAATGCCCTTTGACGGCAGAACGAAGGAGGCGGCGCAGCAATCGAAAGCCTCGTCATCGTCTTCGGCAACAACTGTCAATTATACGGAGATCGGCGCAGGAGTGCGGGCTGAAAGAGAATTTGAAAAAACATATATGAAAAAGCCGAAAAGCGTGGCGTTCACGCCTTACCGCATTTGTCCGCTCGGCGCACACAGCGATCACAACCTCGGCAAAATCACGGGCTTTGCAATCGACAAGGGGATTTATATCGCTTACGGTCCGAAGATGAACGGCATTATCGAAATCAAATCTCTCCAGTTTCCGAAGCGTGCGCAGTGGCACGTGGCGGAAGTGCCCAAAGAGAAAGAAAATGACTGGGCTGACCATCTGCGGGGTGCGACCATCGCTCTTAATGCCCGTTATCCGCTTCGTGTCGGATTGTGTGCCGTTATTGACGGCGAGCTGCCCATCGGCGGGCTTTCGTCCTCTGCGGCTGTTATAATTACATTTCTTTCCGCTCTTGCAAACCTTAACGGCATAAAGCTCACTCCTGCGGAAATGATTACAATTTCCAAGGAAGCCGAGAACAAATATGTCGGCGTTTCCTGCGGAAAGCTCGATCAATCCTGCGAAATATATTGCCGCAGGGAAAAGCTTCTCTATCTTGACACAAAGGATGACAGTTACGAGCTGATTCCGGTTTCGCCTGCAATGAAGCCGTATGAAATAGCAATTTTCTTTTCCGGCCTTGAGCGTTCCCTCGCTTCTTCAAAATTCAATATGCGTGTTGACGAAGCCCGGAGCGCCGCTTATGCTTTGATGGCGTTTGCCGGAATGGATTACGGAAAATTCAGCGAAACAAGCCTGCGGGATGTTCCCTATGAAATTTATCTCAAATATAAAGATAAGCTCCCCGAAAACTTCGCAAAGCGTGCAGAGCATTGGTACACCGAATATCAAAGAGTCGAAGCCGGCGCAGAAGCATGGCGCAGGGGAGATATTGAAGAATTCGGACGGCTTTCTTTTGAAAGCGGAAAGAGCAGCATCGAAAATTGGGAAACCGGCTCTCCCGAGCTCATAAAGCTCTATGAGATAATGACGCATACCAAAGGAATTTACGGCGGACGCTTCTCCGGCGCAGGCTTCAAGGGCTGCTGCATGGCGCTGATCGACCCCGCTTACGAAAAGGAAATACTTGAGCAGGTGGAGAGAGAATATCTTGAAGCGTTCCCGAAACTGAAAGGAAAATACAGCGCGCACATTTGCCGCACTGCTGACGGAGTGAGATTATGAAATGTTTGATTTTAGCGGCAGGATATGCCACAAGGCTTTATCCGCTGACCGAAAATTTCCCGAAGCCTCTTCTCAAAGTAGGAGAGAAAACCATTATTGACTGGCTGATCGATGACCTGCGCACGGCAGGCAAAATCGACGAATTTGTTATCATTTCCAACCATAAATTTGCTCATCATTTTGAAGAATGGGCAAAGGAAAAGAAATATAAAATAACCGTTGTTGATGACGGAACAAGCACAAACGAAACAAGGCTCGGCGCAGTTAAGGACATTGAGTTTGCGATCAACAAGCTCAAGCTTGATGACGACCTGATGATTCTTGCCGGCGACAATGTGCTTGATTTCAGCCTTGTGAAATTCCTCGATTTCTGCCTGGAGAAAAAAGCCTCCTGCGTTATGCGTTACTTTGAGCCGAAGAAAGAAACTCTGCCGAAGAGGGGAGTTCTGGAGCAGGACGGCGACAGGGTTGTTTCCATGGAAGAAAAGCCGGCAAACCCGAAAACACAATGGTGCTGCCCGCCGTTCTATTTCTATGCCAAAGACGATAGCCATAAGATTTCCGAAGCAATTGCAGACGGCTGCGGAGTTGATGCTCCGGGAAGCTTCATTGCATGGCTCTGCAAAAAATCTTCGGTTTATGCCATGGAAATGCCGGGCAGCCGCTATGACATAGGAAATCTTGAAAGCTATGAGCAGGTAAAAAGAGAATATAAGGGGATAACGAAATAATGCTGCCGCAGAATATTGATTTAAAAGGAAAAACAATTCTCGTTACGGGCGCAGCCGGATTCATCGGCTCAAATCTCGTTTCTGAGCTTCTTCGCACCGTTGAGCCGGTCAACATAATCGGCCTCGACAACTGCAACGATTATTATGATGTTTCTTTAAAGGACTACCGCCTTGAAGAAATAAAAAAGCTTGCGGAAAAATATCCGCAGAGCAGATGGACATTCATAAAAGGCAATCTTGCCGACAAAGCGCTCATCGAAAAGATATTCACGGAATACGGATTCGATGTTGTTGTTAACCTTGCGGCGCAGGCAGGTGTTCGCTATTCAATCACAAATCCGGATGTATATATAGAGTCAAATATCATCGGATTTTATAATATACTCGAAGCCTGCCGCAATCATCCGGTTGGGCATCTTGTTTATGCTTCGTCGTCCTCCGTTTACGGCTCAAACAAAAAAGTTCCTTACAGCACGGAGGATAAGGTCGATAACCCCGTTTCGCTCTATGCGGCAACCAAGAAGAGCAACGAGCTTCTCGCTCACGCTTATTCAAAGCTTTATAACATTCCTTCAACGGGCCTTCGCTTCTTCACGGTTTACGGACCGGCAGGCCGCCCCGATATGGCTTATTTCGGCTTTACGAATAAGCTCCTCAAGGGCGAAACGATTCAGATTTTCAATTTCGGCAACTGCAAGCGTGATTTCACATACGTTGACGATATAGTTGAGGGCGTAAAGAGAGTTATGCAATGCGCGCCCGAAAAGAAAAACGGCGAAGACGGTCTTCCTCTTCCGCCTTACAGAGTTTACAATATCGGCAACAACAGCCCGGAAAATCTTCTCGATTTTGTAACGATTCTTCAGGAGGAGCTTATAAGAGCGGGTGTGCTTCCGGCTGATTATGATTTCGAAGCCCATAAGAAGCTTGTTCCCATGCAGCCGGGCGATGTTCCCGTTACATTTGCCGACACATCGGCTCTTGAAGCGGATATGGGCTTTAAGCCCTCAACAACGCTTCGTGAGGGACTTCGCCGCTTCGCTGAATGGTATAAAGAATTTTATATGGTATAAATATTTGAAAAATCCCGTTGCATACGGGATTTTTCCTTTAAAAGGCGTTATTTTGCAAAATGCGGAAAATAGAAGCTTTATTTTTTTCAAAAAAAGGTTTATTTGTTCATCTTTGAGTGGTATTATAATGTCAGAAAGATTCCAAAGGAGGAAACTTTATGCTTGAAATTACAAATCTTTCAAAATCATTCGGCGAAAAAAAGGCTGTTGATGACCTTACTCTTCATATCAATCCCGGTGAAATTTACGGATTCATCGGTCATAACGGAGCGGGCAAAACAACTACGCTTAAGAGCATTGCAGGTATTCTCCGTTTTGACAAGGGCGAAATTCTCATCAACGGCAAATCAATAGTCGATGAGCCTATTGAATGCAAAAAGATGATGGCATATATACCCGATAACCCCGATATTTATGATTTTATGACGGGCATTCAGTATCTCAATTTCATTGCCGATATTTTCGGAATCTCCGCTTCGGACAGACAAGCGAGAATCAGAAAATATGCCGATTTGTTTGAACTGACATCCGACCTTGCGCAGCCTGTTTCGGCTTATTCTCACGGAATGAAGCAGAAGCTTGCAATTATTTCGGCGTGGATTCACGAGCCGAAGCTCATCATTATGGATGAGCCGTTTGTTGGCCTTGATCCGAAAGCGGCGCATATTCTCAAGGGTATGATGAGAGAGGTCTGCAGCGGCGGCGGAGCAATCTTTTTCAGCACCCATGTTCTTGAGGTTGCCGAGAAGCTTTGCGACAAGGTTGCCGTTATCAAGGGCGGCAAGCTCATAATTTCAGGCACGATGGATGAGGTTAAGGGAAATGAATCCCTTGAATCCGTGTTCCTTGAACTGGAGGGCTGATTATGTTTAAAGCTCTGTTTAAAAAGCAATTTATGGAGCTGAACAGAATGTATTTCCAGGATAACAAAACGGGCAAAATCCGCTCGCCCAAGGCGATCATCGGCTTCGTTTGCCTGATGTTATTCGTTTTTGTTTCTGTCGGCTTTGCATTTGTCGGCATTTCAATGGCTCTTGCCGATGCGCTTCATTATGGCAATCTTGACTGGCTGTTTTTTGCCATGATGGGTCTGATGGCAATTGCCGTCGGCGTTTTCGGAAGCGTGTTCACAACCTATTCGAGCCTTTATCTTGCAAGGGATAATGAGCTTCTTCTTTCGATGCCCATTCCCTCAAAGTATCTTCTTGCGGTCAGGATCATAACTGTTTATCTTTCGAGCCTGCTTTACAGCGCACTTGCGTGGATTCCGTCAGTTGCGGTTTATATTCAGAGAGGATATATGAACGCAAAGATGATCGTTTTCTGCGCCGTGCTTCAGATTCTGCTCTCGGCTGTTGTAACCGTTCTGACCTGCGCCCTCGGCTGGGTCATTGCCGCATTGGCAGGCAGAGTCAAAAATAAGAGCATCGTAACAGCGGTTGTTACCGTTGCGTTTATGGCTGGATATTATACCGTTCAGTTTAAGCTCAATTCGTTTCTTCAGTATTTTGCCGTCAATGGCGGCGAGCTTGCGGATAAAATCAGCAGCGCCATAAAAGTATGGGTCTATCCCATGTATCAGTTTGGTCTTGCAGGAGCGGGAAACGGAAAATCTCTTGCAGTCTTTTCGGCGATCACTGTTGTTCTCTGCATTTTATGTTATGCGATTCTTTCGGCTTCATTTGTAAAGATTCTCACGACGAACAGGGGCGCAAAAAAGACCGAATATAAGGAAAAATCCGCAAAAACCTCAAGCGCCGGTATTGCGCTTATAAAAAAAGAATTTAAAAGATTTGTCAAGAGCCCGACCTATCTTATTAACGGCGGTTTGGGATTGCTTATTATGCCCGCAGCCGGCATTGCCGCATTAATCAAGAAAAATGATCTTCAGATCGCACTCGAACAGTTTTATGCCGAAGGAGATTTCTTTAAGAATGCCGTTCCGGTTTTCGCTGTAACGGTCGTGTGCATCATGGTTTCAATGAATCTCATTGCTCCTCCGTCGGTTTCTCTTGAGGGCAGGAATATATGGGTGCTTCAGACTCTTCCCGTTGCAGCGGAAAAGATTCTCAAAGCGAAAAGAAGAATTCCCGTTATTCTCAACACCGTTCCGGCAATATTCTGCACGGCGGCTGTCTGCTCGGCGATGAACGCAGATGCGCTTATGACCGTTTCTGCTGTTGCCGCAGTTGTTTCATATATCTTCCTTAATGCCGCATTGGGAGTTTTTTTCGGCGTCCGGAAGGCAAACCTTGTGTGGACAAATGAGGCCGTTCCCATCAAGCAGAGTTCGGCGGTTTTAATTACGATGTTCGGAGGAATGGCTGCTGCCGCAGCGGTAACCGCAGGATATTATTTTCTTCAGGCAATTCCCGCTTCGATATATCTTTTCGGAGTTGCCGCAATATTTGTTCCCTTTATTCTTATTCTCAACCGCTGGATAAGCCGTGAGGGAGCAGCGATTTTTGAGACATTATGATAATTGAAGAAATCAGAAACAGACTTTTTGAAATGCAGGATGCGGATTACCGTGAATTTCATTCCGCTCTCGTTCCGAATATTGATAAAGAAACGATAATCGGAGTAAGAACTCCGCAATTGAGAAAATACGCAAAAGAGCTTGCAAAAAGAGAGGATATTGAGGATTTTCTGAATGTGCTTCCTCACGAATATTACGAGGAAAGAAATCTTCATTCTTTCATAATCTGCGAAATAAAGGATTATAAAAAGGCTCTTGAGCGGGTTGAAGAATTTTTACCGTATGTTGATAACTGGGCGATTTGCGACCAGCTTGTTCCGAAGGCGTTCAGAAAAGATCCCGAAAGGATCAGAAGCGAGATTGACCGCTGGATAGCATCAGACAGAACATACACAAAGCGCTTCGGCATTGAAATGGCAATGAATTTTTTCCTTGACGAAAGATATGACGAAAGCTTTCCCGAAAAGATTTCAAAAATCCGGAGCGATGAATATTATGTCAGAATGATGGTTGCCTGGTATTTTGCAACCGCTCTTGCAAAGCAATGGGAGAGCGCAGTCAAATATATCGAAAACGGATGCCTTGACGAATGGACACACAATAAGACCATCCGGAAAGCGATTGAAAGCTATCGCATAACGGATGAGCAGAAGGCATATCTGCGTACTTTAAAAATACAGACAAAATAAAACAATCACTGACAGGAAATAAATCCGTCTGTTGGCTATAATGATTTCAGCGTTAAAAACAGAGGAGAAACCGTATGGAATGGATTGCAGGTCTGAAGCAGGCTCTGAAATATATTGAGGATAATCTCGAAAATGAAATTGACATAAATGAGATTGCCGAAAAAATTTATATTTCGCCGTTTTATCTTCAGAAAGGGTTCAGCATAGTGACCGGTTTTTCAATCGGCGAATATATCCGCAGCCGCAGACTTTATGAGGCGGCGAAAATAATTTCGGAAACCGATGAAAAAATCATTGATGCTGCGCTGCGTTTCGGCTATGAAACACCCGAAAGCTTCACGAAAGCATTCAGCAGGTTTCACGGAGCCTCACCAAATGCAGTCCGAAAGGATGCATCCCTTATCCGATGTTTTCTTCCGCTGAAAATCAGAATAGAAATAACAGGAGGAGAAAAAATGGATTATACCGTCAGCCCGATGTGGGGATTCAAGCTGATTGGCTTTGAAAGAATCTTTTCGCAGGAAACCTCATATAAGGAAATTCCGGAATTCTGGGACGAGATATGCGAAAAATACTGCAATCATACGATTTATGCAGGCAAAGCGCCGTCATGTTCGGAAGAAAGAGCGATAATCGACAACTGCATCGGCGAATATGCCGTTTGCATAGATGATGTCGGAAACGGAAAATTTCGCTATATCATTGCCGGAAAATATACCGGCGGCGAAGTGCCGGAGGGAATGACGCTCTTTGAGATTCCCGGCGGAGAATGGGCAAAATTCAACTGCGTAGGCAGTATGCCGAAAGCACTGCAGACTGTTAACACTTATATCTTCAAGGAATGGCTTCCCGGCAATGCGGAATACGAAATGTCGGGCAATTACAATATTGAATGGTATTCCTGCGACGGCAATAAGAACGATTCGGATTACAGAAGCGCAATATGGATTCCGGTCAGAAGATTTTCGGATGAGGCAAAAGAGCGCTGGGGCGAAACGGATGCCTATAAGGAAAGCGAGAAAAAGGTTTCGGGCAGAACCGCAGAGCAGAATGCGCTTATCAATGACGGCCTGATGGAAATTTTTGTCCGGTTCGGAAAGATAAAAGATGAAGGAGCTTCAACGGCAGAGGCAAGGTCGCTCGTTTCGGAGCTTCAGAAATATATCAGCGATAATTTCTATGCCTGCTCCGATGAAATGCTTTCTTGCCTCGGAGAAATGTATGTCGGCGATGAAAGATTCAGAAAGAATATTGACCGTGTTGCAGGCGAAGGCACCGCAGAATTTGTTTCCGAAGCAATCCGAAATAAATAATTCAATTAGGGCAGGGTGAAATAAGATATAGGATAAAAATACGGGCAGTCCTGCTGAAAAAGTCGGGCTGTCCGTGTTCACTTATTATTGAAATAAATTCCGATTTATCGTATAATAGGCAAGACAATAATGAATGAAAGCGGGGATATTATGTCAGCCAATGAAAATTGGGTACTCACCTGGGGCCAGTCGCATTCGGCACTTTCTCTTTTCCATTATCCTTCAGCCAAAAAAACTTACAGACTTGTTATTGATTCGGCAATATCGGGAAAATCCGTAAGAGTTTATCTTTCAAACAGATTCGGCAGCGGAAACGTTTCAGTCGGAAAGGTTACTGCGGCTTTGTGCAATGAAGAGGGAACTGTATATTCCGATTTCAGGGAGATTACCTTTTCGGGGAAAAGCAGTTTTGTAATAAAAAAGGGCGAAAAGCTTCAGAGCGATCCGGCTGATATTGATGTTAAGGCGGGTTATCATTTCTGCATCAGCGTATTCGTTGAAAAAGGCGACCTTGCAAGCGGAAACCTTCTTGATAATGTTCTTCTTGTAACTGCGAACGGCGACAAAACGCAGACAAAGAATGTTCCGAATGAACGCAGAACAAGGGACGGAATAATTGACAAGGCGAGCGATATTCTCGGAATGCACTTCCCGAGGCCGATTCCGCTTTTTGATTCGGTTGAGTTGCTGAACTGCGACAATGCTTCCGCAATTGTTGTTTTCGGGGATTCCATAAGCCAGCAGTGCTTCTGGGTAAATCCGTTTGAGCAGAGAATCAGAGAAAAGTTTCCCGGCAGATATTCCGTTATCAACCGCTCCGTTATGGGCAACCGTCTGCTCCGTGACTGTTCTCCGTTTTTCGTTGCAAAAGGTCTTTACGGCAAAAAGGCATCAACGAGAATAGCGGAGGATGTATATCCCTATGAAAACATCAGCCATGTTATTCTGTTTATGGGAATCAACGATATATGCCAATACGGCTCTTTGGATGCGCCGACTGACGGAAAGCCCGATTTAAGCGATATGGCGGACACCGTAAAACAGTTTGCCGATGAAATTCATAAGAAGGGAAGCAGATTCATCTTCTTTGATGTTCTCGGCTTCGGAGCGGCTAACCAGGCAACAGACGAAAAGAATGCTCTCCGCAAGGAATTCAATAATATGATGAGAAATAACCGCGAGCTGTTTGATGGCTTTTATGACATCGCCAAAGTCGGAGAAGACCCGGAAAACGATAACTGCACCCGAGCCGAATTTGTCGGCGCAGATAAGCTCCATCCGAATGCAAACGGCGGAAAATATTTTGCCGATAATATTGACCTTTCGTGGTTTGAATAACAAAAAACCGTCAGGCTTCTTTTGAAGAAATCTGACGGTTTTGTCATTATTTCCAATCAACATCCTTTGCGCCGGAAGCCTTTTCTTTCAAAGCTGCACGGCGTTTCAGCGCTTCGTTTAAAGTGCTGTCATTTTTTGCAGCGGCATCTCTGAAATTTTTCGCTCCCCATGTTATCGCATATTGGTGAGGACCTTCGGAGGAAACCGATGCAAGACGGTCAGTTATTTCTTTCGGAGGGTCAAAATCCGGGAAGCCCTGCGAAAGATTTATTGCGTTATATTCATCTGAAATTCTCGTCATTCTTCTGATGACGGAATCGGTAAAGCTTTCGGAACGGGAACCCAATCTGCGCATAAAATTTCTCCTTTTTTCTCTTTTGACCAACCGATTACAATATATC
>R27__coassemble_1750_pt1 | contig 9457 bp, 10 predicted proteins | sample R27__metabat2_high_PE_014 | metagenome-assembled genome bin R27
TTATTATATATTATGATTTAATTATCACGGTAAATTGGAGTTAAATTTCTGTTATGGAATAGGATAGGATAAAAAATGAGATTAATGAGAGCAATAATATTCGTATTATTCGCAGCGGTGCTGGGGGTATGGGGATATTTTCAGGTCATAAATAAATTTGTTAAAGACACAACTCCGCCGAAGATCATTTCAGACAGCGACGAGCTTGTTCTTTCTATAAAAGACGATGAAAAAGAGCTGTTAAAAGGACTTACGGCGAAGGATAGCCGAGATGGCAATCTGACCTCGCAGATCCTTGTAGGAACTCACACAAAGTTTATTTCAGACGGCGTTTTCAAGGTTACATATCTCGTTTTCGATTCGAGCAACAATGTTGCGGAATACACAAGAAGAGTTGAATATAAGGACTATACGAAGCCTGTTTTCACTTTGAAAAAGCCGTTGATTTTCAGGACCGGCGAAAAGGTTTCGATGTTTCCGAGCATAAAAATTACGGATTGCCTTGACGGCGACATAACCTCAAAAGCGAAGATCATTTCAAATAATATCGACAGCACAACGCCGGGAACATATTATGTTACCTTCCAGGCGGCAAACAGCTATGCCGATGTTATAACCCAGGAGGTTCCGGTGAATATCGTCAGCAGCGAAGATGATGCGCCCGAAATCGAGCTTAAGAATGCTCTTGTTTATCTCAAAAAGGGAGCGGAATTCGACCCGAAGAGCTATCTTAAGGGCGTTAAGGATAAGTTTGACACGGAAATCGACCTTAATAAGGTTGAAATCGTTTCATCGGTAGATACAAAAGCTCCGGGAATGAGCCAGGTCAAATATTCATATACAAATTCAAAAGGAATTATCGGGCAGACATTTCTCACCGTTGTTGTTAAAGAGGGAAATTAAAGGATGAATATAAATTTTTCTAAAATCAATATATTCGTGCTGCTGGAAGATATTGTCAGAAACATTCTGGCTATCATTATGGCTGCGCTTATCGGTTTCCTTTCGGTGACCGTTTATGCCCGCAACATCCGGGTTTCCGAATATACGGCGTCCTCAACCCTCGTTGTTTCAGCCAAAAGCACAACCTCTGCCAACGCTTTTGCGGCGCTTTCAACCGCATCTTCAATGGCAGGCGTTCTGAAAGAGGTTTTCGAGAGCAAGATTCTTCTTGAAAAGGTTGAAGAGGATATCGGCAAGATTCCGGGCGGCACAAAGGTTTCGGCAAATGTTGTTTCGGAAACGAACCTTCTTGTTCTCAAGGTCACATCAAAAGACCCGAAAACCGCTTATCTTGTCTGCAATTCCGTTCTCAAGCATTATAATGACATTTCGGAATATCTGTTTTCAAATGCCGTTCTTGAGGTTGTTGCGGAGCCTGAAATTCCGACGGAGCCTTCAAACGCTTTCAGAACGAATCTTTACAGATGCCTTGCCGCTCTCGGCATGGCGGCGGCAGTTGCGGCGATCATAGTTTTGTTCGGCCTGATGAGAAAAACCGTTAAAAACATCAAAAACATCGAAGATGATATAGACGGCAAATTCCTCGGAGTTATTTATCACGAGAAAAAGACCAAAACCTTCAAATCGTTTTTCAAAAAGATACGCAAGGCGTGCCTTGTGAGCGATCCTCTTTGCAGCTTTCCGTTTGAGCAGAGCAACAATAAGATAGCAAAGAATGTTCAATATCTTGTTGACGCAAAGAATTATAAAACGATTCTGATAACGAGCGTTGCCGAAAACGAAGGCAAATCAACAATTTCAACCAACCTTGCAATTTCTTTGGGCAACCTCGGCAAAAAGGTGCTTCTTGTGGATGTTGACTTCCACAAGCCCGCAATATATAAAATCATTGATTTGCCGAACGAAGAAAGAAAGGATGACCTTGTTTCGTTTATCGGCGGCAAGTGCGAAGCCGGATCAGCCGTTCTCAAGGATGTTTTCCAGAATGTTGACATAGCGCTCAACTTCGGCGCAAAGAAAAAATCCATCAGCTATATTCTTTCCGAAAAGATGACGGAATTTATCGAATACGCAAAAGAAAATTATGATTATGTTATCATGGATTCCTCGCCCATCGCAGTCGGAACGGATGTTCAGCATATTTCGGATATTGCCGACAGCACGGTAATAGTTATCCACCACGATTATGTGGGAATCGACGATATAGGGGATGCCATTGACGAGCTGAAAGAGGGCAAATCGGAATATCTCGGATTTATAGTTAATAACTATATTGATTTTAATCCCGCTTTTTCAGGCCAAAGCTCCGGATAATATAAAGGCTATGGCTACGGCTCTGAAATCTTTGAAGGTATAGAGGATTGATTATGGAGAACACCACCTACGAAAAAAACAACCTGCCGGATGTTCAGCAGGAAGAGCCGCAGGCAGCTCCGCAGAACGATCCGCAGAATAATCAGCAGAACGGCGTTGATGACGGCGCAATTTATATCGACATAAGAGCGCTTATTATAGATGTTTTAAAGATATTTAAAAAGATATGGATTTTCTGGCTGATTCTGTTTATCATGGTTTCCTGCGGAATCTGCGCTTATTTTAAGGCGACCTATGTGGCGACCTATAAATCCAAGGCTTCGTTTACGGTCAACACGGCAACGGCATCCTCCGAGGCTGCGGATGCTTACGGCTTCTATTATGATAACGCTCATGCGCAGCAGATGGCTAAGGTGCTTCCTTATATTCTGAAAAGCTCGATTTTCGATGATGTTCTTAAGGAAGAGCTTGCAGCCGACGAAATAGACGGAGAAATTTCCGTTCTTGCCGTTAAGGATTCCAACCTGTTTTCGGTTGAGGTTGTGAGCAAGGCGCCCGAAAACGCCAAAAAGGTTATTGATGCGGTTATCAAAATTCTTCCCGATGTTTCAAGATATGTTATCGGCGACACAAAGCTCAATATCATTCAGCCGAGCACTCTGCCGACAGCGCCGAATAATCAGGTGAATTATCTTAAGCTGCTTGCGTTTTCGTTTATCGGCTGCTTCGGCCTTTGCATAGCCGCAATTGCCGTTTATGCGATTTTCGTTAAGAAGATAGAAAACGACAGAGACTTTGCAGAGCAGCTCAACATCAACTGCCTCGGAGTTATTCCTCTTGATAAGGAAAAGAAAGAGCCCAATGGCAGGAAGGGCAGAAGAAAGAGCATCATTGCCGAGCAAAGCGGGCAGGCGGATTTTCTGCGGGAATATGTTTCCCACGCCGCTTTGAAAATCACGAGAGTGATGAAAAAAGAGAACGCAAAAGTTCTTATGATAACAAGTGCCGTTGAAAACGAGGGCAAAAGCGCGGTTTCGTGGAATCTTGCAAAGGCGATAAAGCAGACGGAGCCTGAAAGAAAAGTTGCGCTTGTTGATATGGATTTCAGAAAGGTGACAATGTCGCTTGAATTCGGAGCGCAGGATTATTTCTATGATATTGATGATTGCCTTGACGGCAGCTATCCCGAAAGCGAAAACGAAAATGTTGTTATAATCGGCGCATTTTTCTCCGATAAGCATCCCGAAAAGAAGATAGAAAGCCCCGGAATGAAAAAGCTTTTCGATTATCTCAAAGAGAATTTCGATTATGTTCTTGTTGATACTCCGCCCTGTGCGGTAACGGCAGACCCTGCCCTCATTTCCCGCTATTGCGAAACCATTCTGTTTGTTGTTAAGCAGGATACCGCAACCAAATGGACTATTCTTGGCAGCATTTCGGGCGTTGCTTCAAAGGGCTGCAAGGTAATAGGCGGCGTTCTCAACTGCGCCGGCGGCAGCATTCTCGACTATGGCTACGGTTACAGCCATTACGGCAGATACGGCTACGGCAAATACGGCAGATACGGTTACGGAAAATACGGCAGATACGGTTACGGAAAATACGGCAGATACGGCTATGGCAGATACGGCAGATACGGCGGCTATGGCTACGGTTACAGCAAATACGGCTCTTACGGCTACGGCTACGGCGAGGATGAGCCGGAAGAAAAAGCGGAGGCGGCAGATGAGAATAAAGAATAATCTTGTTTTGCGTGAAATTGCCGGCCAGTATATAATAGTGCCGGTTATGGAAATGGCAAAGGAAATGCACTCAATGCTCTATGTTTCGTCCTCTGCGGCGTTCCTTTGGGAAAATATGCAGGGCAAGGATTTTGAAATTGACGGGCTGACCGATTTGCTCATGGGAAAATATAAAAATGTTACAAGAGAAATAGCAAGAGAAGATACCGCTGCTTTTGTTGAAAAGCTGAGGCAGAGCGGGCTTCTGCTGGAGAGCGGCGATGAAAGAGCTTAAAAACCTGCCCGGCTATGAGCTTTCGCCTTTGGCAACATTTGTTAATGCGAAGCAGAACGCCGTGCCGCTGAATGCGAGCTTTGAGCTGACCCCGAGATGCAATATGAACTGCGGAATGTGCTATGTTCATCTGAAAACGGATGAAATCAAAAAGCACGGCAGGGAGCTTGAAGCAGCCGAATGGATAGAGCTCGGCAGGCAGGCGGCGAAGGCGGGCAGCCTCTTCCTCTGCATAACGGGAGGGGAGCCGACCCTTCATCCGCAGTTTTGCGAAATTTATTCCGCCTTGAGCGGCATGGGCTTTATAATAACTCTTCAATCGAATCTTTATGGCATTCCCGATGAATGCTTTGAGATAATAAAAAAATATCCGCCGCAGGAAATCAAATTCACAATTTACGGGGCGGATGACGAAACATATCAAAAGGTCTGCGGCGTTCAGAACGGCTTCACGAGGGTCATGGAAAATATCCGCAGGCTGAAAGCCGGGGGAATAAGGCTTCTTTCGGTTACAACGGTTACGAAAGATAACTATAAGGATGTTGAAAAAATCGCAGAGCTGATGAAAGAGCTTGAAATCCCGTGGGTTTCCTGCGCAGCGCTTAAGAAATCTCTTCGTGGAGCGGAAAGCAGGGCGGAGGAGCTTCGGCTTGAAGACAGCATGTATGCAAATCTCTGCGATGATGTCAGAGCTTCCGTTGAAAAAGCGCAGAAAAGAAAGGGGCTTAAGCCCTGCGAGGTTTGCAAGGCTTATAAAACGGGATTCTGGATAAAATGGGACGGAAGAATGAGCTTTTGCTCGTTTCTTCATGAGCCTGATATTGACGCCGCAAGGCTCGGCTTCAGCGAAAGCTGGAAAAGGCTCGTTGATTTTGAAGAAAATCTGATGTGGCCGGAGGAATGCAGAGAATGCGAAATTTCCGATTCCTGCCCCCGCTGCGCCGCTTCAATCGCAGCCGAAAGCGGAAGCGTTTATAAAGTCAGCAATGGCTATTGTAAATATATTAAAGAACTAATAAATAAAGTTAACGGAGGAGAAAATTAATGGAAGATTATGTAGTTCCCGAATTTTATGATGTTTTGGTTGGTGGAGAAGTTTATGGAAGTCAAAAAGTGATTTACTCAAATGATGGATTTAAATGGGATCCAGAAAATGGAATAACAGGAGTAGCAACAGAAATTAATATACCAGCAGGAACATGGTCTCCTGCAATGACTTTTAATATTTATTCGACCGATACAGATGAGACTGTAAAAATCAGATTGGAATCGTTTGATAGATCTACTTTACAGAGCTATTTAAAATATACACCAGAATTTTCAAATTGTTTAGTTTGATGACATCATCAAATTTCTATAATATACTCACCCCTATCCGCTTCAACTATTCCGACAAATACTGGGATCTGTTTTCAGATGATTCCGGTAAGGGGGGGTGTGCGCTCGAGCTTGAATTGAAAGAGCCGGATATAGGCTTACATTCCGTTGAGCAGATTCCCGTTGAAGAAAACGGAAGAGTTTTCAGGTCAAACGGCGCCGTTCTTTCAATCAACGGCGATTTTACCAAAGGCACGATAATTTCAGAGCCTGAAAATGACCGCGGCATTTACGGCTGCGCAATGGTCGCTCTTTACGGCAATCTTATCAGAAAAGAAACTGTTGTTCTTCACAGCAGCCTTGTTGATTTCAACGGCAGGGGAATAATTTTCACCGGCCCCTCCGGCATCGGCAAAACGACCCAGGCTATGCTCTGGGAAAAATATGCCGGCGCCGAAATAATCAACGGCGATATGGTCATTATCCATAAGGAGGAGGACGGCAGATTTTACGGCTGCGGCTCTCCCTGGCACGGCTCTTCGGAATTCTGCCTTAACAAAAAGGTGCCTATCGAGGCGATTTTCTGCCTTGAGCAGAGCGCCTCAAGCCGCATTTCCGAAATCCCGATGCCCGAAATAATCAGCAGAGTTTTCAAAGAGACCCTGCTCCCCGATTGGTTTGACGGCTGCCGCCTTATGGGGCTTGAAACCGTTGATAAGCTCCTGCGCTCCGTGCCCGTTTACAGGCTCGACGCAACAAAGGATGTTAATGCGGTCAACGCCGTCAGAAAGATGTTGAATTTATGAATTCAAAAACAGAGAAGTTTAAAAAACGGATAAAATATGACCGAATAACCGAAATCCTCCATTCGTGGAAATGGATTTTCGGCTATATCCGGATGTATAAATTTCAGGTCGCTGCATTTGCCTGCATCGGCCTTTTTTCAACGGGTCTCGGCCTCTTCACCTCCTGGGTGATGAAAGAGCTGATAGATTCCGTCACCGGCCACGAGCAGGGAACGGCTGCCGCTTCCGCCGCAGTTTATGTCGGCACGGCGGTCGCCAACGTTTTCATTTCCGCTTTCACAAACAGAATATCTCTCAAAATCCGCCTCAATGTCGGCTTGAGCATCAAAAACGATGTTTATAAACGCCTGCTCAACACCGAATGGACCGCCATTTCGGCTTATCATTCGGCTGAAATTATGACAAGGACCGGCGCAGATGTTGCAACGGTTTCAAATATGGTTTTGAGCTATATCCCGAATGTTGTGACGGCGGTCACAAATTTCATCGGCGCATTTTTCATCATTATGCACTATGATCCGATAATGGCGGCAATCGCTCTCGCAGGCGCTCCCGTAACATTTCTCACCGGCAAATTCAGGCTCAAAAAAGCAACCGAATTCCAGAAGAAAAGCCGTGAGCTTTCGGGAGAAAGGCTCACCATCGAAGAGGAAAGCTATCAGAATCTTCAAACCATCAAGTCCTTCGGCCTGATAGAAACATTCATCGAAAGATTCAGCGCTTTTCAGAAAAAAGGCTTTTCCGTTGCCATGGAGCAAAACCGCTATCAGAATCAGATGATGATAATAATGTCCCTCGTCGGCCAGCTTGTGAGCTATTCCTGCTATGGCTTCAGCTTATACAGGCTCTGGAAAGGAAGCATAACCTACGGCACGATGTCGCTCTTTATGTCGATGGCAGGCAGATTGACCGGCGCTTTCAGCTCCGTTGTTTCGCTCGTGCCCTCGTTTATCCGGGCGGGCATCAGCGCCGAAAGAGTGCTTGAGCTTCTTGAGCTTCCCACCGAAAAGAACGAGATAACCGAAGAGGAAAAAGCCTTTATCGAAAAAAGCGCAGAAACGGGTCTTAAGCTCGTTTGCGAAAACATAACCTGCGCTTACAGCGAAGAAGCCGTTGTTTATGAAAATTCCGGCTTTGAAGCGCAGAGCGGAAAGGTAACGGCACTTATAGGCTCCTCCGGCAAAGGATAAACCTCAACCCTGCGCCTGCTTCTGGGCTTGATGAAATCCGAAACAGGCAGCATAACCATCACAAATGACGAGGGCGAAAAAATCAGCCTCAGCGCTTCAACGAGAGGCCTTTTCAGCTATGTTCCGCAGAGCAACACGATTTTCTCCGGAACGATTGCCGAAAATCTCCGCCTTGTTAAAAAAGATGCTTCGGATGAAGAAATCATTTCTGCGCTCGAAAAAGCCTGCGCATGGGAATTTGTCAGCAAGCTTCCGCAGGGCATAGATACCGTTGTGACCGAAAGAGGCCAATGCTTCTCGGACGGCCAGAATCAGCGCCTTTCCATAGCAAGAGCCCTGCTTGCCGACACGCCGATTCTTTTGCTTGACGAGGCAACAAGCGCCCTTGATGCCGCAACCGAAAAAAGCGTTATCCGCAATATTCTCAACGGCAACCGCAGAAAAATGATAATTCTGACCTCGCATAAGCCGAGCGTATTCAAGCTCTCCGATAATATTTATTCCGTTTCCGAAAACGGAATCGAGCTGCTGAACGAAGAAGAGATTATATGAACAATCAAAACGGCAATTTCATAAAAATAATCAACACCGCCCTGACCGGGAACATCCATCAGCTTGATGCTCCCGATTCCGGGGAGCTGATAAAGCTCGCCCGAGAGCAGGGCGTTTCTCCGATTTTTCTGGAGGGCATTGTTAAATATGATTTCTTTAATGCCGTCCCCGCCGATGTCAGAGCGGAGCTGATAAGAACAGCTTCAAGCACCGTTGCCGTTCAGACGCAGAGAACAGCCGAGTTCTGTTTTCTCTATGAACAGTTCCTTGAAGCCGGCCTTAAACCCGTTATTCTCAAAGGCCTCGTCTGCCGCCTCAATTACGGAAAGCTCGAAAATTCCAGAGGCTCCGGCGACGAAGATGTTTTCATCAGAAAAGAGGATTTTGAAACATATAACAGCATCCTCAAGGCAAACGGCTTTTATCCGCATACTGACGATATTTCCGATAAGCTTCTTGAAAATATTCACACGGTAAATTACAAAAGCGATAATTCTTCGCTGATGATTGAACTGCATCTTGATCTTGTCAACAGAACAAAGAAGTTCTTGAATGTCATCAACGATATGCTGCTCGAAGGCACGAAGGATATAATAAGCTTTGAATATAACAATAAAGAATATTATACTTTGCCATATACATATAATTATATTTATCTGTTTTTTCATTATTATAAGCATTTTTGCAGCACGGGCGCAGGAATCAGACACATTATGGATATTGCGCTTTTCGCAGAAAAAAACAAAGACAAAATAGATTTTAAGCTTGCCGAAAGCAAGATTTTTGAATATGCTTCGCCGGCTCTTTATGCAGACACTCTTGCCATAGCGGCGAGGCTGGGTTTCCCGGTCTTTACGGAAGAAAAAATTCAGAATCCCGATCTCCTGCTTGATGATCTGCTCGACGGCGGCACATTCGGCTTTGATGATCCCGAAAAAATGTATGGAGCAAGCTATAAGGCGCTAAAGGCAAGAAATGTTAAATTTGCATTTCTGCGAGCCGTTTTTCTGCCTTTCAGAACAATGGCAAACTATTATACGGAATTATATGACAAGCCGTATAAGCTCCCGTATTATTACATAAAAAGAATTTTTGATTATTTCTCAAGAAGAAGAAACAAGGCGTTTGAAAAAACCATGTTCAAAAGCGGCAAATCAAGAATAGACCTCATAAAAGGCTATAACAAGAAAAAGTGATTCCGCAGGGCGGGCGTTTTGCCTGTCGTTATATATTGATATAACGGGAACTTGCAAAAAATATCACGATATATATTGACATATTTGCGGATATGTTATAATA
>R27__coassemble_1758_pt1 | contig 9424 bp, 7 predicted proteins | sample R27__metabat2_high_PE_014 | metagenome-assembled genome bin R27
ATTCAGCACTCATTTCGACGGCACGAATCTCGGCTTCGCCGAAAGTGACGATGGAATTCACTGGGTTCCCTCCGCATCTCCCCGCTTCGAACTCAAGAGCGACGAAATCAGAAGAGCTTATGATCCGAGGCTTACGGTCATGGACGGAATCTGCTATATGTGCTTCGCAGTTGACACCAATCACGGCGTCTGCGGCGGAATTGCAAAAACAGAAGATTTTGAAAAATTCGATGTGCTTTCCATCTCCGCTCCCGACAACAGAAATATGGTTCTCTTTCCCGAAAAGATCAACGGAAACTATGTTCGCCTTGAAAGACCGATGCCCGTTTATTCAAGAGGAAAAGACCGCTTTGATCTCTGGCTTTCCGAATCGCCGGACCTCGTTTTCTGGGGCAAATCAAGGCTTGTTATGGGCGTTGAGGATGTTCCGTTTGCAAACGACAAAATCGGCCCCGCCGCTCCGCCGATCAAAACGGAAAAGGGCTGGCTGACAACGATTCACGGCGTTGACATTGATAGAACAAGAGGCAAAAACGGTTGGGAGGAAAAATGGCAGAAGGCTTATTATGCGGGAATTGCTCTGCTTGATCTTGAAGATCCCTCAAAGGTGATCGGCATCTGCAAGGAACCTCTCATCGTCTGCGACAGGGATTATGAAGAAAAGGACGGCTTCCGTCAGAATGTCATTTTCCCCGGCGGTATGGTCCTTGAGGATAACGGCGAAGTCAAGATCTATTACGGCGCAAGCGACACCGTTGAATGCGTTGCATCCGCCAACATTGATGATCTTATAAAAATCTGCCTCGAATAAGGAGAATATATTTATGTATGTTAAAGTAACCGATGCTCCGTATTTTGCAAAAGGTGACGGAATAACAAATGACAGAGAAGCAATTCAGAAAGCAATAGACGATGTTTATGCCGCAGGCGGCGGAACGGTTGAGCTTGATGCTTATAAAACTTTCCTTTCATCCGGAATCATTATCAGAAGCGGAGTTGAGCTTCATTTCGGTGAAAGAGCAATTCTTCATCAGACGGATAAAAGAGATGAATATGTTAAACCCTCCGGAAACGGATATGAGCCTTATCTGCCCATGCTCGGCCACAACTGGTCCGAAACGATCAAATGGAGCCATTGCTGGTATAAGAATTATCCTCTGATTTTCGCTCCCGAGGGAAGCAAAAATTTCAAGATCACGGGCAAGGGTACTATCCGCATGATGGAAGTGACCGACCCGGAAAAAATCATAAAAATCTGCCCTATCGGTTTTTACCGCTGCTCCGATTTTGAAATTTCAGATATACATATCACAAACTATCACAGCTATGCTCTTATGCCGTTCACAAGCACCGGAGGTCTTTTCAAAAACCTTATAATTGATAATTGGAGTTACGGAAACGGCGACGGAATCTGCCTTATGAACTGCCGTGATATACGCATAACCGGCTGCAATATGTTCACGGGCGATGATTCGATTTATATTTTTTCATCCTACTGCGATCCGAGAAGGAGCGAATGGTGGAATTCCGATGAACCGCAGGCCTCGATGAACATTGAAATAGACCATAACGACCTTCGCTCAAATCATTGCAAGGCATTCGGAATGATTCTTTGGGGAATCGTCTGCCCGGACCTTGAAAAGGTTGAGGTCAGAAATGTTTATGTTCACGATAACCATATCGAAACGCTCGGCAACTGGCTCTATAATCCGTATTCAACCAAAAAAGGCAATCCGCCCGTTACAAGTGTCCGCTTTGAAAACAATGTTATTGACGGCATTGAAATCAATTTCTTTGAAACCGTTATCAGCGATATGACTCATTTCCGCAGCATGGCTGAATTTGAAAACACCGAATTTGTCAACGGTCTGTGCTTCTGGGCAATGAACAAAAACAAATCCGATGACTGCCTCGGCTCATTCCGCCGTCCGGACACCGAGGGCGGCTCATACGCCTATATGAAAGATTTCGATAAGGGCGATGTGCGCCTTTATCAGGGAGTTTATATCACAACGCAATACAGCCACACATTCCGGGCAAAGCTTCACGCTCCGGGAAGCGGAATCCGTATGTTCGTTCGGAAAACCGACACCGACGAGATGATCGCTTCAAAGGTTGTCAAATCAGACGAGCTGACCGATTTCACTCTTGAATTCACCGTTCCCGAAGACGGAAACTACCGTGTGGGCTTTGAGAATGTTGATAATGTTGACAACTTCGTAAAAATCAATTATGCCTGGCTCGGCAATCACGAAAGAGCCATGGATTATAAAGAGGTCATCTCCGATAACGGCAAACTCATTTTCAAAGCAAACGATGCTCTCTTTGACCGCAATCTTCACCGCAATCAGCTTAAGATGTATTGGTTCACAAAGAACGACCTGCCCGAAATGCCTCTTCCCGAAGGATATTCGTTTTCAAACTATAAGGACATTTCAGACAGAAAGAAATGGGCAGCCTGCATCTGGGAAGATCACGACGGCAATATTGACGAGGAACGCTGGCAATCCGAAATCATCAACTTTACCGATATAACTCCCGAAGAGGATATGTGGTTCCTCGATTATAACGGCGAACATATCGGAACGGCAACCTCTTTCGTTTATAAATCATCAGGCATAGGTGATATGCACTGGGTCGGCATCAGAAAGGATTTCAGAGGCAGAGGTCTTTCAAAATACTTAAGCTATATCGTTCAGAAATCCCTCAAAGATAGAGGTGTGCCCTATGTTTCGCTCACCACCGGCGAGGGCAGACCTGCCGCCGTTAAATCCTATCTTACTGCCGGATTCATTCCCGTTGAATATGCCGAGGGTATGGTCAAAAGATGGGAAGCCGTGCTTGAAAACTACAATATAGAATCCGTTGAAATGGTTGACGAAAACGCAAATCCCCTGCCGCCCGTTTTCAGAGCATCCAAAGCCGGAAAATAATTCCGGATTTCTGCGGAAAGAAACGGAGAAATATTATGAATAAAATTATATGCCCAAAATGCGGCGAAGCCTTTGAGCTGACCGATAACAATTATGCGGATATTCTCAACCAGGTCAGAACTGCCGAATTTGATAAAGAAATCGCAATGCACGAGGAAACTCATAAAAGAGAAAAGGAATCCGCCGTTAAGCTTGCCGTAGCCGAATCGGAAGCAGGCTTCAAAAATGAAATTGCCGAAAAAGAAAGAGAAATCGAAAAGCTGAAATCGCAGATCGAAATCAGCGAAAGAGCAAAAGAGATGGATATCCGCTCCGCCGTTCAGGAAAAGGAAGCCGAAATCGCAAGGCTCACAAGCCGCATTGAGCTTGATAAAACCAACGCCGAGCTTCAGAAGAAATCCGCAGAGGAAATTCATCAGGCCGAGCTTGCAAGAAAAGACGAGGAGATAGCCTTCTATAAGGATTTCAAAGCCCGCCAATCAACAAAAATGATAGGCGAAAGTCTTGAGCAGCATTGCAGCATCGAATTCAATAAGCTCCGTGCAACCGCTTTCCCGAATGCCTATTTTGAAAAGGATAACGATGCAAAAACGGGAAGCAAGGGTGATTTTATTTACAGAGAATGCGCTTTAGACGGCACGGAATTCATTTCAATTATGTTTGAAATGAAGAACGAGGGAGACACAACCGCAACCAAGCATAAAAACGAAGATTTTTTCAAAGAGCTTGATAAGGACCGGAACGAAAAGGGCTGCGAATATGCCGTTCTCGTTACAATGCTCGAAGCGGATAACGAATACTATAACAACGGAATTGTTGATGTTTCATATAAGTATCAGAAAATGTATGTTGTCCGCCCGCAGTTTTTCATCCCGATAATAACGGTTCTTCGCAACGCCGCTCTCAATTCACTTGAATATAAGCAGGAGCTCGCAGTTATTCGCAATCAGAATATCGACATTACTCATTTTGAGGAAAATATGAACAGCTTCAAAGACGCTTTTGCAAGAAATTATGAACTCGCTTCAAAGAAATTTCAGACTGCAATTGACGAAATCGACAAAACGATAGACCACCTGCAAAAAACAAAAGAAGCTCTTCTTTCATCCGAAAATAATCTTCGCCTTGCCAACAACAAGGCAGAAGACCTTTCAATCAAAAAACTCACCAAAGGAAACCCGACCATGCAGGCAAAATTTGCAGAATTGAAAAAATAAAATAATATAAAATAAAAGGAAGCTCTCGGGCGGAGATTCATAAACCGGTTTATGAAATCCGCTGAAGAGCTTCCTGTTTTACAGTTCTGCCAGTGCCTTGCCGTCTTCGGTAAGGTCAATTTTTTTGTAATTCTGTTTTGCATCGAAAAGATAAACCTTTTCTTTGCCCGAAACATTGAATATTTCTCTCTTTTTTCCGAGAAAACTGATTGCGGCGCCGTTATCAATGGCAATTGATGAAAGCTTTCTTGTTGAGGCAAGCTCCTCAAACGGCTTCCATTCGGGGCTGTCAAAATGCGGGCACATACAGTAAGGAATCAATCCGAGCGGTTTTATGAACTCAAAGCTGTCATCCGGGCCGTCATTATTGTAGCTTTCTTCAAACCAGAACATAGCGCCGGCGCATTTGCCGGAAAGAACGGTTTCTTTTTCTTCAAAAACCTCTCGCAGATATTTGTCAATTTCCTTCTTTTTGCAAATATGAATCGGGAATGTGGAATTCCCGCCGGGCATAAAAATAATATCTGCCCATCTTATTTTTCTTGCCATTTCAGCCTGTGAATCGCCGAAATATTGTAAAACGTCAATTTCACAGCCAAGTGCAAACTGTTTGTTAATATATTTTTCGCTGTAACCGCCAAAGCCCGACGGCATATATAAATAGTTCGGATGTTCCTTTTTTGCAAGAGAATAAATATAACGAGCAAGCTTCCATTCGTGTGCGGATTCTATATCAAAGCCTCCGCCTATTGCAACAACATTTCCCATAATTATCTCCTGAAGCTGTTTAATATTGTATTACGAAATCCATTTTGTCTCAGCAGTCCTCTTTGCAGGCTTCTTTAATGATTCCGATTGCTTTTTCAAGCACTTCAAACGGAATATTCAGAGCGGGAAGAAGTCTGACCTTGTCCTTGGCGGTCAGGCAGAGAACTCCGTTTTCCATACATTTTTCAACAACTTCCGGGGCCGGCTTTTTTGTTTTGATGCCTATCATCAGGCCCATTCCCGAAACGCTCTCAATGCCGTCCGCTCCCGAAAGAGCGTCGAAAATATATTCCGATTTCTTTTTTACATCGGCGAGCAGAGCTTCATCTATCCTCGAAAGCACGCTGCAGGCAGCGGCACAGCAAACGGGATTTCCGCCGAAGGTTGAGCCGTGATCGCCAAACGAAAGAACATCCTGAACCTTTTCGCTCATAAGAGTTGCTCCGAGCGGAAGTCCTCCGGCAAGTCCCTTTGCCGTTGAAACAATATCCGGTTTTATTCCGTATTCCATATAAGAATAAAGGCTTCCGGATCTTCCGTTGCCGGTCTGAACCTCGTCAATAATGAGAATAATATCATTTTTCTTTGCAAAATCGGCAGCTTCTTTTGCGAATTTTTCACCAATGGGAAGCACTCCGCCTTCGCCCTGAACGCATTCCATTATGATTCCGGCTGCATTATTCTCAATCGCAATTTTTTTCAGCTCCTCAATATTGCCTGCTTCGGCGTAAACAAAGCCGGGAGTCAGCGGCTTGAATAATTCATGATAATGCTCCTGACCGGTTGCCGAAAGGGTGGTAAGCGTTCTTCCGTGAAAGCTGTTTTTGAGAGTCACAATTGTGTATCGGTTGTCGCCGTATTTATCAGAGGAATATTTTCTGGCAATTTTTATTGCGCATTCATTCGCTTCGGCTCCGGAATTTGAAAAGAAAACCTTCTTCATCCCTGTTTTTTCGCAGAGCATTTCCGCAAGCCTTCCGCAAGGCTCGGTATAATATAAATTTGACATGTGCTGAACTGCCGATGCCTGCTTTGCAACAGCGGAAACCCATTCTTCATCGCAGACGCCGAATGAGGTTACCGCAATGCCCGATCCCATATCCGTATATTCTTTTCCGTCGGAATCAAAAACAATGCTTCCCTTGCCAGAAACGATTTCAACCGGAAATCTTTTATATGTTCCCGCAACAAAATTTTTATCTCTTTCCTGAATAATGCTCATAATTTTTCTCCAATCAGCGGGTAACCATTGTACCTGCGCCCTCATTGGTAAGAAGCTCCATCAAAATGGAATGAGGAACTCTTCCGTCCATAATAACAACATTTTTAACGCCCCGGTGAATCGCTTCAATGCAGCAGTCCACTTTAGGGATCATGCCTCCGGAAATGATTCCGCTTTCATATAAGCTTGCCGCCTCTTCAATGCTGATTTCCGGAATAAGCGTTGAGGGATCGTCCTTATCCTTAAGCACGCCGGCAATATCCGTCATCATTATCAGCCTTTCGGCTTCAAGCGCCCCTGCAATAAATGCGGCTGCCGTGTCACCGTTGATATTATAGGTGTTGCCTTCTTTATCGCATCCGAGAGTTGAAATAACGGGAATATATTCTTTTTCAAGAAGATCCGTCACGGGCTTTATGTTGATATTGGTGATTTCGCCGACATAGCCGAGCTTTTCGTTCTTTATTTTCGCTTCGATAAGTCTGCCGTCCATTCCCGAAAGGCCAACCGCCTTGCCGCCGTTCATTTCAAGCATATTGACAAGCGTTTTATTGACCTTGCCGGCCAGCACCATCTGAACAATATCAACGGTTTCTTTGTCGGTAACCCTTAAACCGTCAACAAATTCCGCTTTCTTGCCGAGCCTTTCCATAAGCTCGTTTATCTCGGGTCCGCCTCCGTGAACAAGCACGATTTTAACCCCTATGAGCCGGAGCAGAACAATGTCTTCCATAACCTGCTCCTTAAGCTGTTGATTTATCATGGCGTTTCCGCCGTATTTTACAACAACTATTTTTCCGTTATACCTTTTGATGTAGGGCAGAGCCTGTGTGAGTATCTCCGCTCTCTGTGAATTTGAAAAAATATCTTCCATTTTAATTTCTCCTGTTATCAGGTGCGGTAATCGCCGTTGATTTTTACATAATCATAGGTCAAATCGCATCCCCATGCGGCTGCGCCGAAATCTCCGTCATTAAGGAAAATCAGAATATCAATTTCTTTTTCGAGAAGAATTTCTTTTGCGGTTTCTTCCGAAAAATCAACTCCTGCTCCGTCTTTGCAAACAAGGATTTTTCCCTTTGCGCTTTCAAAATATACATCAATTTTTGTAACATCAACATCCGCTCCGCTGTAACCTATTGCACAGAGAACCCTGCCCCAGTTTGCATCGGCGCCGAACATTGCGGCTTTTGTAAGAGAAGAACAGATAACGCTCTTTGCAACCGTTTTTGCGATCGCCTCGGTTTTTGCTCCGTCAACTCTGCATTCAAGCAGCTTTGTTGCGCCTTCGCCGTCACCGGCAAGAATTCTGCAAAGGGACATCGTGACCGTGTTGAGAGCCTTCATAAACGCCTTGAAATCATCATTGTCCTCCGTGATCATTTCATTGCCCGCAAGTCCGTTTGCAAGAACGGAAACCATATCGTTTGTTGATGTGTCCCCGTCAACGCTTATCATATTAAATGTATTTTTTATATCTCCCGAGAGAGCCTTCTGAAGCATTTCCGGGGATATGCTGCAATCGGTAGTGATAAACACGAGCATGGTCGCCATATTAGGATGAATCATTCCGCTGCCCTTTGCAATGCCGCCGATATGGCATATCCTGCCGCCCGCTTCAAATTCGACCGCAATTTCCTTTTTAACGGTATCGGTTGTCATTATCGCCTCTGCGGCTTCGGAAGAACCGTTTTCGCCGATTGATGCGCAAAGCTCCGCCATTCCGTTTTTTATCGGAGTTATATCAAGAGGCTGGCCGATAACGCCGGTTGAACCGACTATAACATCCGAAGCATCAATTCCGAGTTCTCCGGCAAGAAGAGCGCTCATCTGCTCGGCAACCTCAATGCCGTCCGCATTGCAGGTGTTGGCGTTTCCGCTGTTGCAGATAACTGCCTGCGCATAGCCGTTTGAAATATGTTTCTTTGTAACCGCAAGCGGCGCACCCTTAACAAGATTTGTTGTGTAAACTGCAGCCGCAGCAGCTTTCTTTTCGCTGAATATCAGCGCAAGGTCCCTCTTTGTTTTGTTTTTTCTGATTCCGCAATGGATCCCGCCTGCAAAAAAGCCTTTTGCGGCGCATACACCGCCATCTATCATTTTCATTTCTTATCCTCCTGCACAGTCCTTTTATTAAAAATTCAACCCGTAATTTTCATTGATTCCCATTAAAATATTCATATTCTGAATAGCTGTTCCGGATGCACCCTTGCCGAGATTATCAAATCTTGAAACAAGAATGATTCTTTCATCATTTCCGCACACCGAAACCTGCATATCATCTCTTCCGCTGAATTCTCCTGCATATAATGTTCCGGAATTTTCCGCATCCGGATAAAAAGAGATCAGTCCGTTTTCGTTATAATATTCTCTGTACACATCTTCAACATCGCTCTTCTTTATTCCGTGAAGCGGGACCGTGACCTGCATTCCAGAATAATACGGAGCAACAACCGGGCAGAAAACCGGCAGGATCTCAAGTCCGCATATCTTTGCCATCTCCGGCAGATGCTTATGCTTCTGCGTGTTTCCGTACATCCCCGGAGTTTTAAGCTTTTTATCGGGAAAATCGCTTTCATATTCGGAAATCATCTTTTTTCCTCCGCCCGAATAACCCGTCAGCGAAAAACAGGAAAGAGCCGCATCGTGCCTGATGATCCCGTTTTCAACGAGCGGAGCAACAAGAGAAATAAAACCGCTTGCATGACAGCCGGGATTTGCAATTCTTTTTGATTCTGCAATTTTTTCTCTGTAACCCGTTAGCTCGGGAAAGCCGTAAATCCAACCGTCATTAACTCTGTGCGCAGTTGAAGTATCTATAACTGCGGTGTTTTCATTTTCAACGAGCGAAACAGCCTCAATTGAAGCGGCATCCGGCAGGCAGAGAAAAGTTATATCCGATTTGTTTATCGCTTCTTTTCTTGCATCAATATTCTTTCGGTTTTCTTCTTCAAGAATGATCAATTCAATGTCTTTCCTTTCGGAAAGGCGGTCATATATGTGAAGCCCCGTTGTTCCCGCACTTCCGTCAATGAATATTTTATACATAGATACCTCCGCAATTGATTTTACTTATATTAACATCAAAGAATTCTTTTGTCAAGGAATTTATGAATATTTATTCATAATTATTGTAAAAATGCAAATAAATATGCAAGACCTGCGGAGCCGACTGTGGTCTCCGCAGGTCTGTTGTTTAAATATCCGGTTTTTTGCGAAATGAAAAGCTGATGTCGGATTTTATTTTATACGGTAAACATACATTGCCGCTTTCGGCGCTTCTC
>R27__coassemble_1781_pt1 | contig 9328 bp, 7 predicted proteins | sample R27__metabat2_high_PE_014 | metagenome-assembled genome bin R27
GGCGGGGCAACGACGAATGTTATGTCTGCATCAACCGGCTGAACGCAAGTGCCGTTCGTACAATCCGTGAAGTCGGAGGGGAAAATGCAAAACGATTTCTATGAGAATAAAGATTCTGTTGAACAAATAAAACCTGATTTCGGAGTTTCTGATGAGGCAATAAGTTTAGCAAAAGCATTAGAGCAATCGCCTGAACTTATGAATATGCTGAAGACACTGCTCAACAAATAAAGATTTACCTGATATGGGACATAGCAATTTGCTGTGTCCTTTTTTGTTGCTTTACAAGCAAGTAAAAAAGGTTGATTTCATATGATTATCCTTTTCGTGTTAGCAAGAATTTTCCCTTTAAAAAGTATTATTGTTTGCAAATTTGTCACCAAATGCAAAAACCGTTTATTTTTTTGCTAACTTTGTTAGCACTTATTTATTATGCACTGTCTGTCAAAATCGGAATGACAATAATAAGTTCAAAACTTTTTTTAAAAAATCTGTTAGCAAAAGTAGTGATTTGCTAACAGAAATAATAAATTAGAGGCTAATTTCAAAGGTTCTTTTTGAGTATAAAAAACCGGAAAGCCTTGATACACAAGGGTTTCCGACCTGGCACCCCCTGCGGGAATCGAACCCACAACTAACCCTTAGGAGGGGTTTATTATATCCATTTAACTAAGGAGGCATTTCACAATATGATCGAACTCAAATGAGCCGATATTTTTATTCGTCGAAAGGTAAATCTTTCGCTTAGGAGGCGAACGCTCTATCCTGCTGAGCTACGGAGACATATATTCGGATAAATTATTTCAAGCGGATTTCATCTTCCGGAATTTTCCGGATTTTCTTCTTCGATCTGTCAAAAACTCTTAAATGAAAGGTATACTTGCGTATTCCGGGGAGAAAAGCACCCGGATGAGCGTGAAGTTCGCTTTCGGATCATGCAGAGTTCGGCAATCTCCTGTCCGCTCAAATATATTATCAAAAAGTAATTGTAAAGTCAAGACGAATTTTTTTCACAAAAAACGCTATCTTCGTCAAAATCGACAATAAATAATACTTGAAAATTTTGTAAAAATATTATAAAATAAGTTGGTTAGTTTAAATCCGAAAAATAATTTCTGAAAGGAAAATTCAAAATGAGCTTACTTAACAAAAAAACAGTTGACGATCTCAAGGCAACCGGCAAGAGAGTTCTTGTTCGCTGCGATTTTAATGTTCCCCTCAAAGACGGCGTTATCACAGACGAAAACAGAATCAACGCTGCTCTTCCCACCATTCAGAAGCTTATTGATGACGGCGCAAAGGTTATCCTCTGCTCCCATCTCGGCAAGCCCAAGAACGGCCCCGAAGCTAAATTCTCACTTGCTCCCGTAGCAAAAAGACTCGGCGAAAAGCTCGGCAAGGATGTTGTTTTTGCTGCCGATGACACAGTTGTTGGCGAAAACGCAAAGGCAGCGGTTGCAGCCATGAACAACGGCGATGTTGTTCTTCTTGAAAACACCCGTTTCCGTGCAGAAGAAACAAAGAACGGCGAAGCTTTTTCAAAGGATCTTGCAAGCATCTGCGATCTCTATGTTAACGATGCTTTCGGCGCAGCTCACAGAGCACACTGCTCAACAGTCGGCGTTACCGCTTTTGTTGAAGAAGCAGCAGTAGGATACCTTATGGGCAAAGAGCTCAAATATCTCGGCAATGCAGTTGAAAGCCCCGTAAGACCTTTCGTAACGATTCTCGGCGGCGCAAAGGTTGCAGATAAGCTCAATGTTATCGAAAACCTTCTCAGCAAGGCTGACACTCTCATCATCGGCGGCGGCATGGCTTACACATTCCTTGCAGCCAAGGGCTTCGGCGTAGGCAAATCGCTCCTTGACGAAAGCAAGATTGATTACTGCAAGGATATGCTCAAGAAGGCAGAAGAAAAGGGCGTTAAGATCCTTCTTCCCGTTGACGTTGTCGGCGCAAAGGAATTTCCCGATCCCATCGACGGACCCATTGACGTTGCAACATTTGATGCAGATGCCATCCCCGCAGACATTGAAGGCCTTGACATCGGCCCCAAGACCGCAGCTCTCTATGCAGAAGCAGTCAAGAGCGCAAAAACCGTTGTATGGAACGGACCTATGGGCGTATTTGAAAATCCCACTCTTGCAGCAGGCACAATCGCAGTTGCAAAGTCTCTTGCTGAAACAGATGCAGTAACAATCATCGGCGGCGGCGATTCGGCAGCAGCAGTCAACACTCTCGGCTTCGGCGACAAGATGACTCACATTTCAACCGGCGGCGGAGCTTCCCTTGAATTCCTTGAAGGCAAGGCTCTTCCCGGCATCGAAGCAGTTAACGATAAATAATTATATATTAAGAAGGTAAAAGATTATGGATAAGTCACTCCGCAGACCTGTTATCGCAGGCAACTGGAAAATGAACAACACTCCCGAGCAGACAAAAGCTCTTATCAACGCTATGAAGCCCCTCGTTGCAGACGCTGACTGCGATGTGGTTCTCTGCGTTCCTTTCATCGACCTCTATGCGGCAATGGAAGCAGCAGCAGGCTCAAACATCAAGATCGGCGCTGAAAACTGCCACTGGGCTGAAAAAGGCGCTTTCACGGGCGAAGTTTCAGCTGATATGCTCAAGGCGGCAGGTGTTCCCTATGTTATCATCGGCCATTCCGAGCGCAGACAGTATTTCGGAGAAACAGATGTAACAGTCCGCAACCGTGTAAGAGCAGCTCTCAATGCAGGTCTTAAGGTCATCCTCTGCGTTGGCGAGGTTCTTGCAGAAAGAAAGCTCGGCATCACGGAGCAGATCGTTTGCGCCCAGACCGAAATCGCTCTTGCAGGCGTTTCCGAAGAAGAGCTTAAGAATGTTATCATCGCCTATGAACCCGTTTGGGCTATCGGCACAGGCGAAACAGCAACTCCCGAGCAGGCAAATGAGGTTTGCGCAGTTATCCGTGCTCTTATCGCAAGACTTTACAATAAAGACGCAGCAGACCGCTTCGTAGTTCAGTACGGCGGCTCAATGAATGACGGCAACGCAGCAGAGCTTCTTGCTCAGTATGATGTTGACGGCGGACTTATCGGCGGCGCTTCCCTCGTTGCAGAGAAATTCTCAAAGATCGTTGAAGCAGCTTCCAAATAATTGAATTTCATACGGGCAGGGTATAATATGCCCTGCCTGCTTTAATGTTTAAACGAAAGAGGAATTTTACTATGTCCGAAAAAGTTCTCCTCGTCGTTATGGACGGCGTAGGATTTTCAAAAACAGGTCTCGGCGATGCCGTTACCCTTGCAAACACCCCCGTTCTCAACAAGCTTCTTGAAGAGCGCCCCAACACCCGTCTTAAGGCTCACGGCTCGGCGGTAGGGCTTCCCTCCGACGATGATATGGGCAACAGCGAGGTCGGCCACAACGCTCTCGGCTGCGGCCAGATTTATTCGCAGGGCGCAAAGCTCGTTAACGAATCCATCAACAGCGGCAAGATTTATGCTTCGGAAGCCTGGAAAGAGCTTTCATCAAACTGCATCAACAAGAATTCCGCTCTTCATTTTATCGGTCTTCTTTCAGACGGAAATGTTCATTCAAACATTTCCCATCTCATCGCAATGATTGAAGAAGCAAAGAAATGCGGCGTTAAAACCGTTCATGCTCATATTCTTCTTGACGGCAGAGATGTTCCCGCAACATCGGCTCTCGTTTATGTTGATCAGCTCGAAGCAAAGCTTGCAGAGCTCAATGACGGCGAATTCAGCGCAGATATCGCTTCCGGCGGCGGCAGAATGAAAATCACGATGGACCGTTACGAAGCAGACTGGAATATGGTCAAGCTCGGCTGGGATACCCATGTTAAGGGCATCGGCAGACAGTTTGCATCTGCAAAGGAAGCAATTGAAGCTTACAGAGCAGAAATTCCCGGCGTTATCGACCAGGATCTTCCTCCGTTTATTGTCGGAAAAGACGGAAAAGCAATCGGCGCAATCAATGACGGCGACAGCGTTATTCTCTTCAATTTCAGAGGCGACAGAGCTCTTGAGCTGAGCATGGCTTTTGATAATGATGATTTTGATAAATTCGACAGAGGCGCAAAGCCCGATGTTGTTTACGCCGGTATGCTCCAGTATGACGGCGACCTCAAGCTTCCCGCAAGATACCTTGTCAATCCTCCCGAAATCAAGGATACTCTTTCAGAGCTTCTCGTTTCAAAGGGAATGAAGCAGTTTGCAGTTTCCGAAACGCAGAAATACGGCCATGTGACATATTTCTGGAACGGCAACAAGAGCGATAAATTCAGTGAAGAGCTTGAAACCTATATGGAAATCCCCTCAGACAAGGTTTCGTTTGACGAGCGTCCCTGGATGAAATCGGCAGAGGTCACCGATGCCGTTATCGAAGCCATGAAGGACGGCGGATACGATTTCATCCGCTGCAACTATCCTAACGGCGATATGGTCGGCCACACCGGCAACCTCGATGCAACCATCACCGCAGTTGAAGCGGTTGACCTCGGACTCGCAAGAGTTCTCAAGGCTGCCGATGAATGCGGCTACACGGTGCTTATCACCGCAGACCACGGCAACGCAGACGAAATGCTTGAGAAAAACAAGAAGGGTGCGGTTCAGGTCAGAACAGCTCATTCTCTCAACCCCGTTCCCTTTATCATCTATTCAAAAAATTCCTACGAAATCAAAGACGGCAGCTTCGGCCTTGCAAATGTTGCTCCCACCGTTGCTTCCATCTTCGGAATCAAGCCCTTTGATTCATGGGAAGAAAGCATGATCAAATAATCTGAATAATTAAGAGTCACCCTGCACATTTCTAAAATGAAAGCAGGGTGATTTTTTGTTTTATAAAAGAATTCGTTTATTTTCATTCATCATATCGGCGTTTGCAGTTCTCGGAATTTTTGAATTTCTCGGCGTTATCGAACGGCGGGAATACGAGCAGAGCCTTGAAAAAATCCGTCTGCCTGCGCTGACTGCGCTTTGCGAATATTCGGAAGCCATCAGCGTCGGTCTTCGCACAATGGCGGTTTCCTCCGACGAAGCCCTGAACGATTCGGCGCAATTTGTCAGAGAGCAGTCCGCAGGAGCGCTTGCGGATCTATATTGCTTTGATTATGAACACTCAAAGGGTCTTTCGGAATATTTTGAAACCGTCAGCGAGTTTGCCCGGGATTCAGCCGAAAATTGCAGCAGAGAAAAAGCGATTGAGCTTTCGCAACACGCAGAAAATGTTTATTCTCATACCGACAGGATTCTGAACTCCGTTATAAACGGAAATTTATCTCTTCTCGAAAGCGAAGAGAATTTTTTCGGCAGCCGGCTCGATATTGAATTTGAAAAAAATGAAGCAAGGCTGACCGATGCAGACGGCAATACGCCGGAGGCAGGCGCAATCGGGGAAAACGATGCCTTGAAAATTGCATCTGATATTTTTGGAATTGAGCCGGTTTTATGGCGTGAGGATGAATCGGAATATTCAGACGGCGCCCTCACATATAATTATGTATACGGAAATATCCGTGTGAGAATTTTTAAAGCAAACGGAGCTCTCTATTCGCTGACCGATTCCCTCCCCTGCCGTGAAAGGCGGTTTTCGGAAACAGAAGCCGAAAGGATCGCTCTTGAATTCATCAACGGGCGAGGAATCGAAAATGCCGTAAAAACAGATTCTTCGGTCTCCGAATTCACCGCATCCTTTGAATTTTCTCCGAAAAACGGCGATGTTGTGCTGCTCACCTCTCCGATAAGAATTGATGTCTGCCTGGCATCGGGAAAAATTTCGGGATATGACGCTTCCGGATATATCCGCAGTTATAATCCGGCTTATACAGCGATTGATAACCGTCCCGATCTCTCTGCGATTCTGCCCGAGGGCGCATATCCGTTTGACAAAATTCTTTGCCTGAAAAATATAAAAGGCAGGAACCGTCTTTGCTACCGTGTGCGCTGCCGTTTCAGGGGAGAATATTTCTTTCTCTATTACGATTACCATACATTAAACAATATTTTGACAACGGAATAAAAAGAACGGCACTTTGCAGCCGGTTTTGTGATGTTCAGCCCTTGATTTTTTGCCGAAAATTTGGTATAGTATTTTAAATTGGGATTTTATGCGTATTAAAACATTTAACGGAGGACAAAATGAAAAAAACATCACTTAAAATCATTTCCTTATTTTTTGCAATGCTCCTCACCTTCTCCTCTTTTATGCTTGTCGGCGCATCGGCAGGCCTTGCGGGAGAAACGGAAAAAATTCCGGAGAGCATTCACGCCGGAGTACCGGAGCCTGAAATTTCGGTAACTGCCGAAAACATGCAGATCATCATCGGCAAAAAAACACAGCTCACGGCAGAACTTATCAACTGCCCCGAAGGAACAGAGGTCAGATGGGAATCATCCGATAAAAACGTAGCTTTTGTTGATCAAAAAGGTCTTGTCAGAGGCAGGAGTGCCGGCAGAGCGGTCATCACCGCCAAGGCATCCGTAAACGAAAAAGAAATAACGGGCGCCTATGTGATCCATGTTGTCAAAAGAAGCAATTTTGTTTATGACCTTCTTGTTTCAAAACAGGTTTTAAGCTATAAATACAGCTATGTTGATGATTATTATTATACAAATGACAAAAAATGCTGGCAATCCAATTTCGGCTTCAACAAGCTCTATGATATAGTTGCTCCCTATGTGCTGATGGAATATGACTATGTTCGTGTTCATTTTACTTATGAGCAGAAGGACTGGATGGTTCAGCTCTGGAAAGGTCAGTATGGTCTTCTTTTCTACGGCTGCGAAATGGGAATATATAATAAACCGCATTCGGACAAAAGAGATAAGCTTCTCACGACCTATGCCTGCGCTCCCCAGAGTGACTGGCAGAAAATGGAAATGAGCCTTTATCACGATAAACTTCTCAACGGAAACTATGTTCGTGAATTCACAAGAGATTATGACGATTACTGGTGGTGCACCGGCTTCAAGGACGGTCATCTTCTTGTAGAAGAGCCTGCATCCGAGCTTCGGATGGTCAGCAGAATCACCTTTAAGAACGAAGAAATGACTTCTCTTTTCGTCAACGGACTTGAAGAATGCGGCTTTTCAAGGCTTGAGGGCAAAAGCACGGATGATATAGATATCGACCAGTTCTGCGTTGACGGCAATGATGTTTATTTCAAATGGCAGAATATTTCCAACGCCGAAAACACGATGCCCATAAAGATCGCTGCGGGAACGCTCTTCTTTCTTAACATTTTAGCCGTTATAATGTTAGTTTTCGGACTTCTCGGAATGGCAGGATTCTTTATTTTCGTATTATAAAAGCAAAGGCTGGCGGAGAATTTGATATATCCGTCAGCCATTTTTTGCTTTTCCCCCTTGAAATTTCATTAATTATATAGTAAAATACCAACAAACCCACCGCAAATATGAAAGGAGAAAAATCCAATGAAAAAATTTGCAGCATTACTCCTCGTTCTCGTAATGGTTCTCAGCTTTGCAGCCTGCGGCGGCAAGGCAGATCCCGAAACAACAGCACCTACCGAAGAAAACATTTCGGCAGAGCCCGTTTCAGAAGAAGCTTCATCAGAAGCTGTCAGCGAAAATGCTTCGGAAGCAGCATCGGAAACAGCATCAGAAGCAGTATCGGCAGACGCTTCCGAGCCCGTATCTGATCCTAAAGCTCCCGTTGCAGCTCCCGCAAACAATGCTGAAATCGTTGCTCTTTACAATTCGGCAGTCAACTCCGCTGTTGATGCAAAAGCAGGCTTTAACAAGGCCCGCTATGTTGACAACGAATCTTTCGATCTTGACCTTGCTCTTAAAGCATTCAAGAGCCTTGTTGAAAAATTCGTAGGCATCGGCGCTGAAAACAGATACACAGAATCTGTTGCTCAGGGTCAGTGGGATTCAGATCCCAAGAGAGCATATCTCCGCAAGAGCACTATCGGCGAAGCTGACATCACCGGCGCAGCCTGCGCTCAGGAAGGCAACTTCTATGTTGTTACTCTTAACATCAAGAACGGCAGCAGCCACGGCGGCAAGTCAAACAAATTCACAAATGCTCCCGTTGACAAGTGCGGCATCTGCGTAGGCAACGAAGACAAGGGCTATTATGACCACAAGACAGGCGAAGTTATCTATGCGGCAATCGGCGGCACCTATGCAGGCGCTGACATTCAGGAAAGCTACAACAACGCAAAAGCAGTTGCAAAGATCGACGCTGCAACAGGCAAGCTTGTAAGCCTTACCGTTACCTATACGATTTCCGTTGCTATTGATATCGGCATCGGCGACGGCACCGCAACAGGCAACTCACATATCGAATACACAAACGTTAAGTATTAATTACCGTACAAAAAAGAGGCTGTCTTCCGACAGCCTCTTTTTTTGCTTTGAACTGTAAAAGGCACGGATGAAATTCATCCGTGCCTTTTGATTTATTTATCAATATCCGAAGTTTCCGAAGAATTCAAACGGATCAATATAGCGATAAGTCGTTTCCTCTTCTTCAACCGTTCCCTTGTCTTCGACAAGCGTGAATTCAACCTCAAATTCTGTGATTTCATAGTTGCTTTCGATTCTGCATATCGTCAGCTTATGCTTATCTCCTACCTTGCCGTTATCAACAAGCTCAAGAAGAACATCCGCCGTTGTGAGGTCTTTGCCGTCAACCCTTGTGATAAGGTCATATTGTCTTACTTCCGTATTTGCAAGCGAGCTGTCGCTGCTGATTTCGTTGATAATGAGCGAACCGGAGGGAAGACCCTTGATCCTTGCTATCATGCTGTATTGAGTGCTTGCGCTGAGCGGATAATAGGTAATGCCGAGCTTCGGTCTGTCAGGAACATAACCGACCTTGATAAGATTATCAACAATTGATTTTGCATAAGTGATGGGAATTGCAAAGCCGATTCCTTCATATTCCGTTGAAGCAATTTTCTGCGAGTTGATTCCGATGACCTGGCCGTATTGATTTGCAAGCGCACCGCCGGAGTTGCCGGGATTGATTGCCGCACTGTGCTGAATACATTTCATCGTGTAACCGATTTCGCTGCTTATGGGTCTGTCAATCGAAGCAACATAACCGCCGGTGAATGAGCCGAAGAATTCAACTCCGCCCGGGTTGCCGACTGCATAAACAGGGTCGCCTACCGAAAGAGCATTTGAATCGCCGAATTCCGCTGCGGAAAGTCCTTTTGCTTTGATTTTGAGAACGCCTATATCCGTTCTTATATCGTATCCGACGATTTCGGCATCGTATGCCGTTCCGTCCTCTGTCTGAACCGCTATCGTTACGCCCTTATCTTTTATAACATGAGCGCCGGTGATGATATAAG
>R27__coassemble_1821_pt1 | contig 9192 bp, 8 predicted proteins | sample R27__metabat2_high_PE_014 | metagenome-assembled genome bin R27
TATCACAACTGTTTCTTTTTTTCTATACCAAAACAAAAATTTTATCTGAATATTACATTCAGCAGCAATGTTGAAATGATTCCCGGCAGACCTGCAAAAAAGCCTATTCCGAGAGTATACCAATTGACGGGGATCATAACTCCCGTAACCGTGCCCGCAAGGTTAACGGCAAACATTCCGGCAATTCCCTGCAAAGCCGAAAGCATAAACGCTCTCGCACCGTAACGGGTTTTGATCATCCACCACATCATAATTATTATGCCTGCTGCCGCAAAAGCGATAAAACCGATATTCATCTTTCATTCCTCTCAATTATTCCGATTATGTTAAACTTAAAATATTATATAGCAATTATCTGACAAATATGATATAATGCAGAATATACCATCTGAAAATAAGGAGACCAGCTATGAAACTCTATCCTATAAAACTCAAACCCTTTGTTTCCGAAACGATATGGGGCGGCAGAAAGCTCATTGAAGAATACGGCGTTGAAACCGAAAAGGCAAATGCCGCCGAAGGCTGGATGCTTTCATGCCACGAAGCAGGCTCAAGCTCCGCAGTCAACGGAGAATTCGCAGGAAAATCCTTTGCGGATGTTATCGGCAGCAATCCCGGTCTCTGCGGAACCAATGCAAAAAAATTTGATGATTTCCCCATCCTCATAAAGTTTATTGATGCCCGTGACGACCTCTCCGTTCAGGTTCATCCGACTAAAGAATACTGCGAAAAAACAGGCAGAGGTCAGAGCAAAACGGAATGCTGGTATATCATCGACTGCGATGAGGATGCGCAGCTTCTTCTCGGCTTTGCAGATGAAATCAGCCCCGAAGAATTCAGATCCTCAATCGAAAACAACACTCTTGTTGACAAGGTCGGAAAAGTAAAGGTAAACAAGGGGGATTTCTTCTTTATTGAATCGGGCACTCTTCACGCCATCTGTAAAGGCATTTTACTTGCCGAAGTGCAGGAAAGCTCCAACACGACTTACAGAATATATGACTATGACCGCCGTGGAAAAGACGGAAAACCAAGGGAATTGCACGTTTCCGATGCAGTCGGCGTAACTATGCTCAAAAAATATGCTCAACCGTCATTTTGTAAAGCCGATAAGCTTTACAGCGAGGGTAAAAATCTTCTTTGCGATTCTCCTCTTTTCAAGGTCTGGAAGGACGAAATCAGCAATAATTTAACCGATTATGCGGATGAAAAATCATTTGTTTCCCTTCTTGTTCTCTCCGGCGAAGGTTCTCTTGAATGCTGCGGAGAAACCGTTTCTCTTGCCAAGGGAGACAGCTGGTTTGTTCCGGCAGGAAGCGGAAGCTACACTATCAGCGGAAATCTTGAAATTCTCGAAACAAGGATATAAAAATGTCAGTTGTCAGCATTCAGAATCTGAAAATTGAATTTGACGGCAGAACGCTCCTCGAAAATGTTTCGTTCGATGTGAACGAAGGCGATTTCGTGGGGCTTATCGGCGCTAACGGAACCGGCAAAACAACCCTCTTCAAAGTGATAAGAGGTGAAATCGAGCCGACTGACGGAGGCGCATTCGTTTCGAAATTCACCAAAGTCGGCTATCTTGAGCAGCACGCCTGCTCCGGCTCGATGCGCACGGTTTATGATGAAGCTTTGAGCATATTTGAGCCGCTTATGGCAATGGAAATTGATATGGAACGCATCGCCCGTGATATTGATTCCCATATCGGCAGCCCTGATGCGCTGATTGAAAAGCAATCTGCGATGCAGGAGGCTTTCCAGGATGCCGGCGGACTTACATACAAAAGCCGCACGAGAGCGGCGCTTCTCGGCCTCGGCTTTTCGGAAAACGATTTCGGGCTGACCTGCGACAAGCTCAGCGGAGGCCAGCGTTCAAAGCTCAGTATGTGTAAGCTTTTGCTCAGCAATTCCGACCTCCTTCTGCTTGATGAGCCTACCAATCACCTTGATATTTCCGGCACGGAATGGCTTGAAGGCTTTCTTTCGGCTTTTAAGGGAACGGTTATCGTTATTTCGCATGACCGATATTTTCTCGACAAGGTCACTAATAAAACCGTTGAGCTCGCGAACAGAAAGAACTACTGCGTTAAAGGAAATTATTCAGCCTATCTGAAATCCAAAGAGGAACGCCTTGAAATCGAAAGAAAACATTATGAAATTCAGCTTGAAGAAATCAAAGAGCTTGAAGAGCTTGTTATGAGAGCAAAGCAGGCGAGCGCAACAAACCACGTTCTGAAGCGTATGGGGCAGGAAAGAGAAGAACGTCTCAAAAAGAAAAAAGAGGAGCTTATCGTTCCCGAAGCTCTGCTTTCAAAAATGAGAATACGGTTTTCGCCCGAATGCGAAACGGGAAACGATGTGCTTAATGTCAACGGCCTTTCAAAGGCATTCGGTGAAAAAGTCCTTTTTTCAAACGGCAATATGCAGGTTTTCAAAAATGACCGTATTTTCATTCTCGGCTCAAACGGATGCGGAAAAACCACCCTTCTGCGCATACTGACCCGTCAGATGAGCGCAGATGACGGAAAATTCACATTCGGCTCAAATGTTAAAATCGGATATTTCGATCAGAATCTTGAAAGACTTCACGGCGGCAAAACCGTTATTGATGAAATATGGGATGAACACAGACTTTTTACCGAAACCGAAGTCAGAAAATATCTTGCCCTGTTCTTGTTCAGAGGCGACGATGTCTATAAAAATGTTGATTCGCTCAGCGGCGGAGAAAAAGCGAAGCTCTGCCTGCTGAAGCTTATGCTTTCAGGCGCAAATGTGCTGCTGCTCGACGAGCCGACCAACCATCTTGATATTCCGTCAAGAGAAGTTCTCGAAACGGCACTTGCGGATTTTGAAGGCACGATCATTTCCGTTTCTCACGACAGATATTTCATCAACAAGCTTTCAACCAAAATATACAGAATGAAGCCCGACGGATTTGAAAAATTCGACGGCGACTATAACGATTATGCAAACATAGCGCTTGCGCAGGCAAAGGAAAAGCCGCAGAAGCAGACAGTCAAAGTCAATTCATATAAGCTGCGCAAAGAGCGTGAAAGTGAAATAAACAGGCTCAACGGAAAGATAAAGCGCGGCGAAGCCGAAATCGACAGACTCGACAAAGAAATTGCCGAAGCAACCGAAATGCTTTCAACCCCGGAGGTTTCTGCCGACTACGAGCAGATTATGGAATATACTCAAAAAATAGACGAGCTTACCGAAGCCCAGCTCGCCCTTATGGAAGAATGGGAGCAGTGGAATTCAAGGCTTGCCGAATTGCAGGAGGAAGAGCAATGACAAACAGAGAAATGTTCTGCGGTGCAGAATGGATCGAAAACCCCTTGAGCGATGCACCGGTGTTTTTCAGACGTTTCAACGCAATTCAGAATGAGAAAGCTGAAATAATCATCTGCGGTCTCGGATTTTTCAAGCTTTATATCAACGGCAGAAAGGTCAGCGATGATCTGCTCGTGCCGAATGCTTCAAATTATCATTTCCGTGACCTGACAAAATTTGAATATCCCCTTAAAGATAAGCTCGGCTTCCGCATTTACTGCATGAAATACGATATTTCGGATTATATCAAAGACGGAAGCAACACTCTTGCCGTTATTGTCGGAAACGGTTATTATAATCAGCATGCAAGAGACTGTGAGGGGCTTATCGTTTACGGCACTCCGAAGCTCTGCTATGTAATAAAAAAGGAAAGCGGAAACATCCTCTGCGGCAAGGACACTCTTACGGCAAAAGGTTTTGTCACATTTAACAATCTCTATTTCGGAGAAAAGCACGATTACAGCCTTATTCCCGAAGAAAAGGATTTCGTTCAGAGCAGCGTCACCCCCGCCCCCGAATCGGAATTTTATCTTCAATTTTCCCCTGCCGATAAGGTCATAAGAACAATAAAACCCATTCTTCTTTCCGAAGAAAACGGCGTCAGGCTCTATGACGCAGGCGAAAACACGGTTGGATATGCCGTTTTCAGATGCGCCGAAAAAGGAAAGAAAATAAAGGTCAACTATGCCGAAGTGCTTTCGGGTCCCTATCGCAACTGGGGTATGCAGTTTGAAGAGGGATATCAGCAGGATGAATTCATAACCGACGGAACAGACAGAGAATATATTCCCCATTTCACCTGGCACGGCTTCAGATATTTCAAGGTCGAGGGTGCAGAACCGGAAAGAATTGATGTTATCCATTCTGACTGCGCCGTCACCTCTTCATTTGAATGCAGCAACAGAGTCCTCAACTGGCTGTATGAAGCATATATCCGAACTCAGCTTGCAAATATGCACTGCTGCGTTCCGTCTGACTGCCCTCACCGTGAAAGACTCGGCTACACGGGCGACGGTCAGCTCTGCGCAGAAGCAGGAATGATGCTTCTTGACAGCAGGGAATTTTATCGAAAATGGCTCTATGACATTGCCGACTGCCAATGCAGAGCGAGCGGTCATGTTCAGCATACCGCTCCGCTTATGGGCGGCGGAGGCGGACCCTGCGGCTGGGGCGGCGCAATGGTCGAGGTGCCTTACAGATTCTATAAAATGTACGGCGACAAAGAACTTCTTGCCGAATTTCTGCCGATGATGCTCAGATATTTTGAATATCTTGAAAATCACAGCGAAAACGGCCTTGTCTGCCGTGAGGAAGAGGGCGGCTGGTGCCTCGGCGACTGGCTTCCTCCCGATGACATCAAAATCCCCGAAACCTATGTCAACTCATGCCTTTATGTCAGATTTATGCGTCAGGTTATGGAAATCGGTAAAATTCTCGGCAGAGAAGACGAGGTTTCGTTCCTCGGCGATAGAATCGAAAAAGTCACAAAAGCAATCAACGCCGCATATTACAGCTTCCAGCAGAGAGCATATATCGGCGATATTCAGGGCTCCTCATGCCTTGCGATGCAGGCAGGGCTCGGCAATGAAAATGTCAAAAACAAAATCATTGAAAAATACAGAAATCTCGGTCAGTTTGACACCGGCATAATTGCCACCGATGCTCTTATCGGCTGGCTCTTTGAAGTAAATGAAAACCAGCTTGCATTTGATCTTCTTTCAAACGAAAAGGAAGTTTCGTTTGCTCACATGGCCGATACCGGTGCAACCACACTTTGGGAAAACTGGAACGGCGCTGATTCGCATAATCATCCGATGTTCGGCGCAGTTACGAAATATCTTTTCAAATATCTGCTCGGAATCCGTCAGCCGGATGATTCGGCGGCTTTTGAAAGGGTTATAATCTCTCCCCGCTTCGTCAACGGAATTGACCGCATAAAGGGACATATCACAACCGAAAACGGAAAAATTTCGGTTGAATATAAAATCAAAAACGGAAAAGCGGATATTGATGTTTTTGCAGACGAAAGAATCGAAGCCGTGTTTGACTGCGGCAAAATCAGAAAACAGTTCAAAGGAGCTGCAAGTTTTTCGGTTGAGGTGTAAAAAATGGTCACAGTTAAGCCATATAACGAAAAATACAGAGAAGATGTTAAACTCATCTGCATGAACACCGGCCCCGGAAGTGTTTTTACAGATGAAAAAATGAGAGAATATATTCTCTCAACTTATTGTTATTATTACATTGAAAAAGAACCCGAAAATGTTTTTCTGATCGTTGATGAAAACGACATTGCGCAAGGATATATTTTCGGAGCCGCCGATTTCGACGGATATATCAGAGCATTCAGGCCTTATCTTAAAAGAGTCAAAAAAACGGGCATCGGCAACCTGCTCACCGCCATTGCAGAAATTTCGGGTCATCTGATTTTCAGAAAAAAATATCCCGCCCATCTTCATATAAATCTCAACGAGGGTTTCCGCAGAAACGGAAACGGCTCTCTGCTTATGAAAACCCAGCTTGAAAATATGAAATCAAAGGGAGTCAGGGGCATTATGCTCATAACCGGAAGCGGAAATATTCCTGCCGTTAATTTTTATAAGAAAAACGGGTTCAGACCGCTCACATCAATTAAAATCGGCGGAGCGGAAATTATGGCAAAGGAGCTTTGATATGCGATACGGAATTATCGGAACGGGCTGGATAGCTGAATCCTTTATTGAAGGAGCAAGAAAAATTGCCGGTGCAGACATTGCTGCGGTCTATTCAAGAACGGCAGAAAAAGGCTCTGAATTCGCAGAAAAGAACAAAATCGAAAAGGTTTATACCTCGCTTGAAGAATTCTCAGAGGGTGATTTTGAAGCGGTTTATATTGCAAGCCCCAACCGTTTGCATTATTCGCAGTCAAAAGCGATGCTTGAAGCAGGCAAACACATTATCTGCGAAAAGCCGATAACGGTTGAGCCGGAGGAGCTTGAAGAGCTTCAGCAGCTCGCCGCCGCAAAGCATCTGATTTATATGGAAGCAATTATGTATATGCACAACTCCGGCAGAGAAATTTTCAGAGATGCAATAAACAAAATCGGTAAGATTTCAAGCGCACATTTCGATTTTTCACAGCTTTCATCAAAATATCCGGCATATAAAGACGGCAGTCTGCCGAACATCTTTAACCCGAAGCTTGCAACGGGCTGCCTTATGGATCTGGGCATTTACTGCGTCTATCCTGCAGTTGATATATGGGGAATGCCCGATAAACTGACCGCCGCCGCATCGTTTATGGAAAGCGGAGCAGACGGAAGCGGAGCCGCTTCGCTGGTGTATGATGACAAGGTTATCACCTTTACATATTCAAAGCTCGGTCAGGATTATTCCGGCTCTGCGGTGTTCGGCGACGAAGGCACGCTTACGGTTGAATCAATTTCCAAAATGACATTCATTAATCAATACGACAAAAGCGGTGATAAGCAAGAGCTTCTGGGCGATGTTGAAAAATATGTTCTGATGGGAAACGAAGCAAAGGAATTTGAAATGTTCATAGCCGACCCCGGCAATGAAAAATACGCCTTGTCAAGCAAAACAGCTTTACAGGTCAGCCGCCTGATGAAACAAATCAGAACGATTGCCGGAATTGAATTTGAATAATATAAAGAACCGATACCGGAAATCCGATATCGGTTCTGTTTTTATATAAACAATGATTTGAATTTATCAATTGATGCAAGCGAAAGTGATTCATTCCCCGCAACTATGATATGATCCGCAAGTCTTACGCCGATTCCCGAAAAAAGATTTGCAAATTCTTCGGTGAGAACAATATCCTCTTTTGACGGCGCTGCGATTCCGTTGGGATGATTATGAGCAAAAATAATCACATCGGCTTTGGTAATAAGAACATTTTCGATTACCTTACGCTTATCGATTTCGATACTGCTCGAAGTGCCTTCGCTGAGCTTCATGCAATTAATAAGATTGCCGCACGGATCAAGGCACAGCATATAGAAAACTTCTTTTGAGCAACCGTAAAACTTCTTCACAATATATTCTTCAGTCTCTTTGCAGTCTGTAAGGACAATTTTTGAAGGAGCGCCGCATTCAATATATTTTCTTGTAAGGGCGGGTATGGAAGAAATCAGCAGAGCCGAGCTTTCACCCATTCCCTCAACCTCAAGAAGCTGCTCATAACTCGCATCAAAAACTCTGCGCAGAGAGCCGAAGCGGTCAATGAGTCTGTGAGCAAGCTCGTTTGTGTCAATTCTCGGAATTGAATAAAAAAGAAGAAACTCAAGAATATTATGGTCCGGCATATTCTCGATCCCGGTTTTGCGGAAAGTCAGACGAAGCCTCGCCCTGTGATTCTTATGAGGTAAGTTCTTTTTTTCTGCCATAAGCACATTGTCCCCTTAATCCAATTCAACATGGCTGACACTGCCGCCGAGATTATCACCCATAAAAACAAGAGCCGTTTTTTCAAAATATTCGGCATTGTCGCTCACATAATATTTTCTTTCTCCGCAGGCGCCGTCTCCGAATATACCAAGCTCTTCAAGGCCGTTTTTCAGCGCATTTGCGGCTGCAACGGAAGAGCTGATTATATTAACGCCGGGCATCATTGACGAAATAACATCAAAAAGAAGCGGATAATGAGTGCAGCCGAGCACAAGCGTGTCAACCTGCGCTTCCTTAAGCGGAGCAAGATATTCATGAAGAACTGTATTTATAACAATATCGTCTTTTTTGAATCTGCCGTTTTCAACAAGAGGAACAAGCAGCGGGCAGGCAACGCTCATCACTTTTGCATCGGCATTATACTTTGAAATCGCTTTATTATATGCCTTGCTGTTGACTGTTGCATTGGTTGCGATAACGCCGATCCTGCCGTTTTTGGTTGAATAAGCCGCTTCCTTTGAGGCAGGATCAACAACTCCGAAAACGGGCATCTTATAAAGCTCCGTCACCTTATCTCTTGCAATTGCATCGGCAGTATTGCAGGCGATAACGATTGCTTTCAGGTCAAACCGACTTAAGAATTTCACATCGTTCAGCACATATTCGGTTATCTGCTCCTTTGACCTTGTGCCGTAAGGAACATGAGCTGTGTCGCCGAAATATAAAATGTTTTCATCGGGCATGGTTTCAACAATGCTCTTGAGGACCGTCAATCCGCCTATTCCCGAATCAAAAACGCCGATGTATCTCTTACTGTTTTCCATTGGAATCTCCCTTTTAAAGAGAATTTACAAGCTTTTTGAAATGTTCTCCTCTTTCTTCAAAGCCCGAATACTGATCGAATGAACTCGTTGTGGGAGAAAGAAGAACCGTGTCTCCCGATCCCGCAATTTTATTTGCTTCATCAAGAGCCTGAACAAGATTTTCAACAACGATTCCGTCTTTGCCCACGAGCTCGTCAACAAGTCTCTTTCCGCAGGCTCCGAAGCCGATAACCTTTTTAACGCATCCGAGATGCCTTTTAACATCATCCATCGGCAAGCCCTTTTCAAAACCGCCGAGAAGAAGGATAACACCCTTATCAAAAGACTTGAGAGCGGTCACGGTTGCGTCCGTGTTCGTTCCCTTTGAATCATTATAATATCTGATGCCGTTCAGCTCACGAACAAACTCAATGCGATGTTCAACGCCTTTGAATCCGGAAACGGCTTCGGCAATGATTTCGTTTGAAATTCCGAGAGCCTTTGCGGCGGAAACGGCAATAATAACATTCTGGAGGTTATGCCTGCCGACTATCTTCACGCAGTCAAGCGAAAGCACCTTTTCACCGTTGATATAAAAATATCCGTCTTTGATGAAGCTGTCTGCGCCGGTATTTTCTATGCTGAATTTTTCAATTTTGCAATTTAG
>R27__coassemble_1825_pt1 | contig 9175 bp, 7 predicted proteins | sample R27__metabat2_high_PE_014 | metagenome-assembled genome bin R27
CTTCAATATGCTCAATATCTTCTTTCAGACGAAGAGGAATGGAATTGACGGTACGAAGGTAGGCGGTCACATCTTCTCCCACATTGCCGTCGCCTCTTGTTGAACCTCTGACAAAAACGCCGTTTTCATATTCAAGGGCAACGGAAAGACCGTCGATTTTCGGCTCAACGGAATATTCTATATCGCCGAACTGTTCTCTGACTCTTGCGTCGAATGCACGCACTTCTTCAAGGCTGAAAGCGTCCTGAAGGCTTTCAAGCGGAACTGCGTGAACAACCGGTTCAAACATTCCCTCTGCGCTTCCGCCGACTCTCTGCGTAGGCGAATCGGGAGTTATGAGTGAAGGGAATTCTTTTTCGATTGCCGCAAGCTCACGCTGAAGCATATCGTATTCATAGTCCTCTATTTCGGGAGAATCCTCAACATAATATTTATGGCTGTGATAATTGAGAAGGTCACGAAGCTCTGCGGAGCGTATCTTTGCGCTTTCAAAATCCATATAAAAACATCCTTTGCGGCTTTATGGAAATATTATACCATAAAAGCGCATTAAATCAACATTTTATTTGCCGTTTCCATAATTCTGAATGTTGTCCGCTGTTCTCGGCACTCCGCCTACTATGACCGTCTGCGCAATGCAGAATGAGGTTTCAACATTTTCTTTTATTGATGCGCCGGGCAGAAGCATCATTATTTCCACCTTAAGGCGAAGCAGAATGCTGTATTCCGTCTGGTTGATTCCCGTGCTTTGAAAAACATTGTCGAAATCGGAATAAACGCATACGGAATAGCCGACCTCAATATCCTTGAAAGGACCCTGATTCGGAAGAACGGGAAGCTCTGCCGCCGCTCCGACGGGCACTCTGACAACGGCTTCCGGCTCACTTCGGAAAGCATCTTCAATCGCAGCCGTGATTCTTGATTTGAGCAGGTTCAGCTTGATCATATCTGCCGAAATGCCGGTCACGGCTTTCCCGTCGCCGTAGCTTATCGTTATTATATTTTTGCAATCGTCAAGCGAAGAGGCAATGACCGATTCGGCTGCAAGATTTATCTTTTTTGTTGCGATATTTCTTGCTTCAAGGGCGGCAAGCTCCCTCACGGCAGGCTGAATTCTTGCATCGATCAGCAGAGAAATTATTGCAATGATGAGCGCAAGGCAAACTGCCGAAAAAGCGATTTTTCTGCCTCTTGAATAGGGTGAATTCCATTTTCTCATATTATTGCACCTGCCTTACTAAATTATATGCAAAATCAAGGCTTCGGAGCATAAAATCATTCATAAAATTCTTGAATATTTTGTTTATATATGATAAAATAAAAAGATATTGAAAGGAATGATCGCTATGAGACGAAAAAAATGGATAGTGGCGAAAACAGACAAGGACCTTGCTGCCCAGCTTGCGCAGGAATTGAGCCTTGATCCGTTTGCCGCGCTTCTTGCCGCCTCTCGCGGATTTGAAACAATAGAAAAAACAGAGGAATTCTTTGATCCGGATGCTCCTCTTTCGCTTGACCCGATGTCAATAAAGGATATGGATAAAGCGAGCATAAGGATCAACGCCGCAATTGATGCCTTTGAGCTTATCTGCGTTTTCGGAGATTATGACTGCGACGGCGTAACCGCAACAGCTCTGCTCTATTCTTACCTTGAAGCAAGAGATGCAAATGTTATCCGCTATATTCCGGACAGATTGGGCGAAGGCTACGGAATGAGCCTTGAATCGGTCCGAAAGCTTGCGGAAATGGGCGTTAAGCTCATAGTAACGGTTGATAACGGCGTTTCGGCAATCGAAGAAACGAAGCTTGCAAAGCAGCTCGGAATGGATGTTGTTGTTACCGATCACCATAAAGTCGGCGATGAGCTTCCCGATGCCGCTGCGGTTGTTGATCCTCACAGAGAAGACTGCCCGAGCGAGTTTAAAGAGATGTCCGGAGTCGGAGTTGCGTTCAAGCTCGTCTGCGCCCTTGAGGGCGGGGAGGAGGATATGCTCCTTGCGGAATACGGAGACCTTGTTGCTCTCGGCACCATCGGAGATGTTGTTGCTCTGACCGATGAAAACAGAGTTATGGTAAGCAGGGGACTGCGCCTCATAAATGAAGATCCGAGGCCCGGCATATATGCTCTGATGATTTCGGCGGGAATTGCCGACAAGATTTTCAGCGCTTCAACCGCTGCCTACACGGTCTGCCCGAGAATCAATGCGGCAGGCAGAATGGGATCGGCTGACAAGGCTCTGGAGCTTCTTCTTTCGGCTGATGATGACAGCGCATCACTTATTGCAGACGAAATCAGCAATATGAACGCTTTGCGTCAGAAGACCGAAACGGATATTTTCGTTCAGGCAACATCAATGCTTGAAAAGAATGCAGACATAAAAAATCAGCGTGTTATAGTTGTTGACGGCGAAGGCTGGCACCAGGGAGTAGTCGGCATAGTTGCGGCAAGGATAACCGAAAAATACGGCAGACCCTCTGTTGTTATTTCCCGTGACGGTGAAAATGCAAGAGGCTCCGGAAGAAGCATAGAAGGCTTTTCGATCTATGATGCAATTGAATCCGCTGCGGATGTTCTTGATCATTTCGGCGGCCATACTCTTGCGGCAGGCGTAAGCCTTAAATCGGAAAACATAGATGAATTCAGAAGAAGGATCAATGAATTTGCGGCTGATAAGGAAATGCCGTTTGCAATTCAGAGAGTTGACTGCCGTCTTAATCCGGAGTCCGTTTCGCTTGATATTGTGTCGGCTATGGCTATGCTTGAACCTTTCGGCACGGGCAATCCCCAACCGGTTTTCGGACTTTTCGGAGTGAGAATAGACGAAATAAACAGCCTTTCCGAGGGCAAACACGTGAGAATAACCGTTTCAAAGGGCAGTTCAAGAATCAACGCTTTGTGGTTCGGAATGCCGGAAAAGAAATTCCCTTATTCAAAAGGCAGCAGGGTTGATCTTGCAGTTAATCTTGACCGCAATATATATAACGGTGAGGAGCGTGTTTCCGTTATCATCAAGGCGATGAGACCCTCCGACACCGATGAAGAAAAGGTTCTTCACGGAATCAATCTTTTTGAAAAACTTGCCCGCAGCGAAAAACTTACCGGCTCCGAAGCGCAGGCTCTGATTCCGGAAAGAGCATTGCAGGTTGATGTTTTCAGAAGCATAAAGCAGGAACCGCTCAGGGACGAACAGTGCGAAGAGCTTTGCATAAGACTGGGCGATGACGGCGAAAATATAGCCGTAATCAATACGGCGGTTGCCGTTATGCTTGAAATGGGCGTGCTTGAAACCGACGCCGACGGACGCATTACGGTCCCGGAGAATCCCCGAAAGGTTGACCTTGAAGATTCCGCTATAATGAAACGGCTCAGAAGCTGTATCTGATTTTATCGGAGAGTGTGAATATGAAAGAACTTAATTCAAAAGCCGAATTTCCGTTATCAACGCCGGAAGAGGGATATGATGTTCTTATTTCGCTGATGAAGAAGAACATTGCGGACACGGATTTTCCGAATATCAGAAAGGCCTATGAAACCGCCGAAGCGGCTCACGCAGATCAGAAGCGTCTTTCCGGCGAGCCTTATATAATTCATCCGCTGAGCGTTGCAATAATTCTTGCAGAGCTCGGTATGGATGAGGCATCCGTTATTGCCGCCCTTCTTCACGATACCGTTGAGGACACAAGCGTAACGCACGAACAGCTCCAGTCCGAATTCGGAGAAACGGTTGCCGATCTTGTTGAAGGCGTGACCAAAATCGGCAAGGTTTCAATAACATCAAAGGAAGAACAGCAGGCTGAAAATATCCGCAAAATGCTCATGGCGATGTCGAGAGACATAAGAGTTATAATCATCAAGCTTGCGGACCGTCTTCATAATATGCGCACTCTTATGTTCAAGCCTGAGCAGCGCAGAAGAGAAATCGCTCTTGAAACCCTTGAAATTTATGCTCCGATTGCCCACCGCCTCGGTATCAGGCAGATAAAAGAGGAGCTTGAAGATCTTTCCATCAGCTATCTTGATCCCGTTGCTTACGGCGATATAGAGAAAGCTCTTGAAAAACAGAGTCAGTCAAGAACGGAATTTCTTGAAGAAACAAAGAAGAAAATCGAAGATCAGGTCAAATCGGTTGTTGTTTCTGCGCAGGTCAGCGGAAGAATCAAATCCGTTCACGGCATATACCGCAAAATGTATATGCAGAATAAAAATATTGATGAAATTTATGATATATATGCGGTCAGAATAATTGTTGATACGGTTATCGACTGCTATAACTGCCTCGGAATCATTCACGATATGTTTACGCCGATTCCCGGCAGATTCAAAGATTATATTTCAACCCCGAAGCCGAATATGTATCAGTCGCTTCATACAACCGTTTTAGGCAAGGAGGGCATTCCGTTTGAAGTTCAGATAAGGACATGGGAAATGCACCATACCGCCGAATACGGCATTGCGGCTCACTGGAAATATAAGCTCGGCATCAACGGAACGCAGAAATTCGAGGAGCGCCTTGCATGGATAAGACAGCTTCTTGAAAGCCAGACGGAAAGCGACAATGTTGAGGACATTGTTACAACTATCAAGAGCGATCTTGTTCCCGAAGAGGTGTTTGTGTTTACCCCGAAAGGCGATGTTTTCAATCTTCCTCTCGGCTCAACGGTTATCGACTTTGCCTATGCGATCCATTCGGCAGTCGGAAGCAAGATGGTCGGCGCAAAGGTTGACGGAAGAATTGTTCCCATTGATTATCAGGTCAAAACCGGAGAAATCGTTGAGATAATCACTTCCTCGCAGCAGGGAAAAGGCCCGAGCAGGGACTGGCTGAAGATAGTCAAAACGAGCCAGGCGAGAACAAAGATCCGCCAGTGGTTCAAGAAAGAACGCAGAGAAGAAAACATCATTGAGGGCAAAAACGAGGTCGAAAAAGAATTCAGACGCAATTTCATAAGGTTGAGCGATGATGAATATGAAGAATTCCTTATGAAGATAGCCGAAAGGCAGAACTGCAAAACGATAGATGAATTCTATGCCGCAATAGGCTACGGCGGAATTTCGCTCATGAGGCTTATGCCTAAAATCAAAGAGGATTATAACAAGCTCACGAAAGCCGAAGAGCCGGTTATCAACATTGCTCCCGCAAAGAAAAGAACGAGGAGCAAGGAGGGTGTTGTTATTGAAGGAATCGATAACTGCCTTGTTAAATTTTCAAGATGCTGCAATCCTCTGCCCGGCGATGACATCATCGGCTTCATAACAAGAGGTCACGGCGTTTCGATTCATACGAAGAGCTGCACCAATGTTCCGAAAGATATTTCAAAATCCGGAGAGCCGGAAAGATGGATAGATGTTTACTGGGATTCAAATTCAAGAGATGAATTCAAATGCACTCTCGGAATGTTCTGCCTTAACAGAATCGGACTTATTGCCGATATTTCGAGTATGCTTGCTTCAATGCACATCATGATTAATGATATAAGCTCAAGAAATCTCAAGGACGGCACGGCGTATATTGCCGTCACGGTTTCCGTTAACGGCGTTGAGCATCTCAATTCCGTTACGCAGAAGATTTCAAAAATATCGGGCGTTCTTAACATTGAACGCTCGGGAATCTGAGGAAAAGGATTATGAAAGCAGTTGTTCAGAGAGTCAAATCATCAAGCGTCAGTGTTGACGGAAAGCTTATCGGCAGCGTTGACAAGGGCTATAATGTGCTTCTCGGCGTTATGAACGGCGACACAAATGAGCAGGCGGAGCTGCTTGCCGCAAAAATATCAAAGCTTCGTGTTTTCGAGGATGAAAACGGAAAAATGAACCTTGATATTCTCAATGTCGGAGGAGGGATACTTGTTGTTTCGCAGTTCACTCTCTGCGCTGATATCCGCAAGGGCAACAGACCTTCATTTACCGATTCCGCTCCTCCCGAAGAGGCGAATGCGCTTTATGAATATTTTTGCGAATGCCTGAAAAATCTCGGAATTGTCAGGGTCGAGCACGGCGAATTCGGAGCCGATATGATGGTAAAAATCGACAATGACGGTCCGGTTACGATAATTATGGATACGGATATATGGGATAAGAGGTAAAATTATGAAGATTGAACTTGTTCCGATGGAGCATCCGATATTCGCAAATTGCTGGCTGCTCACGGATGATGAATCAACGGAATGCGCAATAGTTGATCCGGGATGGTGCTACGAAAGCACGCTCGAAGCAATAAAAGCTACGGGCGTAAAGCTGAAATATATTCTTCTCACTCACGGCCATTTTGACCATATAATGGGTGTTTGCGATATAAAAGAAGCAACGGGCGCAGAGGCTGCGATCCATTCTCTCGATGCCGTTTGCCTCAATGATCCCGAAATCAGTCTTGCGGCGGAAAATATGCCCATGCCGCAGAAATGCCTTAAAGCGGATATAAAGCTGAATGACGGCGATGAACTTTTCCTCGGAAAAGAAAAAATAAAAGTCATTCATACTCCCGGCCATACTCCGGGCGGAGTGTGCTATGTCATCGAAAATTCAAGAGCGATCATCAGCGGAGACACTCTTTTCTGCTTGACGGTCGGAAGAACGGATTTCAGGGGCGGCGATTTCGGGCTTCTTTCTTCGTCGCTGAAAAAGCTTATATCTCTTGACGGTGACTATGATATTTATCCCGGCCACAACAGAATGACCACTCTCGAAAACGAGAGACACCGCAATAGATTTATCAGAAGGATGGATAATCAATGATTCTCAGAGTGCTTGGCCACGATTATCACTATGAATGCGAAAATCTGTGCAGAGTATTTTATCCGAATGAAAAAATAGATGTCTGCCGTGACGGCGAGGGCAAGGATGAAAACGAAGTCATCACATCGTTCACTCCGGTTGATGGCGGAGCGGAGATATTCGTTTCGGTCAAAGCCGGCGAAAAATATCTTGAAAAGAGAGAAAAAATAATCTGCCCTGCGGATGAGCTTCACGATAAAGGCGAGCTTAAGACCGCACAGTTGATTTTTTACATATTTTCGGAAATCACGGGTTATATTCCTCCCTGGGGAGTGCTTACGGGAGTTCGCCCGTCAAAGCTTATGCTTCGCCTTATCGACAGCATGGGATCCGAAGGCGCAATGAATTATTTTATGAACGATCTGCTCGTCAGCAAAGAAAAAACGGAGCTTGCACGGGCGGTTGCTTCAACGGAGCAGAGCATAGTTTCTCTTTCAAAGCCCGAATCATTCAGCCTGTATATTTCGATTCCGTTCTGCCCCACAAGATGCAGCTACTGCTCCTTTGTTTCGCATTCAATAACCAATGCGAACGCAAGAAAGCTTCTCCCCGAATATCTTGATAAGCTTGCAGAGGAAATCGAGCTTTCGGGCAGAATAGCAAAAGGAAGCGGACTGAAGCTTGAAAGCGTTTATTTCGGCGGAGGCACTCCGGGAGTGCTTGAGGCTCCCCAGCTTGACCGCCTCCTCTGTTCGGTTGAAAAAGGCTTTGATATGAGCGGCATAAGAGAATATACCGTTGAAATCGGAAGACCGGATACGGTAACTCCCGAAAAGCTTCGTGCGTTAAGATTCCATAATGTCGGCAGAATCAGCATAAATCCGCAGACCTTTAATCAGCACACTCTCGATATAGTCGGCAGAAATCATACTGTTGAGCAGGCGATAAAAGCTTACCGGCTTGCGAAAACCTATGATTTTGACTGCATAAATATGGACCTTATCGTAGGTCTTCCCGAAGAAAGCTTTGAAGATTTCAGAGCAAGCCTTGATACTGCGGTTTCTCTTGCTCCCGAAAATATAACCGTTCATTCGCTTGCCCTCAAGCGTTCATCAAATCTGAATGCTTCCGGCGCAGCGGTTGCAGACGGAATTGAAGCAAAGAAAATGCTTGATTATGCTTCCGAAATGCTGCCTGCAAGCGGCTACCTGCCATACTATATGTATCGCCAGAGCAAATGCGTTGGCAATCTTGAAAATGTCGGCTGGTGCAAGCCGGGCAAAGAAGGCCTTTATAATGTATTTATGATGGAGGAATGCCATACCGTTATTGCAGCCGGTGCGGGCGGAGTAACAAAGCTCTGCGAGCCGGGAACGACCAATGTTGAACGCATTTTTAATTTTAAATATCCTTATGAATATATTTCGGGATTTGATAAAATAGTTGAACGCAAAAACGGAATAAAAGACTTTTATTCCGCATATTAAGTTTAACAGGTGAACTGAAATGAAATATACTTGTGACAGAATTAATTCCTGCGCAGAAAATCCGGAGAAATTTGTTGATGAATGTGCAGAAAAATACAGAGCGGCGGTAACGGACTGCGCCGAAAAGATTTTTGCGGATACGGATAAGAAAATCGTGATGCTTGCGGGGCCGAGCTCATCCGGAAAAACCACAACGGCTAAAATCCTTTCGGGAATTATCGAAAAGCTCGGAGGCAATGCTTATTCCGTTTCGCTTGATGATTTTTACCGCAGCCATAACGAGCCGGATTATCCGAAAAACGAAAAAGGCGAAGATGATTACGAATGCGTTGAATCTCTTGCTGTTGATCTGATAAGAGAAAAAATCGCATCCCTTGTCAGCGGAAAAGAAACTCTGCTTCCCGAATTCGATTTTTCAACGGGAATGCGCAATGATGATGTTAAATCAATCGACCTCGGTGAAAACGATATTATCATCATTGAAGGGCTTCACGCTCTGAATCCGCTGATAACACAGGGCATTGACGAAAAGAATCTTTTCAAAATCTATGTCAGCGTTTCAACGAGGATATATGAAGATAACGGCGATGTGCTGCTTTCAAAACGGGATCTTCGATTTATCCGCAGGGCGGTCAGAGATTATTTCACAAGGTCAATGTCGATCAAGAGAACATTTGATATATGGCAGAGCGTTTCGGACGGAGAGGATAAATATCTTTTCCCGTTTGAAGATTATGCGGATGTTAAGATTGATTCGTTCCATCCGTGCGAGCCGTGTTTGATCAAAGATGTTGCAATCGGGCTTTTATCGGAAGAAGATTTTGAGGAATATTCCGAAAAAGCGGAGCAGCTTCGGGAGAAGCTGAAAAAATTCAGAAGTATTGATGCTTCATTGCTTCCTGAGGATTCGGTATTAAAAGAATTTATTCCGTAAGGTAGTGAGAAGCATTTGGCAAAAAAGCAATCTGTTCTTGAC
>R27__coassemble_1840_pt1 | contig 9120 bp, 8 predicted proteins | sample R27__metabat2_high_PE_014 | metagenome-assembled genome bin R27
TCAGAAACCACAACGAAAAGGTTGCCGCAGGAACATCAACGGAAGAAAGATATACTCTTTGGTATAAGGACTGGACTCCGACAACAGAAACAGAAGTTTCACCCCTCCTCAACATCAAGCTTGCAGAGGTCAAGGTTGAGGTTACAAATCCCCTCATTATTCTTGTCGGCAAACTCAATCTTGCAAACTATGCAGTATGCAAGCAGGGTCTTAAGTATTACATTTTCGTTGAAATCGGTTATTGCGAAATCGGCGAACTCAAGTTCGTTATGATGCCCGGCGAAATCTGCCAGGATCTTGTTGCCGGCGGCACATCGCTTACTGCCGAGGGTTCCTTCTCCGGCAAAGAATTCGGTCTTCCCTGCATCTATGAAATCTTCGGTGAAGACACAGTCTGCTTCGGACTTATGAACGATGCGGTCGGTTATGTTGTTCCCGATAACGATTACACCGCAGGCATTGTTGACGAGCATTATCACGAGCTCCTTTCGCTCGGCAAAACAGAAGCTTCCTCAATTATGGAAGGATTTGTAAAGCTTCACGAGTCTCTCAACTGATTAAATTCATATCCGTGCAGGTCAGCTCCGGCTGACCTGCTTTTTTATGACGAAAATCTATAATGTTTAATAATTTTCTTGTATTTATTTTTTATATATGTTATAATGTTAGAAATATATTCTGAAAAAGGTGAAACATAAATGCAATATCGTGATTTCGGCAAAACGGGCGAAAAAGTGTCCGCTCTCGGTTACGGCTGCATGAGATTTCCCGTTATCGACGGCAACGATAAAGAAATAAATGAAACCGAATCAATAAAGCTCATAAGGACTGCAATTGACAGCGGAGTAAATTATGTTGACACGGCTTATTTCTATCACGCAGGCAACAGCGAGCTTGTTGTCGGCAAAGCGCTTAAGGACGGCTACCGTGAAAAGGTCATGCTTGCAACGAAGCTTCCTTTGGGACACATAAGCTGCGAAGAAGATGTTGAAAAAATCTTCGGAGATCAACTGCGCAAGCTTCAGACCGACCATATAGATTTCTATCTGCTTCACGCAGTCAATGCAGACGCATGGAAAAACAAGGTGCTTCAATTCGACATTCTTCCGAAGCTCGAAAAGCTCAAAGCGGAAGGCAAAATCAGGCATATCGGATTCTCATTCCACGATGATCTCGATGTTTTCAAAATGATTATCGACGGATATGATAAATTTGAATTCTGCCAGATCCAGCTCAATTATCTCAACACCGACTATCAGGCCGGCATTGAGGGACTTGAATACGCAGCTTCAAAAGGTCTCGGCGTTATCATTATGGAGCCTCTTCTCGGCGGAAAGCTCGCTTCTCCTCCCGAATCATTTGCCCACCTGCTTCCGGAAGACAAAAATCCCGTTGAAACCGCTTTCGATTTTCTCTGGAACAGACCGGAAGTTTCGCTGCTTCTCAGCGGAATGGGCTCAATGCAGATGGTTGAAGATAATATCAAATACGCCGGCAGAAGCTCGATCGGCATGATGAGCGATGAAGAGATTGCAGTTCTTGCCGCCGCAAAGAAAGAATATGACAAGCTTACGGTCATCCCCTGCACGGGCTGCCAATACTGCATGCCCTGCCCCGCAGGAGTTCTCATTCCGAAGGTATTCTCCGCTTTCAACCTTATCGCAGAGGGCGGCAGAAGGCAGATAAAAGAAGTATTTCCCGATATTGAAGATGTTGCCGGACTTTGCAAAGAATGCGGAAGCTGCATGAAGAAATGTCCGCAGCACATCGACATAATCGAAATGCTCAAGAATGTTAAAAGAAATTTTTAAGAGGTGCTTAAAATGAAAATACTTTTCCAGGGCGATTCAATCACAGATGCAGGCAGAGACCGTTCCGATCCGCATAATCTCGGTCCCGGTTATCCTTTCTATGCCGCAGATCTGATCAAAAAGGCTTTTCCCGATAAGGATTTTGAATTCATTAATCTCGGAATCAGCGGAAATCAGACAAAGGACCTTGTTGAAAGGCTCCAGGCTGATTTCATCGACATTGATCCCGACATCGTTTCGATCCACATCGGCGTTAACGATACATGGCATCACGCTGCAGACAAAAGCTGGATAAGCAACGAAGTTTTTGAAGAAAGATACCGCAAGGTCCTTTCCGAAATCAAGGCAAAAACAAATGCAAAAATTCTCATCATCGAGCAGTTCCTTCTTTCTGTTCCCGACAAGGATTTCTTCAGAGAAGATCTCAACGGCAAAATTGATGTTACGAGAAAGCTCGCAAGAGAATTTGCGGATTACTATATTCCTCTTGACGGTCTCTTTGCTCAGGCGTGCATAGGCGGTGTTGAGCCCACTCATTGGTCGGATGACGGCGTTCACCCCAACAAAAACGGCTCCGAATTCATCGGCGCTCTTTATGCCGATGCAATCAAAAAAATGATCGGCTGATATGAATACGATTAAAAAAGTTTTAAACTATATTTTTATTGACGGCCTTTCGGGAATGGCGCTGGGACTTTTTGCAACTCTTATAATCGGAACAATTCTCGGCCAGATTTCGGGATTCATTCCGGGAATCGTCGGTGAATATCTGTTTTTTGCTTCTTCTGTTGCAAAATCCATAACCGGCGCCGGAATCGGTGCGGGAATGGCTTTCAAATATAAAGCCTCTCCCCTGACCGGAGTTTCCGCCGCAGTTGCCGGAATGGTCGGCGCATTTGCTTCAAAGCTGATCGCCGGCAATGTTATCGGAGATTCGGGAATGCTTTTCAGCGGCCCGGGAGATCCTCTCGGAGCTTATGTTGCGGCGTTCTTCGCAATTCTTCTCGGCAACCTCGTGAACGGAAAAACAAAGCTTGACATCATCGTCACCCCTGCGGTTTCAATCATCACGGGAAGCGCTGCCGGTCTTCTTTTAGGCCCTCCGATGTCCGAATTTTCAAGCTGGATGGGCGAAATTATCAACTGGGGAACGGAATGCCAACCCGTTCTGATGGGAATTGTTGTTTCGGTTGTTATGGGTATATGCCTCACTCTGCCGATAAGCTCTGCGGCTCTCGCCATAATTCTCGGCCTTTCGGGAATTGCCGGCGGTGCGGCAGTTGTCGGATGCAGCGCACAGATGGTCGGCTTTGCGATTGCAAGCTACCGTGAAAACAAATTCGGCGGTCTGCTTGCGCAGGGAATCGGCACATCAATGCTTCAGATGCCCAATATCGTTCAGCATCCGCAGATATGGATTCCGCCGATCATAGCGAGCGCCGTCCTCGGACCGGTTTCAACCGCAGTTCTCAAAATGACCTGCTCCGCTTCGGGAGCGGGAATGGGCACATCGGGTCTTGTCGGTCAGTTTATGACCTACGCATCAATGACAGCAAACGGAGTTGATGCAAAGCTTGTTATCATTGAAATGGTAATAATGCACTTTATAGCTCCTGCGGTTATCACGCTTTTTATTTCCGAAGCGATGAGAAAAGCCGGAATCATCAAATATGGCTATATGGAGCTGAAAAATATAAATTAACGGAGGCACTTTATGAAAAAGAAAATAATCGCTGTGATTCTTGCCGCTTCTTTCATTTTTTCGGCAATGATCATCCCCGCTTCGGCAAACACCGTTGTCACAAACCCCGCAGAACAGACTCTCTATACTGTTCTTGATAAAATCGTTGACGCTCTTGTCGGCGGCATTGCAAACCTCATCATAGGACCCAAATGGGAGAAGAAATCCGATTATAAAGCGGAAAATTTCTATGAGGGCAGCACCTTTGTCAAAGAGCCTTCAAAAAGCGCAAAATGGAAGCTCGGCTATGCAAACGCCTCTCTTCTCACCGTCAATGAAGTCGGCGGCGGAGACTATTATGTAGGCGGCAGCCTTTCGGTTACAAAGAAGCTTGCAACAGCTCAGCTTGATGACCAGAAGGTCAGAACAGTTGCGATCTCCGACGGCAGAGGAATAACGATTTTCTCAAGCCTTGATGCTTACGGCATGGCTCTCACCGATGTCAGAGGCATCAGAGCAAAGTTCGCCGAAATCGCAGAAAAGAAAGGTTATAACATCACCGCAGTCAACATTTCGGCTCTTCATCAGCATTGCTGCGTTGACACCTTCGGCATGAACGGCGACATTCTCAGCGCTCTTTTCACTTCTTCATTCAGAAATCTTTTCGGCCTTGAAGTTCCCAGCGGACAGAACAAGGAATTCATGGAGAATCTTTATAAAGTTGTTGTCAATTCCATGGTAGAAGCAGTTGAAAACATGGAAGAAGGCAAGCTTTACTACGGCTCAATAGACGCATCGGATCTCATTTACGATAAGCGTGACCCCAAGGTTTTTGACACAAACCTCAACAGATTCCGTTTTGTTCCCGATAACGGAGAATCTCAGGAAACCTGGATGCTCAACGCCGGCATTCACTGCGTTGGAATGGGCGCTGCCGGAACGGTTCTTTCGGGCGACTATCCCTACACAATGGAAAAATACATCAACGAACATGCAAACGCAAATTATTTTTATGTTGAGGGCGCAGAGCTTGCAATTACTCTCGAAACCGACGGCGTCGAGGTCGATCCCGAAATCGAAGCAAAATACGGCGACAGATATGCAAGAACCGTTGCTTACGGAAACAAAATAGGCGAAAGAGCCTGCGCAATCGACAAGAACTCTGAAAAAGAAATCGAGCCGATACTCAACATTGCATACAAAGAAGTATTTATGCCCATCAACAACAATATCCTCAAGCTTGCCGCAAAGGGCGGTCTGCTTCTCAACAAGGTCGTCAGAGACGGATTTGACCTTTATGTTGTTACAGAGGTCGGATATGCGGAATTCGGAAAGAATTATTCGGTTGCCATCGTTCCCGGTGAGCTTGCTCCCGAAATCGCATTCGGCGGAGCAGATACGGCAGAAACCTCATGGACGGGCAAAGATTGGGAATATCCCTCATTCGATGAGGTTACGGGCGACAAAAAGCTTCTCGTTTTCGGTCTCACAAATGACCAGGTCGGCTATATGGTAACAGACAACAACTGGCATTCATTCTTCACGGAGAACGAAGAAATCGTTTCAACGGGTTCAAAAGCCGGCTCAACAATGACCGAGGCATTCATCGACCTTTACAAATCTGTTATAAAATAATTGATAGAATTTACCCGGGGCGGAATCGCTCCGCTCCGGGCATGAATTTTTATGAACATCAAAACGAATCATAAACACACAATTGCCGCAAGCTATATCGGATATATCACGCAGGCAATAATCAATAACTTTGCTCCTCTTTTATTTGTTACTTTCCAAAATACATTTGATATTCCGCTGATAAAAATCGGATATCTCGTAACCGTTAATTTCTGCCTTCAGCTCATTGTTGATTTTGCGGCAGCAGGCTTTGTTGACAGAATCGGTTACAGAAAATGTATTGTTGCTGCCCATATTTTTGCCTCGGCAGGTCTGATCCTTATGGGAATTCTGCCGTTCGTTTTTGCAGACCATTATATAGGTCTGATAATTTAAATAATCTGCTATGAGATCGGCGGCGGACTGACGGAAGTGCTGATTAGCCCCATCGTTGAAGCCTGCCCGACTGACAAAAAATCAGCGGCAATGAGCCTTCTGCATTCGTTTTACTGCTGGGGTCATGTTGCCGTCATTCTCCTGTCCACACTCTTTTTTGTTATTGCAGGCAGAAATAACTGGCAGATTCTTGCATTTCTCTGGGCACTTATTCCTGCGGCGAACGCCGTTTATTTCTGCTTTGTGCCCATTTATAACAAGCCCGCTCCAAAAGAAGAAAAAGAAAGCGGAACGCTTGTTTCAAAGCTCTTTTTCATTTGCATCCTGCTTATGATTTGCTCCGGCGCATCCGAGCAAGCTATGAGCCAATGGTCCTCGGCGTTTGCCGAAACGGGCCTTCATGTTTCAAAAACAATCGGTGATCTTTGCGGTCCCTGCATGTTTGCGATACTCATGGGAGTTTCAAGAGTGTTCTATGCGGCTTGCAGCGAAAAAATAGATCTGCTGAAATTTATAAAAGGAAGCTGCGTGCTCTGCATTGCCGGCTATCTCATCGCATCGCTTTCGCCAAACCCCGTTCTTGCCCTTGCAGGCTGCGGAATCTGCGGACTTTCCGTCGGAATCCTGTGGCCGGGAGTTTTCAGCATTGCGGCGGTCAAAATGCCCGCCGGCGGCACGGCGATGTTTGCGCTGCTTGCGCTCGCCGGAGATTTCGGATGCTCTGCGGGGCCGACATTCGTCGGCGCAGTTTCATCTGCATTCAACAATGATCTGAAATCGGGATTTCTTGCGGCAATTATTTTTCCGCTCGTTCTGATTTCGGTAATTTCCGTTCTCGGAAAAATCAACCGTGGTGAATTTAATGAAAAAGCAAAAAAGCAACACAATTAAACATCTGGTCAGCGAAACAGACCTTCTGCTTTATATCACCTGCATTCTGACTTCGGCTTTCGGAGCGCTTATGGTTTTCAGCGCAACGAAAAACAGCGCCGCAGCCGCAGAGCTGACTATAAGCAGAGACTGCCTGATAATGATTCTCGCTTCGGCTCTCGGAATCGCAGCCTGCCTCTTTATCTCATTTCTTGATTACAATGCCGTGATCAGTCTGTGGATGTTTGCGGGCGGAGCCTGCCTCGTGCTTCTGCTCCTGCTTTTCCCTTTCGGAGAAGCTCCGCCGGACAGACCCGACGCAATATGCTGGCTGCCGATCATCAAAACGGGCTCATTGACGGTTAAATTCCAGCCATCCGAGCTTGCGAAAATCGGTTTTATCATAACCTTTACCGCTCATCTTGACAAAGTTAAAGACGACATAAACAGCCTTAAAAATGTTATTCTGCTTACTCTTCATGCGCTCGTTCCGATCGGACTTGTTATTATCACGGGCGACCTCGGCTCGGCGCTTGTTTTCGGATTTATGTTTGTGGGAATGATGTTTATGGCCGGACTTAAGCTCCGGTATTTCGCAATTGCGATCGGCGCTTTTGTTGCGGTTTCTCCCCTGCTCTGGACTAAATTTCTCGGAACTCTTCACAGGCAGAGAATTCTCGCAATCTATTATCCCGATGCGTTGAGCGAAAAGGCTCTCAAAAACATTCTTTATCAGCAGCAGAGATGCGTTAACGCAATCGGTTCCGGCAGATTTTTCGGCGACGGTCTTTTCAAAGGCACTTATACCCAGTCTGCCGCAGGCGTTCCCGTTAACGAAAGCGACACGGTCTTTTCCGTTGTCGGAGAAGAATTCGGATTTCTCGGAGCGCTCTGTCTGCTCGGTGTGCTTGCGTTCATAATTTTCAGAATTATGCTCATCGGAAAAAAATCAAGGAACTTTGCCGGCAGCATCATCTGCTTCGGCACGGCGTTTATGATCGCCTCGCAGGTAATAATGAACATCGGAATGTGTCTTATGCTTCTGCCCTGTGTCGGAATCACTCTTCCGTTTGTCAGCGCAGGCGGCTCATCAAACCTCTGCATTTTCTTTGCAATCGGGCTTGTTATGAGCGTTTACCGATTCAATAAAGACCGTGAAATGGTCAATTACAGATTGATAAATTACACAACTCCGTTTGCAGAATAAACTCTGCAAACGGTTTTTGATAAGGAGCCAAAATGAAAAAGCATCTGATTTCACAAAGCGGAAGATTTTACAAAGCGAATCTTCACAGCCATTCAACCGTTTCGGACGGCGAGCTTTCGCCCGAAGAAATGAAAAAGCTTTATACGGAAAACGGCTATTCGATAATCGCCTTTACCGACCACAACAGATTTGTTACCCACAATGAATTGAGCGATGAAAATTTTCTTGCCCTCAACGGAGTTGAAAATGCGGCTGACGAAAAAGGGAAACCGCAGTTCTTTGACCGCTGCTGCGATGTGTGTTATATTGCCATTTCAAGCGAAAGAAAGCTTCATCCGTTTCAAAATGAAAGCAATGTTATCGGCGATCCCGAATTTTCTCCGTTAAAGGTTGACTACACATCCGTTGATGTCAATCTGATGATTGAAACGGGCGTTAAAAACGGATTCTTTGCAACATATAATCATCCGACCTGGTCGCTTGAAAGCTTTGAAAGATATATGAGCTATAACGGAATGAACGCAATGGAAATTTTCAATTTCAGTTCCTCCGTTGACGGCTATGACGAATATAACGCCGCAATCTATGACGATATGCTCCGCAGCGGAAAAAGACTTTTATGCATTGCATCGGACGATAATCATAACAGAGCGCCGAACACCCGACATTGGGATTCATTCGGCGGCTTCACGATGATAAAAGCGCCGTCGCTGAAATATGAGGATGTGACCTCAGCTCTTCTCAAAGGCGATTTTTACGCTTCAAGAGGCCCCGTTATCAACGCTCTCTGGCTTGACACAGACGATTATTCAATTCATATCGAATGCGAAAAAGCGGTCAAAATAGTATGCACAAGGGGCGGCAGAAGATGCAGAGCCGTCTATGCCGAAGAGCAGGGAAAAAAATATCTTACGGAAGAAAAATTCAGCATAAACAAAGACGATATTTATTTCAGAATAACGGTTTTTGATGAAAACGGAATGACCGCAGACACAAACGCCTATTTTGTTGATTCGCTTGATATTGATTTTTCAAAACCGATATATGCAGAATAAGAAAAAGCAGTGAAAACGGGTTTTCCGAATTCACTGCTTCTTTTTACAATTTGATATCGAGAGCGGAAATCTGATTGCTCCATTCTGAAATTGCAGCCTTTGAATATTCTTTCGGAGCTTTCTTATAAAGTCCCGATGCTTTGCCGCCTTTGATAAGTCCTTTGATGAGAGCAAAGAAATATTCCGGCGCTCTCATTCCTCTTTTGAATTTGCCAAGCAGAGATGAAAGCTTTGTGTTTCTGCCGGCTCCGGCAAGGTCGGAAGACTGAATAACATCGTTTTCAAACAGAAAATCAACGCCCTTTGAGGGAAGCGAAAGAATAGCATTTTTAAGTCCTTCGTTCTTTGCCGTGTCGCCGCCGTAAAGCCTGTGGAAGTCGCGGTTGTACGCCCAAAGCTTTTCAGCCGTGAATTTTCCGTCCTTTACGGAAAGAAGAGTATCGGCGAGAAGCAAACCGGCGTTGAGCGAAAGGTCTATCCCCATTC
>R27__coassemble_1895_pt1 | contig 8892 bp, 9 predicted proteins | sample R27__metabat2_high_PE_014 | metagenome-assembled genome bin R27
GACTTTACATTATGATATTGTTATTCGCATTATCATAATGTAAACATTCTGTTAACAGATTTTAAATATAGCATTAACAACTTGTTTAAAATCATATCTTTTCTTTCCTCAATGCCGATATTGAAATTTACCTCTCAAGAAATGCTTTAAAGCCCTTGAAAGCAATATAAACATCGGTTTTTGCAACGACCTCAAAGGGTGCGTGCATCGAAAGAACGGGAACACCGACATCAACAACATCAACGCCGAGATTTGCAACATATTTCGCAACCGTTCCTCCGCCGCCCTCATCAACCTTGCCGAGCTCACCTATCTGCCACGAAACCTTTGCTTCGTCAAGCACCGAAATAACCTTTGAAACAAATTCCGCATGAGCGTCGTTTGTGCTGCTCTTGCCTCTTGCGCCGGTATATTTCGTAACAACTATGCCCTTGTTGAGATATGCAGCGTTTTTGGAATCGTGAACGGATGGATAAGTCGGGTCAAAGCCTGCATTTACATCTGCGGAAAGGCATTCGGAGGCTCTGACCGCATTTCTGCCCTCTGCGCCCTGAACAGCCGCAATATCCGCAATGAAATTTTTAAGATAATCCGAGCAAAGGCCCGTGTTGCCGTCCGAACCGATTTCTTCTTTATCGGTTATGACCGTTACCGATGTGAATTCGGGATTTTCAACCGCAAATTCAGCCATGATCGAGGGATATGCGCAAACTCTGTCATCGTGGCCGTAAGCGCCGATAAGGCTTCTGTCAAAGCCTATGTCAACTGCGGGATAGGCGGGCACCATTTCAAGCTCTGCCTTGAGGAAATCCGCTTCAACGATTCCGTATTTTTCGTTGAGAAGCTTCATAATGTTGAGCTTGACATTCAGATCGCATTCTTCTTTTAAGAATGGTCTGCTGCCAACAAGAATATTGAGGTCCTCGCCCTTGACAACATTTTCGGCGGTGCGGTTTGCCTGCTGTTTGTCGAGGTGAGGAAGAAGATCGGTAACCACGAATCTCGGGTCGTTTTCGTCTTCTCCGAGACGAACATTAACGCAGGTTCCGTCCTTGCGGAAGATAACTCCGTGAAGCGAAAGAGGAACAGTTGTCCACTGATATTTCTTGATTCCGCCGTAATAATGAGTCTTGAAGAGAGCAAGCTCCGCATCCTCATAAAGAGGATTCGGCTTGAGGTCAAGGCGGGGAGAATCAATATGAGAAGCAACTATTCTCGTGCCGTTTTCAACGGGCTGTTTGCCGAAGGTGCAGAGAATGAGTGCTTTGCCCTTTATATCGTAATAAACCTTGTCACCCGCTTTATAGCTGCCTTTTCTGTTGAACGGAACATAGCCGTTCTTTTCAGCCATCGCTTTTGTGAATGCGGCTGCCTCCCGCTCCGTTTTGCAGGCATTGAGAAAGCCTTTATATCCCTCGCAGAATTCATCTGCAAGAGCAATTTCATCATCTTCGCAGACATAGGAGGCGTGCTTCGGAGCATAGAACAATTCTTCCATCATAAGCTCTGCTTCTGTTTTTTCAATCATATCAGTCAATCCTTTCATCCAGCTTTTCAAGTTGAAGCCTCATATCATCATTTTTTCCGTTCTTTATTATTATATCCGATTTTTCGAGATAGTATTTTTCGGGTTTCTGCGCCGAAATGCGAAGCAGCGCATCATCCCTGCTGATTGAATCCCTCGCCATAATGCGGCTGATCCTCTCTTCCTCCGGAGCGGTTACGCAGACCGTGAAATCGCAGATTTCGGCAAGAGCGCATTCAAAAAGCACGGGAGCGTCAACTACCGCCGCCTTTGCGTTTTCGGCCTCGGCACGGTGGATCTCTTCAACGGTGAGCCTGATTATTTCGGGATGAGTGACCGAATTGAGAAGCTCCGTTTTTTCCGGAGAAGAGAAGGCTCTTCTTGCAAGCTCTCTCCGGTCGAGAACACCGTTCCGAAGAATATCCCCGCCGAAGCATTTGCAGAGCTGGTCGATGACCGCCCTGCTTTCAACCGCTTTTCTTGCAAGAATATCCGTATCAATTATATAATATCCTTTTTCTTTGAGCATTTCCGCAAATGTTGATTTGCCTGCTCCTGTCTGACCGGTCAAACCGATAACGGGAATATCAATATCAACATCAACAACTCTGAACGCTGCCGAGCGGAGAAGCCGGTTATAGACGGCAAGACCTACGCCGGTTGTTTCGGGGCATCTGACAAAGGCTCTTGCGCAGCCCGTTTCATCAACCTCACGAAGAGCATCGAAAAGTCTGTGAGCCTGAGTGCTGCCGTCACCCTCCACGCCGTATTCGATAAATCTGCCGAAATGTTTTCCCTCTCCGTCAAAACAGACTGCGCAGACATCATCCTTCTGCGCTTTGAGAAATTTTTCGTAATTTTCAAAACTGCCTTTGATTATCGTCACCTGCGCTGACGGAGCATAGTGCTTATATTTCATTCCGGGCGACTGAACCCTTTCGCCCTCGTTGAGTTTTTCATAAACCGCATGGGATATGCTGATTTCTCCGAGCACTTCTTCCAGCCCTTCGGGAGTAACGCCGCCCGGGCGAAGAAGAGTCGGGATCTCGGCTGCAAGAGTGATAACGGTTGATTCAACGCCGACCTCGCTTTCGCCGCCGTCAACTATTGCGTCGATTTTGCCGTCCATATCCTGCGCAACATGAGCCGCATTGGTCGGGCTCGGTTTGCCGGATGAATTTGCGCTCGGAGCGGCAAACGGAACGCCCGAAAGGCGGATTATCTCTGCCGCAAACGGATGCGACGGCATTCTGATCGCAACGGTATCAAGCCCTGCGGTTACAATATCGGGAACGATATCCGATTTTTTCATTATTATTGTGAGCGGACCGGGCCAGAATCTTTCTGCAAGAGCATAGGCTCTCGGGTCCATTTTATCAACGAGGCGCTCTGCCTCTTCCAGCGACGAAATATGAACTATGAGCGGATTATCCTGCGGTCTGCCCTTGGCGGCAAAAATACTTTTTACCGCTTCGGGGTCAAGAGCGTTTGCCGCCAGGCCGTAAACGGTTTCGGTCGGAATCGCAACAAGGCCTCCGTCTTTGAGTATCTTTGCCGATACCCTCGCCGCATCCTTTTCGTCTGCTTTTAAATAAAGTGTTTTCATTCTGATTTCGCCTTCAGCTTTTCGGCGGTATCCGCCGTAATAAGTGCATCTATTATCTCGTCAAGATCGCCGTTGACGATTGAATCTATCTTGTAAAGAGTGAGATTTATTCTGTGATCGCTCACTCTGCCCTGCGGGAAATTATAGGTGCGTATCCTTTCGCTTCTGTCGCCCGTGCCGACCTGCGCCTTTCTTTCGCCAGCAATGGCATCATGCTGCTTTTCGATTTCCGCTTCAAGAATTCTTGAACGCAGGATCTTCATCGCCTTGTCTTTGTTTTTATACTGGCTTCTTTCATCCTGGCATTCTACAACCGTGCCCGTCGGAATATGCGTTATTCTGATGGCGCTTTCGGTTTTGTTGATATGCTGACCTCCTGCGCCGCTTGAACGGTAAGTATCAATCTGCAAATCAGCCGGATTTATTTCAACATCGACCTCTTCCGCTTCGGGAAGCACGGCAACGGTTGCCGTTGAAGTCTGGATCCTGCCCTGGCTTTCGGTTTCCGGCACTCTCTGAACTCTGTGAACTCCGCTTTCGAATTTCAGCCTTGAATAGGCTCCCTCGCCCTCAAGCATAAAACTGATTTCCTTGAAGCCTCCCAGCTCCGTGGGATTTGAATTGAGGATTTCGCATTTCCATCCTTTTGCCTCTGCATACATCGAATACATTCTGAAAAGCACGCCCGCAAAAAGCGAAGCCTCTTCGCCGCCGGCGCCGCCTCTGATTTCAACGATGACGTTTTTATCATCGTTCGGGTCACGGGGCAGAAGAAGAATTTTAAGTTCCTCGTGATACTGCCTGACAAGCTCCGATGAGCTCTCAAATTCCTCCTGAACCATTTCACGGAAATCCTTATCCATGCCGCCGGCATCAAGCATACCCTTTGCTTCGGTCATATCCTTTTCAGCCGCTTTATACTGGCGGAATTTTTCAACTATGGGAGTAAGAGTTTTAAGCTCCTGCATAAGCTTTTTATATTGCTCCATATCGGAAACAACATCGCTTTCGCAGAGCTTTGCGTTGACCTCTTCAAACCTTTTTTCAACCTGTGATAATTTATCGAGCATCTGATTATTCCTCTCGGATGATCTTTTTTATATTCTTTTCGACTTTAACTCTTTCAAGCATAACCTCTCTGCCGCAGCCGTTGCATTTTATTCTGAAATCAGCGCCTATGCGCAGAACGCTGAATTCGCTGCAGCCGCACGGATGCTTCTTTTTCATGAGCAGAATATCGCCTGTTCTGACATCCATCTTATCGCCTCATCCCAAATCGCTTCCGCTGAAATGCTGAACCCATATATAGCTCTTCATCGGATCTGCATCAAGAGCTACGCCGACTCCGATTTTTGTGAATTGCGGATTCATAATATTTTCATAGTGAGTCGGTGATTCTTTCCACGCCTGGCAGACAGCCTCGGGAGTCTGATAATTAAAGCCCAGATTTTCTCCTACTACGCCGCTTGAATAACCGTTCTCCTTGAAAATCGAGGAAAAGAATTTGCCGTTCGGTCTGTAATGGCCGTGCTTGCCGGACCACGCAATTTCTTCTGCTCTGACATTTGCGATCTCCGTAAGGCTTGAACTGATTTTCAGAGCCTTGAGGCCTGCATTTCTGCGCCAGCCGTTGATAATTTCAACAACTCTTTCCGCATATCCCGAATACTGATTTGCGTGCTTTCTTGCGGCAGGAAGAAGGTCGCTGTAAGAAGCGTTATATGCCACTCTGATGCACTCGGAGCTTGTGACCGTTCTGTCAAGGGTTTCCGTTTCTCCGTTCTTGAGAACACGGTAAGCGACCTTGATCGTTTTGGTTACGATAACGCCGTATTTCTTTTCGGTTTCGGTTTCCGTTTTGTATTTCACACTGTCGCCGTAGCCGGAAAGATCTTTTTCTTTTGTTTTTCTTTCGCCCGAATTTGAAGAACTCTTTTTCGTTGCTTTTTCGGTCTTCTTTTCTGTTTCCTTTTCGGTCTTCTTTTCCGCCTCTTCGGTTGTTAAGACTTCTGTGGTCGGGGCTTCGGTGGTCGGAACTTCTGTTGTTGTTTCGGCAGTTGCCGCTTCGGTTGTTGTTTCCGCCGCCTCGGTTTCGGAAATTTCAGTTTTAATCTTAACATTGCAGCCCGCCGCACATATTACCATGCAGAAAACCGCAATCAGCGAAATGATTTTTCTTGCCAAGAGTATCGCTCCTTTATATTGATCCCCATTTGTTTGCGGGGCATTTCTGTTTTCTGAATGCACCCCGGAATTCGGGATAGCATCCGCATTTCAGGCAGCATCCGTCAGCGAGATTTTCGCATTTTCCGCAGATGCCGAGCCTTTTTTCATATTCCTGCGAAGGTGTTCTCTCCTCTTCGGGGATCTTCGCCTTGTGTTTTTCAATATCAAGATAAATATCTTCTCTGCCGCTTTCCTGCAGCAGACATCTTCTGCATATTCTTCCGTCAATCATTTTATAATAAACTTAATTACGCTGCACGGAGGAATAACCGCATTGAATCCGTCTTTCATAAGAGAGAATCCGCCAAAATCCTTTGTAAAAACAACATTCTTGTTTTCAAATGAATTGAAATCATCCGTTTTGCCCGTGAGAATTTCAGCCGAAACGCTTTCAATTTCTCTGCCTGCGATACGGCATTTGATTTCGGATTCTTCCGAAGCGGATGTGTTTGCAACCGTTGAATAAATAACGCCGTTTTCATCAATCGAAGCGCTTTCAACAAGCTGCGGAACCTTGTTTTCATCCGTTCCGGTTTCACGAGTTGTGATAAATGAACCGAGCAGAGTATTCTGCTGATGGTCTTTAAACATTTTGAAAACATAATAGGTCGGAGTGAGAAGCATATCCGCTCCGTCGGTCAGCATAACCGCCTGAAGCACATTTATTGTCTGCGCAATGTTGCACATTCTGATTCTGTCGGAATGCTTGTTGAAGATATTCAGGGTAAGCGCCGCAACAAGAGCATCTCTCATAGTGTTCTGCTGATAGAGGAATCCCGGATTCGTGCCCGGCTCAACCTTATGCCATGTACCCCATTCATCAACTATGAGATCGACCCTCTTTTTCGGGTCGTATCTGTTCATTATCTCAAGATGACGGGTGATGATTTCGTCAATTTTATATGCTCTTTTCAGCGTTTTATAATATCCCTCTTCGCTGAATTCGGCGGCATAGCTGTCTGTTCCCGTATAGTAATGAAGAGCAAGACCGTTCATGTGATCTTTTGCATTCTTCATAACCTCTTCGGTCCAGTTATAATCTTCGCTGTTCGGGCCGCAGGCGACCTTGTATATTCTGTCATTTCCGTCATAATTGCGGACATAGGTCGCATATCTCTTATATTCGTTCGCATAGTATTCGGGGCTCATATTTCCGCCGCAGCCCCAGTTTTCATTGCCGACGCCGAAATATTTGACCTTCCACGGCTCTTCTCTGCCGTTTTTTCTGCGCAGCTCGCTCATGGGTGAAAGTCCGCCGAAAGTCATATATTCGACCCATTCGCTCATTTCACGAACGCTTCCGCTGCCGACATTGCCGGTTATGTAGGTATCGCATCCGAGCTGAGATCAAAGTTCAAAGAACTCATGAGTGCCGAAGGAGTTATCCTCAACGACCCCGCCCCAATGAGTATTTATCATCTTTTTTCTTTCGGAAAGCTTTCCGATGCCGTCTTTCCAATGATATTCATCGGCAAAGCACCCGCCGGGCCAGCGAAGCACGGGAAGGCCCATTTCTTTAAGTGCGTTTATAACATCGCAGCGCAGGCCGTTGATATTCGGGATATCGGAATCCTTTCCGACAAACAGACCCTCATAGATACATCTGCCGAGATGTTCCGAAAAGCTGCCGTATATATCTTTATTTATCATTGATATTTTCTGATCGGGATTTATGAGATAATTTTCCACAAACAACACTTCCCATACTAATTATTATCACATTATAACATACTCTTTATAATAGATAAATACTTTTCATCATATTTTGTGGGTGATTTGCAAAAACTTTTTCTCAAAAAAGGCTGCCGCATCCTAATGCGGCAGCCCCGTTTAATATTTATATTCTCGGAAGCTTTGATTCATAAATCTTTAGCTCGGAATCATCGGGGATATTATCCTCCATTGTTCCTTTGTTGAATGAATCGTATGCTTTCATATCAAAATATCCGGTGCCGGTCAGGCCGAAAAGAATCGTTTTGTCCTCTCCTGCCTCTTTGCATTTAAGCGCCTCGTCAATTGCCGCTTTGATTGCGTGAGAAGATTCGGGAGCCGGAAGGATCCCCTCTGACTTCGCAAATATTTCAGCCGCTTCAAAAACTTCCGTCTGCTTATATGACCTTGCTTCATCAAGGAATCCGTCATGATAAAGCTTGCTGACCGTAGGAGACATTCCGTGATATCTCAGGCCGCCTGCGTGGTTTGCGGACGGAATGAATTTGCTGCCGAGAGTATACATTTTCGCAAGCGGAGTAACATGACCGGTGTCGCAGAAATCATAAGCATAAGAGCCTCTCGAAAGAGACGGGCAGGATGCAGGCTCAACTGCGATAAAATAGGGGCTTTTCTCTCCATTAAGCTTATCTCTCATAAACGGAGAAATCAGACCGCCGAGATTTGAGCCGCCGCCTGCGCAGCCGATGATTATATCGGGATACTCATCATAAAGTTCCATTGCGGTTTTTGCCTCAATGCCGATTATGCTCTGATGAAGCATAACCTGGTTGAGCACCGATCCGAGCACGTATCTGCAATTTTCGGTATTGACCGCCGTTTCAACCGCTTCCGAAATTGCGCAGCCGAGCGAGCCGCTTGTTTCGGGCATTTCGGCAAGAATCTTTCTGCCTACTTCGGTCAGATCACTCGGGCTCGGAACGACCTTTGCTCCGAAAGTTTCAATAATATTTCTTCTGAACGGCTTCTGCGTAAAGCTTCCCTTGACCATAAAAACGGTCAGATCTATTCCGAAATATGCGCACGCCATTGAAAGAGCCGTGCCCCATTGACCTGCTCCTGTTTCGGTTGTGAGCCTTGTTATGCCCTGCTTCTTTGCATAATATGCCTGCGCAACGGCGGAATTGAGTTTGTGGCTGCCGGATGTGTTGTTGCCCTCAAATTTATAATAGATTTTAGCCGGCGTGCCGAGAACTCTTTCAAGGTTATATGCCCTGATAAGCGGAGCCGGTCTGCAGGTGCGGTAATACTCTCTGATTTCTTCGGGAATATCAATGAAAGCCGTTGTGTCATCAAGCTCCTGCCTTGCAAGCTCCAGGCAGAAAATTCCGCCAAGCTCTTCGGGCTTCGTTATCGGCTTCATCGTTTCGGGGTTGAGCAGAGGCTCGGGCTTTTCTTTCATATCCGCTCTGACATTATACCACTGTTTCGGAATATATTCCTCTGAAAGATTGATTCTGTAAGGTATGTTTTTCATAAATTTTTCCTCCGTTTCCGATAATAATAACCTTGTTGTCAAAACAACAAAAAATCCTCTTGCCCCTGAAAAACAGGGACAAGAGGAATGAAAATCAATTTCTCCTGCGGTACCACCCATATTGACAAAATGTCCGCTCATTTAATGCACCATCATACATTCTTCCCTGATAACGGGTGAAGTCCCCGTCGGCCACTACTTGCATTTCTGCTTTCGCTCCGCCCTCGGAAGGCCATTCAATCTGCTCCTGCCTGCCGCAATTCCACCGCCTGCGGCTCTCTGAAAAACGGTTTTCAGACCTACTATTCTTCCTCATCGGTTTAACTA
>R27__coassemble_1910_pt1 | contig 8835 bp, 4 predicted proteins | sample R27__metabat2_high_PE_014 | metagenome-assembled genome bin R27
ACGGTCAAGATACCATTCACCGGGCACGGAAAGCTCTTCAAAAACATTGAAGAAATAGAACGGCGCATTGTCTTTTGTTCCGTACATACTGACGAATTTCGGAGAAAGGATCTTTTTTGAAAAATCAAAATTTCCGATGGGAGTTGAGGCATCTGCCCAGTCATATTTGAAATATCCGAACATCCATACATCGTCAAACGTTTTCCAGGAATTTATGCGTTTTGCAAGCCCGTCTGATACTTTATAAACATCGCTGACCGGGTCAACCAGAGCTGACCAATCCGGATTCTTTTCGGTCGAGCTTTTTTCGGCGCCCTCTCCCGTTGAAATAACCTTGCCGAGAGAAGCATATCCGCCGTCCGGATACCTTGCAAGATTCATTCTGCAGTCATTGACAAAAAGCTCACAATAGAGCGGACCGGTCCAGTCGCCCGTATATTTTGAAGCCGTATGATATGAGCCGATTGCATATATTTTTCCGTAATCACGCTGACTGATGCCGGATTCGGAAAGATCATAGCAGAGAACTTTTTCTTTTGCTTCCGAGCTTAATCTCGACAGCATATTCTCATCCGTTACATTGCCGAATTTCTTCGGATCGATGGTGATTCCTCCGTTGATAACGACCTCACCGTCGCCGTAAGCCATATATGTTACCGGGCATTCGGCAGTGCCGCTGTCTTCAGCTGAAAAGCGAAGAGAATTGATTCTGTATTCCCCCGCCTTAACGGCAACGGTAATTCCGCTTTTTCCGCTTTTATCCGTTCTTCTGACCGCTTCGGCTGCCCTTTCTATCGTTCTGAACGGATTTGAAAATGTTCCGTCGGCTTCGTCGTTTCCGTCAGGTGAAACATAATAATCGGCGTTTTCGGCAAGTCCTGCTTCCGATTCGGTAAATTCTCCGAAATTTTCGGGAGAATAAGCTCTGAATCTTTTTGCGGGCTTTGCTCCGAAAAGAGAAAGAAAACACATCAGAATAATATTTAATACGGCAATCAATTTCACGATTTCGCCCTCCTTTATTTTATTGTAAAATCAATTCATCGCGGTTAACCGAAAATTCGCCGTTCTTATAAGTCACCGTCATAATTTCATATTTTCTCAATTCAATACGGATTTCGTTTTTTTCAACCGAAAGCATAAACTCTTTCGGTTTGGCTTCGGGATTGAAGAATCTCATAAGAAGACAGCCGTTTTCATATCTGCAAACCGGCATATTAACGGGTCTGTCGGTATGAATATCAATATTTTTCCTTCCCGATGCAATCGGAAAAGCATTGACCGCATAGGGTTTTTCATTAAATATCAGAGCTTCATTCGTGATTTCCGAAGCATCCCCGCAAAGAATTCTGAAATTATATGTATATCTTCCGCAGTCTATTCTCGGCAGGTATCTGTCTTCAGGATAAAGGGGTAAATCTCCGATCGGATGGAACAGATAACCCGCTCCTCTGATAAGTGTTATTTCAACGCCGTTTTCTGCTTTTCTGCCGCCGTAAACGCAATCGTTGAGAACTGCGGTTATTTTATCATCCTTACGGATTCCCAGCCATTTCTGATATACGACCTCGTTATCGCCTTTGTTTTCAACAACATAAGGACCGTCGCCGCAGAGCCGGCCATCACCTATCGGAAGCTTCAGTCTGACAAGCTTATTCTTTTCCGCAAATTCAAGGTTGACTTTAACATCGATCCACGGATGATTCTTATAAAATTTGTATTCGAGAGATGCTCTTGAATTGCCGCATCTGAAAAACTTTTCAACTGCGGTGAAAACTTCGCCGTCTTCAATTATATGCTCTGCTTTGATATGCGGAACTGCGCAGAATTCAGACGATTCATTATCGCTCATAACTGAAAATTCAACGGGATTTTTGCCGAGCCCTTTAAGCTCTTCGCTGCTCATTGCCCAGGGGTCTGCGGTATCATCATACATAATCAGAGAAGCCTGATCCAAAAGAAGCTCACGGCTTGAAATAAGTTTATCAATATCCGCTTTCTTTTCTTCTTTTTCTTTTTTGCTTTCGAGCTTTGTTCTGACTGAAAATCTCGTTATGCCCATCGGCTTAAGCCTGCCCTCAAAGGCAATTTTCTTTCGCCAGTCAAGGTTCAGAGTTGAATTCTCTTTTATCTGCTGAACGGGAATTTTTTCTCCGTTCTGATAGATTTCGGGAACGGAAACCGTATTTCTGTTCCAGTTCTGATCTGCAAGAGTAAATTCAGCTTCCGCAGGATAAACAACTTCATAAGGCAAAGGATTGAAAACGAAAACCGGATATTCGCCATCTTCGGCGGTATCCTCACCCATAACGAGATGAAGAAAAGCTTTCATTCTGTTTTCTCTGAAAACATTTGCCGCAGAGGATAAAAGCTCAAGGCCTTCCTTTTCGCCATCGGGAACGGATGTGCCCGGCAGAATATCGTGAAATTCCGCAAGCAGAAGCTTTTTCTGCGCTTTTCTCATTTCATCATAATCAAATTCGCATCCCGTCATTGCGGCGGCTGACATCAGCTTTTCGGCGTTATAAAGCAGGTTTTCGGTAAATCTGTGGGACTGCTTTATTTTTGCCATTGATGTGTAACATCCGGGCATACTCGTGACCAATGAATTCTTCGTTTCACCTAAAATATTTATTTTATCGTGAAAAAGATTTTCGGGCGTGGAATGGAAAATATCAAAGCCGTCAATCTTCAGCTCTTCAATATCCTTAAGGTCTTTTCTCGATGGACCTCCACCGTGATTTCCGACGCCCCAGAGGACAAAATCCACATCCTCTGCATCTTCAACGGCATTAATTATTTTTTCCGCAGCGTGGCCCATTCCGCTTCCGTAGCTCGGAACTCTGCCGACAACTGCTTTGCTTCCGTCCGGACCGATCCAATCAAAGAAAGTGCCTGGATAATCAAATGCTTCGCCCGACGGCCTTGTTATCAGATAACTCTCAAAGCCGCATTTTTTCAGAATCTGAACAAGTCCGACGGAATGGCCGAATGAATCAAAATTGCAGGCCGTTGTGGGCTTAACGCCGAATTTTTCAAAAAAATATCTTTCGCCCTCTTTTATCTGTCTGACAAAAGTTTCGCCTGCTGGCATATTGCAGTCCGGCTGAATATACCAGCCTCCTATTATTTTCCATTTTCCCGATTCAATATGCTTTCTGATTCTTTCAAAAAGCTCAGGAGCATATTTTTCAACCGATTCATAAAGAAGCGCTTCATTATGGCAGAAAATATAATCAAATTCATCCGCAAGGTCTGCGGCGCTTTTAAATGTTGCAATTGCGGCTGCCATTCCCTCGTCGCTCGTCCATTGCCAAACGGGGTCAAGATGCGCATTGCAGATAAGATGAAGTCTTTTCATTTCTTTCTCCTGTAATTTCATTGAGTAACTTTATTTCTGCAATAAACAAAATAGATAATTCCGGAAAGAAACTGCATCATTCCTGCGATTATCCATATCGCCGTGCTTCCGAATTTGTTGACAAACGGCATACAGACTACACTTGCAAGGAGGATCCCGGCAGTATTCAGAAGGATTCTCCATCCGTTATATTGACCCGCCACTTTGTAATCAATAACTTCCGCAACAAGAACCGGAACTGATACATTGACTATGCAGAGGCAGAAATATGCAATTGCATAAAAAATCAGGAATCCCGTTGAGCCCGAAAAGCCGATAAATGAAACCGACGCAAGAATACCGGCGCTGCCCGCAAGAATCAGCATCGGTTCTTTGCCTGTAAGCTTTGTATAAAGAATATTTGCAGGGATTCCGACTGTCTGATTAATAACAAGAAGAATGCCTGCAGATTCAGCATTCAACTGCTTTGTTGAATATCCTATGGTTACTGCCATGGCAATGATTCCCGCACAGAAGCCACGAATCAGATTCGGAATAATCAGAGCCGTAAACGGTTTATATCGCAAAAGTGAAATTTTTTCTTCTGCTTTGGTTTCGGGGATGAAATCTTCTCTTTTGTATGATGCCGTCATTGCGAAGAACACAGCGGCGGAAATAACGGCAAACGGACAAAAAAACTTCATTGTCGGGAAATAGCCGATCCTGCTCTGAAAAAACGAAAGAAGAGATGTCAGGATCAGCATGAATACCGCAGCAAAAACAGATGACGCTCCCGTCCATAAGCCGTAATATTTCATATCCATGATATGATATGGAAGCTTATATGAAAGCACATTATAAAATCCGGCGGCAATGCAGGCAATAACGGCGCAGACAACAAGCGGGATATAATATGTTTTTTCGCTGAAACAAAGCAAAGTCATCAAAACAAACAACGGCAGATAGAGAAGATGGGAATACGCCGTTATCCGGATAACATTTTTGATTCTGTCAATAAATTTCGAAAATGCAAAAATAACAACAAGCTGAACGAGCTGCATAAGCGAAACAAAATTTCCTACGTTGTTTTCAGAAACGCCCTTTTCAAGCAGAAAAGTCTGAAACATTGCTCCGCCGATAACGGTTGAAATAAGTGTCCACAGAATGCTGTTGACGATATATTTTGTTTTCTGTGACACACAAACGCCTTCTTTAATTAGTTTTAATTACTTTATATCACAGTTTGAACTTTTTGTAAATGAAAAAAGCAAAATATCCCGTCGGCAATTTTGATTTGCCGACAGGATAAGTTATTTATCTGCTGAATAATTTTGAGAAAAATTCAATGATATCGAATCTGAAAATTTTAAACGGAGAAACATTGAATTTATATGAGGAAAATGCTATATCATCAAAGCAGAGCGAAGCCTGCGAAGCGGAATTGAAGCAGAACGAAACATCGCATACATTCGAAAGATATTTTCTTGTGTAGGAAATGATTGATTTCTTTCCGTTCATGCGAAGATCATCAAGGTCAAATGAATATGTATGCCATTCGCCGTCGGCGGGAACAACACACGAAACCGAATCCGTTCCGCTGACAACAGGCATAAGGAATTTTGATTCGGAAACAAAAATCTTTATTCCGTTAAAGGCAACATCTTCGCTTCCGTTATTTTTGAGTTTAAGGCTTATTGAAGAGAAGTTTCTCCAATCGGAATTCCAGTTTGTGAATTTTTCAATTCTTTTTGAAACCGTGTTATTGCAATCTGTTATCGGAGCAACGGAAAATTCACCTGCGGAAGCCTTGATTTCAAGCCCTGCATTTCCGCTGTATGCAGCAGACGGAGCAATTGAAATTCCGGCATTTCCGGCTTTCCAAACATCAAAGAATCCAGCAAATTCATAAGACTGATGGCGCCACATCTGTGTATTCTCACAATCGACCCAACCGAAATCCTGCCAGATATTATCAACATATTTTCTGTTCGTTACGGTATGCGAAACGGGAAGTGCCTTTTCTCCGCCTCTTGATGAGAAAAGATTGGATCTTGTTGTTATAAGTCCCTGCGAAAACATTGCCGCAACGGGATTTTCAATTGTCGGATTACTGATTTTAACCGTATCCTGAGAAACGATTTCGGCATCTGCGGGAAGATAAACTCCGTTCTTTCCGCAAATTGTAAATCCGTTGATTTTGCCGCCGTCGGAAATCAGACCTTCGCCGGAATTTTCAAAGGTCAGAAACATTTCCGAGCCATTGATAACTGTTTCTTTGAGAATCGGTGCGCAATTTGCGATTATCTTTTTTCCGTAAACAAGCGACTGTGCGGCAGTTGCCATTCTTTCGCCTACCGGCTGTTTATCGATCGGATGAATCGCCTGGCTTTCCGCCGTATAATCAAGAGAAACATCGCTGATGGTTATAAGCGCTCTTGATGTGTAATCCTTATGAACAAAATCTCCGAGCTCTGCGCTCAGCAAACGAAGATTATTAAGTCCGCCGAGATTATTATCCGCAAATGCAGAAACGATTATCGGCATTTTTCCGTTTTTATAATCGAAATCCTCCGAAAGTGATTTCTGAAGCAGTTCAATTGCTCTTGAATATCTGCCGTAAGTCCATCCGCAGTCGCTTTCGCCCTGATACCAGATCATTCCGGCAACATGAAAAGGAGTAAGCGGAGAAGTTTTGAGATTATAAAGGGCGGTCATATCGCCGTAAGCGCCGATATTGTCCTCTTTCCATTCAGATTTTCCGATATACTTCCTGCCTAAATCCTTTTTAACCGCTTCATCCGAATCAATGGCTTTTCTTGAAAGCCACGGAAGAATTGATGAACCTCCGAGATAATTGCAAAGAATTCCGACGGGCATATCAAGCTCCTGCTGAAGCTTTTCGGCAAAAGAATAGCCGACACTTGTGATATTATATACTTTTTCGCAGTCTGCGCTGAACCAGTTTGCTCCGTCAATATCCTTCATCGGCTCAAACGGGCAGCTTCCCTCTTTTCCGTTATATTTCGGAATCAGCGGCATATCGAGAATCCTGATATTTCTGCTGCCGTATCTGCTCTGCGCCATCATCTCTTTGCCGAGCTTCGTATAGCGCAGGAAAAGATGCATATTCGACTGGCCGCCCGCAATCCACAGCTCTCCGAAAACGACCTGCGAAAGAGTATCGAAAAGCTTTCCGTTCTGATACATTTCAATTGTATATTCGTTGTAGCTGCCCGTCGGAGCATCAAAAGAAATTTTGAATTCACCGTCTGAAATTCCTTTTGCTTTCGCTATTTCGCCTCTTTTTGCATCAAACACCTTGCAGGAAATTTCGCTTCCCTGCTTTGCGGTTCCGGAAATGACCGCTTTTTCGTTCTGCTGAAAAAGCATCTGATCGCCGTAAATGTTATAAAGCTTTGCATCCGTTTCATCAGCCGCAAACGAGCAGACAGATGTTGAATAAGCAAGAATGATCGTAAGAACAGCAGAAATAATTTTGAATGTTTTTTTCATTTTCATACCTCAAATCAGTTTTTTTCTCCGAAAATCCCGTCAAGGAAATCATAAATTTTATCGGCGATCGGGTCAAGCTTATGCCAGAATTTTCCGTCATATTTCGATTCCCATTTTGTAGGAGAAAGGAAATAAATCGAAAAAGTATTCGGGCGAAGATATTTTATGCCGCCCTCTCCTACTGCGATATTACCGAAATCAACAATTTTTTCATAGAGCTTCTTATGCTCGTTCATATAGTGATAAATGCCCCTGAACGGAGAATATTCCATCTTCATTCTGCAGCATTTCCAATATTGCCAGCAAAGCTCGCTTCTTTCAACCTCTTTAAGCTGCTGCTCCGTTAACGCCGCATTTTTTGCATTCTCCCACATTTTATCCGCCGCTCTGATTTCAGACGGGGTTATTCCCGGAAGACATTCACCGGGCTGCTGGCGGATGTGAAGATGTTTCTGCTTTGTTACCGAGCGCTTTGTTATAAGGTCGATAAAGTCCTTAAGATATGTTCCGCCCGGACCGTAAACATTCAGAAGATAATCGATCATCAGTTCTTCATAATCTTCTCTGTACGGGTTCTGCATAAGCTTTGAAAGCAGGAATGAACGCAGCTCATAGAATTCGCCGTTGCAGATGTGCATATAATAATTGCCCTCTTCATAAACGCCCTTTGCGCCGTTCTCATAGAAAATCTGCATATTTCTCTGAAGAACCTGAAAATTGGCAAAAGGAAGAAATGTTTCCGAATAATTATTTACATAATCCCATATATAAACTCTGCTGCAAGCCTTGCTCCAATTGCTCAGATCCTTGAGGAATTCAATATTTTCTTTGCAGTCCGGATCATCGATCGGATGGCCGAAGCAGCATTCAATTGAGCAAAGACGGATTATAACATTATCTCTCGGAACGATCTGCGTCGGGCAGGCTCTCGTATACTGATATGCGAATGTATCAACCGCAACATTATCATAGCCCGCTTCTTTGACTGCATCCGCAACAGCATTGACAAAAGTCAGCATAGTGCCTGCGTGAGAGCCGTTTTTTTCATCAAGAGCGGCGCATTTTTCGCAGGTGCAGTAATTCTGGTTATCATCCTGCGTAAGGGAAACTATCTGAAGATCGGCAGTCGGGTCATACCTTTCTTTAAGAATATCGAGAATCTCTTTCTTGACTATTTCAAGCACCTCAGGGTTAGTCAGGCAGAGCTGATCGCTTATTCTTTTGCCGTCACGCAGAGCAAAATATTCGGGATGTTCGCCAAAATATTCATCTCTTTTGCAAAACTGATTTGTAAGTGAATGGCCGAACGAGGTCAGATATTCTATGATGCCGCCGTTATCGTTTGAAAAATAAACATTGCTGTTCAGGGAATTTGCTCTTGCATATTCAGCATCGTATGAACTGGCAGTGTCAACTTTTCTGTATTCAAAATAAGGTGACGATTCGATAAATGTACCGGCGGGAACAGAAAGTTTTTTTGTATCGGTAAAACCGATAACATCTTTTGTATAAACCTCATAATCGCAGAACTCGCTCAAAAAACGGAAAACGCCGTCAATAAGACCTCTGTTGCCGCTTCCTTCAATTGTTATTCCGCCGGAAAAGGCTTTTATAGCATAGCTTCCGTTTTTCTTTTCGCCGAAATCTGTTTTTGCATAAACCGTTTTACCCAACGAGATTATATTTCCCGATGTTTTTGCCGTATCGGGAACAATTCTTGCTTCAATTCCGTAGATTTTATTGAGCCTTTCCGAAAGCAATGATGCCGAATGTTTTTCAAGCGCCGTTGCTTTTTCGGGAATCACAACATAAATTTCTTCCGTTCCGGAGTCAATAAAGGAAATGTCCGCCTTTTCCGCAAATGCGGCGCTGCATGAAAGCATACAAATTACGAAAGCAAGAACGAATGATATGATTTTTTTCAAAAATATCACCTCATTTTATTGATATAAAAAATGTATCTTATTGATTTTTGTTTGTCA
>R27__coassemble_1986_pt1 | contig 8538 bp, 7 predicted proteins | sample R27__metabat2_high_PE_014 | metagenome-assembled genome bin R27
CCTTAAAGGGATTTCAAAAAATCAATTAAATATTTAAATTCGATTTTAATCCATTCTCCGAAATCATGTTCATCAAACGCCTTATATTTCTGCGGATATTTTTCCAGAGAGTCCGTAAAATAATCGCTGTAATAAACCGAAAATGTTGAAATCGCTTCAAGGTTATCTCCGTCGCCGTCGGTCAGCGCTTTTTCATCAATATCAATGATTCTGACGCCTCTTGCCTCAACCGGATTCCCTTCGGAATCTTCAAACCTTGAAGAAATGTTGAAGCCGCCTGCCGAAAGGGTTGAGCCGAGAATGATGTTATCCTGCGTTATGCCGCAGAAATCATTCACATGGGCATGGCCGGTAAACAAACCGATAACATCGCCCTGCTCAATGAATGCGGAATATTCTCCGCTGTTTTCAGAAGGAATTTCGCAGCTTTTGTTGAGATGAGTTGTTATTCCGGAGGTTTCGGCGCCTGCCACACCGTTTATTATTTCATCGGTGATTCCGGGCTTGAGCGAATAAGTTTTTTCGCCGCAGGCAAAACCGTTTTCGTCTTCAACAAAAAGCTTTGTCGTTTCTTCAACGGGGAAATGCTGGAACGCTATTGCCGGAATAACATTGCCTCCGTTTGCTTCCTTAAGCTCGGCGCATTTCTTTTCATACCATTTTATTTCAGCGGAATTAACGCCCTGAACGGTCGAGTTTCCGTTCATCTTGATTTTTATGCCGGAATCGAAAAGCCAGATATTGAAAATATCCTTTTCGCCGTTTGAATCCTTTATAAGTATATTTCCGTTTGCCGCTCTTGAAATCGAACTGAATCCATCGGGAACAATGCAGTTATCATAGGCTCCGTAGAATTTGTTCTGAAGCTGTTTCGGGCAAAGATACGCTTCCCAATCGTGGTTGCCGTAAATAAACGAAAACGGAATATTTCTTTCGGCAACCGGGGCAACGAGCTTATCTATTGCCGCCTTTACTCCGAGCTGCATTGAGGTGCCAAACCAGCCCTTGATATTATCTCCGCCGAAAATCACGAGATCGGGCTGATAATCGTCAAGTGCCTTCCCGATAAATGCAATTGATTCTTCAAACGGAAAATCCGTATAATGAGTATCGGTGATATGCATGATCCTGAAGCTGCCGCCGTTGAATTTCAGCGACTGGCCGCCTTCATTTGCGAATGCACCGATGCAAAGAAAATTGAAAATCATTATGAATGCGAGAACAAAGGATAAAATTCTGTTTCTGTTTTTCATATTTTCACTCTCCTTTTCTTTTTATAGTATCATACAGAAAAATGAAAAACAACAAAATTTTATTTGTTGTTGTAATTTTTCGTCAAAGTAATGTATAATGAAAAATATAAAATGAATTCCGGAGGTGATTCCGTGATCAAAACAGCTTTTGCCGGATTTGAACATCCGCATATAACGGGGTTGTATAATGACATAAAAAACAATCCTCTTTTTGAAATCTCGGGCGCCTTTGAGCCTGATGAAAGATTCAGAAAAGCCGCCGGGGAAAAAGGCGTTGAATTCAGCAATGCAGTCAGCTTTGATGAATTTCTGAACAATACCGATTCCGATGTTATCGCAGTCGGCTCTCATTTCGCCGCAAGAGGAAAAATCATTGCGGCGGCTCTTAAGGCGGGAAAGCATATTATCGCCGACAAGCCTCTGTGCACAAAGCAGGATGAGCTTGATGAAATCAGAAAAATCGCAGATGAAAAGAATCTCGCCGTCTGCATTCTGCTGACTCTGCGCAAAAGCAGAAGCATAGGCGGCGCTGTTGAAGCCGTCAGAAACGGCATTGCCGGAAAAATAAACAACATAATTTTTGAAGGCGAACACCCTCTCAATTACGGCAAAAGAGCCGGCTGGTATTTTGAAAACGGAAAACACGGCGGTACCATAAACGATATTGCCATTCACGGCATTGACATTGCGAGAATGCTGACTTTTTCCGATGTCGAAAAGGTCATTGCGGCAAGAGAATGGAATTTCTTCGCCAAAGAAGTCCCCGGTTTTCACGACAGCGCCCAGTTTATGCTGAAAATGAAAAACGGAGCAGGCGTTATTGCCGATGTTTCTTACAGCGCACCAAATAAGCACGGATATTCCCATCCGTCTTACTGGCATTTCCGCATTTTCGGTGAAAAAGGAATGATGGATTTCAAAGAGGGTTCTGACGATATAACATTTTATTCTGCGGACGGGGAAATCCGCAAAATTCCGGCATCGAAGCCCGGAAAAAACCTGCTTGATGACTTTGCGGATATAATTACCGATAAATCGAAAATAAAAGAATATAACAGAGAAATGTTTGCTTCAACAGAGCAGACGCTGATGATACAAAAGGCTGCCGATTGCTCGGAGCATTGACGGAGGAAATTATGAGCACCATCAAAACATTGAAAAAAGATAAGCTTAAAGTGATCATCTGTGAAACAAGGGATGAAATAGGGGCCGCTGCCGCAGATGACATTGCCGCCTGCATTGAAAAACTGCTGAAAGAAAAAGAAACTGTCAATATGATTTTTGCCGCCGCCCCCTCACAGAACGAGATGCTTATGAACCTTGCAAAGAAAAAGCTTCCGTGGGGAAGAATAAATGCATTCCACATGGATGAATATGTAGGGCTTGACAAAAATCATCCGCAGAGCTTCGGAAAATATCTTTATGACCATATTTTCGGGCTTGTTGATTTTGCAAGCGTGAAATATATATCCGATTACGGCGAAAAATACGGTGAATTTCTCGAAAAGAATCATATTGACATAATATGCCTCGGCATAGGCGAAAACGGCCACATCGCATTCAATGACCCGGGCGTTGCCGATTTCAATGATCCGAAGCTCATCAAAGAGGTCAAGCTTGATGATGTCTGCCGTATGCAGCAGGTCCATGACCGCTGTTTCAATACCTTTGATGATGTGCCGGAATCTGCTTTTACGATAACCGTTCCGGCAATGTTCGCCGCAAGCCATCTTTTCTGCGTTGTGCCTGCCTCAACAAAAGCGGAAGCGGTTTTCCGCACGGTAAATGACGGGATAAACGAAAACTGCCCTGCAACGATTATGAGAAATCACGGCAGCGCAGTTATGTATTGCGACAAAGACAGCGGAATAAAAATAATATGAAAACGATTTATACTAACTGCCGGATAATTACCGGCGGAAAAATCATATCGGAAAAAGATATTGTTGCCGAAAACGGATATATAACCGGAATCGTTCCTCACGGAAGCGTTTCAGACGGCAGAACGGTTTCCCTCGGCGGCAGTTACATTGCTCCGGGATTTATTGATATTCATTGCCACGGCGGAAACGGATATGAATTTGTTGACGGAACGCAGGAAGCGGTAATAAAAGCCTGCGAGATTCATTTTATGCACGGCACAAGGATAATGTACCCCACCGTGTCCGCATCAGACAGAGAAATAACGGTCCGTTCTCTTGAAGCCGTTGAAAAGGCTGCTGACAAATGCCGTGTTATCATTCCGGGAGTTCATCTTGAGGGGCCTTATCTCTCCCCTGCAATGTGCGGAGGCCAGGACTTATCAACCCTGAGAAAACCCGAAAAAGAGGAATATAGCGCTCTTTTCAGCCGCTTCGGGAAACTGATCGCAAGGTGGACCTATGCGCCGGAGGAAGATGAAAACTTATGTTTCACCGGATTCCTGCTCGAAAAGGGAATAACCGCTTCCGCAGGACATACCGCAGCGATATATGAAGATATAAAAAAAGCTTTTGACTGCGGATGCCGGCTGATAACTCACCTTTATTCATGCACCTCATCCGTCACCCGTTCGGGAGGATTCAGAAGGCTCGGGGTCGTTGAATCTGCATTTCTGATAAAGGATATTTTCGTTGAAGCCATTGCAGACGGAAAACATCTTCCGCCGGAGCTGCTGAAAATGATCGTTGACATCAAAGGCACGGACAGAGTTTGCCTGGTTACCGATTCGCTCCGCCCCGGAGGATACGGAAAAGAATATGAAGGAAAAATATTCGCTGACTGCGCCGTTCCGTTTATTATTGAAGACGGCGTTGCAAAGCTGACCGACAGAAGCGCCTTCGCAGGAAGCATCGCAACCGCAGATGTTCTTCTGAAAACAGCAGTCAACGCAGGAATTCCTCTTGCCGAAAGCGTAAGAATGCTCACCGAAACGCCCGCAGAGATTATGGGACTTAAGGAATTCGGAAAAATCGAAGCAGGATACAAAGAGCTTTTCACCGCATTTGACGATGAGTTCAATATCGTTGAAATTTAAAATCGGCTTATAAAGCATCAGGTGCTTTCATATTCTGAATCTGTATTCTTCCGACAACGGAATGAGATGAGAAACATCATTGTGAAAAACTATTCTTCTCACCCCGTCGGAAAAAAACGCAAGCTTTGTAACAGCAGTATTTTCGGTTGTGAACCTGAAATCATATTCGTTTGAAATCCCCATAGCCGCCTGGTGAAAGTTGATTGCGAAAGCGCCGTGGCTGACTATGATTATTCTTTGGCCGAATTCAAATCTGCTTTTCAGATATTCGATAACGGCTTTTGCTCTTTCAAGGCATTGCTCCTTGGATTCCGTTTCACCGCCTGCCGCAGGGAGGCGGTGAATTCTGTCTTTGCAGAGGTTAAGCCTGCCGTAATATTTCTTAAGCTCATTCACCGGAAGTCCCTCATAGCCGGGCGTTGCCCCCTTTTCTATAAGCTCGGGAACGATTTCTATCGGCATATCTCCGCCGATACCTTCTGCCGCAGCTGCCGCCGTTCTGACCGTCCTCACAAGCGGACTTGAAAGAATCGCATCAACTTTCGCCCCTTTGAAGCGCTCGCTGAGAAGGGCAAGCTGTTTTTCGCCGAGAGGAGTAATATCCCTGTCGCATTTATCTCTGCCGTCGGTTGAGCCGTTTTCGGCATCGGCGTGCCTGATATAATAAATTTCAAGTGCTTTGTTTTCCATAAAAATCCTTTCAGATAATCGTGATTATCCTTGCCGTGTCAACATCCGTAATGATCATCGGAATTCCCGATTGAATAACGGTTTCGCAGTTTTTGTGGATATGGCCGCAAATAAGGAGCTTTATCGCCTTCTCGTTCAGAATGTATTCATACATTTCCCTCGTGATTTTGTCCTCTTTCTGCTGAAGATACCTTTCGGGAGGATATTCCGCCATCTTCTCTTCGGGAACGCATATCTGGCTCGCATATTTGCGCTTTCCCCTTACGACGAGATCATAGGTTTCCTGCGTATAAAAAGGAACGTGCATTGCGAGAATTATCGGCAGACCCTTTTTTGCCTCTTCCTTGAGGCGTTCAAACTGATATTCTTCAAATCTGTAATAGCAGTTGTCAATGCCGACTATATTTACTCCGTTGATGACCTTTGAAAAAAATCTTATATCATTGCGAAACATTGCCTGCACGGCGGGAAGATTTCTTTTTCTCATTTCCGGCACATCGTATTCCATGCCGCCGAAGAGCCTGAAATCATGATTGCCTGCCACAAACAGGCAGTTATTTTTTTCTGTAAAACGGCGAATTTTTTCAAAATTACCCAAAGAATTGAAATCCATCATATCTCCCGTAATAAGAAGCAGACCGTCGGTTTCGTTATTGACCTTTTCAATTTCTTCGAGAACAGTTTCCGAAAATGTATATTTCAGCCTGCGCTTTGCGGCAAGCTCCTTTAATTTTTCATCATCCCCGGGTAAGGTTTCGGTCAGATGAATATCGGAAAAATGAATCAGAGTAAAAGGTTTTTCCGCTCCGATACTGAATTTGTTATAAAACCTGTTCATCACCGTTCACCTCATATCAGAATAACCGTGATGATCAGAAACAGCGTCTGAATCACGAAATACGAAAGTACGGAAATTCCGCTTTTCTTCGGCTTTTTAAGCGGAACATTATCGGCAATAAGATAAAACACAGTATACATAAGAATATATGCAATGAACGGAATTTCGTCAAAAATGCAAAGCAGAACCGATGCAAAAGTGCATATTCCGAAAATAATTCCGAGAATGATTTTTCTTGAAGATACCGCTTTTTTGTTGCGCTCAAAAACGACCTTTTCGGATGCAAAGAAAACGATGAGCGCAAAGGCATTGAGCTTTGCCGAAAGCTCACATCCCGAAAGAGCAAGCATCATCGGGAAAACATAAAGGACCGGCCTTTCAATATGGTCAACGGTGTAATCTCCGAGTTTATCCTCAAAGATGGTGAAAATTTTAATAAGCGGAACAAGGGCGAGAGAAACAAACGAGAGAAGCTGTGAATAAGGGGTAAGCGGGCTTGATATTACCGGCTCGCCGTTTCTGACATTGCAGATTCTTTCGGCAAGCATCGTATCCTTTGTTGCAATAAAATATATTGCAAAAGCAAGACCGGCAACTGCTCCGAAGGTGAATTCCATTGCTTTCCAGCCGCTGAAATAATCATTATATTTTCCGGCAAAAAGTCTGCCGTTTTTTCGGGGATTGCTTATGAAATCAAAAAGAAGCATGCCGAGCGAAAATCCCGCTCCTCCGCCGATAATTCCGACGATTCCGAAAAAGAAAGCATAAAAATCTTTTCTGACGAAAGTGAAAACGAGAAACATCAGAAGAACAAGCAGATTACCTCCCCATTCCTCTCTTCTGTCGATAGAAAAATAGATCCGGGGAAACCTTTTTTCTTCTTTATTATAAGGCTTGTTAAAAATCTGTTCACCGATAAAAGAAACAAACGGAATGAGCGCAGTAACGGCAATAATATCAAAACCGTTATAGTATTTTCCTCCGACTGCGGAAAAGGCGATTCCGAGAATCACTCCCGCAATCCCCTGCCAGAGAGCGCCCTTGAGAAACACCGCAATATATCCTTTTTTCGGATCATAATCATCGCCGTTCCGGTGAACTATGAATCCCAGAGTCTGTCCGTAGGTTTCCGAGCCTCCGAACGCCATTGCGGAAGCTCCCGCCGCCGCAAAAACGAAAAAATTCTCCGCAATTATTTTATTCCCCGAAAAAACCGCAAGAAACATTCCGAGCAGCGCTCCCGGAAGCACGGCTCCCCTTAATCCTCCGAGAAGAGTGCCGCGCATTCCCCAGCCATAGCTGACGGCAATACTGACGGTCAGAACAATAAATATATCAGTCATAACAACACCCGCTTATTTTTTTCGATTGCTTCAAAGGCATAAAGATTACCGTAGCTCCAGTTAAAATCGCTTCCGAGAACTCTGTCAAAGGTGATCTGAATAACTCTCTGACGGTTTCCCGATTTAACGGGAAAGACCGTTCCCCAACCTCTGAAGCCGCCGTCCGGATAATCATATTCAGCCTCGGTAATCATCTGCAATGTGTCCGCATCGTAGATTCTGTATTTTGAGGTTTCGAACATTTCCGCCCCGCAGACAAAATATCTTTTTCCGTCAATTTCCGTTGTCATGCCGCCTGTTTCGCCGGTTTTGCCGGTTGCCGCATAAAACTCATATCCCGAAAACGGATCATCGGATTCAAATTTCACATAGGAATATGTTTTTTTATCGTTAAACCACCTTAAACGGCAGACGGAAAGATACCATTTTTTCTTTTTTTCGTCATAATAGAAATCAGGGTCTTCATCGCCATCAAGGCCGTAGAATTCGGTTTCTGAAGCGCCGTCTTTTTGATTCATCAGAGTAATGACGATAATCGAAACGGAATGAAGAATATCGCTGTCCGTTCTTCCGAAGCCGAGTATATGGCCGCTGCTGAATGCGCACATCCATATAAGATACTCCTCTTTTTCTCTGTCATAAAGAATGCAGGAAGCAACATCTCCGCTGATTTTTCCCTTTTTGCTTACATCAAAGAAAATCGCTCCCTCAAGCCGGAATTCGCTTGTTCCGGGAATCCACGATATAACGGATTGATAGCCGCCGGCTCCGAGGCGGGATGACATTGTGAAATAAATTTTTCCGGCTTTCATAAGCAGACTGCCGTCGGTATATCTTATCGGCTTTATATCGGCAAGCGCAAGCCCGTTGTCAAGATATGCTTCAATTTTATCCGTTTCAAAGCATTCCGCTTCGCAGAAAAACAGAGCCTTGAACGGAAACGGATAATCGCAGGCAGATTCAAGCTCCGGAATATCAACGCTTCCGGCAAGGTTATAATGACCGTTTACGGAATAATAAATATCAACCGTTTTGCCTCTTGCGCCGAATGAAACGCTCTGCGCATCCGACGGAACAAAAATATCGGTATGGCTGATTTTTTCGTTGACCGAACAAGCCGCTTTATAACCGCCCTGAACGCTTTCAATATATAAATCAATAACGATATCATTTTTAAGGAACGAAAATCCCGCTTTTCCCGAAAGCATAAGAATATTCATGCTGTATTCGGCAAAAGGAAAATGCTCGCATATCAGCCTTTTAAGGCATCCGCCTTTGACGGAATATATGCCGTTTTCAATTTTTTCGGCAGTATCCGCAGCAATTGAAACCGCCGGATAAAGATTGCCTCTTTCCGTAAGCGTAAAATCATTTTCAAAGCTCATTTCCGCAAACCTT
>R27__coassemble_2012_pt1 | contig 8443 bp, 8 predicted proteins | sample R27__metabat2_high_PE_014 | metagenome-assembled genome bin R27
CGTCGCCGCCGAGACGGTTGTTGCCGGCTGTTGCAAGAACTTCCTGAACGCCGTCACCCATTTCGATAATCGAAACATCGAATGTGCCGCCGCCGAGGTCATAAACCATTATCTTCTGATCTGTTTCCTTGTCGATGCCGTAAGCAAGAGCTGCGGCTGTGGGCTCGTTGATGATTCTTTTAACTTCAAGGCCTGCGATTTTGCCTGCATCCTTTGTTGCCTGGCGCTGCGAATCGGTGAAATAGGCGGGAACTGTGATAACGGCTTCCGTAACCTTATCGCCGAGATATGCTTCGGCATCGGTCTTGAGCTTCTGAAGGATCATTGCCGAAATTTCCTGCGGGGTATACTTTTTATCGTCGATAGCAACTTTATAATCCGTTCCCATCTGTCTTTTGATTGAAGAAACAGTTCTGTCGGGATTGGTGATAGCCTGCTTCTTTGCAACCTGACCGACAAGTCTTTCGCCTGTTTTGCTGAATGCAACAACCGAAGGAGTTGTTCTTGCGCCTTCTGCGTTTGCGATAACTACTGCTTCGCCGCCTTCAATAACGGATACGCATGAATTTGTTGTACCGAGGTCGATACCTATAACTTTTGCCATGATTTTTTCCTCCTGTATATCAGAAAATTATTTATGAATTAGCAACCTTGACAACAGCATCTCTGATTATTTTGTCGCCAAGCTTATAGCCTTTTGTGAACACTTCTGCGATAACGTTCTCGCCGAGCGAATCGTCTTCAACCGTCATTACCGCATTATGAATGTTGGGATCAAACGCATCGCCTTTTTCGCCGAAGCTTTCAACGCCCTGCTTTGAGAGGATCTGAACGAATTGATTGAATATCATTTCAATTCCCTTCTGATAATCTTCCGGACTTGCCTCCTTATTTGAAGCTGCCCTTTCAAAATTATCGAGAACGGGAAGAATTTCCTTGATCACATCAGCCTTTGATGATGAATAAATATCCTGCTTTTCTTTCTGCGAACGCTTTCTGAAATTATCATATTCCGCATAAAGGCGGAGGAACTGATCGTTCTTCTCATCGAGAGCCTTCTGAAGCTTTTCTTCTGCGCTCTCTTCTTTTATTTCTTCCTTAACTTCTGCAGCCTTGGTTTCTTCAACCGGCTTTTCCGTTTTTGCTGTTTCTTTTTTTTCTTTCTTCATTGGTGCTTCCTTTCTTACTCCTCAAGTGCCTGCGTAATAAGACGGCCTACAAGGTCGGTGAGGTATTTAACGCTCGGAATAATATTTTCATAATCCATTCGGGTAGGTCCTATGATTCCGATAGTTCCGGAATCGCTTCCCCCGACAGAATATTTTGCCACGATTACGCTTGAATTTTCAAGCTGGCGGTAAATATTTTCTTTACCGATTCTTATATCAACGGGATTTTTCATTCCGTTCATAACCGCAGTAAGCGGTTCTTTCTTGCTCAGGAATTCGAGAAGCTGCGAAGCATCGCTTCCGTAATCCTTATATCCGAAGAGATTTGAACTGCCGCCGAGCATAATTTTTGAATCCGCCGTGCTTCTTGCAAGCTCGCAAACCGCCGCCATAAGCGGAAGCATTGCGAAAGCGTCGCTGTCAACAGAAGCAGCAACGGTCTGCATTGAGGCAACGCTTATATCCGATGCAGAGCAACCTATAATCGAGCTTTGAACTATATTATAAAACTGCTCGCAGATTCTTACATTCAGCTCCGTATCGAGCCTGCAAAGTCTGCTTTTGAGGATTCCGTTTGATGTCAGAAGCAGAAGCATTGCCGTATGTGCACCGACGGGCACAATATCAATTCTTCTGATAACCATATCCTCGCCGCCGGGAGTTGTTGAAATGCAGGCGCATTTGGTAAGGTCCGCCAAAACCTCCCCCGCTCTTGCAATAAGCTTTTCCGGATCACCTGCCGCAGATGCAACACCTGCTTCAATAAGCTTTTTGTTGATTTCTCCGATTTCTCTTGATTTCATCAGATTGTCAACATAATATCTGTAACCGAGCTGCGAGGGAACTCTGCCTGCCGATGTATGAGGCTGTTCAAGATAACCCATTGCGGAAAGCTCACTCATCTCGTTGCGGACGGTTGCGGATGAAATCTGCATACCGGTTGCGGAAAGCAGACCCTTGGAGCCGACGGGCTCGCCGGTTTTGATATATTGTTCAACAATAGCGGCAAGAATCTGTTTTTTTCTTTCGCTGAGCTCTGCCATTTCGCACCGTCCTTTCCGCAATAAAATTGCGAGTGCCAGATTTAGCACTCAATTCATCAGAGTGCTAATCACAGTTAATAATATATACCCGATTTCCATTTTTGTCAATAATTTAATTGTAAACACTTTGTTAATTAAGCCCGAAACGGAATCCGTTTCGGGCTTAATATATAATGTAATATTATTTAAGGTCAAAATGATATTCCATATCGTCATGCCATTCGCCGGAATAGAAGTTTCGGGCTCTGACAACGACCTCATCTTCATAGACTTCAATCTGCCCTGCATCGCCCGTTCCGGCGTAAATTTCATTATCTTTTTCTCCGGCAAGCTCTGTGCAGCGAGGGAAATTCATCGTGTTTATGCCGTCTTCCGTTCCGAATGACCATCCGTCAATAAACGGCATGTGCGTATGGCCGTAGACATAAAATACGTTGTTGTATCTTCCTATGATTCCTGAAATTCTCTCTCCTTCGTCATCATCGATATCATAAATCGGATGATGTGCAAGAACAAATATCGGCTTTCCGCTTGCCGCAGCAAGTGCCATCGTATCTTCAAGGAATTTATACTGTTCCTCGCTTATCGGCATTTCGTAAACGCAGAGATCTTCGGGACCGAGAACGATAAAATAATAGCCGTTAATAACTTTATAATAAAAAGGCTTATCGGTTTTTACTCCCGTCAGAATGCTGCTGTAACTTGAAAAACGGTTTAAAAGCTTGTTGTAATCGCCGTTTCCGTTGCCGACATCGTGGTTACCGCAGCAAACAACATATTCATCCGAAATATGAGAGCTTTTAACAGCGCCGTAAAAAAGAATGCTTTCAATTCCCTGGCCGTTCATGGTATTGTCCCCGAGAAAAACAGCGGCATCGTTGCCGAAGCTGTTGTTGCCCGCATCCTTCAGAATTCTGCGGAACACCTTATAGCGGGATGTGTTGTTGCCTTCAACATGAACATCGGATATAACGCACACATTCAAAAGACAGTTTTTTTCATCAAGAACGGTATGCGGTTCTTCCGGCGCACCAACAACAAAAAATGACATAATAAGGGCAATTAAAACGGATATAATTCTTCTTAATAAAGTAATCACAAATCAACCCACCTTTAATATACAATAAAAGGCAGAGGTCGAGCCTCTGCCGTTTTATTTATCCTGCGGGTATTCCCGCGGATTCAAGAGTCCGAAGCAGATTATGCTTCCTTGACTACTACCTGCTTGCCGTTATAATAACCGCATTCGGGGCAAAGTCTGTGAGATCTCTTGAGTTCGCCGCAATTTGAGCATTTTTCAAGCTGAGGAGCGGTCATCTTCCATACGTTTGAGCGTCTCTTGTCTCTTCTTGCCTTGGAAACTCTTCTCTTGGGTACTGCCATTTTTAGCACCTCCTTAAAATTTTACGCCTTTATAAAACCTTTCGGGTTTATTGACTTATTTATCCAACAGCTGCTTAAGAACCGCCAATCTCGGATCGACTTCTTTTTCGCAGCCGCATTCGCCCTGATTAAGATCGCCGCCGCAATTCGGGCAGATTCCTTTGCAATCTTCTTTGCAGAGGAACTTGACAGGAAGGCTGAGGAAAATGTCCTCAATCACAAGCTCATCAAGATCAAAGCGAAGCTCGTTCACCAGCACAAGCTCATCATTGGTATCATCATTGAGGCTTGTGACAAGTGTATGGTTGATTTCGGTTGAAAGCTCCGGCTTTATCGGCTTTGCGCAGCGGTCACAATCAAGCTCAAGAACAAAATCGGCTTTTGCTTTCAGCTCAACTATTCCCGTTGAGTTGCTGACGCATCCGCTGACCCTGACCGGCGAAGTGAACGGCTTTGAAGCGCTTATCTCTTCTTCCGATAAATCAAGCTCATATTCAAATTCTTTTGAAAGACCTTCCGTATTGAAAACGGACTCTAAATCGAGTATCATAGCTTTCTCCTGAAAATCAAGCATTAAATATTATATAATCATTAAATTGATTTGTCAACTGAAATTTTATTTTTGAATTCAGATTTTTTTGCAATATTCAAAAATCTCTGCGGGAAGCTCGGATTCATCAGCCGAAACCGTGAATGTGATGTCCTGCTCAGAGTCGGTGCTGAGCCTTGCAACCTTCTTAAGAAACTCTGCAAGGGCCGCATAATCTCTGCCGCCGATTTTAAGAGTTGCATCAACAAGAATATCGGTTATATCGTGGTCGCCTGCAATAATTCCGCAGAGGAAGCCGTAAAATGCTTCATAACCCGAAACGCCGTACTGATCTGTTTCAACAAGTCTTGCCCGATAGTTTATATCATAAGTGAGAAGTCTTTCTTTTTCAATGCAGACTACATTGCCGCTTGACTTTTCAACCGCATCATTAACACGATCAATGAGTTTCTTTGTTTTGCCTGAACCTTTGTTGCCGAGAATAAGATATACCATAAAAGTATCCTCCTGAAAAAATATGAATGATTATTTGAGCCTTGCTTCAAGAGCTGCCTTTGCGTCCTCATATCCGGGCTTGCCGAGAAGAGCGAACATATTCTTCTTATAGCTTTCAACGCCGGGCTGGTCAAAGGGATTTACGCCGAGAATATAGCCCGAAATTCCGCAGGCTTTCTCGAAGAAATAAATCATAAAGCCGAGATCAAATTCATTCTGCTTATCTATCTCAATGACGATATTGGGAACCTGACCGTCTGTGTGAGCAAGAACTGTGCCCTCGAAAGCCTTGCGGTTTACGAAATGCATTGTCTTGTCCGCAACGAAGTTGAGGCCGTCGCCGTTGACATCGTCATATTCGATCGTAACATCTGTTTTGGGTTCTTTGACCCAGATAACCGTTTCAAACAGGCATCTTTCGCCCTGCTGAATATACTGACCGAGCGAATGAAGGTCTGTTGAGAAAATTGCCGATGAAGGATAAAGACCCTTGCCGTCTTTGCCTTCGCTCTCGCCGAAAAGCTGCTTGAACCACTCGCACCAGAGTGTCATTGAAGGCTCGTAAGCTGCGAGCATTTCAACTGCCTTGCCGTCACGGTAAAGCATATTTCTGATTGCGGCATATTTATAGCAATCATTTGTGAGAACGTTATCGTCTGCATAAGCTTCTCTTGCCGCTGCTGCGCCCTGCATAAGAGCATCAATGTCAATTCCCGCAACTGCGATGGGAAGAAGACCTACGGGAGTAAGGACGGAATATCTGCCGCCTACATCGTCGGGAACAACGAACGTTTTATATCCCTCTGCATCCGCAAGAGCCTTGAGAGCGCCTCTGCTCTTATCGGTCGTAACATAAATTCTCTTTGCAGCTTCTTCTTTGCCGTATTTTTCTTCGGCAAGCTTCTTGAAGATACGGAAAGCGACTGCGGTTTCGGTTGTTGTGCCCGATTTTGAAATGACATTGATTGAAAAATCTCTGCCGTCAATGAGGCTGATAAGCTCCGCAACTGCGGTTGAGCTTATTGTGTTTCCGCCGAAAAGTATATCGGGGGTATCCTTTTTCATCAAGTTATAGTTATTTGATTTAACGAATTCTATAACGGCTCTTGCGCCGAGATATGAGCCGCCGATTCCGAGAACAACAAGGACTTCGGAATCCTTCTTGATTTTTTCGGCGCTCTTTTTGATTTCTTCAAATTCCGCCTTGTCATAGTTGACGGGAAGATCTATCCAGCCGAGATAATCATTGCCCGCTCCCGTGCCCTCGTGAAGCATCTTATGAGCGGCAGAAACCTCTGACTGCATTGCTTTGAGATTTTCTTCGCAGGCATATTTTCCTGCGTATTTCAGTTCAAGTTTTAATGACATTTTCAACACCCCGTTGATTTTTGTTTATCTTATATATTTTACTCTATAATTGTCGTTTTTGCAACTATTATTACAAAAACGATATGTAAGCTTTTTATTTCCTCAATTACTGAACGCCGTAAATAAGGTCGCCGTATGACGGATAAGGCCAGTATTTTGCTCCGGTTATGCACTCCGCTTCGTCTGCAAACGCACGAAGCTTTTCCATTTCGGGAATGATAACGGATTTAAACAAATTTGCCGCATCGGCTGTTGAAGCAGCCTTCTTTGTTTCTTCAACCGAAGCCGAAAGCTTTTCAGCCTTATCAAGCATTGATGCCGAAAGAGAAGCAAGCCTTCCGACTGTTTTCTCTTCATAAGAGCAGTCAATTCCGGCAAAAGCATTTTTCTTGAGCATTGCGGTTTCACCGAGCGATTTGATATATGCGCTGACGGCGGGAAGAATATCCTTATTGACCATATCGATCATTGTGAGAGCTTCGATATTAACGGTCTTGCAGTAATTTTCAAGATAGATTTCATATCTCGCTTCAAGCTCCGTTCTGCTGAAAACTTTATGATTTTCAAACAGAGCAACATTTTTCTCTTTGAGAAGATAAGGGAGGCAATCCGGAGTTGTGCGCAGATTGAGAAGTCCCCTGCTCTCCGCTTCTCTGACCCATTCATCATCATAGCCGTTGCCGTTGAAGATGATCCTTCTGTGATCCTTGATGGTTTTGACTATGAGAGCATGAAGCGCTTCTTCAAAGTTTTCAACATTTTCAAGCCTGTCCGCATAGGATCTGAGCGATTCCGCAACAGCAGTGTTGAGAACTATATTTGCGCTTGCAATCGAATTTGCGGAGCCGAGCATTCTGAATTCAAACTTGTTGCCCGTAAACGCAAACGGAGAAGTTCTGTTTCTGTCCGTTGTGTCCTTTGCGAATCTCGGCATAACATGAACGCCGACTCTGAACTGAACTTTTTCCTTTGCATCGTAAGCGGTTTCATTTTCAAAAGCTTCAAGAATTTCATCAAGTTCTTCGCCGAGGAACATTGAAACGATTGCCGGAGGGGCCTCGTTTGCGCCGAGTCTGTGGTCATTGCCTGCGCTTGCAACGGAAATGCGGAGAAGATCCTGATAATCATCAACCGCTTTGATCACTGCGCAGAGGAAAAGCAGAAACTGGGCGTTTTCATAAGGCGTTTCGCCCGGCTCAAGAAGATTGACGCCGGTAACGGTTGAGATTGACCAGTTATTATGCTTGCCGCTTCCGTTAACGCCTGCAAACGGCTTTTCGTGAAGAAGACACATCATTCCGTGCTTCTTTGCGACCTTCTGCATAATTTCCATCGTTATCTGATTATGGTCGGTTGCTATATTTGTTGTTGAGAATATGGGAGCCAGCTCGTGCTGAGCGGGAGCCGCTTCGTTATGCTCTGTTTTGGCAAGCACTCCGAGCTTCCATAACTCTTCGTTAAGGTCTTTCATATATGCGGCAACTCTCGGCTTGATCGCTCCGAAATAATGATCGTCAAGCTCCTGACCCTTCGGAGGCTTTGCGCCGAAAAGAGTTCTGCCGGTGTAGATAAGGTCTTTTCTCTTATCATACATATTTTTATCGACAAGGAAGTATTCCTGCTCTGCGCCGACGGTTGTTTTTACGCTCGGATAATCATGACCGAAAAGCTTAAGAATGCGAAGAGCCTGTTTGTTGATGGCTTCCATTGAACGGAGAAGAGGAGTTTTCTGATCAAGAGCCTCGCCGCCATAGGAGCAGAAAGCGGTGGGAATGCAGAGCACACCTTCCTTGATGAAAGCATAAGAAGTCGGATCCCAGGCGGTATAGCCCCTCGCTTCAAATGTTGCACGCAGGCCGCCAGAAGGAAAGCTCGAAGCATCGGATTCGCCCTTAACAAGCTCCTTGCCGGAGAATTCCATAATGACCGTTCCGTCTTTCGGAGTAATGAAGCTGTCGTGCTTTTCGGCAGTAATGCCCGTCATCGGTTGGAACCAATGGGTAAAATGAGTTGCGCCCTTTTCCACAGCCCAGTCCTTCATTGCGTTTGCAACCTCATTGGCTATGGCTATGTCAAGACGCTTACCCTCACGGATAGTTCTCTCCATTGCATTATAGGTTTCCTCGGGAAGTCTGGCTTTCATTTCCTTATCATTGAAAACCATACATCCGAAATATTCGGGAACATTTTTCATGCTCAATTCTCCTTAAAAAATCCGAATCCGGCTCTTTTTCCGTCTTTTATAAAAAAAGCAAAGACACCGTGAGGCGTCTCTGCCTTTTTTAGTAATTTAATTATAAATCCAAATAGATTTAAAGTCAAGATTTTTCAGCTTTATTTTTATATATTGTAAAATATTTCAAAAAATAAAGAATGATTACGCCGGATTTGTTGTTTTTAGCGGAAATCAAAGCGTTTTCCGAGCCAGGTCATGC